>Ga0224508_10004988_pt1 | contig 10784 bp, 5 predicted proteins | sample SF_Jan12_sed_USG_4_FD_170157 | JGI IMG/M metagenome (GOLD analysis project Ga0224508, IMG submission 170157) | Sediment microbial communities from San Francisco Bay, California, United States - SF_Jan12_sed_USGS_21 | ecosystem: Environmental > Aquatic > Marine > Sediment | place: USA: California... | reverse complement strand
TATTCGGGCCAGTAGCCCGTGTGCAGGTCCTCAACGAGATAGACACCTCCTTCGGCGATCGCCGGAAACATCTCCTCGAACGTCGCGACCTGATGCCTCAGCATGTGCGCGCCGTCGTCGATGACGATCTGCACTTCGCCGAGCTCCGCACTTAGCGAACGCAGGAAGCCCCGGTCCGATTGATCTCCGATCCGTATCTCGACCTGATCCTCGGCCAACGCCGCGCAGTCCCGATTGATGTCCACGCCGATGATGCGCGCTCGCGCCCCGAAGTAGTGCTTCCACATCTGTAGCGACCCGCCATGGAAGACGCCGAACTCGACGAGCGTGAGGGGTGTCCCACGGAAGGCCTCGAAATGGCGGTGATAGACGTCGAAGTAGTGGAGCCACTTGTGGATGAGGCGGCCGGGGTTGGCCTCGAAGTACTCGAGCAGTGGGTTCACATCAGGCATCGATCGCGGGAGCACGGACGCTCAGAACGTATCCGGACCCACGGCGAACCGGCGACTGCGGCTGACGTCCTTGGCGAAGAAGCCTGAACGAAGTTGGTTGAATTCGAAGGTGACTCTGAAGATGGGGCCGCCACCGGCGCCCCCGACGGGGAACGCGATGTCGGTGCGGTAGATGTGGCGCGTCCCCCTCGGGAGCCCGATCCGAAGGCCGAAGCCGACCGCCGTCTGCCAGCCGGAGTCGAACCCGTAAGGCGCGTCCCCCGGCCAGACCCGGCCGAAGTCAGAGAACACGGTGAGCCCGAGATCCGCGGTGTTGGAGGGCCACGGGAGCGCCACCCGATCTTCTAGGACGAACCTCAGCATGCGCCCGCCGGGAAACTGATCCTCAGCCAGTGAGCGCACGCCTTCCCTTCCACCGAGGCTTAGCTGGTACGGCAACGTGGTCTCCCAACCACCGGCGCTCGACGCGCGGAAGAAGAGCGTGTGGCTCGGGAGTGCTGCGACGCGGACATAGGTCGCAAAGTCGGCGTCCACCAGGATGTCGCGCCAACCCGCCTCCACGTGGCGTGCTTCCACGGTCGAACCCGCCACGACCAAGCCCAGCCCAACGGGAAGCGTGAAGGTCGCGTGGCCCCGGGTGTACACGTCGTCCGCCCTCTGGGCGCCGTTGTGCTGTAAGAATCCGACGCTCTTGCCGACCGTGGCACCGGCAAAGAAGCCCAGGCCGATCAGTTCGGTATGCCGGAGATCGTCGAGACCCGTGTACTCTGCGTACCGAAACCGACGCGTGCCGAGGTGCAGGCTGAAACGGGTCGCCGCCGACGGGCTGAGCTGGCGGTCGAGTGCGGCCGGGTTCGCGCCCGGGATCGGCGTTCGCACGTCGAAGTCGTCGAAGATGATCTCGGGTCCCCGTGGGAATGTCACCTGGTCCCACGTCAGGCTAGCGCCGAGAATGACCGACTTGCCCGCCTCACCGAAGCGGTACGCTCCTGAGAATTCGATCTGTTCGCGGCGCACCGGCACGAGAACCTGGTTGTAGGCCTCGACGCCTTCGGTCGAATACGCGAAGTAGTCCGTCGCCCGCCTGAAGCCCTGCCGCAGGCCGACGCGACCTGCTTCGCCCAACAGTGGATAGCGCCAGTATTGATCGAAGAAGTGGCCTGCCCTAGAGGTACCGCCGGCCACGCCCGCGTCAGAGCGGCCGAAGAAGCGCGGCGTCCGCGCCCCAAACGACTCCGTCCTGGTTTCCCTTCGCTTGTAGAACGTGTACTCGCCGAACACCCCTTGGCCAAGGAGGTTCTCTTCGGTGACCTGGAGCCGCTCGAGGTTCAGGCCACTTTCGTAGGTGACTCCGACGTCGACCTTGGTGGACCACTCGTCGCGGGTTGCCACGAGCACATTGCGTCCGCCTGAACCGTCGGGTTCGTCGCGAACCTCCTCCACGAACAGAAAGCCGTAACCGTCGAGCAACCGCTCGGACTCTGTGACCAAGAAGGGGTCGTAGCAGTCCCCCTCCTGAAAGAGCAGTTCTCGGCGGACGAACGCCTCCGAGGTGTTCACGTGAAGCAGGTTCAACGTCCGGTAGGTCCAGGCCAGGGGCCCGATGCTCGTCGATCCAGGGTCGTAGATCGAGCGGCTCTCGACATCGATCGACGAAATCTGGCCCTGGGTACAGACCGCCTCGCCGCTCGCCCCCGCCACGTTGGGGCCACCGTCGGCTAGCTGAGCACGAACGGAGACCGCACCCCCAAAGCACAGGAGCACGAGCGCCAGCGCGGCGCGCGCGGTGAGCGAAAGCGGAGGGCCGGATTCCGGCGGCATCTGATACGTCCCGTTCATGGCTAAGAAGATACGGAATGGAATCGGACTGAGGCATACGGCATCGGGTACTGAACTCGAAAAAAGTGAACACCACACCGGCCGCAGGGTTGCCAGCATCGTACGGTCTTGAATACCGTTTCCGACCCATTCCGTTGCGTCCTCCCGGATCTACGCCACTTCGGCATGTCGTTCGCCATTACCCTCCTGTACGGGACCGCGGCCCTATTCCTGGCAGCCTTCGGCTTCTGGGAGCTTCGCATGCTGGTTCATTTCTTGAGGAATCGGGACGCGATCCGGGGCACCCCGAGCGAAGAGCCCGTGCGTCCGGCTTCTAATGACGCGATCGATCCGCCCACGGTCACGATTCAAATTCCGCTCTACAACGAGCGAACGGCCGCGGAACAGATCATCCGTGCGGCGTCGGCGCAGGACTATCCGCGTGACCGTTTCGACGTACAGGTGCTCGACGACTCCACTGACGAGACCCCCCGGATCGTGGCCAAGGTCGTGGAGGAAGTGCGGGCGATGGGCGTGCGGATCGAGCATCTGCGCCGTGACAATCGCAGTGGATACAAGGCCGGAGCGCTCGCTGAAGGGTTGGAGCGGTCGACGAGCGAGCTCGTGGCCGTCTTCGACGCCGACTTCGTGCCCGAGCCCGGCTTCCTTCGGCGCCTCGTGCTCGAGGCACGTGCCTTCGACGATCCCGCGATCGCCTTCGTACAGGCCCGATGGGCGTGGGGCTCGACCATCGAAGGCTGGCTGCCCTCCGCTTTGGCGCTGCTGCTCGACCGACACTTCCGTGTCCAGACACCGACGCGCGCGTTCGCGGGCAGTGTGACGACCTTCAACGGGTCAGGGGGCATCTGGCGCAGACAAGCGATCGACAGCGCGGGCGGTTGGACCTCCGACACGCTCACCGAAGACCTGGACCTCAGCTATCGCTGCGCGCTGGACGGCTGGCGCGGCCGCTACCTCGCGGACGTCATGGTGCAGAACGAGCTGCCCGGCCACATGCGGGCGTTCAAGCTCCAGCAACGAAGGTGGTCGCGCGGGAGTGCCCAGTGCTTCCGCAAGCTGGCCGGTCGCGTGATGTCCGCCGGCAAGGTCGTGCAGCACCGGTGGGACGAGGCCTTCATGTTGGCGGGCTATGCTATTCACCCCTTGCTGCTCGCGAGCCTCGTTCTGTGGCCCTGGGCCGTGCTCTACGTGGATCGAACGCTCTTCTGGGCGTTGCAAGGCTTCATGTCGCTCGGGATCGTCGCGGCCATGTTGAGCTTCGTGGTTACGGTGCGTGAACGTGGCGAACCCTTGTCGCTCGGGACGCTGGCCCGGGTCGTCGTCAGCCTGTGCGTCGGCATGGGCCTGATGGTCAACAACACTGTAGGTCAGATCCAGGGCTTCGCGACCTCGGGTGGCGAGTTCGTGCGCACTCCGAAGCGGAAGCGTGTGTCGGCGGACGGGGCGATGGCTGCATTGGGAGCCGAGCAAGCCTACTCGAGTCCGCTCCATTGGACCTTCTACGCGGAAGTCTTGGTCATGGCCTACTGCGTCGCGGGTGCCGTCCTACTCATTCAGCAGGGCGAGGGCCTGTGGTCACTGGCCATGCTCTTCTGGGGGGCGTGTCTCGGGCTGATGGTGCAGCAGCAGATGGCGCAAAGCCTGGCCTGACGGCGCACCAACCCCCATGTCGAACCCGAGTCGGGGTTACCTGACCATGGCCGTGGGGAAGCCGCGCTACCTGGAGATGGCCGTCGACATGGCGTTGTCTTTGCGGGAGCACACGGAGCTTCCGATCGCGATCGCCGTCGACGCGGCTCTCGAGCCTGACGTCAGGGAGCGGTTCGGGAGCGTCTTCGACTCGATCGTTATCGTCCCGGACCGGTTCCTGGACGGGCGTGCCCTGAAGTACGGCACCGCCGTCGCGAGCCCCTACGACGAGACCATGTTCGTCGACGCCGACTGCCTGGTGCTAAGCAGTTTGGATGACCTGTGGGGTATCCTGAATCACACAGACATGGCCATGGTGGGGGAGCGCTTGTCGTCCTCCGAAGACGAGAACCACCATGGCTTCTCCACGCGTTCGCTCATGCGGCGGTTCGGGCTCGATCACTACCTCAAGACGAACAGCGGCTTGTTCTGCTTCCGTAGGGAACCGGCCATCCAGATCATGGACGAGTGCCTGGAGTGCTACCTGAACGAGGCCCGGCCCAAACTACGCTGGTCGTTGCTCTTCGGCCGCTGGCTCGGCGACGAGATCGCCTTCGGCATCGTGGGGGGGCGTCGCGGAATCGAGGCCTTCCCCGAACCGTCGCCTATGTACTGGCCGGCCGAGTTCGCCGCAATCGATCCGGCGAATCCGACGAAGCCTCTGTTGCACATGATCTGGCCACCCCCCGACGACGTCCTGGACATCCTGATCGCGGATGCCCGGGAGCGCCGCAAAGCGGCCGGCGTTCGCGGGGACAGCGAGCCTCACTGGCGGGCAGAGGTCCGGCATCTGGAGCGGATGGCCGATCGACGCCGGTTCCTGGAGCTCCTCAGGTGGTGGTAGGCCGCGTGGTCGCTGCGCGAGCCCGCTAGCCGATCAGCGAGTGAGCGCTTCGTCCTGACCGAACTGCGCTTGATGGAGCCGATAGAAGGCTCCCTCTCGCTTCAGAAGGTCCTCCCACGACCCCTGCTCCACGACCCGCCCTTCGTGCATGACGAGGATCAGGTCGGAGTTGCGGATCGTCGACAGCCGGTGCGCGATGATGATCAGCGTGCGTCCGTGCGCCCGCTGTTGAATCGCTCGCGCGACCCTCTGTTCGACCACGCTGTCCAGAGCCGATGTCGCCTCATCGAGGATCAGGATGTCGGGATCGCGAAGCAGTGCGCGCGACAGCGCCACCCGCTGGCGCTGGCCACCCGACAGCCGCACGCCGCGATCACCGATCTTCGAGTCGAGGCCGTCTCGGAGCCCGCCCAAGAAGTCGCTCAGGTCGACGTCGTCGAGCGCCGCCACCAACTCTTTGTCGTCGGCCGGGCGGTCGAGGCCGAATGTGAGGTTGTCGCGGAGCGTGCGGTTTAGGAGCCAGACGTCCTGGCTCACGATGGCCATGCGAGCGTGCAGTGAGGCGAGCGAGAAGTCCCGGATGTCCACGCCGTCCAGGAAGATCGTACCCGGCGCACAGTCGTAGAACCGCGCGATCAGGTCGACGAAGGTGGTCTTTCCCGCGCCAGTGCGTCCGACGATCGCCGTGATCTTGCCGGCCTTGATCGAGGCGTCGATGTCGACAAGAGTGTCGACGCCCTCCTGATACTGGAACGACAGTCCGCGGACGCTGATCTCGTCCTGTAGCCCATCGAATGACCGGGGTCCCGAAGGGACGATGAACTTGCCCTCGTCGGAGAATAGTCCCGCCACCGCCTCGAGTCGGGGCAACTCCTCTGAGACCTTGAGGCTGAACTCGCTCAGATATTTGTAGTCCGGCAAGGCCTGTTGGAGGATGAGCAGAAAGGCACCGAACGCGGCCAGATCACCGGGCCGGAAGTCCCCCGCGATGTAGATGACCGCCCCCTGCACCAGCAACATGACGAGGAGGACGACGACCTCCTCCACCGGGTACCGAAGACTCACGATCCGGTCGCGACGGACCGCCACGTCCTGTGCCTGATGCAGGACCTCCGTGTGAGTGTCGGAGGCCGCCTGCTCCTGCGAGTAAGCCTTCACAAGTGGGATCGAGCCCAGGATGTCCAAGATCCGAGAGCGCATCCGCCGGTCGACCTCGACGCCCTCGGCCGCGATCCGTTGGACCCGACGGTTGATGGTCGTCATGAACCAGTGCACGAAGGGCAGCGTCACCACGAACGCGATCGAGAGAGGAATCGACATCCCGACCATCACGACGGCTTTGGCCACCAAGCCGACGACGTAGCGGAATACCTCCTCCGCCGCGATGAGAAGGCCGAGTACGGAGCTCGACCATCCGATCTCCGCGTCGATGCGCCCGAGCGACTGGCGGTCGAAGTACTGGCGACCGAAGCCCAACACCCGCCCGAACGTCTCCTCCCCGACGCTGACCCGGATACGCTCGTTCCGCGCCACTACGTAGAGCTTGCGCAGATACTCGAACAGCAGCTTGCCTACGCGTCCGAGGATGATCAGGCCGACTACGATCACGATCAGGAGTGAGTCGCGCGCGGGCGAGTCGCTCATCGAGTCCGGAGGCAGCCGACCGATCCAACCGAAGGCACGAGAATCCGCCAGGAAGTCGAACGAGTTCGAGGCGACTGCCTCGGTCAGCGGGATGAGCAGGGAAAAGGATGCCGCTTCGAAAGCGCCCGCCACCAGAACGAGCACCGCAGGAAGCACCATGTGCCACGGGCGCACGCCCGCCACGCCCCAGTAGTGGCGCAGGACGCCCCGCGGCGTGGCACGCGGATTGGCTTCGGGAGTCTTCATCGAGCGGAACCTCCTCGGCGGAGGTCGCGGGCGGTGGGCCGGATTTCAGAGTATAGCACGGCTGGATCGCGCGAACGACAGAAATCGTCCCGTTGCTTACGGTGAGACGGTATGTGAGAACAGCTCTGCATACGCCCTCCCGACCCGCTCCGGAGACACCTCCGCGCGCGCGTACCGTGCGATCTCATCCCGCCGGCCGAACCATGCCTCGCGGGCGGCGAGCACCTCGACGAGCGCTCCAGCCAGCGCCTGCTCGTTGGCCTCCATCAGGGCGCGCTGAGGCTCCTCGAGGCGGTCCATGGTGACGTCGAGCGGATCACCGAGTGGGTTCGGAACGACCCGACCGCGCTCGCCCTGGTCTCCGACCAGCTGCCGCGCGGACCCGCAGTCACTCAGAACGAGGGGCAATCCGTTCCAAACGGCCTCCGACGCGGCAATGCTCCAGCCTTCGAAAAAGGAGTTGGATACATACGCGTCGGCCGCCGAAAGCACCGTGCCAACGTGCGAGACGGGAGGGGCGAGCCTCACAGCGCCGCTGCGAAGGAGCGCGCCGTGTGTCCTACGTACTTTCCGCACATACGAGCGATCGTTCAGAGCGCCCGCGAGGATCAGACAAGCACTCGGCTCCTGCTCGAGTACGGACTCGAACGCACGCAATAGCCCGATGACGTTCTTCTGGAGCGTGACCCGGCCGAGGTGCACGAGCACGGGAGCGTCGGGCGGGAGCCCTAGCCGCTCCCGCGCCCACAGACGCGGAACAGAGGACGCACGGCCCGGGTGGACGCCGTTGGGGATGCGGTGCTGAGTGGGCTCGGTTCCCGTGAAGCGAGCGTAGTAGTCGGCCACAACGTCGCTGACGGCGACGGTGCCTGCCAGGAGCGCGCATTTCCGGGCTTCGCGCGACCAATCCGCCTGGCGGAACCAGGCGTAGGCGTTCTGCACAGTCTCGTACATGGGCAGGCCTAGCTCGGCGAACGCCTCAGCCACCTCGAGGTTCACGAAGTGGGTGGACAGGGCTTGGGGGACGACTTCGTCCGCCCACTTCCTCCACTCCTGGGCACGGCCGTGACCCACCCTCACGTCCACCCCGGCCGCCGAGAGTCGGTCGGCGACTGCGCCGCCCGAGTGGGTGCACAGCACGTAGGGTTCGATGCCGAGGCCGGGAAGCGTCTGGGCAAGGAGGGCAACCATCTCCTCGAGACCTCCGTGGTCGAGCGCCGGCGCGACGAGGCCGAGTCGGATCTTGGGCGCTTCCACCGTGGGGCCGGTGAACGGTATGAGCTCGTCCGTGGCGTCGACTGCGCGCCGCACTGCTGCTCCCCCCCTGACCCTTGTGAACCCGTGTCTCAACCGGCGCGCAGGTGAGCGGATCTTCTTCAGCATGACCGCTCGCTCGTCCATCGCCCGTTCTGTGTCCTCGAGGATGGTGTTGTTCCCGTGGACACGGTAGCACACACCCTCGAGCGCTTCCGCATAAACCACGCGGTCGGCGCACAGCTCGAGTGCCCGCAGGAGGAAGTCGTAGTCGTGGACGTACCGGTAGGCCGCAAAGCCCCCAAGCCTCCTCCACAACTCCCGGTGGAAGAAGAAGTTCGAAGTAGTCACGGCGAAATTGTGGCGGAGGAGCGCCTTCGCCAGGGATCTCGAGCGGGCCGGTTCCGCCCGAGCCTCCCGGTACCAACGCGACGAATCATGGTCTTCCGCGAGGGGATCGCCCTCGGCGTCGATGAAGCGGACGCTCCCTATGACGAGCGCCGCACCAGTCGCTCGCGCGACACCCCAAGCATGTTCGAGTCGCTCCTCGGTGAACTCATCGTCCGAATTCAGGATCGCTACATAATCGCCGGTGCTCAAAGCAACAGCTCGGTTGATCGCGACATGCGCACCGCGATTCTCCTGCGTGATCACCCGCATGCCGGGAAAACGAAGCTGGTCCAGAACGGTACGCGTCCCGTCTGAGGACCCGTCGTCGACGACGACGAGTTCGCCGGCAGGCAGGGACTGTGCCCGAACGCTCTCGACGGCCTGCCGCACCCAGCGTTCGTGGTTGTAGGCGGGAATCACCGCGGAGATCATCGCCCGCTTCGCCCGAAATTCCGGGCCGCACGATCCGGCTGGGCTCGCGTGCCCGCTCTTCACGCTCCGAGCCAACCCGAGCAGTGAGTCCACGCGCTCTACCCACGAGTTGCGATCGGCGAAGTCCGCCATCGTCTTTCGGACCTCGTCCGAGAGCCGCGCCCGGTCGGTCTCCCGGATCGCCTGGACGAAGTCGGTGGCGTCGGTGAACCGCCGCACGCCCGGTATCTCGCTCAAAGTGCCTATCGAGGGGCCCACCACGGGCAGGCCCATTGCGACGAACTCGTAGACTTTCAGCGGGCTCGTGGCCTGCGTTACCTCGTCGGCGGTCCAAGGAAGGAACGCCAAGTCGGCGTGCGCCAGATAGCCGGGGAGCGCCTCGTGCGGCTTCAGCCCGAGGAAGACGCAGTTCGCGGGTAGCCCGCGCCCTTCCCGGCGATGGTCTCCGACGAACACGAACCAAGTTTCCGGAAGGGCCCGTGCGGCCTTGTCCACCAGGCCCCAGTCGAGCCATCCCCCCCACAATGCGCCCACGTAGAGAGCAATCCTGGGCGCGCGGGGCAGATCCGCCGGACGCTCCGCCACCGACTCCGTGTGAAATACGCGGCTGTTGTAGGCATTGGGTACGAGGTGGGTCTCCCGCTCGGCAAGGAGCTCGAGATGATGAACGAGTTCACCCGCTGAGGCCACGAGCACATCGGACGCCTTCGCGATGCGTCTCTCGGCCTCGGCTCGGTACCACCCCCGCCCGAGTTCGGAGTCCCATCGGTCGATGCAATCGTAGACGGTGACGGCTGCGGCGGTGCGTGCGTGTTCCAGAACCGGCTCCCATGTGCGCACGGGCACCTGCGTAATGACGAGTGCTCCGGCGCTGCGCAGGTACGGGTCCAGGATCGATCGGCCCTGCGCGCCGGCGAGCGAGGTCAGAGGAACGCTAGTCAGACGCGGATGATCGAACTTCATCCCGAGGTCGACCGTCTCCGTGACTTTGCCGTGACTCACGAAGAGCACGTTGAAGTCCCGGTCGAGTAGCTCGAGGGCCAGCTGGGCGCTCCGCTGTCCTCCGCCCGTATCGTGGATCGGATTGGCGGACAGGATCACCGCAGCACCGGCCGCGGGGGCAGCTACCTCGAATCCACCCAAGACAGCTCCAAGATTCGCAGCGAGTCGTTCTCGACGACTGCAGTCGCCACCGCCGCGGGAGCGATCGAACCGAGCGGGGTCACAAGCAGACGCCCCTCGTCTTCCTCGATCCGCGGATCGAAGAAAGAGGGCCCCGAGACTACGTAGCCCGCCTCAGGGCGACCGTCGATCCTGCTTCCCTGCCACACGAGATAGTCGGGGCGGTAATGGCCGAGGTAGGCGCCCGCCAGCTCAGCCTCTGACTCGGGCCTGGGCTGGTAACCCTCCAGGGCCGGGACGGACGTGTGCACGTAGGACCGCCGCAGCGCCTCCGATGACCGCGAGGCGTAGAGCAGCAAAGTCTGCTGCCACCAGTCCAGATGGTCGACCGCGAGCAGGCCCTCCGGTCCCTCGCGCGCACGAAGCCACTCGGCGGCATCTCGCACCGCCCCGGGAGGTCTGGGTCTGTCGGCGAGATAATCGACACCGAGGACGAAGACCTGGACCGCGAAGGTGATCACGACCCATGGAGCGAGCAGCGGACGCATACGCCCCCACGCTTCGTCGGCAGAAGTCGTGGCCAAACAGGCGAGCAGGATGACCGACGCGATGCTCGGGACCAGCAGGAACCGGGAATCCGGCCCGAGCATCGGCAGGAAGAGCATCGCCCCGAAGAAGAACGCGAGAAGAGACACACCGCCCGCCGCGGCGTACTCGGCGAGTCGCCTCTTCAGCCCCCCATCCAAAGTCCCCCCGCTTGGAATCCTCGAGCCGAAGCGTCTCCTGAGCACCTCGAGGACGATCGCGGTCGGTACGGCGAGATACAGCATGAGGGTGGCGAGGTCTATGAGTCGTCGCGACAGGGACTGCGG
>Ga0224508_10004987_pt1 | contig 10786 bp, 10 predicted proteins | sample SF_Jan12_sed_USG_4_FD_170157 | JGI IMG/M metagenome (GOLD analysis project Ga0224508, IMG submission 170157) | Sediment microbial communities from San Francisco Bay, California, United States - SF_Jan12_sed_USGS_21 | ecosystem: Environmental > Aquatic > Marine > Sediment | place: USA... | reverse complement strand
TTCTCGCATGCCCCCTGATAAACCAGAGATGGCCTTCAAACCACTCTCCGTGTACAGAAGATTCTCCAGTTGATCCGCAGTCATGCCTTGCTCGCGGAGCAGGTGAATCAACACGCCGGGATCAATGCTCCCGGAGCGCGTGGCCATAGGCATGCCGTCGACTGTGCTGAAGCCCATGGTGGTGGCGATGCTCTGCCCCCCCCTGATCGCGCACAGGCTGGCGCCGGCGCCCAGATGCGCGATGATGATCCGCTTGCCCTTCGCGGTCTCGTCCCGAGACTGCAGTTTACTCCAGATGAATTCGTAGGAGATCCCGTGGAATCCATAGGCGTGAATGCCGGCGTCCGTCAGCGCTTGCGGTAATGCATAGTTGCGCGCCACATCCGGCATGTGCTGGTGGAACGCGGTGTCGAAACAGGCGACCTGCGGAACACCGGGAAATTCCTGCGCGCAGGCTTCGATGAGCTTTAGATTGACGGGCTGGTGCAGCGGCGCCAATGCCACCAGCGTATAAAGATCGGCCAACACAGCTTCGTCAATGCAGACCGGTTGACGGAACACATCGCCACCGTGTACGACCCGATGCCCTACTGCCGCGAGGCGGGGCAGATTGTCCTTTTGACGGATTTGCCTCAGCACATCACGCAGGCACGCAACGTGACCATTCTTGTCGCCGGAGACCCTCGAGATATCGAATCTCGATTGCTCTTCGAGATGACCGGCGGCCACCTCAAACAATGCACATTTCAAACTTGATGAGCCGCCATTGATCGTGAGAATGGAAGAGGCCATCACGTGCGTCGGCTAGACGTAAGCCTTGTACTTGTCCAGATGCCGCACAGGTTTCGATAACGCATCGCGGCGGAACGGATCGCCAAGTTCCTGTGTGCACATGATCTCCACAATCGTTGTCTTTCTGTCATTCATCTGTGCGTCGACGGCACTCTCAAGCACCGAACCAACATCCTCGAGCTTGTCGACGATTACGCCTTGGGCGCCCATCGCTCTGGCGATACCAGCAAAGCTCTGATTATCCAGTTCCCCGGCGACGAAGCGGCGTCCATAAAAGTCGACCTGGTTCTTCTTCTCCGCCCCCCACTGGCCGTTATTAAAAACCACGGCCGTAACCGGAATGTCCTCACGAACGCATGTCATGGTCTCACCCATGCTCATGCCCCAGGCACCGTCACCGGCATAAGAGATTGCAGGACGATCGGGAGCCGCAACTTTCGCGCCGATAATAGTCGGGAACGCATAGCCGCAGTTACCAAAACTCATCGCGGCAAAGAAACTGCGCGGCTTTTCGAAGCGCAGATAACTATTCGCCACCGAGTTGATATTGCCAATATCGGTGGAAACCATGACGTTCTCCGGCATTGCCTTTTCCAGCTCGCGTAACGCCTGGCGCGGGTGCAGGAAACCCTCCCCGGCCCTCGCGATCGCCTCTAAGCTGAAGTCGTCCCTCTCATGTATCCACTCGTCGAGTTCTTTTTCCCAGCCATCTTTCTCTCTCTTGATCTCGGCCATGCGCCGTTCTTTGGTCGCGTCACATGCAAGCGACATTTCCTCGAGTCGATGCAACAAGGATTGTGCGGCTACCCTGGCATCTCCGCATATACCAACGGAGATCTCTTTGACCAGGCCCAGCATCCTGTGATCGGCGTCCACCTGAATGATCTTCGCCTTCTGTGGCCAGTAGTCCATCCCGTATTGCGGCAGCGTACCGAATGGCCCGAGCCTCGTGCCCAGGGCCAGGACTACATCAGCTCTGCTGATCAGTTTCATGGCTGCTTTCGACCCCTGATAACCCAGCGGCCCGCACCAAAGTGCATGACTGGCCGGGAAAGAATCGTTGTGCAGATAGCTGTTTACAACCGGAGCGCCCAGCCACTCCGCGAGCGCTTTGCACTCATCCACGGCACCGGCATTCACGACGCCACCGCCGGAGACGATAACCGGAAAATCGGCCTTGCTTAACAAATCGGCGGCCTCAGCCAATGATCTCTCGCCGCCCGGTCCGCGTTCGACGTGCGTGGGCTGCGGGATTTCGACGTCGATGTCGCCGTAAAACAAATCCCGCGGGATATTGAGTTGCGTGGGACCCATTTCCGAGAGCGCCCGATCGAAGCAGCGCCCCGTAAACTCGGCCATACGCGACGGATTGTTCAGGTGTGCCTGATACTTGGTAAATTCCTGGAACATGGGCAGCTGGTTGCACTCCTGGAAACCGCCCAGGCCCATGCCCATCGTTCCGGTTTCAGGTGAAATGATAACAACTGGCGAATGAGCCCAGAATGCCGCAGCAATGCCTGTCACGCAGTTACTTATCCCAGGTCCGTTCTGGCCGGTGCACACGCCCTGCCGGCCGCTGACACGCGAATAGCCATCCGCCATATGTGCAGCACCCTGCTCGTGAACAACGGGTATAAAACGAATTCCGGCTGGTTCGAAAATGTCCATGGCATCCATAAAAGCGGAACCCATAATGCCGAATATGTCGGTGACACCATGTTTGGCCATAGTCTCAACAAACGCTTCACTGGGAGTCATGCGGGGCATACCGTCTGTCCTCTTGTATTGTGGGAATCTGCCGTAACACAATAGGATTTAATCCTATGTGACTGGCTGGCACAATGGACAGCTTCGTCAAGACCCTATTCCGGAGTCCACTATGGCGCGCGCCGAAAGCAAGATAAGCCAATCGACAATCGTTGATATCGATCGCGAAAACGTCTGGCATCATCTGGTACAACATAAGCAGTTCGACTCGACCGATCCCATGATCGTCGTCGAAGGTCATGGCATGCGCGTGCGCGACTCCAATGGCAACGAGTTTCTCGACGCGACGTCAGGCGGCGTCTGGACGGTAAATGTTGGCTACGGCCGCAAGTCCATTGCCAAAGCCGTCCACGATCAGCTCATCAAGATGTGCTATTTCGCCGGAAGCACCGGCAGTGTTCCGGGCGCGTTGTTTGCAGAAGCCCTGATCGCGAAAATGCCGGGCTTGAGCCGCGTCTACTATTCAAATTCCGGCTCGGAAGCCAACGAGAAAGCGTACAAATTTGTACGCCAGATTGCCCACAACAAGTATGACGGCAAAAAGAACAAGATCGTCTATCGCGAGCGCGATTATCACGGCACTACGATTACTGCTCTCAGTTCGGGCGGCCAGAACGAGCGCAAGGAACAATACGGACCGTACACGCCGGGCTTCGTGGAAATACCACATTGTTGCGAGTATCGCTGCCAATACGATGATACGACTGACTACGGGGTGCGCGCTGCACGCGAACTCGAAAGCGTAATACTGCGCGAGGGGCCGGATACCGTTGGCGCGGTCGTGCTCGAACCGATTACTGCCGGCGGCGGCGCGATAACACCGCCCGAAGGATACTGGACAACCATTCAGGAAATCTGCAAGAAATATGACATCCTTCTGCATATTGACGAAGTCGTTTGCGGGATGGGGCGGACCGGCAAATGGTTTGGCTATCAGCACTACGACATCAAACCTGACATCGTCACTCTGGCAAAGGGCGTTGCCTCCGGTTATGCCGCTATCTCCTGCACCGTCACGACCGAGGATGTCTTCAATCAGTTCAAGAACGACGTGAGTGACAGCCTCGGCTACTTTCGGGACATTTCCACATTCGGTGGATGCGCTGCAGGCCCGGCTGCGGCGCTCGAGAATCTGCGCATAATCGAGGACGAACATCTTTTGCGCAACGCGGCGGAGATGGGCGATTATCTAATGGACAAACTGCACGGCCTGTACGAGAAGCACGAGTGTATCGGGGACGTTCGAGGCAAAGGCCTGTTCGCCGGCGTCGAGCTTGTCAAGGATCGGGTCAGCAAAGAGCCCGCAGAAGAGACCATGCTCATGAAAATCGTCGCCGATTGTCAGGCACACGGCGTGCTCATCGGCCGCACCAACAGAAGCATTACGGGGTACAACAATACCATCACGCTCAGCCCGGCTTTGATCGTATCTCGTAGCGAGATCGACGAGATCGTCGTAGCGCTGGATGCTGCGCTCGGAAGTGTCGGAAGCTAGACCGACCGCCCGGGATTCAGTCGCGCTTGGCTGAGCTGAGGGCCTTCATCAGGTTATCCCGCATCGCAGCAAAAGTCTCGCTGCTGGATTTGCTGGCCCCACCTTTCTTGGCTTCGATCGACTCAAACATACCGGTCATGCGTTGCCGCAGTCGCGCTTCCTGGCGCATATAAAAAGACAGGCTGTTTTCAAGGTAGGGTCCGACGATATCCTGCATCGGATGGCCATAGTGGCGAATCAAGGCCATGAGCATTTCAGGCGTCAGCATCGGACGATCGTCCTTCTCGCATTCAGCCATGATCTGCAACAATATCGGTCGAGTAATGTCGTCGCCGGACTTGGAATCCTCGATCTTGACGTCAGTGCCCGTATTGATCAAATCGCGTATTTCGTCCATCGACACATACTTCTTGATTTCTGTGTCGTACAGGCGGCGATTCGCGTGTTTTTTTAAGAGTCTGACGTCAGGCATGGCTCTTTGCTCCAAGAAAAAGAAGGGCCGGTGAATAATAACACCGGCCCCTGGTTCTACCTTCGACGCCAGATGTCACAACTGCTTGGCCTAAGCGGCCTTCTTCGCAGCTGCCCTCTTTGCGCGTGCCTTCTTCGCAGGCGCCTTCTTCGCTGCTACTTTCCTGGCAACCTTCTTCTTGGCAACCTTCTTCTTGGCAGCTTTCGGTTTAGCGATGGGAGCGTCTTCGGACAGTGCGTCTTTGACCTGACCAGGAACTTCACGCAACACAGCAATAAAGTTCTTGCCATGGCCCTTCAGCTTGCTACCGAACTCCGAGTAGGCGTCCTTGCTGCGATCACGGTAGTCGGCGAGGTCATTGGCTTGCGTCGGCAGGCGAACCTGGGAGACGGCGAATCCGGCAAAATCGCTGGCAAACGCCAGGTTCTGCTTGGTGATTGACTCAATGATATCGGCAACGGTGACCAGCAGAGATTTTCCGCGGATGCTAACGTCGTTTCTGATTTCGTCTAATTTGTTCATGATTTGTACTCCTGCAGCTGTTTGCTCAAACGATGAGGAGTATTATACGAGTTTATCTCGCAAGTGCAAGATATTTTTTTATTTATAACTTGTTGTTATATAAATAATAATTTAAATAGTTGAAGAAATTAGTGCAGCCGCGAGAAGGGAAGTGCTGCTTTTGCCGATCCAGACCCATCGGAACGTCGACGAGCCGGGTTGGAAACAGGGGAATACGATTCAGCCTCTGTTCGAAGCTCTCCAGGACGTCTTTGAAACGCATGAACTGGCCCGGTGCCGTCGATGGGTCGTAGATACCCAGTCCGCCAACCTGCTGCGGTGCGTTGGGGTGTTCAAGATTTGTGAATGCCGCATCGACAATGCCAAGTTGTTTCATTGTGCGATCTTTGGGCGGCGCTGGTCTGGTAAGCTTTTCGCTCTTCTTATTCACACATTTTAGCATCGATGGACATGAACGGTGCGATGCCGGGCTCACTGACGGGATAGAGCGATGCAGCAACTCAGCGTATTGGACAACATGTTCTTGCAGGCAGATTCGTCGCGCACACCGATGCATATCACGCCGGTCTTGCTCTACGATCCATCAACGGCTCCGCGTGGCGCGCTCGGATTCGATGACGTCCTGGAGCATTTTCGCAACAACCTGAACAAGTCACCGATCTTTCGCCGCAAACTGCTGCACACACCGTTCGGCTTGGACCCGCCATACTGGATAGAAGACGAGGACTTCGACCTTGAATACCACGTCCGCCATAACGCACTGCCAAAACCGGGCGACTGGCGGCAGTTCTGCGTACTGATATCGCGCCTGCATTCGCAGGGTCTGAATCTCGGCCGCCCACTGTGGGAGGCCTATGTCATCGACGGGCTGGACGCCATTGAGGGATTGCCGAAAGGCGGTTTCGCAATCGCCCTGAAAATACACCATGCAGCAATTGATGGTGTTTCGGGCACGCAAATAATCAGCGCCCTGCACTCGCTGAGTGCGAATGATGACGAGCAGCCTTCCGCTGACGACTGGCAACCGGAAAATCCACCCAGCGCCACGCAGTTGATGTGGCGCTCGTACAAGAACAGTTTTCGGCGACCGACGGCCTTCCTGGGATCATTGGGTAAAGTCATTCCGGCCATTAGCAACGTCAACAAGGAGACGGGCGATAAGACGGAGTTTGGCCAGAAATTCCAGACTCGCTTCAATAAGCGTGTTTCGGGACGTCGCGTTTCCGAGGCGCTGAGGATTGATTTCGAGCATATCAGGCAGATCAAGAACAACGCGCCCGGTGTAACAGTCAACGACGTCGTGGTCAGCATCGTGGGCGGTGGTCTTCGCCGCTACCTGGGCGCCAAGGGCGAATTACCCGAAGAAACCCTGCTTGCAGGCGCTCCAATCAACACGCGCGACAAGGACAAGCCCGGAGCCACGGGAAACAGCATCAGCATGATGCGTATTCCGCTCCGCACGGACATTCCCGACCCGCTGCAAAGGCTTCACGCGGTTAATGCCGGCGCCGTTGCGTCCAAAGCATACGCAAAGGCCATCGGTGTTCGCACGATGACCGATATTTTGCAGAGTCTTTCTCCGCAACTGTTGTCGATAGGCATTCGCGCGGCCACGGCAGAATTGCTGACTGAGCGCTTGCCCACGCCGTTGCATACCATGGTCTCGAACGTACCGGGCGCACCCGTTGATCTGTACATGCGCGGTGCCCTCCTGCACGACATCCTCGCGCTAGGCCCCCTCGTCGACAAGGCCGGATTGTTTCACGGCGTGACCAGCGTCGGCGGTTCCATGGCCATCACCGTCGCCAGTTGTGGAGACATGTTGCCCGACCCCGAGTTTTATGTGCAGTGTCTCAAGGATTCGTTTGAGGAGCTGTGCGACGCCAGCAATGTTGCGCGCATGTAATAAGTTTGGCATCCGTCCGGTCTTATTGGCAACGGACCGATTTGCCGATTCCTATGAAAACAGTCTACCTGCCGGTCATTTTTATCTGTGTCCTTTTGAGTCTGCCGGCCGCAGAGGCGAAGTCCAAAAACGGCTTCGATCTTGACAATTCCACTGTCCCGACCAATGAGATCCGCAAGACGGGAGTACGCCGTGACGGGATTCCATCGATTGATGATCCGAAGTTCGTTGCTGCGGACGATGCGGACTTCTTGCGCGACAAGGATCGCGTCATCGGCGTTTTCAAAAACGGCCTGGCCAGGGCTTACCCGATACGAATCCTCGATCACCACGAGGTTGTCAACGACGAATTCGACGGTGAGGCCATCTTAATAACGTATTGCCCGCTTTGTTACACGGGCATGGTTTTCTCGGCCCAGGCCAGCGATTTTGGCCTCAAGTTCGGCGTTTCAGGGCTGCTTTACAACAGCGATGTCCTGCTCTACGACCGAAACACCGGCTCGCTCTGGTCGCAAATAATGAGCAAAGCAATCACCGGTCCTCTCAAAGGCATGACGCTGCCCGCTGTGCCTGCATCACACACGACCTGGCGCCAATGGCGTCAACGGCACCCGACGACAATAGTCCTGTCAACGGACACGGGATTTCGCCGTAATTATCGGCAATCGCCCTACCTCGAATACGCGCGATCGCGTTCACTGCTGTTTCCCGTCAAAGAGAGAGACGAGCGATATCGAAACAAGGCCCTCGTGCTGGGTGTTCGCCTGGGCACGACAAATCGCGCTTATCCCTTTGACGAGCTCAGGAAAAATGGCGCGGGTTCTTTTGAAGACGTCATCGGTGGCAGGCAGGTTACTATCGAATGGTCGGACGATGATGATTTCGCGAGAGTACTAGACGACGGCGGCGAGGAGCTTTCGTCGGTCATTGCCTACTGGTTTGCGTGGTATGCGTTTCATCCGGACACCGAGGTTTTCAGACACATAGCTTCCGATAACTAATTGATTATCAATTGTTTTTCACTTAATTACTGTATATAATTACAGGTCTCTATCCACGGCAAGGAGGCGCCATGAGACCTGTAACATCCGAGCATCCCGATCTCTCCCCGATCGAAGACCTCGACCGCAACATCCTCAATCTCTGTACTCGTATCAATGCCGCCACTTATGAGCTGCTGGTACTGATCCGCGAGTTCGACGAGCGCGCAGGCTTTCTGCAGTGGGGGCTTATGAACTGCGCGGAGTGGCTGGCCTGGCGTTGTGATCTCAGCATGAGCACGGCACTGGAGAAAGTGCGCGTGGCGCACGCGCTCAAGACACTGCCGGCTGTCTCTTCGGCCTTCGCCGCCGGCGAGCTGTCCTACACCAAGGTGCGTGAACTGACGAGGGTGGCCAATCGCCGCAACGAAGACGAGTTACTCGCGTTTGCGCTGCGCACGACGGCTGCCCATGTCGCCGAGCGCTGTCGCGAGCTGCGCATGGGCAGCGATGCATCCATCGACACAGCCGCACGCGCATTTGCGAATCGCTCACTGCGCCTGCGTCGCGATCATCAGCGCGGCATGATGACGATTAGCGTCGATTTACCGATGGATACAGGAGAGCTTCTCGAGAAGGCTCTCGATAAGGCGCGCGACGATGAAGCGCTGGCGATTCCCGATCTTGCTGACGCATCCTGGTCGACGCGGCAGGCGGATGCGTTCGTCAATATGGTTAACGTATACCTGTGCGGCGATAAAGAAAGTGCTGCCTCGAACGACAACTACCTAGTCACGATTCACGTCGAGCAATCGGCGCTGGCCGGGAATCAAGGTCGTTCGGCGTTGCCGATCGAATCGGTCAAGCGCTTGTGTTGCGATAGTCAGGCAGTCGTCATTACCGAGAATGACAACGGCGAGCCGCTCAGCATTGGTCGCAAGTCACGCATCATCCCCCAGGCAATTGCAAGAGCCGTACGCGCCCGGGACAACAACCGCTGCACATTCCCTGGCTGCAGCAACCGGCGCTTCCTACATTGCCACCATGTCGAACACTGGTCGAACGGGGGCAGCACATCACATGACAACCTGATGCTGTTGTGCACCAAGCATCATACGCTGGTGCACGAAGGCGGCTTTCGCATTGAGAAGGACTTTGAGCATCGCGGAAAATAAGGTATCAGAGGCGCCGGCGCCGATGTATCTGCATTAGCTGCGGCATTAAGACTCCTCACATCTGCTACTTCTGTCGTCCGCTAAGCCGCGGAAAGCCGACAATCGCGGCTTGGATTTGTGGCAGACTGCAGGTGACCCCAAGTAGCCGTCAGGCGGCTCCAAAAAAATAATTTCTCCCCGCCAACATTGCATAGGAGAGGCGCTAGCAGCAAGTCGCCAAGTTGATAATCAAACACAGTTACCACCCCCGAAGGAGATCCCGATGATTGGATATGTCGTTCTTGGTACCAATGACCTTGCTCGCGCCGCGTCGTTTTACGACCAACTGCTTGCAGAAATGGGCGTCACTCGCATGATGGAATTTGGCGAGCGAGGCTATGCATGGGCCGCGGCAATGGACAAACCGATGCTTTGCATAATGAAGCCCTACGATGGTCAATCGGCAACGGTGGGTAATGGTGTGATGGCCGGCATTGCGGCCGATTCCCGCGACCAAGTCGATCGGATCTATAAGAAGGCGATTGAACTCGGCGGCTCCGACGAAGGCCCTCCTGGCTTGCGCGCCGAAGGTGGCGACGGCTTCTACGCGGCCTACTTCCGTGACTTGGATGGCAACAAACTCGACGTGTTCAGCTATGGCTGAGATATTGCGCATCCCGACTTGCCGGGATGCCCACCTTTATCCGCTACCGTTGAAGAAGCCGCTCGACTGATAGACGACTGAGCGACCGCTTGTCGCCGTTCTCTACCTAAAGGGCGGCAATGATTTCGCCTAATCGAACGTCTGCTTCCACGGAAAAACAGACATTGCACTACTAGACTATCGAGGGTCGGCTAGTGACCCCATGCAGACGTATGCGCGAGCTCGGATATGAGACAATAACGACATGCAAGCTCTCCGCATGCGCAGCAACTGGAGACTTTTGAAGGTCTGGTTACGGATAGAACCATGAACGTTGACCACATCGTGTTGTGGGTGGATAACCCAGCCAATTCCCTTGAATTCTATGTCAACATTATCGGCATGCGGCCAGTCCGCCAGCAGGGGTTTGAGGAAGGAACCGTAGCCTTTCCCAGTGTTCGTCTGAACGATTCGACGATTCTTGATTTGATGAACAGGGACATGCTGCCGGGCGTGCGGGAGTTTACCGGCGGAGGCAACGGTGGCGGAGCGCCCATCAATCACATCTGTCTTTCCATGAGCGCCGAAGACTACTCGGCACTTAGAGGTCGACTGATTGCACAGGGAATTGAACTCACGTCCGGAGGCGAGCAATCGTTTGGTGCCCAGGGCCTGGCTGAACAGTCGGAATATTTTCGCGACCCGGACGACAATGTCATCGAGATTCGGTATTACGCTTGAATGACTGCACTTGGCCGTCTGTCGCTCTAAGCTGAAACTTGCCGTTCGAGCGACCACGTTTGAGAATAGAAGCTGCTCAGCGCAAGAGGCAAAGACGGATCAGGTGTGGCCGCCCAAGAAATTGCTTCGCCCCGGATAATACTTTACAGCGAACTTTGGTCAGGCGACCTCGAACAGTCCCGCCGCACCCATGCCACCACCGACACACATCGTGCAGACGACGTAGCGAGCACCTCGGCGCTTGCCTTCGATCAACGCATGCCCGACCATGCGCGAACCAGACATTCCAAACGGATGACCGATCGAGATCGCAC
>Ga0224508_10004986_pt1 | contig 10787 bp, 6 predicted proteins | sample SF_Jan12_sed_USG_4_FD_170157 | JGI IMG/M metagenome (GOLD analysis project Ga0224508, IMG submission 170157) | Sediment microbial communities from San Francisco Bay, California, United States - SF_Jan12_sed_USGS_21 | ecosystem: Environmental > Aquatic > Marine > Sediment | place: USA: California... | reverse complement strand
ATCAGACGACCAACGATCTCCAGGAATTACCCGAACTCGCTCGCCAAAAGGCCTAGCAGGTCGTTGAAAACTCCTCATGCGGCGCGATACTGTGTTGCGCGTCGCCTCAAATTGCTCATGTGCTTGCGTGCACACTCCGCATATTTCGGCGCCGCGCGCCTTGTCTCGCACTCGCCTGAGACGTTTTCAATCGACCCGCCGAATCGCATGTTATTCGGCGAGACCGGCTTCAGCGAGCAGGGTAATCAATCCGATCTGAATACCGATGTGGCCATCCTTGTTTTGCCACCACTCTTCGGGTGCGTGTGAATTTCCGCTAACACCACCGCGACTCATTGTGACCGCCGGAACGCCCTTCGAAATCGGCAGGTTGGCATCCGTCGATGAAATACGAAGTTCGGGTTCGATGCCGAATGCCATGGTCGCAGCGATAGCCCGCTGCACAATTGGCCAGTCCTCATTGCCCTGTGCGGCGGGACGCGTACCCACCCGCTCGACATCAACTGTCAGCTCCGGGCCGTCAAGCCGCGCTGCGTTTTCTTCCTGTAAAGCCTGTTCGACGGCTGCCTGCAAGACTGCATCGACATCGTCCAGCTTGTCCTGGCTGCCAGAGCGCATATCGATCTCCATCCACGACTCGAACGCAATCGAGTTGATTGAGGTGCCGCCGCCGATGCGGCCGACGTTATAACTCGTTTTCTCGCCGACGGAGGTTACCGTCGGTGCGTTCTCTACAAAAATTGCAATTGCGCGACCCAGCGCATGGTGGGGGCTGGCGAGGCCGAAAGCGCCCCAGGAATGGCCGCCTGGCCCCCGGAACGTTACCCGGTAGCGGTGTGAACCGACGCCGCCGTATACGATGCGACTCGACTCGCCGCCGTCGACGGCAATCAACGTGTCGATCTTCGGCGCACCTTCACGGAAGAGATGTTTTACGCCGCGCAAATCGCCCAGCCCTTCCTCACCGACATTGCCGACAAAAAGTACGTCAGCCTTTGTTTCAATCCCGGCCTTTTCCATTGCACGCAATACTCCGAGCACGGTCACCAGACCGCGCGTATTGTCACCAATGCCCGGCGCATACATTTTTTCATCGTCGAAGCGAACCGTAACGTCGGTGTCGGCTGGAAATACGGTGTCCAGGTGAGCGGCGTAAGCGATGACGCGATCGCTATTCCTGCCGGGCCGGCGGCCAATCACGTTGCCGACGTCATCGATAGTCACATTGGTCAGACCGGATTCCCGCAGCATTTCTGCAAATCGTCTGGCGCGATTCTCCTCACCGAACGGCGGTGCCGGAATCTCGGTCAATTCGATCAAATCTCGACGCGATTGTGGTTCGATGGCCACGATATGCTGCAATGCCTGCCGCACGCTCCCGTTGCTTTGAATTGCGGCGATCTCCGCTTTGAATTGCGGCTGTAATTCTGGCGGCGGCGTGTCCTGCGCCACGGCCACGGCGCAGTAAATAAGCCAATTAATGGCGAACACTGCGACCAGTCGACGATATGCCACTATTAATTCCACTCCTTAATCTGTGTTTGTCAGATTTACGATTCCTATGCCGCGACGGAATTCGATTTCGGTACCGTAGGGTTCCGAGAGTCTCTGCAAATCGCCAATAACTTTTTCCGCGAGTTCCCGGTCCGCAAACAAGGGACGGCCGCGAAGCTGCCGCGGCGCGCCATAGGCAAGGTTGATCGGGTACAGCTCCAGTTCTGCAAGATTACCGCCTCTGAATGTTGGCACCGCGATGACCGACTCCCAGTTTTCCACAAGCGTCGGAAAACCCTCGGTATCGTTTTCGTAGCGAGCATCGTTGAAGTCGGCGACGTGTGCGTTGCCGTCGAGTTCATACCTTTCGTAATTGTCCTGAGGCAGGCGCAGCAGGGTTTCGTTCTGAAAAATAAAATTGCCCATGCTGTAGAAAATCGGTTTGCCCTGGTAGATCTCGATGCCGCGCAATACATGCGGTCCGTGAGTGACAAACACATCGGCGCCCGACTCGATCATTGCTCGCGCGAACACATGCAGGAATTCAGGCGATAGATCACGCCGGCCTGCATATTCATGTGCATGAATGGTCACCACCGTAAAATCAGCGACCCGGCTGGCATTATTGACGACGGCAGTGATCTCCTGCACGTCGTCTTCGTTAGCCTCCATGCTGATAACGGGCTCGTCGCCAATCGCAAAATTTCGACCGAAGATTTCCATCTTGCCCGGTTCTTCCTCGTCAGTCCCGCGCGGAAAACCGTCCATATCCGTAAATTGACCGAGTGATTCGCCTGTCTGGCGCAGCTGTTCGAAGTCCTTCTCCGGTACGACGTACGTGGTCTTGTAGCGCAGCGGATTGAGTCCGGGACGTGCCGGTACATCGTCGCGCGAGCGTCCGGCGCCCATATGCCTCGCAAAACTTGAGGAAATCGAGATCAATGCGACTCGCGCTTTGGCGGTTTCCAGAAATTTCGCTTCGCGTGCCTCGGCCAGACTTTGCCCGACACCTGCCTGCACGATGCCGGTCTTTGCCACATACGTCGTCGTGAGGTCCATGCCGAGGACACCGTAGTCGCCCGTGTGGTTATTCGCGCGCGACACCATGTCGATGCCGGCCCACACGAGGTCATCCGCAAGCGCCGGATCAGCGCGCATCCAGGTGCCGCCGCTCTCGGCCATGGGATAGGGCTCGTAATCGTGAAACAGCATCTCGAGATTGGTAAACGCCATGTCGACTGATCGCAGCAACTCGATCATTTGCAGGAACTCCGGCTCTTCGTACACTGACAATCTACGGGTGATGATCGAGTCGCCAGTTAGTGCCATCGTGAATTCTGCGTCGGCAGTCTGGTGCTGCGCGAGGCCGGGTAATGGCACGGCTAGTGCAGAGATTGCCAAAAGATTAATTACGACATTCGACCGTTTCATACGGCTCTCCCGAAATTAAGGGGACAGTTTACTTAATTGCCAGCTACGTTATTCTCATACTGCGTTGCTCGATCAATTAAGTAAACTGTCCCCTTTTACAGGGTGATTAACAATGACTGTCCGTATCGTAATTCTGTTTGGCGCTTTTTTATTGTTGCCGGCCACGCGTGCACTCGCGCAGGGTGCGGATCAAATAATGGACTTCATTGATAGTCGATACGAAACGACGGCGGACATGGCGAGGACGCTCTGGGAATACGCCGAAGTTGGTTTCCAGGAGACCAAGAGCAGTGGGCTTATCCAGTCGGCCCTGCGCGCTGATGGCTTTACGATCGAGGCGGGCGTCGCCGGCCTCCCGACCGCATTTGTTGCGACCCACGGCAGTGGTGGCCCGGTAATCGGCATCATGGCCGAATTCGACGCGCTGCCCGGTATCAACCAGGACGCGTTGTCGTCGAGGTTGCCGATCGAAGGCAAGAATGCCGGCCATGCCTGTGGCCACAATCTTTTCGGCGCGGGGTCAACTGGCGCGGCCATTGCGATCAAGCACTGGCTCGAGGAAACCGGCACGCCGGGGACCGTACGCCTTTTTGGCACGCCGGCAGAGGAGGGGGGCAGCGGCAAGGTCTATATGGTTCGTGACGGGCAGTTCGACGATGTAGACATCATGTTGCACTGGCACGCCGGTGACAGAAACTCTGCGGAAGCGAGCACGACGCTGGCCAATCGATCTGCAAAATTCAGGTTCAAAGGCGTTTCGGCGCATGCGGCCGGTTCCCCCGAGAAAGCGCGTTCGGCGCTCGACGGTGTCGAGGCGTTCAATCACATGATTAACCTGATGCGCGAGCACGTACCTCAGGAGACCAGGATCCACTACGTCATCACCGCCGGCGGCAAGGCGCCTAATGTCGTTCCCGACTTCGCGGAGGTGTTTTATTACCTGCGACATCCCGAAGCGGAACAAATCAAGGAAATCTGGAAGCGCATAGAGGCAGCCGCCTTGGGCGCCGCGCAGGGAACCGGTACAGAGGTCGAATGGGAAATCATCCATGGCAACCATGCGGTTTTGGTCAACGAGACGTTGAGCCACATGATGGATGAAAAATTGCGAATGGTGGGCGGCGTCACGTACACCGCACACGAGCAGCAATTTGCGGAGGAAATTTACGCGACGCTGAATCAACCGGAACTGACGCTCGGTAGTCAGGCAGAGGTCCAGCCGTTCTCGGTCAGGCTTGGCTTTCACTCGACGGATGTTGGCGATGTCTCGATGACGGTGCCGACGGTGGGACTCAGTACGGCGACCTGGGTGCCGGGCACTTCCGCGCATAGCTGGCAGTCGACGGCCGCCAGCGGTATGACGATTGGTTATAAAGGTGCGCAGGTGGCGGCCAAGACGCTGACCCTGGCGGCGATCGAACTCTTCGAAAACGCAGAGCTTCGCGAGGAAGCTTTGGCCGAATTCAATGAGCGCCGCGGCGCGGATTTCCAATACGAGGCACTTCTGGGCAATCGCCCGCCAGCGCTCGATTATCGTAACTAGAGACACCCCGGATCGATTACTCCTGTTGCGAAAATGCAACAGATTACCCGGAGTGAGCCGGAAATTGCAGCGTGACGCAGCGGCAGCGCAATAATTGATTTCACAGGATACTGTATATCGCCGCAATGCAGCGGCAGCCCCGCCCGTAATATGAAATTCTTGTTTGACAGCCCGGTACCACAGGCTTACATTTGGCCCGACGACTGAACAAATAAGTAAAAATACGTACCAGGGAAATCGATAAGCAGTATTTGTACGTAGAAGTTCAGGGAGTGAACGGGAGTGCGCACCGGCGTACTTCGCAGAGGAGGGGAATAAGTCACATTATTCCAACAAGTACGGATTTGGCGCGTTTGGCCAATGGTGCGTATTCACATTCACTTCCGATTGGGGGAATCCAGATGGAACACAAAACTTTCAAGGCGACAGCCTTATCCGCGGGTATCGCTGTGGCGTTGGGTACAGCACCTGCGACGTTTGCACAAGAGGATCAGATCGAAGAGATCACGGTCACAGGCTCGTATATTCGGAGATCCGAGTATGAAGGCAGGGCGCCTATTCAGATCGTAGATGCCGAGGCTATCGAGTTGATCGGTGCCGCGCAGCCCGTGGAAGTGCTCAAGGAACTGACCGTCAACAGCGGTTCGGCATACTACAACGAAACCAACAACGGTCAGGGCATATCGCAGTTCAATATTCGCAACTTAGGCCTGGGCTCGACCTTGACGCTGATCAACGGCAAGCGTGGCGGTGTTGCTGCGGTCGGCGATGCGACCGGTACCGACTTCGTCGACATCAATCAGTTCCCGCTGGCAATGATCCAGCGGATTGAGGTCCTGACCAACGGTGCCTCTGCGACCTACGGATCGCAGGCGGTTGCGGGTGTGGCGAACATAATTACGCGCAAAGGTATGGAGGGCCTCGAGATCTCCGGTGGCTATGCGACTTCGGAAATCGATTCATGGCATTTGAACCTGGCTGCCGGCTCACAGTTCGATAAAGGTGGTTTCAACATCTACGCGACCTACTACGAGCAAGACCATCGGGATCGGACGGAATTCGACTGGCTGGACGCCCGTCTGAACGGCAACGGCAATCAGGCTCGATCTGCATTCCTGTCTGGAACCGGTTCTCCGGGTTCTGTCGAGCGCGCAACACTCGGTGCGAACGGCGAAGCGACATCGGTTACCGGCGCTATACGACAGCCAGACCCGGATTGCATCGCTGCGGGCGGTGTTATCGGTGACGCGGCAGACACCGGCCTCAACCCGAATACCTGCCGTTACAACTTTGCTGACCAGGTATCGGTCATTGCAGCGGAGCAAAGAACGCAGGTATTCAGCGAGTTCGACTGGGAATTTTCGGACAGCATCAAGTACTACGCGGAGGCCAGTTTTTCCAGCAACCTGATCCTGCGGGATACTGGCGGTCAGTTGCTGGCGACCGGTAAGGCAACCAATGGTGGTGTCACGGTTCTTCCGAGTCATCCGTTCAACTTCTTCGTCGAGGATCCGGGCAATCCCGCGGCGCTGATTTATATCGGTCCGCAGAACTGGGATCCGGCAATCCATTGTACGGATATTACCTCCGATCCAGGGTGCCAATTCCAGACTGCAACGCTGCGCTCGATCCACCGGCCGCTCGGTGCATCTGTCACCAACACGGCGCTGACGAGGCAGCAACGGCGCGACATTAACTATACGCGCGTTTTGAATGGCTTAGAGTTTGAGCTGCCGGGTGACTGGTTCCTCGATGCGTCGTACATGTGGGCCAAGTCACAGATCGTCACGGCTGAGCCTGAAGGGATCCGCTCGGATATCTATCAGCAACTCGTTCGCGACGGCACCTGGAACCCGTTCGGCACGCGCATCAGCGATCCGGGGCTGGTGTCGCCTAAAGATTTGGCAGATACCGCGGACTGCTTCAATGTCGACTTCGGGGGCTGCGTAGCGGGTAATTCATCAGACGTCCAGGACCAGTGGAACCAGCGCCAGGTATCCCAGGCGAGCGCTGTGGAGAAGGTCGTGGACGTTGTCGCAACCGGCGAACTGTTTGAATTCGGCGGAGCCCCCGTATCAGCGGCTGTTGGCGGCCAGTACCGCGAAGTCGAATACAAGTCGTTCCCCGATTCGCTCGCTTCAGCCGAAGAGGATGGCAGCCAGGGTATCTCGGGTGCGGTCATTGGTAGCCAGGACGTTATGGCGTTTTTCTTGGAAGTGGTGGCGCCGATCGGCGACAGCGGCGAGATTCAGCTCGCCGTTCGCAACGAGGATTATGGCGGGGGCGTGTCGACGACGGACCCGAAAATATCGGCCGAATTCGGGCTGGGTGAAAACTTCGGCATCCGCGGGTCCTGGGGCACCTCGTTCCAGGCACCGTCGGTTCGTCAAATAGGGCGTTCGACCTCGTCGCAGTTCATCGACGATCCCGCATCGGCGACTGGGCCCGGCGGCAGCTTTATCTGCAATGATCAGCAGGTGACCAACAATATCGCAACTATCGTCGAAGGCGCGCCGGGATTGTCGCCCCAGGAGGCAGAGAACTTCAACTTCGGCGTCGTTTTCCAGACTGATCAATTTAGGGCCAGCATCGATTACTTCCTGTTTGACTATACGGACCTGATTGCGCCTGAGGCGGGTGCCCAGGCGCTCGTGGACGCGCAATGTCCGAATAATGACAATTCGCCGATTATCAACGACCCGAGGGTGGTCCGCGACGCCACTGGCCAGGTGCGCTCAGTCACTTCTCAATTCACCAACATTGGCAAGGTCGAAACGAGCGGTATCGATATCAACGCTGACTACAGCATGGATATCGGCAACGGATCGTTGATCTTTGACGCGGGTCTCACATTCGTCGACAGTTTCGACGTTGATAAAGATGGTGATGGAACGACCGAGTTTGATGGTGCCGGAAGCAGGAACCAGTCGAACAACTTTTCCACCATGCCTGAGCTGCGTGCCAACGCCGGCGCCACCTGGTTTTCCGGCAACCATGTGGCACGCCTGGGCCTGAATCACATCGGCGAATACGACAATGACCAGGGCAACAACGCACCGATGGACTCGTGGACGGTGCTGGATGCGATGTATGCGTATACGTTCAACGGACTGATTGGCGACGGTGATACGACGCTTTCGATTGGCGTCAACAACCTGACCGACGAAGAACCGCCGGGACTGGCTACCGCCCAATCAGACTGTAATGTAGGAAGCTGCATAATAAATACGCCAACCAACGCGGCAAACGGCTTGTACCAGCGCCAATGGGTCAATCGTCCGGGCTATGATGACAGGGCGGGTCATGACCTACGCGGACGGATCGTATACCTGCGCTTCAAGCACGCTTTCTAGGCATGCATAATGCTGCAGTACTAAAAGAGGGGCCTCGTGCCCCTCTTTTCTTCTCCGCGGCAAACATTGCCATTTCGATTCTGCTGTGTTCGCCTGCTGCATGGTCACAAACGGTCGATATTTCGGCGCTCGAGCTTTGCGCCGGAATGGAAACGGCAGAACTCAAGTTGAGCTGTTTCGAAGCGATTATCGCCAGCAGCAAAGGCGGTGCGATCGAGGAAACCGCAGCTCTGAAATCTCGCGCCGCCGCCCCGCCGGCGAAGCAGGCCATAGTGGCCCCCGCAGCAGCAGCGGCCGGCGCGTCGGCCAGCGCTGTGGCACCGAAGCCGGCCGCCAGTGCTTCAGCAGCTCCGGCTGCCGAAGCTGCGCCCGCCAGTGCCGAAGGCGAATTACCGGTAATGACCGTGCCTGCGCCATCAGCCAAACCCGAATTCGGGCAGGAACACCTCGTGCAGCCGGAGGAAGGCCAGGAAAAGGACGATGAGCTACTTCATGCGATCGTGATCGAAGTCTCGAAAGGCCGCAACGACATCCTTTACTTTCACCTGGACAACGGCCAGGTCTGGCGGCAAATCGAAGCCCGTCACTACTCCTATCCGAAAAACAGCGATTTCGAGGTCAACATTACCCGTGGCATGATGGGCGAATATCGAATGCGAATCGGCGATAATACCCGGATGGTAAGAATTCGGCGCGTCAGGTAGAGGGCCCAGCGTAATGTCGGACGATCTGATTCCGGACTTCGATATCCGGAAAAGCCTTTTCATGCAATTCGCGACGCATGTCGTGGCACACGACTGGCCCAACAGCGAAGCGCATAACGCCGAGTTGCAGGCGCTGATCATGGCCAAGGAAGCCGAAGACGCGAAGAACCGCATCGTACGGTCGAATGCCGGCGGCTGGCAGTCGTCAGGCAACCTGATCACCTGGAAAGAGCCCTGCATCGACGTCTTTCGGCGGCGCATCGAGAAGCTCGTAACCAACCTGTTGCAGGAGCTCATCCGCGACATGGGCAAGGATCGCTCCTTTCGCCTGTTGATCGATTCCTGGGCAAACATCAATCGGCGCGGCGACTATAATGTCGTGCACACGCATCCGAACTGCATGTTCTCGGGCGTATATTATGTGACGCCGGGCAATCCCGATCCCGACGTGCCGCACGGCGGCCTGCTCGAAATGCTGGATCCGCGGGAAGCCGCAAACTATATCCAGGTGGTGAACACTGTACTGGATGGCCGAACCTTTTTCGAAAACAAGCCAGGTCGTATGTTGTTATGGCCAAGCTGGGTCAAGCACATGGTGCATCCTTATGCCGGCGATGGCGAGCGCATATCGATTGCCTACAACGTAAATGTTATCGAAAATGAGCGCTAGTGAGCATCCATTGCCTGGTTTATCCGTTCGCATTACTGGCACATAAAAGGCGACAGTCAAAAAATTGAAAATGCAACGCCAAAATATCTTCTTTGCCGCGACGGCATTGACTATTTGCGCCTCGATCGTTTCCTGCGCGGATACTGGCGGTCCTGTACGACCACCCCGCCAGATTACATCCTGCCCACCAGGTGAGGTTTTGGTCTGTGAAAGCCGGCAGCCACCGTCAGAAGGCGGCGCTGAAGAAATACCACAGTACGAACGTTGCTACTGCGAATCTGTCCTTTAACTCGTTACATCTACGTTTCCAGTTACATCCTGACTAAGACCAATCCGCCGATACCATGAGACCAGCAAACTTCGTGTTCGCCAATATCGTCTTTGCGCCACTTTTTTGCGCAATGCACGGGCCGGCATTAGCACAGGAATCGGAGACAATCGATGAAATTCAGGTTACGGCGACGCGCAGGCCGACAACCGCAGACAGAGTTTCCGCGGCGCTAACAATCGTGCCGAACGAGAAAATCCGCAACAGTAAGCTTACGACCGATGCGCTCCTGATGGAGCCGGGAATATTCCTGCAGCAGACTACGCCGGGTCAGGGCGCCGCAATTATACGTGGACTAAAAGGCTCGGAGGTATTGCATCTCGTCGACGGCTTCCGGCTCAACAATGCGATTTTCCGAAACGCGCCGACGCAATACCTGGCGCTCGTTGCGCCCGGTACGGTTGACCGAATCGAAGTGGTACGCGGAGCGCCTGCCTCCCTGTATGGAAGCGATGCAGTCGGCGGCGTCGTCCAGGTGCTCTCTCGCATACCTTCTTTTGATTCGGCGGGGTCCAGGGGCTCTATGTTCCTTGGTTATGATACTGCCGAGCTTGGAAAAGTCGTACGCGCATCGTTCGAAACCGGCAATGAACGTGTCGCGGGTCTCGTTAGCGGCGAATACTCCGACACGGGTGACCGACGAATTGGCGGCGGGCCTCGAATTGCGCCGAGTGGGTACGATTCCAAAGGTGCGAGAGTGGCCATTGCAACAACGCCCAACGAATCCAGTAGCTGGCTTTTTGATTTGCAGTTTGCAAGACAGCCGGAAACGCCGCGAATCGACGAACTGGTGCCCGGGTTCGGCCAGACGGAGCCGTCGTCGTCCGAATTTTTGTTTTCACCCAATGACCGACTGTTCGCGCACATCCGTCATACGCGCGAGGACTGGTTGTGGTCTGCCGACTGGATCTTTGATGCCGGTTGGCAACAAATTGTGGACGATCGTATTTCGCGCAATTTCAATTCACAAATTCGTCGGCGCGAAGAAAACTCGAGCGAGTTATTCGGACTGACAGCAAGCGCTGCAAAAGATACGGAATCCGGTTCGTGGATTGTCGGCGCTGACTATTACTATGACACCGTGGACAGCCGGCGCATCGAGGAGGATATAGTCAGCGGTCTGACACAATCGGTCCAATCGCGATTTCCCGATGGCTCAACGGTCGAGCACGTTGCCGTCTACGGAAACATCCTGCACGAGCTGGACAATCGACATTCCCTGTCGGGTGGTATTCGATTGAGTAGCATCGACACCGATCTCGTG
>Ga0224508_10004985_pt1 | contig 10788 bp, 6 predicted proteins | sample SF_Jan12_sed_USG_4_FD_170157 | JGI IMG/M metagenome (GOLD analysis project Ga0224508, IMG submission 170157) | Sediment microbial communities from San Francisco Bay, California, United States - SF_Jan12_sed_USGS_21 | ecosystem: Environmental > Aquatic > Marine > Sediment | place: USA: California... | reverse complement strand
CGCCAATGTTGCATTTCTAGCGGTGCTTGTAGCTGCTGCAGCCGCAGCTGGGGTTGGGGTATTCGCATGGAACTCTCGATTGAGCTAGCACTTCTGTGGCTCGCGACCGAGCGGCTGCTTCTGGCCGGTTGCGGAAGTTCACTAAGAACCTGAACAAACGACCGCTAGCTGCAATATCCGCCGTTTAAAGTACGCGTTACCGCGGAAACATCTTTGAACGACCGGTATACTTCGCACAGCAGTCGGTCATTGCAGTTGTAAACAGCCGGCTGCAGATGACCCATAGGGGACGATCGTGTGTCGCTGGACCCTGATGATAAAATGATGAAACATAGTGAGAAGGTTAGCCCCGTTAGAACCGAGCAGTCATCATGATCCTCCGCCGAGTCACGCGCCACGTCAAAGACCAAAATTGGTTCGCGGTCGGATTGGATTTCGTCATCGTCGTGGTCGGCGTGTTTATCGGAATTCAGGTGGCTAACTGGAATGACGAGAGACTAGAAAATGTGCGCAAGGTACAAATAGTTGAAGCCCTCATCGCCGATCTCAAAGACGCGATTATGGTTCAAGAATATTTTATCGAACAAATCGAATTGGGCCTAAGTGAATGGGAGCAATCCCACGCCCGCGGTGAGAGACCCGCCCCTTACTATTTTCGTATAACTGGGTCGGAGACGGCACCAGATACATGGGGTATGTTACAACAGATGCAGCTCGCCGATCTTTTGGACCCGGTCACGTTGTTTGATTTATCTTTTTACTATTCGAGATTAAATGGCGTGGGGCGAAAATATATTCGCTATGTCACCTTTGTCGAAGATAGCGTTCTGCCATATTCGGAAACAGGCAAAGAAATATTCTATGAAGATGGAAAGTCTAGTTTGGGACCGACCTTCACGGCAAACATGGATCGCCTGCGAGATTTTCGAAGTGAGTCTAAGCAACTAGGCGAATGGGCAAACTGTCTTGTTTTTCGCCTTCAGTCAGAGAAGCTTTTCGGTAACACTTGCTTACGAGCGGGCTTTTTTCTGAATGGCATGGAAAGGCGGACAGAGAGTCCGTCACCTTAACTCCCAACCAAGCTCAAAAGGCTGCTTCTGGCCGATTGCAGACCCTCATCGTTTACTTAAAGCAGACACTCGAGCGGCAGGTTTCGGGGAAAGCTGCCGCTCAGCACGTGGGGAAAGATAGGGTCAGAAGTAGCCGCTCGCCCTACTCCGCTTCGCCATTCTTAACTTTTGCATAGATCTTGGCGCACGCTCTGACTCAGCTTCCTGAGTTTGGCTAGGTCCAGGCGATTGTACTTACGCTTTTGTGCATGAACTGGTCGCTCAGTAATTTTGGGATAAGATTACGGCTACTGGCCCAATGCCGACGTTCGGATTTTCTTCACTTGGAGTAGTAGTCATTTGGTTAGGTACCGTAAAACCCGGTTGGTTGCGCTTGCTTTAGCGGTTCTTTCGCTTGCTTTCAGCTGCGGTGAAATTGATTCCTATGTCGTCGATACAAATGAATCGCCCAAAATCGTAAGTCTTCTCGATACTTGGGCCAGCGAAAGAAATTTTGCCCAGACCGACTGTGCTGATTACCCAAACTTCCCGGCTGCTATCGAAGGAGCGTGTTTTAAACTCAGCCGGTCCAAAGGAGGGACGGAATCCGCCCTGATAGCGGAAGAGATCGAGTCGGGTCGCGGCGTTAGAGTGTGGATTTCTTTTTATGGTGCCGCCGAGTCCAAACGAGCCAAGACACTGGAATCATTGGGCGCAGTACTTGCGTCAGAATTCGGCGCAGAAAACGTAAGGCCGGACGGGTAATCCAGGCTGGGTTGCCCTTAACTATTGCCGAGATCTTAGAGTCGCCTCCTGCGTCGCTGAAATCTATACGGATTCTGTAGCGCCATAACACGCATCGGATCTCTTTTTACCTTTCGCGCCCCACAACAAATTATGGCCTCGCTACCGACATAGAGATTAAATTCGCAATAGAGGCAGTCATCAATCACGTTTGCGTGCGGCTTCCCTTGCCAGTTCCAGACGCGCTTTGGGCAATAGTCTACATGTTGCGCCATCCCCCGAGCGATCACCGGCATTGTTCTGCCACTCATCAAAAGTTGAGCGTATCGGGCCATTCCGTATGTAGGGATCTGTCTGTCCGAGGAATGGCCCACTCGGGTTTGCCGTTGTTCAGTGGTGGTACAGCCACCGTGGGTCTTATTCATTTGGAGTTCCCCTGCCTCACGTTCTGACGAGAGCGTCTTTTTCAGCATGGTCGACGGCCAAGTAAGCGCATGGGGCCTCGACAACGCTCACGTCATGGTTCGCGCAGCTAATCAATCACTTAAACGTGGTTCCTCAGGTAAATTGATTGTATTGGACGAGGTAATAGTCTTTGAGGACTTGGTGCGCCAGTGGCTTGAGCGCATCACTGACAGGGAGCCCCTCAGCCAGCTAATTGACGAACTTAACGAGTGGATTCGAGGGCTACGATTTATTCACATCCTAAATCGAGATGAGGATGGCGCGCCTCGCTGGGAGCATATAGTCCACCTTTTACACTAAGTTGGCGATTAACGTTTGAATGCAAGTTAGCGGTAAATCACTCCCCAACCGATCTTCTTACTGCATGTCGGAGAAGACGAATCTCGGCGGAACGTTGATTAGTCAGTACCATTTGTTGTGCACCAAGTATACTCATCGCATGGAAATCCAGGCCCATCACCGCCGCGCCATCGATAGGCTTGTAGATGAATACCGGGACGATCCACGCTTCAGGGCCCTGATCATCGGAGGGTCGGTGGCCAAGGGGTGTGCCCGCCCGGACTCGGATGTGGACTTCCTGATCGTTGCCACTGAGCAAGAGTTCAATTGGCGCCGTGCGAAAGGCGATCTGTTTATCAACCGCAAAGACCTCTGCGACTACGACGGCGGCTACGTTGATGGCAAGGTCATCAGCCACTCATACTTGGAAAAGCTTGCCGATAAAGGCAACGAGCCGTCGCGGGCCGCGTTTGAGGGGGCATTTGCAGCCTATTCGCACATACCCGACCTCGACGGGTTACTACAGAGGATTCCCGTCTATATGGAGCACGACCATTACCGCCGAATCACGGCCTTCTACAATATGGCGTTCATCCAGCATTGGCTATTCCACGAGTCTTGGCGCCACGGTAATCGTTACACGATCACACGTGCGGCGTCGCAGCTTGCGTTATTCAGCGGGCGGCTGATCCTGGCGCACAACCGCAGACTATTCCCGTACCACAAGTGGCTGACCCACGCCCTGGAATCGGTCGAGGATAAGCCCGTCGATCTGTTGTCGCACATCGATGCCCTGCTGGAAAAACCCAACGCGGAAAACGCCGACGCACTGTTTCAAAGTGTCGAAAATTTTCGTGACTGGGGCATCAGCGACATCGAATCCTACACCTGGTTCATGACCGAGGTGGAGTGGGCCTGGATGCGCGGCGAGACACCGATGGAGGATTGGTGAATTTGCCGACCATCAGGTGCTAAGAATCATGACTGTGACGAAGAAAGACCAGATTCGGGCATTGCTGAAAAGCATTGAGACTGGTGATCCAGGGCCGGTCGCTGTCGTCAATGAAGCGAAGTACATTCAGCACAACCCGCAGACGCACGAAGGCAGCGAGGGTTTAGCGGCCCTCTTCCAACGGTTGTCGAAGACCTCGCCCAGGGTGAATATCGTGCGGGCCTTTGAAGATGGCGATTTCGTCTTTGCACATACAGAGTATGATTTTGCGAGCCGCAAGATCGGCTTCGAAGTCTTCCGGTTCGAAGACGGCCAGGCAGTGGAGCACTGGGACAATATCCAGGAAAGACACAAGCCAAACCAATCTGACCGCAGCATGGTGGATGGGCCGACCGAAGCGGTTGACCTCGAACTGACGGAAAGCAACCGTGCCTTAGTTCGATCTTTTGTTGAGGTTGTGCTCATCGATGGGCAGCTCGATCGGCTTACCGATTTTGTCGATGAAGACACCTACGCCGAGCACAACCCGCGACTGGGAGATGGCGTGTCCATTCTCCGATCCGCATTGGAAGTCGAGGATGCGAGCGGCAGACGCATCGACTACCATCGCATCCATCGCGTTTTCGCCGAGGGGAGCTTTGTCCTTTGTGTCAGCGAGGGCAGTTATGGCCGTGCACATACCGCCTTCTATGATCTATTTCGACTCGCAAATGGCAAGATAGTGGAGCATTGGGACACGACCGAGAAGATCGCGCCACGTAGCGATTGGAAAAACGATAACGGCAAGTTCTGACGCATCGCCCGCCCTACCCCGCCTCGCCAATCGGCAATGCTGTGACGTCGATACTCCATAATTGCTCATATTTCAGGCACATTTTGTTACCCATCAACGAGTTAGTCTCTGTATTCATGGAATCTTGGGCTGGCGGAGCTACACATGAATGTATTCAGGAAGATTTTCGGGCGGATTGAGTGGATACCACCGAAGTGGTTTCAGCAAATCGGTGCTCGACGATTCGGGGTCGGGCTTGCGATCGCTGCCTTGGTCGCAATCGTTGCGGTCGCTGGGATTAGCTACTACAAGTCGCTTCCGAAACCCGCCCAGGTAGTTGCACAGGTGGTCGCACCTGGCATCACGCCAATTATCGACAATGAATTGCGCCCGCAGCCATTAGTCCTGAATTTCTCAGTCAGACCCGATCCGCGCACCCCCGTGATTACGGTCAATTCAGTCGCGCGCATCGATATGGTTGACGAGGCCGTTACGGACGGAATATCGATACACCCCGTAATCGGCGGTGAATGGCGCTGGTCTAACGAAAATCAGTTGACCTTCGCGCCTTCCGAAGACTGGCCTGCCGGTCAGGAGTACGTCATTCGGTTCGATGCGACGCTGTTTGCCCCAAACCTCGAACTTGCCAGCAACGAGGCTACATTCGCGACGCCGGAATTCAAGGCAGAAGTAACAGAACTCGTCTTCTACCAGGACCCGACAGAACAATCGCTGAGGAAGGTCGTTGGCACACTGACCTTCAGTCACCCGGTCAAGCCGGAAAGCCTGCAAACACACCTCTCGTATTCGATGCGCGAGCCTGGTGCAACAGTTAAAGATGCCGGACAAGACGTCACGTACGAGGTCCAGTTTGATGAGCATCGACGCACAGCTTATGTGCATTCGGTACCCATCGAGATTCCGCCTGAAGAAAACTACCTGACCCTGCACCTATCGGAGGGTCTGGCGCCGGGCGCTGGTCCGTCTCGGTTCAGCGAGGAGTTGCTCCGGAACGTACGCATCCCGGACATCGGTAGCTATTTCCGCATCAGCGACGCTCAGGCAGTTATTGCCCGAGACGACGACGATGATCCAGTACAGACGCTGATGATTGAATTCACCGACCGTGTGGCGACCAACCTGCTGCAAGAAAACATTACCGCCTACGTTCTACCTAAGGACGTACTGATCAATGGCACGCGCCGTCGAAACATGCGATGGCAGTCTCCCAGGCAGGTCACGCCGGACGTTTTGCAACAAGCCGAGAAACTCGAAATCGAACTGACCCCGGTCGAGCGTGATTCGTCCGCATTGCACAGCACTGCTATCGATGTACCGGAGAACCTCTGGGTATATCTGAAGATTGACGAAGGCCTGAGATCGGACGGTGACTTCGTACTCAGTCGGCCCTTTGACACTGTCTTGCGTATCCCGGGATACCCGAAAGAGGCGAAAATCGCTCAATCAGGCGCTGTCTTGCCGCTGACGAGCACGCACCGCCTGACTTTCGTGTCTCGTGGCGTTGACACGTTGCAAGTCGAGCTCGGCCGTTTGATCGACCATGACGTCAATCACCTGGCGAGCCAGACGGGCGGCGACATCAGGAGCCCGTACTTCAACAATTATCAGTTCAACCAGGACAATGTCACTTCCCGAATGACGAGGTATATCGACCTCAATGTCGAGCACGCGGGCGACGCAGTTTTTTCAAGCCTGGACCTGAGCGAGTATCTGCCTGACGGTGGCTACTATTTCGTCACCGTGCAGGGCTGGGACAAGGTGAAGGAGCGGCCGATAGGAAGCGCCGACCGCCGATTCATTCTGATTACGGACATCGGCCTCTTGGTCAAGTCGAATGCGGATAGTACACAGGACGTTTTTGTGCATTCAATTGCGACGGGCAAGCCCATTGCCGGGGCGAGCATTTCTTTGCTCGGCAAGAACGGCGCCGCAATCATCGAACGCACTTCGTCATCGGACGGTCGGGTATCGATGCCGGCGACAAAAGATTTTGAACGTGAGAAAACTCCAACCGTATTTGTGGTTCGACACGGCGCGGATTCGATTTTCATGCCCTATGGCCGGCACGGTCGAATGTTGCAATACTCGCGATTCGATGTAGGCGGTGAGTTCGTTCAACAGCGCCCCGACGACGAACAGGTCAAAGCACAAGTATTCACCGATCGCGGCATCTATCGGCCGGGAGACACCGTGGAGATTGCATCGATCGTCAAGCGCGACGACTGGGGATCGCTCGGCAATGTTCCGCTGGTCGTTCGGGTCGTCGATCCGCGCGGCCAGGTCGTCCTGGACAGAAATATTCGACTTCCCGATGATGGCTTCCTGGAAGAAGAATTTCCCACTGAATTGGCCTCACCTACCGGCAACTACAATGCAACGCTGTTCTTGATCGAGGATCGTAATCGCCGCCGTTCAATCGGCAGCGAGTCCTTCAAGGTCGAGGAATTCTTGCCAGATCGCTTGCGTATCCGCACGCAGATACTCGGTCACAAACCCAACGGCTGGCTCAAGCCCGGCGACCTGGTCGCCGAGGTCGACCTCGAGAATCTATATGGTACGCCAGCCCAGTCGCGGCGTGTGACGGGCCAGATGGACCTGGTGCCGTCCGGAATTCGAATGCGCCAGTACCCGAATTTCGTCTTCGATGATCCACTCAGAGAGCACGGCGCGCTCATCAACCGTGTCAAACAGGATCTGGCTGAAACGGCAACCAATGCAGACGGACTGGCCCAGTTGCCGTTAGACCTTGCCCGCTACGACAAGGGAATCTATCGCCTGACCGTGCTCACAGAGGGTTACGAAGAAGGCGGCGGGCGCAGCGTCAAGGCCCAGGCAAGCGTGATGATTTCGCCGCTTGACTACCTGATCGGCTACAAGACTGACAGTGACTTGGGTTTCATCAACAAGGGATCCGAGCATGCCGTTGATTTTCTGGCCGTTAATAGCAATGCCGAGACCATGGATCTCGACAATCTGCGCGTGTCGATCGTCGAATACCGATACGTGTCTACGCTTGTCAAAAGACCTAACGGAACCTACGCGTATCAGTCCGTTCGCAAAGAAGTGCCGATGTCGGCGCAGGACTTTTCCATCTCGGGAGAAGGCAGTCGGTTTACGCTGCCGACAAGCGAAGCCGGTTCGTTCGCTGTGAAGATTACGGATTCCAACAACCTCCTCTTCAGTAAAGTGGATTACACGATTGCGGGTGCGCGAAATCTCGCGGGCAATCTGGAACGCGACACAGAACTGCAGCTGACCATCAATGGAGATAGTTTCTCAGCCGGCGAAAGCATCGAGATGGAAATCACCGCTCCCTATACAGGCACTGGGCTGATCACGATCGAGCGCGACCGGGTGTACTCGCACAAGTGGTTTCAAAGTGACACGAACACGACGGTCCAGACGATTCGCGTGCCGGACAACCTCGAGGGCAATGCCTATGTCAATGTCGCGTTCGTTCGTGAACTCGATTCACCCGAGATATACGTCAGCCCCCTGAGTTATGCCGTGATGCCTTTTTCGATCAATCGCTCGGCACGCACAGTAGAGATCGACCTCGATGTGCCGGATCTCGTGCGGCCGGGTGACGAGCTGGAGATCGCCTACAGCACCTCGCGAGAGGCCCGGATTATCATTTATGCGGTTGATGAGGGAATACTGCAGGTGGCCGACTACGAAATGCCGGATCCCCTCGCGTTTTTTCTGCGCAAGATGGCACTGCAGGTCAGCACCTCCCAGATGGTGGACCTCATACTGCCCGACTTTGACGCTTATCAGCGAAGCGCCGCGCCAGGCGGTGGCGAAGCGGCAGGCCTCGCAGGCAGCAATCTGAATCCGTTTCGACGCAAGACCGAAGCACCGGTCGCGTTCTGGTCAGGGATCATCGATGCCGGGCCAGAGCGAGATACATATGCATTTCAGGTGCCCGACTACTTCAACGGGCAATTGCGCGTGATGGCCGTCGCCGTTACAGGGACTGCTCTCGGTCGTAGCCAGGAAACGCTGCTTGTCCGCGGACCGTTTGTGATCACACCGAATGTCTTGACGGCAGCAGCACCCGGCGATGAGTTCGAGGTCAATGTTGGAATTGCAAACAATCTGGATGGATCCGGTGCAAATGCAAGCATCGACCTTTCGGCGATTCCCTCGGAGCACCTCGAAATCGTCGGTGAGGATCGTGTCGCCCTGCAGATTGCCGAAGGAAACGAGGGTCGCGGCATTTTCCGGGTTCGGGCACGCAACAGGCTTGGCCCTGCAAGCCTGACCTTCGAAGCCAGTTCCGGCGACGAGTTGGCAAGGCTTCAGGCGACGCTGAGTGTTCGGCCGTCGGTGGCATACGTCGCCACGGTTGCCTCCGGCAGCAGTGATGAAGATCCTATCGATCTGCAATTCGACCGCTCTATGTATGACGAGTTTGCCAGGCAGTCCGCCGCAGCATCCAAAAGCCCGCTGGTTCTGGCTGATGGCCTGCTGAGTTATCTCGACGCGTTTCCGCATGCATGCGCCGAGCAGATCGTCAGCAAGGTCTTTCCGCAGATCGGTTTCCTGGGGAATGACGACTACGCAGTGGACGAAGTCGCTGTTCGCAAACTGTTCGACAAGACGACGAGGAAGCTCCGCAGCCGGCAAGGGACGGAGGGCGGCTTCCGTTTCTGGGCGACATCGACCGAGCCTGCGAGCTTCCCGAGTGCATACATAATGCATTTCTTCACGGATGCGGAAGAACTCGGGCTGCCCGTACCGTCGGACATGAAACGATCCGGCCTCGGCTACATTCAACAACTTGCGGCGGAGGAAGTCAGGTCGATGCCCGACGCGCGACTGCGTGCGTACGCGATTTACGTACTGACGCGCAATGGCAACGTCACCAGCAACTACCTGACCAATCTTCACGAATACCTCGATCGGACATTCCGGGACGAATGGCGCAAGGACCTCGCCGCCGTGTACATGGCGGCCAGTTACGAACTGCTCAAACAGTCACAACTCGGGAATCAGCTCATTAAAGGCTACGAACCAGGGTTCGGTGATGAAATGACCAGCGACTTCGACACTCGACTAGGCCGTGATGCTCAGTACGTGTACCTGGTTGCGCGACACTTCCCTGATCGAGTCTCCGGAATCGACGCCAGCACAATTGAGCGTCTGATTGAACCGGTCATGAAGAATCGATTCAATACCCTCTCCTCTGCGTACACGATTCTCGCACTCGGTGAATATACGCGCGCGATTTTCGACGGGTCGGATTCCGGAGATCTCACGATATCGGCAGCCGCCAATAATGCCGTCGAGATGCTCATCGAGGCAACCCGGTTCGCGCGAACAGAGGTCGAGAACTCCACGAGCAGCATTCAAATATCCGGCGGGGATGGGGATGACATTTACTATGTGCTGTCGCAGACCGGATTTGATGCAAAACCGCCCCAGGATGCATTGTCGGAAGGATTGGAAATCCAGCGCGATTATCTCGACGATGACGGCGACCCTGTCTCATCGGCACTGATCGGCGATGAACTGACCGTTCGATTGCGAATTCGATCGACGGGCCGGCCCCGGACCAACGTCGCGGTCGTGGACATGCTGCCCGGAGGGTTCGAGGTACTCACCGACAGCGTCCATCGTGAGTATGGCGGCTGGCGCACCGACTACACGGATATTCGCGAGGACCGGGTTGTTGTATACGGTAACTTTACGGATCGCCTCACCGAGGTGCGGTACCGCGTCAAACTAACGAGCGCCGGTATGTTTGTGATGCCGTCGGCGTTTGCAGGGTCCATGTACGACCGGAGTATTCAGGCGCGTACGAAACCCGGCCGTTTCGAGGTTAGATCGGTTCAGTGACCCTGCGGAAAAACATTTATCTTGGCAGCCTGGGCGCGCTCGCATGCACGCTGCTGCTAATCGCGTTTTGTCCCAAGCCAGAGCTCTACGGGGATACCGGCTTCTCAACGGCCGTACATGATCGCGACGGCAAGCTAATGCGACTGGCACTTGCGAACGATGATCGTTACCGCCTCAAGCACTCGCTGAATGACATAGCGACGACAGCCATCGATGCGACGTTGCTGTACGAAGATCGCCTTTTCCGATCTCACCCTGGATTCAATCCTGGAGCGCTGGTTCGAGCGATGTGGTCAACCTACGTGCTGCGCGACCGGGTCATGGGAGCATCAACGATTACGATGCAACTCGCGCGCATGCGCTACGCCCTGCAGACGCGGACCATAAAGGGAAAGCTCGTCCAGATAGCCCGTGCCGTCCAATTCGAGCGTCACTATACGAAGGACGAGATACTCGAGGCCTACCTGAATCTTGCCCCTTATGGCGGGAATATCGAGGGTATTGGCACCGCATCCCTGATCTATTTCGACAAACCTGCATCGCAGCTCGCGCTGCCAGAAGCGCTCGCACTGGCCGTGATCGCGCAGAACCCCGTAATGCGCGATCCGTCGACGCGCCACGGCTACGAAGCGATGGACGCGGCGCGGTCGCGACTGCTCACCATG
>Ga0224508_10004984_pt1 | contig 10788 bp, 10 predicted proteins | sample SF_Jan12_sed_USG_4_FD_170157 | JGI IMG/M metagenome (GOLD analysis project Ga0224508, IMG submission 170157) | Sediment microbial communities from San Francisco Bay, California, United States - SF_Jan12_sed_USGS_21 | ecosystem: Environmental > Aquatic > Marine > Sediment | place: USA... | reverse complement strand
TGGGGTTGGTTCGTACTGGCGCGCCAGACTGAAAATCCCAGAGCGGCTTGCCGGTGTCTGAATCGAGTGCAAATACGTTGCCTTCCTCGCTGCCACCAACGACCAGACCACCTGCCGTCGCCATTAACCCCGCCCACGGCGGAGACTGCAGCATAAATTCCCATTGTTGCCTGCCGGTCAAAGCATCCAGCGCGCGGATAGCGCCAGACGCGTCGTCGCCGGACAACGCTTGTTCGCCGCCGCCGAGGAATGGTTGTCCTTCCTCGTACTCGACGTCCGCCTTGTAATAGACCGCACCCATCAATCGCGTCGCAACAAAAAATTGCTCTGTTTCTGGATTGAACGACGGGCTGAACCAGTTGGTCGCTCCCTGCAGGCTCGGCCAGACGAGGTTGCCTTCATAGGTCGGCTCCGTTCCAGGTAAAACAATTGGCCTGCCCGCCTCATCGAGCCCGGCGGCCCAGGTCTGTTTCGAATATTCGTTGCCGTGCAGGAATTCACCGGTTTCACGATCAAGCAAGTAGAAGAAAGCGTTGCGATTGGCGAGTGCCATGATCTTTCGATCTCTGCCGTTAAACTCTGCATCAAACAGAACCGGTATCTGGTTCGCATCCCAGTCGTGCGTATCGTGCGGTGTGAACTGGAAATACCATTTCAGTTCACCGGTCGCAGGATCGAGTGCGAGCACCGAACACGAGTACAGGTTGTCACCCGGGCGCACATCGCCGTTCCAGTCAGGTGCCGGATTGCCGACCGTCCAGTACAGTAAATCGAGTTCCGGATCATAGGAGCCGGTCAGCCAGGTCGATCCACCGCCCGTTTGCCAGGCATCACCCTGCCACGTTTCACTCCCCGGTTCGCCTGGCGCAGGAATCGTATATACGCGCCAGATTCTTTCGCCGGTGGCCGAATCGTATGCGTCGATGAATCCACGCACGCCCGCCTCCGCACCGCTGACGCCGATGATAATCATGCCGTCGAGTGCAAGCGGTGCAAGCGTCAACGAGAATCCAATGTTGTTGTCTGCGACCTCAACGTCCCAACGCAACGCGCCGGTCGCAGCATCCAATGCAACCAGGTGAGCGTCCAGGGTCCCGACGTAGACTGCATCATCGAGTATCGCGACTCCGCGGTTTACCTGCGGGAAACCGATATGTTTGGTTTCCGCAGCCAGTTCCGGCGACCAGGTCCATAGACTCCTTCCGGACCGGGCGTCCAGCGCAGTGACAGTACTCGGCGGCTCGGTGATATACATCATGCCGTCAACTACGACTGGCGTGGTCTCGACGAGTCCAGCGCCTCCAATGGGTTGCGGCTGCATCTGGTAGGCCCAGATCACTTTAAGGTCATCGACATTGTCTTTGTTGATCTGGGACAAGGCCGAATAGCGCTCGGACCGATAAGTCCCCGAGTAGGTGAGCCAGTTATGCGGTTCACTGGCAGCATTGACCAGGCGTTCGTAGCCAACTTCTGCATGAGCAGACGACGCGAGGATTGTCAGCAAAATTAATGTTGTCCGTTTCATCACTCGCTCCTCAGGGTCATCATGTAAGAGACCAGGTCGTTCATGTCTCGATCAGATAACGCGGCACTGTATTCGGGCATCAGGCTATGTGCGAAAACTTTCTCGTACCGGGTAAGCTCTTCCTTCCGGAAAGAATGAATCGTTCCCGACATATCCCTGACCTGCACCGTAAACGCGTCTTCGTTAATGCGTAATCCTTCAATTTCTGACTGCAGAGATTTGACGCGAACCGTCAGAAAATTTTGATATCCCATGGTCTGCGACTGGGTCGCCGCCGGATCGGTCAGCGATTGCCGCAGGTAGTCAAGACCGCGCTGATCGCCGACGTACGTAAGCTCCGGCCCGATACCATTGCCGTGGCCGGCAATGATGTGACACGCCGGACAACCGCCCGATGACTGGTAAATCTCGGCACCCCGACTCGGATTGCCAGGCATTTCTTCGGCTTCAAGCTGACCAAGTGTTCGAACATAGCCCGCCACCAGCGTACGTTTCTGTTTATCGAGGGACCAGATAGCCGGCATACCGGTGCCGGGTATACCCTCACCCAGCAAATCGATTAATGCCTGATCGTCAGTCGCGTATTTGAGTTTCGAACGCACCAGGTTCGACCCTTCGCCGCCCTTGCCCGCCATGCCATGGCAACGCGCGCAATGAACCTTGAATACCTTTTCTCCCTCGGCCAGTTCTGTTTCGGTCAATCCATCCAGCGGCGACTGCGCCGACGCGAGAGCGGACATGCCAAGAACCGCGAGTAAGGAGAGCAGACGATGCAACATAGCGTTTACCTCTTTTGTTGTTGGTATTGTCAGCTAACAACGCGACTGTGGAGCCACTGCAATCTAACAGACGTTGGCACTATCTGAAAGAGTGCCAAAGTGGGCCATTGCTGCGCGTGCAGTCCGTATAATCATTGCCAAACGACTGATGAGAATCCCGATGTTTGAGAATCCTGAAATAGACCAGGAGAATTTGCCGGAAGCCGGTAATGTGAACTGGTTGCCTATGGACCGGAAATTCCTGCGCCGGTTGATGGCTCAGTCTGCAATCACCGTGCTTGTCATATTGATCGCTGTCGCCGTAATGAGCACATACTTCAAAGTCCTGCTCGTAGATGAAATTCCCGACATCAGCTTCGGCTTTACGTGGCTGGTCGTTCCGATGGTCGCGATTCCACTTTTTGCCTGGCCGGCAGTCAGTGTGCCAAGAATGGCCTACGCAGTTCGCGACAAAGATATTCTCTATAAGTCGGGCGTCTTCTGGCAAACCGTTACTGCCATTCCCTTTAATCGAATTCAGCACGTAGAAAAAAGCAGCACACCGCTCGATCGGCGATTTGATATCGCCACATTGCAGTTGTTTACTGCCGGTGGCGCGGGCGGCGACCTGAAAATACATGGTCTGTCGGCTACCAGGGCCGAAAATTTGCGCGTATTCATTATCGAAAAAGTTGGATCCAGCGTTGAACACAGCTGAGGAAAGAAAGTGGCGCCACACCTCGCCACTCGCTGCGATTTTTTATCTTGGCAAGATCTACCAGGCGATTGCCAAGAACGCCATCCAGTCTCTGGCACCGCTTGCCGCATTTCTTGTTGCATACCAGGGCGACCTGACGGGAAAGCTCATCATCGGCGGCGGCGGATTTGTCGCCATTACAATTATTTCTTCCATCGTTCGCTACTGGTTTTTTCGATACAAGATTGCCGACGACTCAATTCTGATTCGGGAAGGTGTTATTAAGAAAACCCAGCTCGACATCAAGTTCGATCGTATACAGGCGATCAATACCCAACAGAACGTCATTTTTCGTACATTTGACCTTGTCACCGTCAAATTTGACACGGCCGGCTCCGCGAAACAGGAAGGCCATCTGCCCGCCATCAAAACGACCCTGGCTGACTCACTCAAAGTAAGAATCCAACGAGAAGCACGGGGCAGGGGTGACCCGCTTGAGATTGACGCTGAAGAAGCCGCGGCATCGAGCGCAACGACCCTGTTGCGGCTGGGAGCCGGGGACATGGTTCGAATTGGATTGTCCAGCAACCGTGCACTGGTCTTCCTGGTCTTCCTCGGACCGATCATCGAAGCATTAACGCAGGAAGTCGACGAGAATGTCGACGAGAGCGCAGTCGCCGCCGCCGTTGAAGCAGGACAAGTCAGCCTGGCGAACGGGATCAGCTTTGGATTGCTCATCGTGCTTGGAGTACTGGTGTTCCTGATGGCTGCATCCATCATCGGTGCTTTCCTGCGGTACCATAATTTTGTGCTTTCTTCGGGCGGAGACATTTTGCGTTCTACTGGTGGATTACTTACGCGGCATGAACATTCAGTGAACTTCGCGAAGATCCAGGCTGTATTCACCACACAAAACCCCATGCTGCGATTGTTCGGGCGGCTTCGTCTACGCGCCAAACAGGCATCAAGTGGCAAACCAGGACGTGGCAAGCACTTTGTCATTCCGCTCTGTAAACCGGAACAGTTGCCAACCATCGCAGGCGAAGTATTCGGTAACGAATTTCAATCCGTCGACCTGGACCCGGGAACCGGCGATTATCAGAAAATTTCACCCAGGTATATTCGGTCCAGGGTTATCCTTACAGGCATTCTGCCCGCTATTGCCTTTACTGGCCTGATGATTGTGCCTACGGGTCTTACTGCCCTTGTTTTCCTGTTGTGGATTCCGCTCAACGCTCTGGTCGTGTGGAACATTTACAGGAAGTTCGGTTACCACATTGCATCCGATGGCATGTTATTGCGCCGCGGTTTTCTCGGATATCGCGTGGTTGCTTTTGTCCATCGCAAAGTTCAGCGCATAAGCGTGACGCAAACTATTCCACAAAAACGAAAAGGCCTCGCAACGCTGCGAATCTACCTGGCATCCGGCACGATCAAATTGCCATATATCGATTTTGAAATGGCAAAACAACTTCGCGACTACTTGTTATACAAGGTCGAGTCGAGCCAGCTTGCGTGGCACTGAACCATACAACCCGCATTGTGAAAAAAATGATTTAGAAAACAGGTAAGGAGGACACAACAATGATTCGCATCAATTTAGTAGCTGTTGTTTGCCTTTTGGTTACGCTGGCACCAATCGATGCCTTCGCCCAACGGGATAGCTCCAAAGTTGTCGATTTGTCCATCGAGGAAATTCGAGCAATTGTTGACAGGGTCGGCCAGGGCCGCAGCTTGCAGCCGGATTCATGGCCTGGCGGCGCGCGCGTGGCTGTACTGCTTTCTATAGACGCCGACGACGAATCTGCCGAGCTGCGATTTGGCGGTAAATCGATCAATGTACTGTCTGACTATCAATACGGTCGGGTCGGTTTGAGACGGATCGTGAATCTTTTGGATCGGCACGAAATTCCGGCATCCTTTTTTATTCCAGGCGTAAGCCTGGCACTCGATCCAAGCAAAGCGACAGTCATTAATAAATCCGGTCGCCATGAAATTGCCGTGCATGGCTGGATTCACGAAAACCCGGCTTCAATCAGTCGCGAGCAGGAAAAGGCAGCACTCGTTCGTTCGATAGAAACGATAAAAGAGATTGCCGGATATACCCCGGTCGGTTACCGCGCACCATCCTGGAATTTCAGCGAACACACCGTCGACATACTGGGAGAGCTGGGTTTCTTTTACGACAGTTCACTGATGTCGGATGACTCTCCATTCGAAATCCTGCGAAACGGGGAGCCGACAGGGATCGTTGAAGTGCCCGTGAGCTGGGTACCTGACGATGCGTCCTACCTGTTCCCGAGAAGCCCTGGCGCCATCAGCCCTCGCGATTTCCTGACGATGTTGAAGGACGATTTCGATGTTGCCTATCGGGAAGGCACAATGTTTTTGCTGACGATGCACCCTGATGTGATAGGGAGACGCTCTTCGTTCGTGATCCTGGAAGAGCTGGTCGATTACATCCGGTCAAAACCGGATGTCTGGTTCGCCACGCATCGTGCGGCAGCGGAATATGCAGCAAAACAGGCTGCCGAGTGATATTAATGAAGTGACGCGGCTGAAATTCGGGATTCAATTTCACGCCTTGACTCTTGTAATGCTGAATATATTGCGGTGTCAGGATCGGCAACGGATAACGCAACGTCTAAAGTGGCGCCAGCTTTCGTCATCTGTCCCTGATCCATCTGTACCTGTGACAAATTATTGAGGCCTGCCAGGTTGTGTGAATCCAGCACCAGCAACTTTTTGTAGGCGTCCTCCGCCAACTCCAGTTGGCCTCGCGAATAGAACGTGTTGCCGAGTCCCAGCCAGGCCAACGTGTGTTCTGGCCACCGTCCTGTCGCTGCCTCGTAGCCCGCCACAGCACCGGCAATATCACCGATTGCCTCGAGCGCGGCGACCGCTCGAACATACTTGTCGGCGTTCGGCACGGCGGGCATTTCACCAGGCCCCAGCACGAGGACACCCCAATACCCGGCTTTCTGCCAGGTGCGGGCGAATCGGGACACGCCAATCACGTGACGATTCTGGTCCCCGGAACGAAGGACAAATCGCTTTTCGTCTGCCAGATAACCAATGACCACTGCATAGTGCCATACGGGTTTGCGCTTGCTACCGAGATTCTGCAGGACGAGTACAGGCCGGCCGGCTCGAACTTCGCTGACTAATGCCGACACGTTTGTGTCGATATGGTATGGCATGCGCCCGTAGCCACGCGCTGCCGCAAGTAACTCGATTTGCAGGCTTCCCTGGCGTCCTGGAATGTAAATTTGTGACTTGAGGGCTTCGGGCAAAACCGCTATGCCCGATGAATTTAATACGGCTGCCAATGCCGACGGGCCACACTGATCGGTTACCTGCGGGTAAAACGGCGTTTTTACTAACTCAACATCGCCGCGTTGCTGTTCGAGATCCGACAGCATGTTCCGGGTGTCGCTGGCGCATCCTGACATCGCCAGGATGGCACCTATCGCCAACCAGTATTTTGGCCATGCCATTAGCATGACTTCTAATCAGAATTCGCTAAAAAAGTTTGTGACGTTCAACAATTCCAGAACGATAAGCACAATCGCTACGATACCGACTACCTCGACGATTCCGGTACCGCCAGCCGGAAGTTGCTCTAACTCCTGCTCCAGCGTGACCAATTCTGAATCGGTCAGCGCGGCAACACGATCTCTCGCATCAGCCGGATCAACACCGTGTGCAACGAGCGCAGTTTGTACGACATCCCTGGCAAGAACATCGTTGATGTTGTCAATTCGAACTTGTCGCTCCGTCATTTCGATCGCCGTCTCGGTCGAAATTATGGCCGCACTGGCCGACTGCATCATTGGCAGGCTGATCAGGCAAACTGAAATCGCAAGACAGCAAACCTTTCTAATTCGGAAACTCAACATTTCTGTACCTCTGATATATGGTCCTGGATTTCACCGGTCAATTCGCCCACTGACAAAAGACGCGAAATCACGATTCGTTAGAAAGACTAGCAACGGACTGCCTCGAGCAGGCGTGACTGTCTTCACAGTTGGTGATTATTTTCTTGACATAACCCTTCGGCTAGTTGGGTAAATAGCCGAAATCATTGAGGTTAGTCCCGATTCAGGATTGATTCACCTCCATAGCAGCAATATGGCCGCAACCCCCGCCACCCGGGCTGTTTGCCGATATGAAGAACACCTTGAGAGTTTTCCGGAAAGTACTGCCCGGACTGATTTACGCCTTGGCGTCGGTCGGCGCGAGTGACGCTACTGCCCGAAGCCTGCAGGACGAGCAACAGTGCCTCGCGCTTGCAATGTATTGGGAAGCAAGAGGCGAAGGTAACCAGGGGATGATTGCAGTGGGATGGACGATACTCAATCGAGTGCGAAGCGACGATTTTCCAACAACTCCTTGCGCTGTCGTCTACCAGGGCAATGAACGAGGTCGCTGTCAATTTTCATGGTGGTGTGACGGCAAGAGCGACCGGCCGCGTAATCGAAAGAGCTGGGCGCGGGCCCGCATCATCGCGGCTGATTTACTGACAGATCCGCCGCGCGACCCTACTGGCGGAGCGCTTTTCTATCACAGCAAACGGATCTCCGTGCCATGGATGAAGCCACGCATTCGAACCGCCCGGATTGGCGACCACATCTTTTATCGCTAGACGTTGAACCGGAAGTGCATAACATCGCCTTCCTGAACGATGTATTCCTTGCCTTCGAGGCGTAGACGACCCGATTCCTTCGCGCCCTGCTCGCCGTTGCCGGCCACGTAGTCATCGTAGGAGATGACCTCTGCTCGAATAAAGCCGCGCTCAAAATCGGTATGAATCTCAGCAGCCGCTTTGGGCGCCGATGCGCCGACCCTCGTTGTCCATGCACGTGCTTCTTTAGGTCCGGCCGTGAAGAAAGTCTGCAGATTGAGGAGTCGGTAGCCGCAACGAATGACTTTATTTAGCCCGGGCTCGTCAAGTCCATGAGCCTCGAGGAACTCGGCTTTGTCTTCCTCGTCGAGTTGGGCGATGTCGGCTTCCAGCGCCGCACATATCGCAACCACTTCCGATCCTTCGTTCTTTGCATACTCGCGTACGGCATCAAGGTAGGGGTTGTTGTCGAAACCATCCTCGTCCACGTTTGCGACGTACATGACAGGCTTGCTGGTCAACAGGTGAAACTCGCGCAGCCGATTCCTTTCGTTGTCGTCCAGGGACAAGGCACGAACGGGAAAGCCGTCCGACAAATGATCTCTGACCTTTTTTAGAACGTCGCGTAAGGCAAGCGCGTCCTTTTCGTTGGTTTTTGCATTGCGCTCAGCTTTATAGAGTTGCTTTTCGACAGATTCGAGATCGGCAAGTGCGAGTTCCGTATTAATTGTTTCGATATCGTCGACCGGGTTGATCGACCCGGAGACGTGCGTAACGTCATCATTTTCAAAACAACGAACAACATGAGCGATCGCATGCGTTTCGCGAATGTTCGCGAGAAACTGGTTACCCAATCCTTCGCCTTTGGACGCGCCTTCGACAAGCCCGGCGATATCTACAAACTCCATCGTCGTCGGAATCGTCTTCTGCGGCTGGACGATTTTGCTCAACACATCGAGCCTCGTGTCGGGCACGGGTACGATGCCGACATTCGGTTCGATCGTGCAAAACGGATAGTTTTCAGCCGCAATCTCGGCCGCCGTCATTGCGTTAAAGAGTGTGGACTTGCCTACATTCGGCAGTCCAACAATGCCGCATTTGATCGCCATAGTGATTTATTCGGAAGTGTGTAGTTTTTTCATGGCCGCATTCAATCCGTCTTCCGCCAGCAGCGGCATGACGTCAGCGGCGTCATCGACATTCCTGCGAATCGCTGCTTCATCATCGCGGGATGCTCTCTTTAATACGTAGTCAGTCACTTCGTCTTTGTGGCCGGGATGCCCGACGCCCAGACGCAGCCGCATGAAGTCGGCGCCACAGTGCCGGATGACATCGCGCAATCCATTGTGGCCGCCATGTCCGCCTCCGAGCTTGAGTCGAACGGTCCCCGGCGACAGGTCGATCTCATCATGTGCGATGAGCAGCTGCGCAGTCGATTGGCGATAGTAATCGAGGATGCCGCGAATCGGTCCGCCGCTGTTATTCATGTAGCTCTGCGGTTTGACCAGCCAGACATCGTTGCCTGCAAGTTTGATCTTGCAAACGTCCGCATCGAAACGCTTCTCATACTTGAATTGCGCACCGCCCCGCCGCGCGAGTTCGTCGGCAAACCAGAAACCTGCATTATGCAGCGTATCCGCATAACGATCGTCCGGATTACCGAGTCCTGCGATGATGGTGAGATTGGTAGCCATGTGAGTGATAAACAATTCGCCGCGAAGTGTAGACGTCGTACGGTGCGTAAAGCAAAAAGGCCGCCAGGTATGGCGGCCTCATTGCAGAACACATGGAAATGTCTATTCTTTGGGGGTCTCGCCACCTTCGGCATCGCCGGCGCCTTCCTCTGCTGCGCCTTCTTCGCCCTCGACTGCTTCGCCCTCGACTGCCTCGCCTTCGAGCTCTTCGACTTCCTCTTCGATAACCTCTTCCTTGATGTACTGAATCGAGACGATGGGCTTGTCCTGCTCCGGCCCCTGGGCCAGTGCCGGAATCTCAACGCCGTCGGGCAACTTGATGTCCGATATGTGCAGCATCTCGTTGAGTTTCAGGTCGATAATATCGACCTCGAAGTACTCGGGAAGATCTGCCGGCAGACAGCTGACTTCAACGTCGGTGATAATTTGTGACACTGAACCACCTTCCGTCTTCACACCCTCCGCCTCTTCGGCATTCAGGTAGTGAATCGGCACATTCATCTTGATCTTCTCGTCAGCAACGATGCGCTGAAAATCCATGTGCATGATCCGCGGTTTCGACGGATGACGCTGGATATCTTTGACGATTGCCGCCTGGCTCTTTTCGTTGACCTGAATATTCAAAATACTCGAGTAGAACGATTCATTCTCGAGCTGGCGGATGACCTTGTTGTGGTCAAACATGAGTGAGCGCGGCGGACGGCCGGCGCCATAGATGATTGCAGGAACTTTACCCTGGTGACGCAGGCGGCGGCTCGCACCTTTCCCCTGGTCTACTCTGAGTTCTGCAACCAGATCGAAATCCTTAGCCATTAGAGCTCTCCGATAACTGATTGATTTTGTTGCCGTTTCCGGCGCTTACTATAATTCCCGACCGCGACCAATCGAGACTGGGCGCGCATGATAGCCCAATGGACTGGCACGAGCAATCAAAAAGGGTCCACGACGATTACATCGAAATCGGCGTCGACTCCTTGTCCCCTCCTCCCTTCCAACAACCGACACGTATGGATTAGTGGCACCGTGCGGCGGCGTGCCGGGTTTGTCTCACAAAGCGAGTTCGCGAAGCTGTCTGAGCGACTGAGGCATGCCCGGCGGGGCGCCGCTCGCAAAGACAAGATGACTAGGAAATCAGTCGACGTACAACGAGCTGACGCTTTCCTCATCGGCGATCCGCCGCATGGTCTCCGCGAGCAACTCTGCGGTAGAAAGCTGCCTGATCTTGGTGCAAGCCTGCGCCGCCTCACTCAACGGAATAGTGTCGGTGACCACAATCTCATCAAGCTCTGACTCCGAAATACGCGACACAGCAGGACCCGATAGCACGGGGTGCGTGATGTATGCGGCGACCGTCGCGGCGCCATTGGCCTTGAGCGCGCTGGCCGCGTGGCAGAGCGTACCGGCAGTGTCGACCATGTCATCGATCATGATGCAGTTCTTACCTTCGACCTCACCGATGATGTTCATGACTTCCGACTGGTTTGCTTTGG
>Ga0224508_10004983_pt1 | contig 10789 bp, 13 predicted proteins | sample SF_Jan12_sed_USG_4_FD_170157 | JGI IMG/M metagenome (GOLD analysis project Ga0224508, IMG submission 170157) | Sediment microbial communities from San Francisco Bay, California, United States - SF_Jan12_sed_USGS_21 | ecosystem: Environmental > Aquatic > Marine > Sediment | place: USA... | reverse complement strand
GCCGACGTCAAGGGCGTCCGCGGCAACCAACTGATCGGCTACGGCCTGATCGTCGGGCTCAACGGCACCGGCGACAAGAACGGTGTCTCCTTCACGAGCGACTCGCTAGCCAGCGTGCTTTCGGGCATGGGCATCGGCGTCAACCCGGAGTCCGTGAAAGTGAAGAACGTGGCTTCGGTGCTGGTCACCGCCGAGCTTCCGCCGTTCGCGCGCGCCGGTTCGCGTCTCGACGCGGTCGTCTCTTCGCTCGGCGACGCATCGAGCCTGCAGGGGGGCACGCTGGCGATGACCCCGCTCTATGGCGCCGACGGGGAGATCTACGCGATCGCACAGGGAGCGGTCTCGGTGGGGGGCTTCTCCGAGGGCGGCAGCGCCGGCTCCAGTGTCCAGAAGAACCACCCCACGGTCGGTCGCCTGGTGAGCGGCGTGAGCGTGGAGCGCGAGCTGAGTTTCGCGATCGCCGAGCGCCGCGTCTTCGAGCTCGCACTGCGCCGAGTCGACTTCACCACGGCTAGACGCACGGCCGAGGCGATCAACACCGGGCTCGGCGTGCAGGTGGCCTCTTCTCCCGATCCGGGCACCGTCCGCGTCGAGCTACCCGAGAGCTGGGAGCGCAGCGCGGTCGAGTTCCTGGCCGAGATCGAAGGCATCGAGGTCGAGCCCGATGCGTTCGCGCGCATCGTGATCAACGAGCGCACCGGCACCGTGGTGATGGGCAAGAGCGTATCGATCTCGACCGTCGCGGTCTCGCACGGCGCGCTGACGGTCTCGATCGGCGCAATCAACGAGGTCTCACAGCCCGCTTCGGCGTTCGGCGCGTTCGGCGCTGGTGAGACCGTAGAGGTGCGCAACGAGACGATCCAAACCGTCGAAGAGGACTCGGGGCTCAGCGTGGTTGGAGGGCCCATCACGATCGCCGAGCTCGTCCGGGGCCTGAACGCGATGGGCGTCACGCCGCGCGACCTGATCGCGATCCTCCAGGCGATCGACGCCGCCGGCGCACTCTCGGCCCAACTGGAGATCCTGTGAAGATCGACACGAACAGCCTCAAGGCAATGGCGGCCAACCCGAGTGCCGCCGATCCGGCGGCGGTGGCGCGCGAGTTCGAGGCGCTGCTGGTCGCCGAGGTCTGGAAGCGTGCGGCCGGCCAGAGCCTGGGCGCCTCGAAGCTGCTCTCGGGCGGCTCGTCCGGGCGCATGTACCGGGAGATGCTGGTCGAAGAGGTCGTGCGCCGCGCCGTCGACGACGGCGGCTTCGGGCTCGGAGCAGAGATCGCCCAGCGCATCGAAACGCCCGAGGGCGCACCGAGCGGGCGCGCCCAGCCCCACGAACCGCCCCCGTCCGAAGGGGAACGAGATGGCTGAGCTGCTGAGCCACCGCCTGCTCGTCGTGCTGCGCGCCGAGGAGACGCTGTATACGCGGCTGCGCGACGTGCTGCAGCAGCAACGCGAGGTCGTCGCCCAGATGGACCTCGAGGCCCTCGAGGGGCTGACCCGCCGCCAGGAGGAGCTCAGCGACGAGGCGCGCCTCCTGGAGGAGAGCCGACTCGAGCTGGCCGGCGAGCTGGCCGCCTCGCTCGGTCTTGCGGAACAGGGAACGCGGCTGTCCGAGATCTGCGCCCGGCTCGGCGCGAGCGCGGGAGAGCTGCGCGACGCGCACAACCGCCTCGTGATCCTCGTCGGCGTCGTACGGGAGCTGCTCGACGCGAACGCGATGCTGATCGGCTCGTCGCTGGTCGACGTCCGCACCACGCTGCGCGCGCTGGGCTCCCACCTGCCCGAGGACGTCACCTATCGGCCGGGCGCCCGCGTGCCGGCCCCCGAGGCCGGGCGCCTGGTCCGCCGGAGCGCCTGAGGAGTCGCAATGCCGAGCCTGTTCGGAGTCCTCGACACGGCGAGCCGCAGTCTGGCGGTGAACGCGCTCGGCCTGCGAACGGCCAGCCACAACATCTCGAACGTCGACACGCCGGGCTACACGCGTCAGCGCCAACAGGTGCAGCCCGGGGCGCCGACCTTCCAGAGCGAAGGCTACATCGGCACCGGCGCCGAGCAGGCCGGCGTCGAGCGCCTCCGCGATGTGCTGATCCAGCGCCAGCTGATGCGCCAGGGCGCCGTGAAGGGCTCGACCGACGCGCAGTCCGAGGCGATCGGCCGCATCGAAGCCGCGCTGAACGAGCAGGACGCCCCGGGGCTGAACGCAGCTCTCAACACCTTCTACGACTCGCTCCACGACCTGGCCTCGTCCACCGCGCCCGGCGCGCCGGTCGAGCGAGAGGGGCTGCGCGCGGCCGCCGGGGGCCTGATCGACACGTTGGGCTCGCTCGACGCGGAGCTGCGCAGCCAGCGGACGGACGCGAACTCGGGCGTCGCCTCGGTCGTGACCGAGATCAACCAGCTCAGCTCCCGGATCGCCGAGCTGAACGCTGCGATCTCGCCCGCCGAGGTGCGCGCCCCGGCCAACGATCTGCGCGACCAGCTCGAACTCGCGCTGCGCGAGCTCTCCTCACGCATCGACGTAGACACCTACTTCGACGCCTCGGGCCGAACCACGGTGGTGATGGGAAACGGCCTGCCTCTCGTCGAGAGCGACCGGAGCTACGCGCTCGACGCTCGGCCCGACGGCGCCGACCCCCTCGACGGCAACACCCTGCGCGTCGTACATCCGGCCGGCGGCGGCTCCGACGTGACCGCGGAGATCGGCAGCGGGCGCCTCGGAGGTCTGCTGCGTGCGCGCGACACGACGATCCCGGCGGCGATCCGCGCGCTCGACACGCTCGCCTACAACCTCGCCGAGACCGTCAACGCGGTGCACGCCACCGGTGTGGGCCTGGACGGCAGCACGGGCAACTTCTTCGCGACGCTTCCGGGCGTCGAGGACGCGGCGCGCGACCTCGAACTCGACGCGGCCGTGGTGGCGAGTGCGGACGCGATCGCGGTCGGGCAGACCAGCGCACCGTCCGACAACCGCGTGGCCCTCGCGATGGCCGAGCTTCGAGACGCGCGCAGCCCGCTGTTCCTGCCCGGTGACCCGCCCGGGCCGGCGAACGGCCCCACCCGCTCGCTCATCGAGCACGCGGCCGCGATCGTCTCCGACATCGGACAGCAGTCACAGTCGCTTCAGATCGCCAGCGAGCAACACGGACGCGTGCTCGAGACGCTCGAGTCGCGCCGGGATGAGGTCTCCGGCGTGTCGCTCGACGAGGAGGCAACGCGGCTGATCGAGCTGCAGGCTGCGTTCCAGGCAAACGCCCGCGTCGTGAGCCTGGTCGACCAGCTGCTCGAAGACGTGATCGGGATGCTCTGAGAGATCACGATGCGAGTCACCCAGACGATGCTCTTCCGAACGGCGCTGGCGAGCCTGGACCAGCAGCGCTCGCGCCTCGCGAAGACCCAGGAGCAGGCCGCGAGCGGGCTACGCATCAACCGGCCCTCGGACGACCCGCTCGGCGCGGGCGCATCGCTGCTGATGCGATCCACCGACAGCGCGATCGAACAGCTGCAGCGCAACGGCTCAGCCGCCCGCTCCCGCCTCGCCACCGTTGAAGACACGCTGGGCGGCGCCACCGACATCCTGCTTCGCGCGCGCGAGCTCGCAGTCCAGGGCTCCAACGACGTACAGGATGCCGAGTCGCGAAGCCTGATCGCACGCGAGATCGAGGGCTTGCACGACGCAATGCTCAACAGCGCCAACACCCGCTTCGGCGGCGGTCACGTCTTCGCCGGCTTCGCATCCGACGCCCCGCCCTTCGAGGCCAGCGGCGGGTTCTCGGACGCACCGCCGAGCGCGCCCGTCGTGTCCTACGTCGGCGATTCCGGCGAGGTTCGCGTCGCGATCGAAGAGGGCAGCTCGGTTCGGGTCAGCTTCGACGGACGCCGGGTCTTCCAGGGCGACGCCGACGGAGACGGAGCGCCGGACGCGGGCCGCGAAGACCTGTTCGACGTGCTGGCGTCGCTGCGCAACGCATTGATCAACGACGACGGACCGGCCACGTCGGCTTCATTGGAACGCATCGACCGCGGCATGAGCCAGCTCAGCATCGAGCGCACGAGCGCCGGCAACGAGCTGTCGCGGGTCGAGGCGGCCGCGGAGCGCCTTGACGGACAGCTCGTGCGGGTGCGCGAGCGGCTTTCGCATGTGCAGGACGCCGACCTCGCACGCGTCGTCTCGGACATGGTCCGCCAGGAAACCGCGCTCCAGGCCAACCTGAATGCGATGAGCCGGCTGCTCTCGCCGACGCTGATGGACTTCCTGCGCTGATGCTGGTGCTCACGCGCAAGGTGAACGAGGCGTTGTGCATTGGCGACGAGATCCGCGTGCGCGTGCTCGAGCACAGTGGCAAGCAGATCAAGCTCGGCATCGAGGCACCGCGCCGCGTTCGCATCGTGCGTGAGGAGCTCTATTTGAAGGTCGTCGAGGCCAACCGCAGAGCCGCCGAGGACTCTACCCAAGAGGAGGATTCGTGAGTCAACCGAACCGGATCGAGGTCGATCACCGCCGCGTCGGACGCTTCGCCGTGCGCGAGAGCGACCTGTTGCACTTCGAGGGCCTGCCCGGCTTTCCCGGCGCCCGGCGCTTCGCGCTGCTGCGACACGATGAACGGGCCGTCTCCGAACAGCCCTTCTCGTGGCTCGCCTGCATCGATGACCTCGAGCTCGCCTTTGCGGTCACCGACCCGTGCTTCTTCGTCCCCGGCTACGACCCACCGCTGTCGCCGTCGACGCTCGATGCCCTCGAGGCAAAGGCCCGTGGCGACGTCGTGGTCCTGGCGATCGCAAATCTGGCCAGCGATCCGCCGCGTCTGAACCTCGCGGCGCCGCTGGTGATTCACCTCGCCGCACAGCGCGGCGTCCAGACGATCCTCGAAGACACCGCGCAACCGGTCGCCCAGCCGGTGGAGATGCCGGAGGCGTCGCGCCACTTCGGGAGCGAAGCCCGGGTGGAGCTGCGACCCGAGAGCCATGGGGCTCAGATCGAGTCGAAGCCCCAGACATAGAGCGGCCAGGGCAGATGCTCGGCGATCCGCGTGGCGACGGTGTCCGGCAGGGACGCGACCACCTGCCCGATCGCGCCTGCCCCGAAAAGCAGCTCGAGCGCGGCAGCCGGTTCGAGCTCGCAGACCGCGTCGCCGCTGCGCAGGTGGAGCCCGCGGTCACTGCGTTCCAGCGCCAGCGCATGCTCGCCGGGTGCCAGGCGACGCCACAGCTCGGCTGGGTCGAGGATCCGGGCCAGCGCGAACGCGCCCTCGCGCAACGTCGCCCCGGACGCGTGCAGGCGCGGCACCGGCGGCTCCGGAGTCGGCCCGCTGAGCATCGTGTGGGCACCCGCTCGCTCTTGCAGCCGCGCGAGGCAAGCGAGCACCCCTTCCGCGTCGCCGGCCCACTCGTGAACGACGCCGCGCATGTCGTCGCCGCGGCCCGCCGCGGCGTAGGCCACCGCGCGCCCGCCCCCGCGGGCCACGCAGAGCTCGCAGTCCGGGGCCGCGGCGAGCCGCGCGAGGTCTCCGGCGGGCCGCGTCACGTGCTGCGGCTTCGCCGCGTAGCGGGCCTCGAGCTCCGGCCAGTCCGCGTCGCAGGGGGCCCCGAGCTCGAGCCCCGTGTCGGACCCTCGGGCCCGGGCGATCGAAGCCGCGTCGAGCGACACGAAGCGCTCGCGGCCCACCGGGTGGAAGTCCAGCCGCGCATACCAGTCGGGGGCGTCGCTCCACAGCAGCGCCAGCGGCAGTCCGTGGGCGCGGGCTGCGGCGACGCAGGCCTCGACGCAGGCGCTGGCCAGGCCCCGGCCGCGCTGCGAGGGTTCGGTGTAGACGTTGCCAACGAGCGCCACCGGCAACCGGCCCCGGCCCCAGACTTCGACCGGGTGCCACATCGCGTGTGCGAGCGGCTTGCCGCCCGCGAACACCGCCCGGTGCGAGTCGGCCCCGGCCCCCATCGAGACCGGGTACTCGGCGCGCAGCCGCCCGCGCTCGCCACGCCGCAGCCCATCGTCGAGCCAGTCTTCGAGCGCCCTGCGCTCGTCGGCCGACGGCGCGCGGGGCCGCAGCGCACCGGCGTCGGCGCTCGGCTTTACCCGGTCCATGCGTAGGAGAGGAGCAAGATCGATGCCGCGCCGGCAGCGCCTGCGGTGCCGCGGCGCGACACCCCCCCTTTCAGAACGAAACGAACGGGCTGCCCCGATGCAACGCGCAGTTCGGGGTCAGCCACGCGCAACTGACGGCGGAGGCGCGCGGCACTGCGCGACGGCGGTCTGCGGCGATCCCGCGCCTGCGTCGCTGGCACGGCGCTTGCTGCTTGGTTCCGCCGTGCATCCAGGCCCGTCTCCGCACAGGGCGGGGCAGGCCGGGCGCAGCTGCTGCCAAGGAACGGCAGCAGTCCACATCACGGAGGAAAACCGGGAATGGGACTTCGAATCAACACCAACACCGCTTCGCTGAATGCGCAGCGGAACCTCGCGCAGACGACGGACTCGCTCCAGCGCTCGCTCGAGCGTCTGTCGTCGGGCCTGCGGATCACGCGGGCCTCGGACGACGCGGCGGGCCTCGCCATCTCGGAGCGCCTGCGCGCCGAAGTGCGAAGCCTCCAGCAGGCACAGCGAAACGGCCTCGACGGCGTCTCGCTGCTGCAGGTCGGCGAAGGCGCGCTGAACGAGTCGAGCGGCCTGCTGATCCGCATGCGTGAGCTTGCGATCCAGTCGGCCAACGGCACGCTGGGCGCGGGCGAGCGCACGACCCTGAATCAGGAGTTCCAGGACTTGATCCTGGAGATCGACCGGGTCGCGAACGTCACGGAGTTCAACGGCACCCAGCTGCTGGACGGCACGGCCCCGACCGTGACCTTCCAGATCGGCGCCAACAACACCGCCAACGACCAGATCTCGGTCAGTGGTGTGGATGCCACGGCGACTGGCCTGGGCGTCGGCCTGCTGGCGGTGGACACGGTCTTGGGCGCTCAGGGTGCCCTCGACACGCTCGACACTGCGATCGACTCCGTGTCGAGCCTTCGTGCGAGCTTCGGTACCGCACAGAATCGGCTGGAGAGCGCGATCCGTTCGATCGCGGTTTCGGTCGAGAACACGGCGGCCGCCGAGTCGCGGATCCGCGACGTCGACGTCGCGTCGGAGACGGCGATCCTCACGCGAAACCAGGTGCTCCAGCAGGCGGGCATCGCGGTGTTGGCCCAGGCCAACGTCTCGACCCAGAACGCGCTGCTGCTGCTGCAGTAGTCGCCCACGGGTACGACGTGACAGTGGGGACCGACCCATAACGCCACTGCGGCGCCCCCGGACGGACCGGGGGCGCCGCTCACCCGTCCGATCCGTAAAGGAGTCATCATGGGTCTGCGAGTAGGGGGCCTCGTCAGCGGCCTCGACACTGCGGCACTCGTCGATTCGCTCCTCACCCTCGAGCGTCGGCCCCTCGAACAGGCGCTTCGGCGCAAGGCCGGCATCGAGCTCGAGCAGTCGCTGTTCCGCGACCTCAACACCAAGCTGCTGGGCCTGCGCGACGCAGCGGCCGGGCTCGACAATCTCAACCCCGGACTCTCGGGACCGTCGGCCGACGAGGAGCTCTTCTCCTTCGTCGCAACCTCTTCCGACGAAGGCGTGCTCTTCGCCACCGCAGACGGAAACGCCAGCGTCGGCAGCAACGACGTCACGGTGAGCTCCCTGGCCAGCACCGGCCGGCAGATCTCCGCCAGCTTCGCAACCGAGACGGAGACCGTCGCGAACGACGGCGACTCGGTCACGATTCAGGTCGGTGGCCAGAGCGTCGATGTCACGGTCGGCGGCGGCGGCACCTCGCTGGTCGGCCTGCGCGCGCTGATCAACGAGAATCCGGATCTGGTCGGCCTGGTGCGCGCGAACATTCTGTTCGACGGCACCGGCCACCGGCTGATCGTCGAGGGCGTCGCCACCGGCGTTGCCAACGACGTGACCGTTTCGACCACCTTTCCGGGCAGCGGCGGGGGTTCCTTCATCGACGCAGGCCTGTCTTCGAGCGCGAGCGACGCCGAGATCGTGGCCTTCGGCGTCCCGGTGACGCGCTCTTCGAACACGATCAGCGACGTGATCCCGGGCGTCACGATGACACTCCGGGCGACCAGCGCGCTGCCCGTGCAGGTGCAGGTCGAGCGCGACGACGCGGCGATCGCCGAAAAGGTCCAGGCCTTCGTCGACGCCTACAACGAGATCGTCGACTTCGCGACCGAGCAGTCCTCGATCGACCCCGCCTCGGAGCAGGCCGGACCGCTGTCGGGTGACTCGACGCTGCGCGGCATCCAGCTCACCGTCCAGCGCAGCATCGTCCAGAGCTTCGCGTTCCCGAACAACCCGCTCAGCTCGCTCGGCCAGATTGGCGTGGACGTGGACGTCAAGGGGCGCCTGACACTCGACGCCGAATCGCTCGCCGCAGCGCTCGATGCCGATCCGCGTTCGGTGCGCCAGCTGCTGGGCGGCGACGGCGTCGCCGACGGCATCGCCTCGGGTCTCGCGCGGTCCCTCGACCCGATCACCGAGTCAGCCACCGGCACACTGGCCGTGCGCGAAGATGGCTTCGAAGACCGGATCAAGAGCATCGACCGGCAGGTCGAGCGCATCGAGCTGCGCCTCGAGAAGCGCGAGGAGCTGCTGGTCGCGCAGTTCACACGCATGGAATCGACGTTGGCCCGTCTCCAGCAGCAGGGGAACTCCCTGCTCGGCCTCTTCAACACCGGCAGCTAGTCCGGTCCCTCAAAGGAGAAGCCGTTGACGGCGAACGCCTATCTCATCAACGACGTGACGACCGCCAGCTCGGAGATGCTGGTGCAGAGGCTGCTCGAGAAGGCGATCCGCAGTGCGAACGAGGCGCGCAAAGCCGAGGCCGCGGCCGGGGGCGACTCGCGGGCGATGCGGCTGCGGCGCGCCTTCGACATCGTCGTCGAGCTCCAGAATTCGCTCGACTTCGAACGCGGCGGCGAGATCGCGCGCAACCTCGACGCGCTGTACGAGTTCATCCGCTCGCGCCTCGTCGCAGCCGGTTTGAGCCCGAGTGAGGAGCCGATCGACGACGCGGTGCGGATACTCGATCTGATCGCGGAGACCTGGCGGCGGCTTCCGGAGGGGATCAATGGAGAAGGGGAGCTCGATGCCGGCGGCGCCTGACGTGCTCGGCTCGCTGTGCGACGCGACACGCGAGCTCGAGCTGGCGGCCGAGCGCGGAGACCTCGACGCGGTGTCGAGCGCGATGACCGAGCGCGCGCGCTGCCTCAGCGAGCTCGAAGAGCTGGGAGCACCCCAGGAGTTCGTGCGCCAGTTGCTCGCGTCGGACGCGAGGACGCGCGCGGCGCTGCAGGCCCAGATGAGGAGCATGCGCGAGGAGCTGTCACGAGTTCGCCACGCCCGGTCGATCGCGGATCGCCTTTCCGTCTCGACTCCGGCGCGCTTCTTCAACGAGCGGATCTGAGGCCCGCCAGGTGTCCGAGGACGCGACGCCCCACGCGACGCCGGACGCGCAGCGCCTCCAGCAGCTCGCCGAGCAGAACTGCGACGCGTGGGGCGAGCACCTGGGCAAGGTGCTCGGGCACCGCGCGAAGCTCTCACTGTGCGGAGTCGAATCGCTTGCGCGCGACCGGCTGATCGTCACCGACGAGCCGATCGCCGACCTGGGCTGCTGGCTCCAGGCGGCCGAGCAGGGCGCGGAGGTGCACCTTCTGCTGCCGCGAGCCGACGCGCTGCGCCTCGCGGCGCTGCAGATGGGCGACGACCCGGAGACCGTGGAGGGCGCGCTCGACGCGGAGCGCTGTGCCGGCTTCCGAGCCGTGGCGAGCTGTCTGATCGATGGCCTCGGGCAGGCGCTGGAGCAGGCCGACGAGGGCTCTCTCGAGGTCCGCGATGCGCGCGAGGTGCCCGAACCGGCGACGGATCCGACCTGGCTGGTTGGCGATCGCTTCCAGGTCGTGAGCCTCGCGCTCGAGATCGAGGGCCTGCCCGCCGCCGAGCCGAAGCTGCTCTTCCCGGACCCGAGCGCCGCCCCGCCGGTCGAGATCAAACCGCTCCGCGTGTGCTTTCTGGTCGACTCCGAGACGAGTGACGAGCTGCTCGAGTCGCTGTCCGCCGCGCTCGACTGTCAGGTCGAGTCGCGGGCTCCGAATGCGCTCGTCTCCGACGACGGGATCCAGGATCTCGCCGAGTTCTCGGCGATCGTCGTGCCGTGGAACCTGGACGGACGCTCTGGGATCGAGTTGGTCGAGACGCTGCGACGCGAACCGCGCACGGCACAGCTGACGCTGGTGATGGCCTCGGAATCGCCGAGCCGGGCGCGGGTCGAGGCCGCACTGGCGGCCGGTGCCGACAGCTTCGCGATGCGGCCCTATTGCGCCGAGGAGTTGCGCATGCGCCTCGACGGCCTGCTCGACCCGGCGGGTGGCGAGCAGTGAGCTCCCAGGCCATGGCGAGTCACTTTCCTCACGCCAAGGGCACTTACGGGCATGGACGCCCTCCCCTGGCTCGGATCGTTGTGTCTCGCCTACACCGTCGCGGAGCTCTGGGCGGCCTCCAGGCGGGCCGAGCGGCTGCGCCGCTGGCCCTTCCGCTTCGAGCACGACGTGACCGCCTTCACTGCGCGCGACGCGGGCACTGGCCGCCCGATCGCAGTGCGCCTGCATCGCACGGCGGGCTAGTCGCCGCACCCAACCCCAACCCCAACCGGCCGCGTTGCCGCGCGGCCGCGGGTTTCGGCTTCGGAAGCGAACCCGTCCATCCGAAGAGACCCGAGCAAGGGGGGGGGAGCCGGTGACCCGGTCGGGGGATGCGTTCTCGA
>Ga0224508_10004982_pt1 | contig 10792 bp, 11 predicted proteins | sample SF_Jan12_sed_USG_4_FD_170157 | JGI IMG/M metagenome (GOLD analysis project Ga0224508, IMG submission 170157) | Sediment microbial communities from San Francisco Bay, California, United States - SF_Jan12_sed_USGS_21 | ecosystem: Environmental > Aquatic > Marine > Sediment | place: USA... | reverse complement strand
AGGATATGGGCGCTCGGATCGAACCGACTCGAGCTCCGATATCGACAGCGGTGCCAATGACCTGGAAGCAGCAGTGAAGACTGTCGCAGCGGAAACAGGACTCGAAAGGTTCTCCTTCTACGGGCAATCCTCGGGCGCTCTCAGAGCCGGGTTATTCGCTCAGCGCAATCCCGGCAAAATTGACCGACTTGTTCTGGATGCCTTCCCGTGGACGGGCGAAGGCGCGCCCACGCTCATCAAGCGCAGAGAGAACCTCGACTTCTACCGCTCAAACCACCTTCGCCCCGTGGATCGTGCCTTCTTCCACTCGATCTTCACTCGCGACAAACCGGGCACCTCAGATCCGGCTGTGGGTGACGTCATCGCAGACATCGAGTTGCGGTATGGAGACACCGTACCGACTGGAACCTATCTCGACATGTGCTCGAACCTGCCGATTCTCGATCCGGACCTGATCGACTGCCCAACACTCATTCTGCGCGGCGAATACGACGGGGTGGCCACCGAGGAAGACGTTTTCGCTTTCTTCGCTGCGCTGCCCAACCGTGACAAGCAGCTTGTGATCATGGCCGGCATGGCCCATGTCGCGCCTTTGGGGCTGAACCGCCATCGATTCTGGCATCTGTTGGAGTCATACCTCGCTTCTCCCGAACGGGTCGATGTCTGATGGCGTCGACAACAAGATCACAACACATTTGCGTGTCAGCTACATCTGCGGACATGCGGCAAACGCCGAACAAGGTCAATTCATCTTGCCCATCAACTAGGAGGTAACCGATGTTCCAATTCTTCCCGGAGAACTTCATGTGGTCTCAGGCACTGAATCGTTGTCTATTCAGCGGGGGGGCGTTCGGCGAGATCTCAAAGGCGGCGAGCCAACTCGAAGAGTCGGCGCCTGCATACAACAACGACCACTGGTTCGAGGTGCTGTACGCGTTGGGCGACCAGCTTTCGGGGCGAGCCGAGGAGCAGGAAGAGTCTGGCCATTTGATCAGCGCCCGAGAAAGCAATCTGCGTGGCGCCTCGTACTACCAATGGTCGATTGCCTTCATGGAACATGATGACGAGCGTCGCGAGGTGGCTTACCAGCGATCGCTTGACACATTCGGTGCTTTCGCCAGGCTCGCTACGCCGCAGATCGAAAGAGTCGAAATCCCCTACGACGATCAGTCGTTCCCGGGCTGGTTCGTGCCCGCTGTAGGGACCACGGAACCGAAACCCGGAATCGTCTATCTCCCTGGCTGGGACAGCACCAAAGAGCAAGGCATCAAGTTCGCACTAGCCGTGTGCGAGCGCGGATTCTCGACTCTGCTGTGCGACGGTCCCGGCATTGGCGAGGCCGTCGCATTCAGGGGTCTCGTCAACCGCCATGATTATGAAGTACCTGCCGGAGCCGCTTTCGACCTCCTCGCGTCGCGCTCAGATATCGACCCATCCCGCATCGTCACGGTGGGACTCAGCCTCGGCGGTTATCGCGCGGCCAGAACTGTTGCGTTCGACCATCGCTTCGCTGGCGCCGTGGCATGGGGAGCCATCTGGGACTTTCAGAAGACTTGGGCCGGCTTCCGGGACAATCCCCGTGGGAACGTCCCAACCCCCACAGCCCACGCACTCTCGGTGATGGGAGCTGACACACTGGATGAGGTTTGGGACAAGCTCGGAAAATGGAACTTGGACGGAGTGGCCGAACTCATCGATTGCCCGTTCTTGATCCTTCACGGAGAGCACGACGCACTTGTTCCAGCCGAAGACGCACAGCGAATGTACGAGGAAGCGGGATCATCGCAAAAGGAACTCAGAGTGTTCACCGCATCCGAAGGCGGAGCGGCTCACTGTCAAAACGACAATCGCATCCTGGCTCACGACTACATCGGAGACTGGCTTTCTGACCTATTCCCAACGAGGGCCTAGAGCGGGTTCGGCAAGCTGCGCGTTGAAGTGGATTTGCGCCTGACCTAGTGACCGGTTCCGAACCAATGGACGGATCGGGTGTCCGAATAACGATCGGAGCTTCGCTCGCCACTGCGCTTTCGGCGATACCGCCTTTTCTCCTAGGAAGCCTGCTCCCGGCGATAAGAACCGAACTCGACATCGACACCGGCAGCCTCGGAGCACTCGTGTCTGTCTATTTCTTCGCCGGAGCACTATCGGCTGTTCCCGGAGGCCGTCTCGCCGAGAAATTGGGTGGGCGCGGAGGGCTCATGTTCACAGGGTCCGTCACAAGTGCCAGTCTGATCCTCATAGCTCTCGTCGTCGAGACCGAGGTCCAATTGGGAGCAGCGATGATTATCGCCGGCGGAGCCAACGGCATGGTTCATCCTGCGGGGAACCTCGCAATCGTTCGAGGAGTAGCCCGCCGGTTCCAGGGCATCTCATTCGGAACAAAGCAGGCGGCAGCGCCATTGGCCACCCTGTTTGCCGGCCTGGCGCTGCCGACAGTTGGGCTCACGCTTGGCTGGCAGGCAGCATTCCTCGCAGCAACTGTGCTATTTCCGATCGTCGTGTTGACCATGCCTCGAGAAAGCGATTCTGAGAACAGTCGATATGAGCGAACACCAATCCCCCTCAGTCGGCCCTTGATCATGATCGCTGGCGCGTCGGCGTTGGCATTCGGTGCCGCGACCACGATCGGAGCCTTCTTGGTCGATAGCGTTACTTCCTCGGGAGGTAGTGCCGTCAGTGCCGGGACGACCCTCACAGTGGCCAGCGCTGCGGCAATATCTGTTCGCCTGATCATTGGATGGCAGACCGATCGTAGGACAAGCCCCAGTATCACGCTGGTTGCGGCGCTCATGGCGATCGGCGCCGTCGGCTTCCTGCTTCTTGCTTTGGCTCCCGGCTGGGGCGCAGCACTCGGAGCCATAATCGGAATGGCGGCCGGATGGGGTTGGCCGGGACTCCTCTATCACGCAATTTCACACTCACACCCTGACGCCCCGGCGAGCGCGACCGCAGTTGCGACGACAGGAAATGCTCTCGGTGCAGCGGTCGGGCCGTTGACGTTTGGTTTGATCGCCGGAGGTTTCTCGTTCACTTTTGCATGGTCGGTGAGCGGCCTCGAGCTGCTACTCGCAGCTGCATTGATGCTTCTGGCGTCACGATCCGCTTCGGCGAGGCCCACGGCCAGATGAGATCGAGCGCGACTGGATGCGAGAAGTTCTCCGAAGAAGTGAAGCCTGCGCGACGCGTCCTCTCGGAGGAAGATATAGGCTGTCGTTGTCGGACAATTTGTTCGCGAGGAGGAAGAACATGAAATCAAAGACTGAAGGTCAACGTGGCTCACCGGTGTTGAGGGCTCTGGCGCTATTCAGCGTCCTGGCGCTGGTTCTAGCGGCCTGCGGTAGCGACTCCGCAGACGACACCACAACGACGGCAGGCGGAAGCGACGACGTCACTCCCGCTGCAGCGAGCGATGGCGATTGCGTGCTACCAGATCCTGAGCTGACAACCGTCGAGTTCGGAATCTCGGCCCTCGAGTTCCACTCGTTCCCGCTTCACTATGCGGCCGCGACCGGAATCCTCGAAAAATACGGCATCACTGAACTCTCGGAAACCTATACAGAAGGTGTGACAACCGCGATCCAGGCCCTTGCCGGAGGCGAACTCGACGTGCAGGCGGGTACGGGCTCGTCCGTTCTCTCCTCCCTGGCCACCGACGCGCCCTTCATCACCATCGCCACGACGCTTTCGAAGCTCACCGATGGCCTTTTCGGAGGAGAAGGCATAGGGTCGATGGAAGACCTCCGTGGGCAGTCGGTCGCCATCAGCACCTTCGGAGGCGAGTCGCATGCCGTCGTCGTGTCGGCACTCGCGGAAGCGGGTATGACACCTGATGATGTGGAGATCGTCCAAATCGGAGGGCAGAGCGACCGCATCGCCGCCGTTCTTGGTGGCAGCGTTGCTGCGGCGCCGATCGATGTAGCTCGTCGAGACGAGATGGAATCCGAAGGGATGACGCTCCTTGTCAACCTTGCTGACACTGAACAGCAGCTGCCTCGAGGCGGGCTAAACGTGACCAGAGAGTGGTCCGAGGAGAATCCCAACACCGCGCTCGCAATGGTCATGGCGACGATGGAAGCCATCCAGCTGATGCAGGATGACCCCGACGCTGCAGCCGAGGAACACATGACGTGGGCAGAGGGTGACGCCATCGAAGACTCCGAATCAGAGTTGGAGGTATATCTCCAGTTCGTGAATGAGGACTTGGTCATCGGTCAGGCTCCTTGGGACACGATGCAAGAGGTGCTGGCGGTTACGAACCCGGCGGTCGCTGACGTGGACGTGACCGACGCCTACACCACCAAGTTCGTCGAACAGCTCGACGATTTGGGGTGCCTGGAGCAATTCGGGATCACCATCGCAGAGTGACTGCCACAAAATCAATCTGACAACAGCGACGCAACGTCCGCCGGATCTTTTCCGGCGGACGTTGCCGTTGACCGGCTGAGGGCCGCACTTGGAAGGAAGGGACATGCTGACCATCAAACGACTGTCGATCGACGAAGCCCGAGTTCTTATTGAGGGGGCGAGGGACAAGTCACACGAAATCGGAATACCCATGTGTATCGCGGTTGCGGATGAATCCGGGTATCTGATCGCATTCGAGCGAATGGATGGAGGGAAGGTCAGCAGCATCTCAATCGCCGTCGACAAAGCGTTTACTGCCGCAGTCGCCCGCAAAGGCACGCACGTCTACAACCAATTGTGCGTTCCTGGTGAGCCGACCTTCGGAATCCACACTTCGAACGACGGTCACTTCTGCGTCATCGGTGGCGGGCTCCCGGTGTATGACGGCGAGGTGATCGTCGGCGGCATAGGGATAAGTTCGGGCACCGCCGCCGAGGACTTGATCGTTGCCGAAGCGGCAATCGAGCACTTTGACTCATCGCGCACCGAATAGCCGTGAAGACTTGGAGCACATGATGGAAACACAGGCATGATCCTCGCCTCTAGCGTCGAGGGACGAGGGGACACGCCACCTATCGTTCTGCTCCACTCTCTAGCGCTCGATCGCTCGATGTGGGCATCGCTGGCGACCGAGCTGAGCCGGGACCGGATTGTGATCGGCTTGGATCTGCGGGGCCACGGCGAATCCCCTAAGCAGAAGTCGTTTTCAATCGAAGACATGGCCGACGACGTTGCGGCAACGATTGACGAACTCGGCCACGATCGAGCCATCGTCGTGGGACTCTCGTTGGGTGGCTGCGTGGCGCAGGCCTTTGCGATCCGACACCCTGATCGACTGGCCGGTCTGGGACTGATCGACACCACCGCGTGGTACGGGCCTGATGCACCCGAGAGATGGGCGGAGCGTGCCACGAAAGCCCGACAGCAGGGGATGGCCTCGTTGGCTCAGTTCCAACTCGACCGGTGGTTTGCCGCAGACTTCATCGATGCAAACCGCGACGAGGTGGAGGCTCTACTCCAAGTATTCACTGCAAATGACATCGACTCGTACGCAGCTTCCTGCCACGCGCTCGGACAGTTCGATGCGCGTGGGAATCTGGGCGAGATACGTGCCCAGACCGTCGTATTGGTGGGTGAGCTCGACCCCGCTACCCCACCCGAGCATGCACGAGACTTAGCCACCCGCCTGCCATTGGCGTCGTTGCATGTGCTCGCCGGCGCCAAGCACTTGACGCCTGTGGAGCTTCCGGGGGTGGTGGCCGACCTCCTCAGCCCACTATGGGCTGACGATGCGGGCCAACCGATGCCCGGCGATCGCAAGTGAGACCAGAAGAAAGGAAATGGTGTGATCAACACTGACTCGTATGAAGGAATGCTTGCCGAGACGATCGTCGTCAGAGGCAACAATGGTGACCTGATCCATGCCTATCAGGCCCGCCCACTCGGACCCGGCCCGTTTCCAGGTGTTTTGCTCTTCCACCATCGACCTGGCTGGGATTCGTGGTACCGCGCCACCACCCGTCTCTTCGCGGCGCAAGGGTATTGGGCACTGTCGCCAGACCTGTACTGCAGGATCGCTCACGGGAGCCCCGACGATGTAGGCGCTAGAGCACGGGCGGAGGGTGGAGTGCCCGACGACCAGGTCATTGGAGATGCGGCAGGGTGCATCGAGTTTCTCAAGGGCCAACCCACCTCCAACGGAAAGGCTGGACTCTTCGGCACCTGCTCTGGTGGTCGACATGCCTACTTGGCTGCGTGCAATATCGAAGATGTGGATGCTGTCGTTGATTGCTGGGGAGGGAACATCGTTGCAGACGACGACACGCTGACTCCAATGCAGCCGATAGCCCCAGCCAGCCTGACTGAAAGTCTCAATGCGCCGGTTCTCGGCATCTTCGGCAACGATGACCACAACCCGACACCCGCAGATGTCGACGAACTCGAAGAGATCCTCAGATCCAATCGCAAGGAATACGAATTCCACAGGTATGACGGAGCAGGCCATGGGTTCTTCTATCACGATCGGCCATCGTCATACCGCGCAGAAGCGGCGGTCGATGGGTGGGAGAAGATCTGGACCTTTCTTCAGGACAACCTTGCCTAGGCCGAGAGGAGTCGCACATGTGCACGATGATCACCACCAAGCACCAATTCGAGGCGCGGGCCAAAGGACCCGACGGCTGGTTCGAGGTCAAGCAGGTCTACTTGGGGTATGACCACCCCGCCCATTCGCCCAGCGACCACGCGGTGCTTTTCGACTTGGCCAACGAAGAGATCGGTACGGGGGCGCGCCTTGGAGTTGAACTCACCACCGAAGCCGCCACGAGACTCGCGTATCTCCTCCTGGAAACCGTGCAACAAGCCGCGCGGTACGAGGCCAAGAGCGCCAGGAAGTAGAAGTGTCTAGTCGCTCGCCGACTCGGACTCGCACAGAGACCAGATACGCCTGATCGGACCACGACTGGCGAGCATCTCGCCCTCGATCTCTTCCATCAGGTCTTGGTCGAGGAACTCCACCTCGCCAATGGCAGCACTCATCCAGGTTCGGCGTGCGTTCTCCTCGAGCAAGAATGCCCAAGCCAGCATCTCTTCGACTCCTTCGCCGGCAACGGCAACGCCATGCGCCTTCATCAACACCGCACGGTGCGGCCCTAGCGAGTCCGCCAGAGCATTCCCCCTATCCGAATTGACGACGAGGCGCGAGTCGGAATGAAGCGGTATCCCCTTCCTGAAGACCGACCCTAGGAAATACGAAACACCGAGCTCCTGGCTCGACATTGTGAAACTAGTTGCATAACCAGAATGCAGATGGGCGACGCTCATCACGTCCGGGCGACGCCTGTATATGGACAGGTGGATGGGAAGCTCTGCCGGTAGCTTCACGTCTGTCTCGAGCTGATTGCCGTCAAGGTCTACGAGAACGAAATCCTCGAGGTGCGAGTCCTCGCCGAGACTGTGTGGTGTAACGAGGACCTGGTCGGGAGCTTCTGTTCGTGCGCTGATATGGCCGAAACCATCTACAAATCCGCGGCCGTAGAGAAACCGCCATACCTTGTTCAATTTGTCGGCTAACGGTTTGTTCGACTCCACGTCGTCCCTTCAGTCCTGGAATGGCTCATTGTCCTACAATCGGCCGTGAGCGGATCCTAGCTCATCATCTTGGAGCGCCGTTGGAGTCCGGTTCCAGATCGAATATCTCTCCGAGGCTCGATGCCAGAATCATCACACCGATCAGCGCCGAGATCTCGACCTGCTCGGCTGGTGCGAAGTGGGTCGAGAGCGCATCGAAAACGCGATCAGAAACACCTGATGAACTTGCCGCCGCGTCGGCTAGCTCCAGAGCTGCCCGTTCGCGACGCTCCAACGTCGAGAAGTCTCCAACTTCGATAGCCCTCAGCTGGCTGTCCGGAACCCCAAGTTCCAACGCATACCTCCGATGCGATGCAGACGAGTAGGACGAGTCGCGCACAAGTGCGACCCGGTAGGCGATTTTCTCCTTGAATGCGCGGTCGAGTCGACCTGAATCAAGCGCAGCGCGAAAGTAAGCACGATGCGCCTTCAGGATTTCCGGATGGTGAGCGAGAATCCCGTACATGGTGGGGATACGGCGGCGTGTGCTCAACAGTTCGTCAAAGGTCTGGTTCTGAGACTCGTCAGGGCTGAGCACCGGAAGGATCCGCGGCATTAGGGCAGAACCCCGGCCAAGTCGGGGAGGTTCATGCCCAGGCCCCTCTCAAGCGCTCGTTTGTAGACCTGCACGGCCATCTGTATATCTCCTATCGCTGTGCCTACCGACTTGAACAAACTTATATCGTCGGACGATTTCCGACCATCTTCGAGCCCAGCCACGATGGACCCCAAGCTTCGAATTTCGTCCCAGTCGAGCAATCCCTCAGCCAACGGTTGAACCAAATCGGTTGCCTCGTACCTCGACTGTGCTATTTCGTCCACGGCAATGAGATCCGACCTGGTGATCACCGCGCTGTCGAGCTCGCGCCGGGATTCAAGGTTGGCGCCGATCGCATTGATGTGCATCCCTGGCGAAAGCCACTCTCCCAAGAGCACAGGAGTGGTGGCCGACGTAGCCGTAACCACAATGTCTGCACCTTCGGTTGATTGTCGAGCCGTCTCGCAGGCGATCACCTCGAGGTCCGGGCTGCGAAGAGAGTCCAAGAACAGGTCTCGATTACGGTGATTGCGCCCATAGACCTGGACTCTCCGGACTGCCCTAACGCGTCGAATCGCAGCAACCTGAGTTCTGGCTTGTCGACCTGTTCCTATAACGCCGACAACCTCTGCGTCAGATCGGGCCAAGAACTCCGTCGCTACTCCGCTAACAGCCCCAGTGCGAAGACCTCCCAGATGGAACACCTGGATCACCGCGCACATCCGGCCCGTCGACAGCTCGTGAAGTGTCAAGGTCCGGCCCACATCGCGTCCAAAGACCACGCTGCTCGACACTTTCACGCCTAGATAGCCTTCGTCCTCGTCCAGCGCCGCGGTGATCCTGACCGTTTCTTCCCCATGGCGAAGCCGCTGGCGCGGCATATTGATGATCGATCCGCGACCGTATGCAGCGAACGCTTGCGAGACGAGACGAAACGACTCTTCAACAGACAGGAGTTCGGAAACACTCGCTTCGTCGATAAAGAGCGTCACACGTTGACCCGGAGTGGATCATCCCTCGCAAGCGTCAGATGGCTGCTTACGGTTTTCTGATCCACAGCGCTTGCCATCGTCCATTCTTGCCTTTCATCCCGTTGCCGGTGTGCAGGTCCATGGTAATGTCCAACAATCGGTTCGGTTGGATCGATACGGTGACCACATCGTCCACACCAGAGGGCCATTGAATGACCAGGGCAGCCGACGACAGCCAGCGTTCGAGCGTCTCCGTCATCGACTCAGGCGATCCGGACCCCGCGGTGTCGACACATCCCGGGACTCCCGGAGCAAAGGAACCGGGCCGCTGGCGACCGACCGTGCAGCAGGTCTACGTGGCAATCAGCGTCGTGCTTTTTTTGGGCACCTGGGAGTTGGCTTCCCAGCTCGGGTGGATCCGGCCACTTTTCTTCAGTTCACCATCTGCGGTCTTGGCAGCGGCGTATCGGGAGATGACCACAGCCGACTTCTGGAACGATCTTCGGATAAGTATGACCGAATTCGTGCTCGGCTTTGGGCTTGCGGTCTTGCTTTCGATACCTCTGGGCCTGATCCTCGGGTGGTCCAAGAGAGTCGGGCATTTCTTCGATCCGTGGCTGCGCTTTTTCTACGCAACACCACGAATCACCTATATCCCTCTACTAGTGCTGTGGTTCGGGCTCGGTCTCCAGTCGAAGGTCGCATTGGTATTCGCAGGACCCTTCATAACAATTCTCGTTGGGACACTCGAAGGAGTCAGGACCACACCCCCGACCTACCTGAACGTTGCTCGAAGCTTCGGTGCCAGTCGTATCTGGATCTTCAGATCAGTCTTGTTCCCTTCTACCGTCCCGTTCATCCTGGCCGCGATGAGGCTGGCCGTCGGGATTGGCATTGTCGCCATCGTGCTGGGCGAGATGTACGCGTCCCAGGCTGGAATCGGCCATATGTTGATGACCGCTTCCAACAACCTCCAAGCCGACCGCGTCCTCTTCGCTGTCCTCGTGCTGACGCTGTTCGGTGTCGGTTTGAGCAAGATCTTGCTGATGATCGACAGCCGTGTCGCCGACTGGAAACCACAGACCTAGGAGCTATCTGCAAATGCAACCTGTTCTGAAGGCCGAGTCTGTCGGTATGGAGTACGTCCATCCTCGGACTGGCCGCAGTGTGTTGGCGGTCGAAGACTTCTCCGTGGAGGTCGAGCCTCAACAGTTCGTCACCATCGTCGGCCCCAGCGGATGCGGGAAGAGCACATTCTTGAAAATCGCCAACGGTTTGCTGAGCCCCACGTCCGGATCGATCTCGATCAATGGCCAGGACGTTCAATCAGCAAGTGACAACCGGGGAACTGTGTTTCAAGACGCTTCCCTTCTGCCTTGGTACACAGTGCTGAGGAACGCCGCCTATGGCCTCGAATGCCAGGGCGTCCGTCGAAAAGAGGCGGAGGATCGGGCACGGCCGGTTCTCGAAATGGTCGGGCTCACCGGTTTTGCGGATGCTCATCCCCACGAGCTATCGGGGGGAATGCGCCAACGAGTCAACGTTGCGAGGGCCTTGACCATCGACCCAGAGATTCTTTTGATGGACGAGCCATTCGCTTCTCTCGACGCCCAGACTCGCGAGTTCATGCAGAGCGAGCTGCTCGGTATCTGGAGCAAGTCGTTCAAGACCGTCCTCTTCGTCACTCACCAGATCGACGAGGCCGTCTACCTGTCAGATCGCGTGCTGGTGATGAGCGCACGGCCCG
>Ga0224508_10004981_pt1 | contig 10792 bp, 12 predicted proteins | sample SF_Jan12_sed_USG_4_FD_170157 | JGI IMG/M metagenome (GOLD analysis project Ga0224508, IMG submission 170157) | Sediment microbial communities from San Francisco Bay, California, United States - SF_Jan12_sed_USGS_21 | ecosystem: Environmental > Aquatic > Marine > Sediment | place: USA... | reverse complement strand
ATCATGGACTGCTCTCCGCCAACAGCTCCTGCATGGCGCGTCGAAAAACTGGATCCTCCCCGATGGTCTGGTGGCTCGACTCTGGCAGGAGTACCAGATGTCCGCGATCCCCGAGTAGTTCGAGCAGTCGCCAGGAGGCCCGCGGAGGAATCGTCGCGTCCTGTTCGCCGTGGACGAGCGTGACAGGGAATTCACAATCTCGCAGTAGCAGGTCCGTCCGAAGCTGATAGCGGTTCAGCGCGGCCGGCAGCCACGGGGCGACGCGACGCCCGATGTCCCGGCCGCTGAAGAACGGAGCCAGCAGCACGAGATGTCGGGCGCCATTTACGCAGGCAACACGTGCTCCGAGCGCGGAGCCCAGCGAGTATCCCACGACTACGATCGCGCTCGGATCATACTGCCCGGCGAGCCACTCCCAGACTCTCTGGACATCCGCGTGAAGCTGCGCCTCGCCGTTGATCCGACTGTCGCTCTTTCCGTAGCCGCGGTAGTCGACGACGAGGAAGTCGTAGCCGGCGTCGACATAGAGATCGGCGTGGTACCCCCATGATTGGAGATCACCAGCGTTTCCGTGCAGGTACAGCACGGCATTCGAACTCCCTGACGAGTCGGGGCCGGCGTTCGCTCGGAACAGCAGTGCGTTCAACGTGACGCCATCCTCGACTTCGATTTCGTGTTCCTCGAACGGGCGGTCGAAGGAAAATTGATGCGCTTCCGGCAGTACAGATGGGTGGAAGATCAATGACTCCTGGCGATAGTAGTACCAGGTGCAGACCGCACCCCAAACCAGGACGAGAACGCCGAGAAAGGCCAAAGGGCGCAACCGACTACGGCTCGATATCGGGTTGGGCACCTTGCGGCATACCGGCCCCCGGGTCGTCGTCCCCGAACTCGTCCGCCTCCGCCCTCTCCTGGGCGATGTGCTCCCGTTTGGCCTGCGCGTGGAGCCCGGCGAGCACGACGATCAGCAGAACCGGCAGGGTGATTTGCATCAGCCAGTCGCCACCCTCGCGCTGGACGAGGATATCCCAGATACCGAGCACCAGGGCCGTGAGCGCCAGGACAACGGCCACGAGATAGAAGCGCAGGGAACCGCGCTGCGAGTTGTTCATGCCTGCAGTTTAGCCCACATGCCCGGCGAATTCCACGCGTTACTTCACGGAGGGCGCGGCGGGCATCGTGCTGTTCATCCCGGCCCTGTTCTTCACGCTGCTTGCTGAAGCCACGCGGGAACTTCCGCTTACTTTCCCGGTCTAAGGGACCGACGCGCCCCACCACATCACGGAGAGCATTGCATGAAGATCGCACTGTCGGTCACCCTCGCCACGGCCGTGGCGTTCGCCATGAGCAGCGCCGGACCCGCTGAATCGGAACCTGCCGGACCCGAGTCGCCTCCGCACGAGCTCGTGTCGCAGGTCTCGCCGGCGCCGAACTCCGCCACGGCGTCGATCGAGGCAGAGATCGTCCTCAACCTCACTGCTCCGATCGATGTGGAGGCGTGGGATGAGAGCGCCCTGTCCGTATTCGGACGCTGGTCGGGCGCGGCCAATGGCACGACGACAGTCGAGGAGAACGGCACTCGCATCCGGTTCGAGCCGGCGCAGCCGTTCCAAGCCGGGGAGACAGTGACCGCGACGCTGCGACGCGACGTCCAGCTCGCGTCCGGAGAACACACCGTGAGCGGCTTCACCTGGAATTTCTGGATCCGTCCGGATGCCGGGTCCTTCGAGATGATCGATCGCGGGATTGTCTCGGTTCTCGGCGAAGGCGAAGAGCACGTCCAGCCGTACGGCGCCTACGCCGGCGACTACAACGGTGACGGGATGCCGGATCTGGCGATTCCGAACGAAGTGTCGGCGGACGTCCGAGTGATGCTGAACGATGGTCATGGCAACTATGAGGATTTCTACGTGCTCGAGATGCCGGGCGGGAACTGGCCGAGTCCGAACGAGGGCGCGGACTTCAACAACGATGGGATCACTGACTTCGTCGTCGGAAACGCGGGTAACGACCTTGTCACGCTGTTCCTGGGCGACGGACAGGGCGGTTTTGAATTCGCAGGCAACTCGCCGGCGGGCCTGAATGTCCGCGGCGTGTGCATCATGGACCTCAATGGTGACGGCTGGTCTGACGTGGCAACCGCGAACATGGGGAGCCGGAGGCGGAACGTGGAGGGTCACCTGTCCGTGCTGCTGAACGACGGCGCGGGGAGCCTCAATCGTACCGCCTCGATCGCCTCGCCCGGCAGTGGCGAGAAGACGTGCGCGACCGGCGACGCCAACGAGGACGGGATCCCGGACCTGTTCGTCGGCGCCTACGGCAGCGACGAGGTCCTGTTGTTTTTAGGCGACGGCCAGGGAAGCCTCGAGTTCGCGACGAAAGTCCCCGCGGGCGGAAACCCATGGATGATCGTCGTCGCAGACATCAGCGGCGACGGCCACGTGGACGTTATCTCGAGCAATCGCACCGGCAACAACGTCGGAGTACTGCTCGGTGACGGGCAGGGAGGCCTCGGCGCACCGACGACGTATCCGGTGGGCGGTAATCCCCTGGCTGTGGACGTCGGCGATCTGGACGGCGACGGAGACCTCGACGTCGTGACGTCGGAGTACGAGGGCAACAGCTACACGGTGTACGAGAACGCGGGCGACGGGACGCTCGTGTCGCCGCACACGTTACCGGGCAGCGGCTCCGGGTCCTGCGCCGTGATCCACGATCGCGATCGCGACGGCGACCTGGACATCACCGGCATCGACGAGAAGACCGACAAGATCGTGCTGTTCGAGAATCCGGGAGCGGCCGGCTAGGGGCGGGCCTGACGGGTCCTATACCACGCTACGAGGGCGCTGATCGCCAACACCGGATAGTACGCCAGCAGTCCGGTAACGAGCAGGAGCACGAGCGTCACCGAAAGCATGTTGCCGTCGCCGGTGAAGGGCAGCGCCGTCCAGCTGAGCATCATTCCGATCGCGGGGACGGCGACGAGCATGATCCAACGCCGTCGCCCCCGGGTCGCCATCGCCGCGATGATCGTCGCCAACACTGTGTAGACTGGCGTGAACGTCAGGATCAGCTGAGTCAGGCGGTCACCTCTTCGTTAGAAATCCAGAGTCGTTCGCTCGCAGGCCGGGTGCCGGATCGTATGATCGAATCTCCACAACAATTTGAGAGTTTTGCAAGTCCTGTCGCCGTTGGGACAGTTCGATGTCGATTTTTCGGTAGCGCCGGGAAAGGTCGGGTCCGAAGTTGCGGTCATGATGACTCACGAACTACCGCCGCGTGACAGGATGCTCCGGGCATTCAGCGACCGGGATGCGTCGTTCGAAGGCGTGTTCTTCACGGCCGTCCTCACGACAGGGATCTTCTGCCGACCGACGTGTTCGGCACGCAAGGCGCGCCCCGAGAACGTCGAGTTCTACGCGACGAGTCGAGACGCGCTCCTCGCGGGCTACCGTCCGTGTCGCCGCTGCCGGCCTTTGCGTCCCGCGGGTGAGAGCCCCGAGTGGCTGCAGCCGGTCATCGACGCGGTCGATCAGCGACCGACACTCCGGTGGCGGGATGCGGATCTCAGGGAACTCGGCGTGGACCCCACCAGGGTGCGGCGGTGGTTTCAGCGGAATCACGGGATGACGTTTCACGCATACAGCCGGGCCCGGCGCCTCGGATCGGCGATGGGCAGAATTCAGGAGGGAAGACAGGTGTCACGGACCGCCCACGAAGCAGGATATGAATCGCTCAGTGGATTCGGAGAGGCGCTCAAGCAGCTCGCGGGCGAGTCCCCCACCGCGGCGGCCGACGCCCCGATCGTCACGGTCACCCGGATCCCGACCCCGCTCGGCCCGCTGGTAGCGGGGGTAACCAACGGAGCTATCGTCCTGCTCGAGTACGCCGATCGCCGGATGCTGCCGACGCAGTTCAAGCGGCTGTCAAAGGCCCTTCGATGCGTGTTCGTGCCGGGGGAGGATCCCCTGCTGACGGAACTCGCCTCACAGCTGGAGGCGTATTTCGCGGGGGAGCGAGCCGACTTTGATCTTCCGCTGCGAACCTCCGGAACGGATTTCCAGGAACGCGTGTGGGAGGCTCTGCGGGCGATTCCGCCCGGTACGACCCGGAGCTACGGCGACGTGGCCCGGACGATCGGACAGCCGACCGCCGTCCGGGCCGTCGCGCGGGCGAACGGGGACAACCGCATCGCCATCCTCATTCCGTGCCACCGGGTCATCGGATCGGATGGGAAGCTGACCGGGTACGGCGGTGGCTTGTGGCGAAAGAAGAGGCTGCTGGAAATCGAAGCCGCAGCCGTTCAGACGGAACTCGTTTAGAGCCTAGTCCATCTCGGTGGCCAGCTTCCACTTCTTGCGCAGCTTTTCCATCCCTTTGGGGTCGGTGGCGTACACTTCCACGTAGCCGCACCCGACACAGACGAAGTGCTGCACCTTGAGTTGGGAATCGAACGCGCCGCCGAGCGGGACCATGCCTTTGTCCGAGTCCCATTTCCCGGGCTTCTTGCTCTTCCGCACGTTGCTCGACCCGCACTTCGGACATTTTCCGCTTTTCATGGGACAAGCATCACACGGGGGTCGGGGCGCCGCAACTCAGGCGAGTCCGGTCGCCAGACCGATGCCCACGACCACCAGCAGCCAGCCCACGATCAGGTGCAACCGGTCGAGGGTGACCTTGGGAAGCAGACGCCGCCCGAGGAGGGCGCCCGCGAACGCGGCCAGCACGGCGACCCCGATCGGCTCCCACGGGATATCCACCCGGGTCATCGCGCCGCCGAGCCAGCCGAGCGACCATCCGTAGACGACGATCCGCACGATATCGACCAGCACAGCAATCACGGCCTGCGTCGACGCGAACTCCGCCGTGGACAGGCCCAGCGGCGTCAGGAACATCGCGCGCAACGCGCCCTGGTGGCCCGACAGGCCGCCGAAGAACCCGGACAGCGCCCCACCGACGGGCAGCCAGCCGATGGGCGCCCGAATCCTCCGCAGGCGCGGGGCCAACTCGAATAGCGCGAATCCGAGAATCAACAAGCCGAGCACGAACTCGATCAGGCGCACATCCATCGTCCGCCCGCCGAGTTCCCACGCGAACAGCGCATCGCCGCTCGACATCCGGGTCAGCAGCAGCGCCCCCAGGAAGGAAGCCGCGATGGCGGGGATTCCGAACCGGATGACGACGTCGCGACGGGCCAACTTCGCGAGCAGGCCGACCTTGAAGATGTTGTTCGCCGCGTGGACGACGGCCGTCGCGGACACGGCCACCTCGATCGGAACGAACAGAGCGAACACCGGAAGCAGGAGCGTTCCCAGCCCGAAGCCGCTGAAGAACGTCAGCAGCGAGGTCAGGAACGCCGCGACGGCGAGAGTGATTGCGAACGTCATGGCGCGAACCTAGGACAGGCGCTGGTGACTGGAAATCGCTCGCGACCTTTCTCTCGGGTTGCCGAGCCGGGAGATTGGCGGCAGACACCAGTTCAAAGGGAGACAGCTTGTTGCATATCAGCCGTGGGGTACGCGCGTGAGGCCGTTCCGCCTGTTGGCCGTGTGCGCCGCCACAGAATGGGGCGGTAACGAGAAGTGGTTTCTGAGGACGTGCGAGGGTCTCGCGCGCCGTGGAGCCGAAATCGACCTCGTCGTGCGGATTTCCGAATCATACCGTGCCCACATGCGCGCCCCTGATGCCCGCCTGCGTCTTCATGAACTGCCGCTGCGAGGCGACGGAGACCTCTATAGCCTGGCACGTCTGATCGGCTATGCCTGGAAGGCGGACCTGATCCTCGCGTCGAAGGAGCGTGGATTCCTGCTGGGGGGACTCGCCGGCAAGGTCACGGGCGTACCGGTCGTGCTCCGTCACGGGGTCGTGCGAGCTCTCCGCGACAAGCTGAGTGATCGGCTGCGCTACGGGATGCTGCCCTCGGGATTCATCGTTAACGCCGCCGAGATCCGCGATGTCTGGCAACGTCAGCCGTGGATGCGTGACAAGACCATCCACGTCATGTACAACGGGGTCGACGCTCCCGGCCCGCTGGACCCGGAGACTCGGAAACGACTCCGGTGGGAGCTCGGCGTCGGGCCGGACACGCTCCTGCTGATGGGTGTCGGACGGCTCGCCGCGGATAAGAGGTGGAACTGGTTCATCGACGCGACGGCGGATCTGTCGGACCGCGGACATGACATCACGTCCGTCGTATTCGGGAAAGGCAAGATGCAGGAGGCATTCGAGGCCCGGATCGCGGAGCGTGGGGTGGAAGGACGGTTTCGGCTGCTCGGTTTCCGGCCGGACGTGGAGGACTGGGTGGGCGCCGCCGACATCCTGGTCCATCCCTCGGAGCTCGAAGGTCTTCCCAACGTCGTGCTGGAGGCGATGGGCCGCGCCGTGCCCGCCGTGTCGACCCGCGCCGGCGGAATCAGCGAGATCATTACGTCCGGCGAGCAGGCCCTGCTGTGCGATGTCGATGACTACGAAGGATTCGTGGACGGCATCGAACGCCTGGTGGGCGATCCTGAGTTGCGTGAGCGCCTGGGAGCGGCGGGTTTACGATTTGTTCGGGAGCACCACGGGTGGGAGCCCATGGTGGACCTGGTGGAGCCGATCCTCACAGACCTCCTGGAGGAGAAGGACGGTACGGATGGATGATCGACTGGAAGCGATCATGGCGACGTTCGGCAGCAACGCGCAGGTGTTCCGGGGCACCATGGCCGGCCTTACGGAGGACGCATGGTTTCGTCGACCCGGCGAGGCGAACCACCTGGCCTTTCTGGCCATGCATCTCGTGGGCGCCCGGCACTACATCGTGAAGTTCTCGGGCGGCACTTCGACCGATCCGCTCGAGACCTATCATGGCGGCGCCCGAAACATCGACGAGACGGCCCGTTTTCCCTCCATCGAGGAGGTGAAAACCGCCTGGGAGGAAGTCGCGCCAATCCTGCAGAGTACGCTTGCCGCTGTTACCGCCGAGTTTCTGGACGAAGACAGCGGCCTCCCGTTTCCTGCACCCGGACCCACGCGGCTCGACGCGCTCACGTTTCTGGCCCAACACGAAGCGTACCACCTGGGTCAGATGGCGTTACTTCGGCGGATTTGCGGCCTGCCCGCGCCGGAGTGGCGCTAGGCTTCGGTTACCGCGTGGTGAAATCGATCTTCTGGATGATCCACACGCCGACGGGCGTACCATCGTACTCGGCAGGCACGAACTTCATCGAGCGGGCGATCCGCTCCGCGGCTTGCTCGAATTGAATGTGCTGACGGGGGCCGAACGGCCTGACCTCCGTTACCGTCCCTGACGCATCGATGAAGGTGAACAATTCGAGACTGCCAGCAATACCAGCTTCGCGCAGGTCGGCCGGGTACTGTTCGGAAAGCTGTTTCCGGATCTCATCACCGTTGATCAGCCGTGGTTCAGTGTCGCGCGCCACGTATTCAGGAAGTTCCGCTTCGCCAGCCGGGGGCGGTGGAATCGGTTGTGCTGCCCGCGCCGCCGGCCCCGAACTCGCACTGCCCGCACAGCCGGGTGTGACTGACAGCAGAAGCAACAATCCAATCTTTCGGGCATTGCTCATTTTCCAACCTCCGCGAGACGCTTCGTCACATCCTGGAGACTCGGCGGGATCGGCGTCGGCCTCTCGATAGCGCGGGCCGCCGCCGGCACATCCTTGAGACCGCTTCCCGTCACGAGGAGCACGATCTGCTCGTCGCGATTCACCAGGTTTTCTTCGAGTGCCGCGTGCAGACCGGCCAGGGCTGCCGCCGCCGCGGGTTCGGCGAACACACCCGTGTGCCGGGCCAGGAACGGAATCGCGGCAAGGATGGCCTCGTCGCTGACCGTCACGCCCCCTCCTCCCGACGCCCGGATGCGCTGCAGGGCGAGGATCCCGTTTCGTGGCGACTCGACGACCAGGCTGTCGGCCACGCTCGACGCACCAGGTACGGGCGTCACGGAATCCGCACCGTCTTTGAGTGCCCGGACGATTGCCGCCGATCCCTTCGGCTGCACGGCGACCAGCCGTGGAGCTCGCTCGATGAGACCGGCCTTCGCCAGATCGGCGAACCCTTTCGCCATACCGGCCAGGATGACGCCGTCGCCGGTCGGTACGATGACGACGTCGGGGGCTTCGGGTGACAGGCTCGCTGCGATCTCGAGGGCCGCGGTCTTCTTCCCCTCGATGGTGAACGGGTTGAGGGCCGTGTTGCGGTTGTACCAGCCGAATTCGTCGCAGGCGGCCAGGCAGAGCTCGAAAGCGTCGTCGTACGACCCATCTACCGGCAGAACCTCTGCGCCGTAGCTCAGCATCTGCACCAGCTTGGCTTCGGGTGCCGACGCCGGGACGAACACTATCGCGCGGTTCCCCGTCGAGGCGGCTACCGCGGCCAGTGCGGTCGCCGCATTTCCCGTCGACGCGGCGGCTATGGTGTCGAAGCCGTACTCCCGCGCTTTCGCGACCACCAGCCATGAAGCACGGTCCTTGGTGGAACCGCTCGGATTGCGGGTGTCGTCCTTCACGTACAGCTGGGGCAGATCGAGCGCGGCCCGCAGTGCGGGCACGTCGAGCAGCGGCGTATCCCCGACCGGAAGGGGAGGAAGCCAGCCACCGGGGATCAGGGGCAGGAACGGTTCCAGAAACTCGCGACTCGATGGCAACGCCTCCGGCCAGGAGGATGGCAGCGAATCGAGTTCCACCTCGAGCACGCCGCGGGTTGGGCCGCCCGCCACCTGGAGGCGAGTGCATGCGTCGCACACCAGCCGGCTCCGGTGTTCCTCATACCGGGCGCCGCATTCCACACAGAGAAGCGAGAACGACGTCATGCTCAGCGGTTCATCCCATGGTCAGGGCCATGAGGGCCTTCTGCACGTGGAGGCGGTTCTCGGCTTCCTGGTACACGACGGACTGCGGACCGTCGATCACCTCGTCCGTGACCTCGCGCCCGCGGTCGGCAGGCAGCGGGTGCATGTACACCATGTGGTCGTGCCCGAGTGCCATGTGATCCGATGTGCAGCGCCATTCCGGATACTTCTCGATGAGCGCGAGGCCCGCCGCCGTGTCCTGTGTGACGACGAGCGGCCCCCACGACTTGGGGACGACGGCGTCCGCCCCCTCGAACGCATCCTCGAAGCGGTGCGTGATCTCGAACGATGACCCGGCCGCCTCGGCATTCGCACGGGCCTGCTCCTCGATGCCAGGCATCAGCTTGAATTCGGGGGGATAGGCGAGCGTCACGTCGATCCCGAACCGCGGCATCATCAGGATCAGGCTCTGCGGGACGGACAGCGGGCGCACGTAGTTGGGGGCGCTCGTCCACGCCACGCCAAGCTTGAGCCCGCGGGTATCGCCGAATGTCTCGCGAATCGTCAGGTAGTCGGCGAGGATCTGGCACGGGTGGTAGACATCGCATTGCATGCTCAGCACAGGGACGTCCGCGTGTTCAGCGACTTCTGTCAGGTAGGCGTTGCCCTCGCCGTACGTGCAGTGCCGGATGGCGATCGCCTCGCCGTACCGCGACAACACGCTCGCGGTGTCCTTGGCATTCTCTCCATGGCTGATCTGCATCCGCTCGGGCGAAAGATAGATTCCGTGCCCTCCGAGCTGCGTGATTCCGGTCTCGAACGAATTGCGCGTTCTGGTCGAGGAATCGAAGAAGATCATGTAGAGCGTCTTCAGGTCGAGCAGGCGTTCGTACCGGCCCTCCTGCTTCGCCCGCTTGAGCTCGGCAGCCAGCTTGAACAGGACCTCGAGCTCCTCGACGCTCCAATCCTGTGTGGACAGAAAATCGCGACCCTTGAGGTCGATCGTCACGTGAGCTCGTCCTTTCGCGCGGCCAGTATCTCGGGGATCAGACTGTACACGGCCGCTGAGGTAACCAGATCCGCGACGGCCACCCATTCGCCCGTCGTGTGCGACAGCTCCTCGATGCCGGGTGCGAAGCCTACCGACGGAATACCGAAGCGGCCCGCCGTCGCCACGCCGTTCGTCGAGAACCCCCAACGGGAAATGCGCGGCTTCTCGCCGGTCACGAGTTCGACGGCCTCCGCCACGCCCCGAACGAGACCGTGGTCCTCGGGCAGCACCCACGCCGGGTAGACCTTGTCCTGGTGGGCGCGCTCACCGCGCCAGCTGATCTCGTCGTACTCGAGTATCCGCAGGTCGCAGTCGCCCATGCTGGGCAGGGCGGCGATTTCCGCCAGCGCGTCGTCCGGTGTTTCGCCGGCCGTGAGCCGCCGATCGATGTACAGGCGAGCCGCCGCCGGGACGGCGTTCAAGGACGCTGAATCGCACTCGATGTAGGAGGCGACGATCGTGCCCTTGCCGAGAAACTCGTCGCTCGGGAGTCTGCCGTTGAGCGCTTCGATGTCCCGGAGGATCGGGGCGAGCTTGTATAGAGCGTTCACGCCCTGATCCGGATGGGCAGCATGCGAGGACACGCCCCGCGCCGTGATCACCGCCTCGACCCGGCCCCGCTGGCCCCGGTACACGCCCATGTCCGTGGGCTCGCCGATCACCACGACATCCGGCCGAATGCCTTCGTTCTCGATCAGGTGGATGAGGCAGTATCCGTCGCAGTCCTCCTCCATCACGCTGGCCGTGAGGTACAGCGTCACCTCGTCGGGCACGCCTCGCTCGATCAACATCTTCGCGCCGTACGCTGCGCATGCAACGACCGGTAGCTCGTCCACCGCACCGCGGCCCCACACTTTGCCGTCCTCCAGTTTGCCCTCGAACGGATCGTGCTCCCAGGCGTCCGGATCGCCCACTCCAACGCAATCGATGTGGCCGTCGATCAGGATCTTCAG
>Ga0224508_10004980_pt1 | contig 10793 bp, 7 predicted proteins | sample SF_Jan12_sed_USG_4_FD_170157 | JGI IMG/M metagenome (GOLD analysis project Ga0224508, IMG submission 170157) | Sediment microbial communities from San Francisco Bay, California, United States - SF_Jan12_sed_USGS_21 | ecosystem: Environmental > Aquatic > Marine > Sediment | place: USA: California... | reverse complement strand
GACACGGGCGCCGAGTCAACGCGCGCGCGCGCCTTCGACCTCGGCAAGCCATTGTGCGACCCGTATTTCCGGATCGTCGTGGGTCACGAGATCAGTGACGACGGCGAGTGAGTCTGCGCCTGCCTTGAGAACACCGCGCGCGCGCTCCACCGTGATGCCGCCTATCGCAACAAGCGGGCAAGGAACGAGGGACTTCCACTCAGCTACCCGCTCCAGCCCTTGCGGATCCCATTTCATCTTTTTCAGCTTGGTCTCGTAGACGGGGCCCAGCGCCACGTAGTCCGGTTGCGCTTGAAGCGCGATATCAAGCTCTTCATGGCTGTGCGTGCTGATACCGAGCTTCAGCCCGGCCGCCTTGATCGCCGCAAGGTCGGCTGCCGCCAGGTCCTCCTGGCCGAGATGAATGTAATCCGCGCCAAGTTCTATCGCCTCGCGCCAGTAATCGTTGACGATCAGCCGGCAGTCATGCGCGGCGCAGAGCGTCAGGCTTTCAGCGATTTGCCGGGAAATCTCGTGCTGCGAAGCGTCCTTGAGGCGCAGCTGCACGGTTTTGATGCCGCACGGCACAAGGCTCGCCAGCCACGCAAGGTCCGGCAGGACCGGGTAAAAGGCGTGCAGTGTCACGAAGCGCTGTCGAGATCGAAGGACGGCGTGCCGGCCACCGGCGTCGAGGGGCTGGCCATGTCGCGCGGCTCCATCAGCCCGGACAGATAAGCCTCTCGCCCGGCCTCGATCGCCAGCGCAAAGGCGCGGCCCATCATCACCGGGTCTCCCGCCTTGGCGATCGCGGTGTTCAGCAGCACCGCGTCATACCCCATCTCCATCGATAGCGCCGCATGGGACGGTGCGCCGATACCGGCGTCCACGACCAGCGGAATGTCGGGGAAATAGGCGCGCATGGTCTTCAACGCCAGCGGGTTGGCGAGGCCCTGTCCCGAGCCGATCGGCGCCCCCCACGGCATCAATACCTCGCACCCGGCTCCAACCAGCCGCTCTGCAGCGCCCAAGTCCTCGGTCGTATAGGGGAAGACGTTAAACTCCTCGTCATTGAGAATCCGGGCGGCCTCGACAAGACCGAACAGGTCGGGCTGCAGCGTGTCGTCATTGGCGATAACTTCCAGCTTGATCCAGGAGGTGCCGAACAGCTCGCGCGCCATCTGCGCGGTGGTGACCGCCTCCTTGACCGTCTTGCATCCGGCCGTATTGGGCAGTACGTGGACGTCGAGCTCCTTGATCAACTCCCAGAACTGCTGGCCCGTCCGCCCCCGCGCGGCTTCGCGCCTGACCGACACGGTGACGATTTCCGATCCCGACGCCTTGGCCGCGTCGTGCAGTATCTGCGGGGAGGGGTAGAGCGCGGTGCCGATCAGCAGCCGCGACGAAAATGCTTGGCCGTAAAATTTCAGTGTCATCCGCCCTGCCTTGGAGAAACGATTTCAACGTGATCATTTTGGGTGAGCGCGCGCCCGGCCCGTGCGTTCGCTGGCACGAAATCGCCGTTGATCGCCGTGGCGACCTCGCTGTCGCCGAAACCCAGCGCGGCGCACAGCTCGGCAAGCGTGGTTGCGCGCGTATCTCGGCTTTCCCCATTAATTACGATGTTCAACAAACACCTCCGGATGCGTCGTCCCATCCTCGATATACCGAGCCGTCATCTCAGCCAGGGCCGGCGCCAGCAGGAAGCCGTGCCGGAACAGACCGTTTACATGGATATGGTCGCTTTTGACAATAATCCTAGGCTGATTATCGCGAAAGGCGGGACGCACACCGGCGCCAAATCCAACGATTTCCGCCTCGCCGAACGCCGGGTGCAGCGCGTAGGCGGTCGACAGTAGATCAAGCGCGGACCGCACCGATACCGTGCCCTCTTCGTCGCTTTCGATCTGGGTCGCGCCGATGAGATAAAAGCCGTGACCCCACGGCACCACATAAAGCGGAAAACGCGGGTGCAGCAGGCGGACCGGGCGGTTGAGCGTAACCTCGCCCGTTCGGATCACAAGCCGCTCGCCGCGCACACCGCGCAGCTCGCCCAGCTCGTCGCGTGCCGCCAGCCCGCGGCAATCGATCACCATCTCGGTGCCCCGCGGCACCTGCTCCTGCCCGAAATGGGCGGTCGCGCCGGCCTCTTCCGCTTCCTCCAACAGAAAATCCATGGCGCTGTGCGGGTGGACGTGGGCCTCGCCGGCAAAATAAAGCCCGGTTGCGTAGTCGCCCGCCAGGTCGGGTTCCAGCTTGGCAATTTTTGCCTCGTCGACCCGCTCATGGCCCTCGGTCATGCGCTCGAACCGGTCAAGTTCGCGCCGGTCGCGCGGCGGTGCCAGGACAAGACTGCCGTTGCTTCGCGTCTCGGGATATGTTTCGCGCCAAAGCTCGATTGAGCGCAAGCCCAGCTCGCGGATCAGCGCCTCGGCACCCTCTTCCTCCGCGTAAGGCGCGAGCATGGCGCCGGCGTAAAAACTGCATGCGCTTTCGAACGGCTCCTCGGAGCGTTCAAGGAGCGTGACATCGTGGCCGGCGCGCGCCAGCGTCAGCGTCTGCCACAGCCCGGCGATACCGGCGCCCCGGATGGTAATCTTGCGCTGTGCCACGGGTGTTCGCGTTCCTGGAGTTTGCTGTCACATCCAGTCTCAGGGTTTAGCACGCCGGCGCCCTGTTCGGCACCGGGGTAAAGCGCGCATCTGTCATGATGTAGGGTTATGCGGCTGGATCACGATGACTTTGGATTGGAATCATCCAAAGTTTGAACCATGATCGATTCTGATAGACAAAGAGCGGGATGGGGTTAGACAACCGGTGCCCACTTTTGCTCATTCCGCTCTAGTCGCCAAACGCCGCGCCCTCGCGCCGCGGGTCGATACCGCCCTCGAGCCCGTATCGACGCTTCACAATAATATGTGTGCCGCTGGTCATGGGTGAGAGCTTCACGGTGTGGCCCAGCGCCTGCAGGCCCCGCGCGATGCCGGGCGCGAGCGGCGTTGCCTCAAGCTCATAGGTGCCGCGATTGCGTGAGCCGAAATTGATCAGTGCGGCGCTCCCTTGCGCATCGAGCCCCCAGTCGAGATGGGCGATCAGCGATTTCACCACATAAAGGATAATCCGCGTTCCTCCGGGCGAACCGGCGACCATGCGCACCGCGCCCGACTGATCGAACACGATGGTCGGCGCCATCGAGCTCAGCGGACGCTTGCCGCCCTCGACCCGGTTGGCGATGGCGCGGCCTTGCGTATCCGTTGGCTGAAACGAAAAGTCGGTCAGCTCGTTGTTGAGCAGGAAGCCGGCAACCATCAGCCCCGACCCAAAGGCGGATTCGATCGTCGAGGTCATGGCGACGGCGTTGCCGCGCGCGTCGATTATGGAGAGGTGGCTGGTTCCGGGGCGCTCCGTGCTGGCGCCTTGGCCGGCGGGCGTTTCGCCCATGCCCGGCGGCGTGCCCGGAGCAACCTTGCCGTTGGCGCGGTCGGGGCGGATCAGGCTGCGCCGGCGCGCCATGTAGCCTTTATCGAGCAGCCCCGGGGGCACGCTCACAAAATCCGGGTCAGCCAGGTAGCGCCCCCGATCGGCATAGGCAAGTGCCTGTGCCTCGCCGATCAGATGCAGCGCGCGCGGCGATAGCCGTTCGCGTGCCAGCTCGAACCCTTCCAGAAGCATCAGCGCCTGTGCCACCGTCAATCCGCCCGACGATGGCGGTCCCATGCCGCAGACGCGCCACGCCCGGTAGGGCGCGCAGATGGGCGGGCGCTCTTTCGCCTCGTAACGGCCGAGATCGGCAAGCGTCATGTCGCCGGGGCTGCCGGGCGCGCCGTTCACCGTCTCGACAATCTCCCGCGCAATTGCGCCGCTATAGAACGCGTGCCGCCCCTTGTTGGCGATCTCCTTGAGCGTGGCGGCAAAGGCCGGGTTCTTCAGCATGTATCCAACCGGCCGGGGCGTACCTTTTGAATCGAAAAAATAGGCGCGCGCGTCGGCGTTGAACCGCTCCGCGCCGGCGCCGGCGAGCAGGGCGTTGAGCCGTTTGCCGACGGAGAAGCCCGATTCGGCCAGCCGGATCGCCGGCGCAAACAGGGCCGCCCACGGCAGCCGGCCATGGGCCGCGTGGGCCTGGGCCAACATGGCGACCAGCCCGGGCACGCCAACCGCCCGCCCGCTCGCCAGGATGCGCCGCCACTCGCCACGGGTGGCCGGTGCGGGCAGGAAGCGGTCCGGCTTTGCGGCTTTAGGTGCCGTTTCACGCCCGTCGTAGCTGGTGAGCGACTTGGCTGACGCGTTCCAGTGGAGCAGGAAGGCGCCGCCGCCGAGGCCGGAGGATTGCGGCTCCACCAGGTTGAGCACCAGTTGGGCGGCAATGGCCGCGTCCACCGCGCTTCCCTTCCCGCGCAGAATTTCGAGCCCGGCCTCAGCCGCGAGCGGATGCGCCGCCACGACCATCTGGTTCTTCGCGTTGACCAACGCTTTGGTCTCGCGGCCCGTCGCCGCCTCCGGCTCGGCCGGCGTTTGTGCCTGCGCCGGAGCGAGCGCGACGGCGAGAAGCAGGGCGAAGACCAGCCGCAATCGTCGGACCGGCGGGGAGGGGCGGGGGATACGCATCGGCGCGCAGCATAGAGAAATGTTCAGGCGAGGCCAGAGGCGATTAATCCACTGTACGCTTCTGGGGAACGCGAACGGCACTATTGCGCCCGTTGCTGTGTCTCGGCATGAGCGATTGGGCGCCGACGATGCATTTTTGAGAATAGGAAGCCAAAAAAAACAGACAGACGGGGCGGGGCGCGTCCGTGTCAACCGTAGGGGGGGCTGCAGGGGACACGGGGGTCTGATCGATTGCGCGAGCGTTGGCCCGCGCAGACGCGTCGAGCCAGACTGAAACACGCTTCCGCCCCGCCCGCCGTCAGGCTACGCGGGACATAGGCCTCACGCGGCACTTAATCTGATACGTTTTGGACCTCAAAGAGCCGTCGCCACCTCGCGCCCACCCTCGGCAAATGCGCATATGTTCGTGCTTTGTTCTAAATAAGAATCACCCGCCGTGTCAAGCCAGACGCGTAAGCGTTGGGCACGGTATGGCGATTTTTCTCGTCCCGCAGCCAGTCGGGAGACCCGGTCCAGGCGCTGCTCTAGCGCACTACCAGGACCGAACATTTTGCGTGGCGCACGACCCGCGCGGCGGTGGATCCGAGCAGGTAGTCCTGCAGGCCCGGCCTGTGCGAAGCGATGATGATAAGGTCCGCGTCCTTTTCTTCCGCCAGGCTGAGAATGGCCGTGCGCGGACTGCCGGAGCGCACTTCGACATCGGCTTTGATGCCTCCCGCCTTGGCCATCGCCTTGAGCGCTTCATGGGCGTCTTCGCGCGTTTTCACAAGCAATTCCTTGGGAAGCTCCACCGCGACATAGCCCGGAATGTCCTCAACCACATTGATAAGAACGATCTTGCCGTCCTTATCCCCGAGTTTTCTGGCGATCTCGATCATTGGCTTGCCCCGCTCAGCGTCCGACAAATCGATGGGAACCAAAATGGTCTTGTACATGGGCTTCTCCTGCTCGGCTCGGTCGGGCCGATGGCCTGCGACCATTGTTGGGCCAGTGTAGGCCGCGCACAGAAGCCGCGGTTGATACAGGTCAAGGCGGCGAGGGCTCAGGAGGGGTCGGCGCGGTTTCTAAATTCACTTGCGCGAGCGCGGAGATAGAAAACGAGTTCGGCGGTCACGCTCTTCGTGATTGCACAAACCCTGGCGCGGGTTGCCGGGCGGGTGCCGGTGGTGGCGCGCTGGCGTCGGCGGTTGCCGCCTCATGTTCCGGCGGCAAGAGTGATTCAATGTCGCTGCCTACCGAGCGCCGCTGCCTTCTGCAATCGTTCGATTGGCCGGTGGGGCAGTGGTTTTCTTTGTCCTGGTCGTGCTTGCAGCACTCCTCGCCTCTTATTTTCTTCCCGATCGTGCCTGCGTCACTCCGCGCTTGTTGCTGTGTCACCAGGCAGGGCTGATCTTTTTCGGAAAAAAAGGGGTTTTTTGACAAAAACGGACAGACGGGGCGGGGCGCGTCCGTGTCAACCGTAGGGGGGGCTGCAGGGACACGGGGGCCCGATCGATTGCGCGGGAATTGTCCCGCGCAGACGCGTCGATCAGACTTAAACACGCTTCCGCCCCGCCCGCCGTCAGGCTACGCGGGACATAAGCCTCACGCGGCACTTAATCTGATACGTTTTAGGCCTCAAAGAGCCATCGCGCGCCGCGGAACCAGGCGTCGCATGCCGGCCAAACGCGTGAACTGCAACTCGTTTCCGCTCCCGACTCGCTCGGCTATGTTCGTGTTTTGTTCTAATAAGAAAGTGCAGGCCAAGTCAAGGGGGCGAAGCCTGCCTTATCGCTACGATGGGGATATTTGGCTCTTCTCACCGCCGCTCTAGCGCATGACCAGAACCGAACATTTCGCGTGGCGTACGACCCGCGCGGCGGTCGAACCGAGCAGATAATCCTGCAGTCCCGGCTTATGTGATGCGATGAGGATGAGATCTGCGTTCTTGTCGTCCGCTGCGGCAAGAATAGTCGTACTCGGACTGCCGGAACGCACCTCGACATCGCCTTTCACCCCCGCCGCCTTCGCCATGGCGCTGAGCGTGTCGTGAGCATCCTTGCGCGTTTTCTCAAGCGTGCCTGTGGGAAGCTCCACCACAACGTAGCTCGGAATGTCCTCGACCACGTTGATGAGCACGATCTTGCCGTCCTTCTGGCAAAGTTTTTTGGCGGTCTCGATCATCGGCTTGCCCTTTTCGGCATCCGCCAGGTCGATGGGGACAATGATGGTTTTGTACATGATCTTCTCCTGCTCGGCTCTGTATGGCCTGCCGGGGCCAATGGCGCCCGGTCGTTGCCGCGCCAGTGTAGGCCGCGTGCAAAAGCCGCGCTTGATACAGGTCAAGAAGGCCAGGGTTCAGGAGGGGTCGGCTCGGTTCTTGGATCCACTCGTCCGGACGCGCTCTAAGAGTGCCAATTCGGCCGTTAGGCGCGTCGCGGCTGCGCAAACCCCGGCGGCAGGCGGGGCTCGGCCGGTGGCTGCGGTGCGGGTTTCCTGGCCGCCTGGTTGAGCATGCCGGTATCGAGTACCGGTGCTGGCTGCCGGGCGGGCGCCGGCGGTGGTGCAGCGGGCTGAACCGGAGCAGGGGCGGCAGGCCGCGGAGTGGCGGCCGCATGTCCCGGCTGTGCCGGGGCCGGCTGGTGTTCCGGCATCCGGGCCAGGCCGGCCGGCGCAGTCGGGGTTGGCCGGGCCGCTGCCGGGTTGTGCGTCTCGTGGTCAAGCGCCGGCGATGCCCGTGGCGGCGCGGGCGGGGCGGGTTGAGCCGGAGCGGGACCCGGAGCATGCGGCGGTGCCGCGCCGGCGTCGGCGGTTGCCGCCTCATGTTCCGGCGGCAAGAGGGATTCAACGTCGCTGCCCACCGAACGCCAGCGCATGATGGCCTCATCGACGAAGGAAGGGTCGAGCTCCTCCGTAGTCTGAGAGGCATCGAGATGGGCGCCCGCGCCCTTGGGCATCGCCTCCTTCGGCAATTCAGCCAGCATCACGCGCGAGGGCAGGGTGACGCCTTCGCCGAAGGCTATGGTCTCCCGCGTGCTAAGCGATGGCAGGAAGCGCAGCAGGCTTTCCGCCGCGTCCGATATGGCCGACCTGACGATCTGCTGGTCACGCTCGTTGGACAGGCGCATCGTGAAGATGGTGCTACATTGCGACAGGATGGTCGGGTCGAGGTCGCCGGGGCGCTGGCTGACAACGCATAACGAAATACCGTATTTACGCCCCTCCTTGGCGATGCGCGAGATAATCCGCTTGGTCGGCTCGAAACCGACATCTTTCTCGCGTGGCACATAACGATGCGCCTCCTCGCAGACGAAGGTGATCGGCATCTTTCCGTCGCTCCACAGCGCCAGGTCGAAAGCCAGTCTGGACAGGATTGAAACGACCACATTAACGATCTCCGGCGGCAGCCCCACCAGCTGCACGACGGTGATCGGCTTCCCCTCAACGGGTATCCGGAAAATCTGTTTCAGGACCTCGCTTAGATTGTCGTCGACCACCCTGTGGCCAAACATGAAGCTGTATCGCGGGTCCTGCACGAGAGCCTCGATACGGCCGATCAGGTGCTTGAAGGGTTGCAGATCCTTCTGGGTTTCGAGCCGCCCCATCTCTGTCCTGATCTGTTCAATGAGATCGGAAATCCGGTAGGGGACCGGCACGTCGACGGAATAGCGCTCCTTGCGTGTGATGCTGCGTTGGAGCAAGCGTGATTCGCGGCCCCGATTGGCGGTGTATTGGCGTTTAGCGGCCGGGATGAACTCGCGCAGCAGTTCGATTTCGCCCGCATGTCCGTCCTTGCTGCCGAGCAGGATTTCAACGATTTCGTCGAAATTCAGGAACCAGAAAGGCAGGCAGAGGTTATCGAGATTGACAATGTTCGCCTGCTCTCCAAAGCAGGCCTTGTATTCATTGTGCGGATCGACCAGCACGATATGCGACTTCGGTTGCTTGGCGAGAAACTGGCGAAGGATCAACGCAACCGCACATGACTTGCCCGTACCCGTGGCCCCAAGGATCGCAAAATGCTTCCCCAGCATCTCGTTGACCTTGATGACCGCGGGGATTGACGGATCCTGATGGATATTGCCGATCTCAACGGCATCAAAGCTTCCGAAATAATAGGCTTTTTCAAGAATTTGACGCGTTGGCGGGTGAACGGTGTCGCCAAGTCGGGGATAGACCGAGACGCCACGCCGGTAGGTACACAAATAACCGTCGGGCTCACACGGGAGTTCGCCCACCAGTTCCATCTCGATCAGCTGCCGGCCGGCAATGCCAGGGTCGGTCTCGGGATTGGCTGCCGTCATCGATGTAATCAGGCACAAGACAATCGCGGCTCCGGTATCGACCGTGAGAAGGGTGCCGACATAAGGGCGGCTATGCCCGGCAGGCTGCTCGCCGTCCGGGGGCTTGAACATGAGAACCCGGGCCCGGGAGCCGCTGATGAAGAGAATTTCCCCAATCGGCGGTAATGGCGGTTCCAGCGGTTTTTCAGCTGCTTCGGATGTGGTCACGATGGCCTGCTGCCCCTTATACCAGTTGCGACAGCACCGGTTTGCACACGCGCTCGGAGTAAAGGTTAGCAAGGCATGCTTAAGGTTAGGTTACGCCGGAAAGACCGCCGCCCTATTGCGAGACGCCCGGAAAGGACGCGTTAACCCGGGCGAAACCCGACGGTGAGCGCCGGCGCGATGTGTCGCACTCCCTCACATATCTTTTATTCGCCAGTGTGCCGGTCTCAACCTAGGCTCAAGTTGCAATTATTATCCGTTCAGCATCACCATGGTCCCCGCTATGATCCGTTTCTGTCTTGCGCTTGTTGCGGCCCTGTTCATCTTGCCGGAGGCCTTTGCCGCCGCACCCGGCGCAGGCGAGGCGCGCAAGGCGAACCGGCTGATCAACGAGGCGTCACCCTACCTGCGCCAGCATGCCTATAACCCGGTCGACTGGTATCCCTGGGGGGCCGAGGCGTTCAAAAAGGCGAAGCAGGAAAACAAACCGATCTTTCTTTCCGTCGGCTATTCCACCTGCCACTGGTGCCACGTGATGGAACGCGAGAGTTACTCCGACGCTGACATAGCCCGCGTGATCAATACCAATTTCGTAGCCATAAAGGTCGATCGCGAACGCCGTCCGGACGTCGATGAGACCTATATGCTGGCGACCCAGCTTATCTCCCGCTCAGGCGGCTGGCCCAACAACGTATTCATGACCCCCGAGCGCAAGCCGTTCTACGGCGGCACCTATTTCCCGCCCGACGCATTCAAGTCGCTTCTCGTCCAGGTCGCGGGCATCTGGCGCGATGAACAAAACACGCTGGAAAAGGACGCGGACAATATCGCCAACGCCATCAACACGATCATGACCCGGCGTGTTGAGGCTGCCGAGATAACGCCGAAGGTATTGAAGGCGGCGACACAGGCGATTGTGAAAAATCTCGATGAGTTCCATGGCGGCTTCATGGAGACACTCAAATTTCCGCAGGAAGCGGTACAGATGTTTCTGCTGCGCCAGGCTGAGAAATACGATGATAAGGATGCCCTGAATGCGGTAACGCTTACGCTCGACAATCTGCTCAACGGCGGCATTCAGGACCATGCCGGTGGCGGGTTCCACCGTTATGCGGTCGATCCGCAATGGCGCGTGCCGCATTTTGAGAAGATGCTCTACAACCAGGCATTGATGACGCAGGTGCTGGTGCGGGCTTACCGGATCACCGGCACCGCCCGCTACGCTGCTGCCGCGCGTCGCACTCTCGACTATGTGCTGGACGATATGACCGCATCGCATGGCGGCTTTTTTTCCGCCCGCGATGCCGACAGCGGCGAAGAGGAAGGCACCTTCTACGTCTGGCGGCCGGAGCAGCTGGAAAAGGCGTTGAGTCCGGAGGATGCGAAATTCGCTCGCGATGTTTTCGGCGTCTCCCTGATTGGGAATTTCGAAGGCCAGACCACCGTGCTTCATCTTGCGAAGACGCCGGCTGAATGGGCCGCCGAGCTCAAGATCAGCGAGGCCGCCTTTACTACCCGTCTCGACGCAATCCGGCGCACTCTGGCCAAGACGCGTGCCTCGCGTGAAGCGCCGCTGCGCGATGAAAAGATCGTTACGGCGTGGAACGGCATGATGATCGCCGCCTTTGCCGAAGCGGCAGCGGTTCTGAGTGAGGACAAATATCGCGACGCTGCACTCAAGGCGGCAACATTCATCTGGGACAATATTCGCGAGGGCGATGG
>Ga0224508_10004979_pt1 | contig 10793 bp, 9 predicted proteins | sample SF_Jan12_sed_USG_4_FD_170157 | JGI IMG/M metagenome (GOLD analysis project Ga0224508, IMG submission 170157) | Sediment microbial communities from San Francisco Bay, California, United States - SF_Jan12_sed_USGS_21 | ecosystem: Environmental > Aquatic > Marine > Sediment | place: USA: California... | reverse complement strand
GCCCGGCGTTCCTCATGCCCAGCCGTTTCGAGCGTGTCGTCGAGGTGACCCCCGTCTATCCCCAAGACATCATCGCAGCGCTCGAGATCCACGCACGGGATGCCGAGAAACGGGCCGGGCGCGCGCTGTTCGCGGACGTCCATTGGGATCAGGTGGTGAGCAAGCTGCGAGAAGCGATGACGGGAGACTGGCTCCGACTGATGCACGGCGTCCTGCGCCGCAAGGCGCGTTGCGAGGCCGCCGCAGAAGAAGTCGCGCTCGTTTCCACGGCCGATCTGCTCGCCGAGGTCGAGCGCTTTCGCCGCGCCAACGACCGCCTCCCCCGGGATGCCGGCGGCAACTACGTATAGGAAGGCACGATGGGTACGTGGATCGTCACCGGGGGCGCCGGGTTCATCGGCTCCAACTTCGTTCGGATCGCGCTGGCGGAGACCGACGCACGGATCGTCGTCGCCGACGCGCTCACGTACGCGGGCAACCTCGAGAACCTGGCCGAGGTGGCCGAGCACCCGCGGCTCGCGTTCGCGCAGATCGACATCGCCGAGCGCGAAGCCGTCGCCGGGCTCTGGGCCGAGCACCGCCCCACCGCCGTGCTGAACTTCGCCGCCGAGAGCCACGTCGACCGCTCGATCGACGGCCCGGCCGTCTTCGTACGAACCAACGTGGTGGGCACGCTCCAGGTCCTCGAAGCCTCACGGGCTCTCGTGGCCGAGCTCCCGCCGGCCGAACGCGAGGCCTTTCGGTTCTTGCACGTCTCGACCGACGAGGTCTTCGGCTCCCTCGGGCCCGAAGGCGCGTTCACCGAGACGACGCCGTACGATCCGCGTTCGCCCTACTCCGCGTCGAAGGCCGGCGCCGATCACCTGGTGCGCGCGTGGCGCGAGACCTTCGGACTCCCGACGCTCCTCACGAACTGCTCGAACAACTACGGCCCCTACCAGTTCCCCGAGAAACTGGTGCCGGTGGTGATTCTCAACGCGCTCGAAGGCAAGCCACTGCCGATCTATGGCGACGGCGGGGCGATCCGGGATTGGCTCTTCGTCGAAGACCACTGCCGCGCCCTGCTCCGCGTCCTCGAGGCCGGCGCGCCGGGGGAGAGCTACAACGTCGGCGGCCGCAGCGAACGCACGACCGTCGAGGTGGTCGACTCGATCTGCGCCGGGCTCGAGCAGTTGGCCCCGGCGAGCGAGAACCCGGCGCTTCGGGAGAAAGGCGTCGCCGCGTACGCCGACCTCAAGACCTACGTCGAAGACCGCCCGGGCCACGATCGTCGCTACGCGATCGACGACACCAAGCTCCGGCGCGACCTCGGCTGGGAACCGCGCGAGAACTTCGAGACCGGGATGCTGCGCACGATCCAGTGGTACCTCGACCACCTCGAGTGGTGCGAGCACGTGCAGTCCGGCAGCTACCGCCGTGAGCGGCTCGGGCTCACCCCGTAGCGACGGCGAAAAGCGTCCGCGCACGACACAGGATGTCACTCGCGGACGCGAATTCTGCACCGGGTTCCGCAAAGTGTCGTCCCAGATTCGCGAATTCTCGCGGCCGGGATCTTCGGGACGCCCGCTCCGCCGACGTCAGCGCGGTTGATCCCGCTGGGGTCCCGAAACCCGTCCCAGCACGTGAGCGCGAGCCGGGACCTGCCGGTTGGGGAGCGAGCAGCCGGTACGCAGCCGCGCGCGAGGCTTCCGACGAGCTGCGTGTCGCCTGCCGCGATCGATCCCGAGACCGGGACGAACGGGGCTTCGACTCGACTTTCAAAGTGTCATCCAAGTCACCGAACCCACTGACGAATCACCCTCGAAGTACTCCTGGCACGAGCCTTGTAAGGAGACACCCCGGAGTCGGCCTCGATGCCGCCTCTGGGGGGAGTCTCTTCCGATGGCGCACACAGTCCTCTTCGTCGATGACGAGGTGAACATCCTGAAAGCGGTGAAGCGCATGCTTCGCCACGAGCCGTGGGAAGTCGTGTGCGCGTCGCGCCCGCACGAGGCCCTCGAAATCCTCGACACCACGCCCGCGCAGGTGGTGGTCAGCGATCAGCGGATGCCCGACATGAGCGGTGTCGACCTCCTCGCGGCCGTGCGCGAGCGGCACCCTGACGTCGTCCGGATGATGCTCACCGGCTACACCGAAATGAACGTCGCGGTCGAAGCGATCAACCGCGGCGAGATCTTCCGGCTGATCACGAAGCCGTGGAACGACGAAGAGCTGAAAGCGACACTGCGCCAGGCGTTCGATCACTTCGACATGAAGGGAGAGATCAAGCGGCTGAACCTCGTCACGCGCGAGCAGAACTTCAAGCTCCAGGACATGAACCGCAACCTGGAGCACAAGGTTCGCGATCGCACCAAGCAGCTGGCCGAGAAGCACTCGGAGCTGCGCACCGCGTACATCCAGACCATCCGCGCTCTCGCAGAGGCGGTCGACGCGAAGGACAGCTACACGCGCGGCCACTCGGAGCGCGTGGGCGTCTATTCCTCCAAGATCGCCCGCGAGATCGGCCTCCCGCGCGAGCTGATCGAGCGCGTGTACATCGCCGGTCTGCTGCACGACGTCGGCAAGATCGGCGTGCGCGACGCGGTGATCACCAAGCCCGACCGCCTGACGGACGAGGAATACGACGAGATCAAACAGCACCCGGAGATCGGGGCCAAGATCCTCGAACCCGTGTCCTTCCTGTCGGACGTGGTCGAGTGCGTGCGTCACCACCACGAGTGGTTCGACGGCTCCGACCGCGGCTACCCGGACCGCCTGAAGGCGGATTCGATTCCGCTGCCCTCCCGGGTGATCCTCGTGGCGGACACCGTCGAGGCGATGACCAGCGACCGGCCCTACCGGAAGGGGCTGGATCTCGACACGGTCCTCGAAGAGCTCCACAAGTTCTCGGGCACCCAGTTCGATCCGGCCGTCGCCGATGCCTGCCTGCGACTGCTCGAGGCCGAAGGCGACAGCTTCATCAAGAAGGACCAGAAGTTCGACATCTACGAGTTCCTGGAGGTCTGAGCGGTTGCAGACCGCCTCTTCCACAGCCGCACTGGCGGCCCTCGGGCTCGACCTGGAAGGCAGCTTGTCGCAGGAACCGCGGTTCCTGCACGACGCGACGCTGCTCGGGGCGCTGCACGCGGAGCTGACCGAAGCGCTCGGCGACGACGAAGGCGGCGCGGCGCTGTTCCAGCTGGGCTTCGTGCACGGGTTGCGCGACGGCGCACTGAAGGTGCGCGACGGACTCGCCGCGGCGGCTCACGGAGGCGCGGGCGCCCCGCCCTCCCCGACTTGGCTGCCCATGCGACTCGCACCGCTCACGCATCTCGGTCCGATCCTCGCGATGCGGGGCAGCTGGCCGGGAGCCGTCGAGGCCCAGGCCGTGGTCGGGAGCCTCGGGCCGGCCTCGGGGCCCCGCTGCCACGTGAGCTCGGGCTACACCTCCGGCTGGCTCTCGGCCTCGTTCGGGACCGCCCTGCTCGCGCTCGAAACGAGTTGCGGCTGTCGCGGAGACTCGGAGTGCGGCTTCATCGCGCAAGAACCGGAGGGCTGGCTCGACTCCGAGGATCCGTACGCCCGGACGCTCCTCGAAGGCGTCCCCTTCGACGACCTCCGCCGTCTCGTCGACGACCATCTCGACCGCACGCCGGCAGAGCCCACCGCCGAGTCGTTCGAGGCCGGTTCGCCGGCGATTCACGTCTGGGGTCCGGTGATGGTGCTGCCGTTCGCCGGCCCCGAAGAGTCGCTTCGCGCGCTCGAGCTGATCGGCACCGATCCCGAAGCGCGTCAGGTTCGCGTCGTGGTCGTCGACCTCACGGGCACGATCATCGACGACAGCTTCGGGGCGCTCGCCCTCGAACGGATCCTCGAATCCGCGCTCTCCTGGGGCGCGGAGCCGCTCCTCGCAGGCGTCTCGCCGCTCTCGGAAGCGGTGGTCGCAGACCTCGAGCAGAGCCACGTGGTGATCCACAAGGATCTTCCCGAGGCGATCGCGGCCGCGTTCCAGATCGCAGACGCGCAGCGCTGCCAGCTCTGACCGCCCCGCCCCGCCCGCAAGGACAGCGCTCAACTGAGCCGCGCGATCACCCGAAATCTCACCCATGAGCGGCGTTCCGAAGCAAGGCAGCCTGTCCGAACGGTCTCTGCCGGACCTGCTCCTCGACCTCGCTGGGACCGCGGGGAGCGGCACGCTCCATCTCGAGACCCACGGAACCACCGCGGAGATCGAATTCGCCGAAGGCCGGCCGGTGCGCTGCGGCCCCGACGGCGCCTCGCCGGGGGTCGTCGAATGGTTGCTCGAACAGGGCGAACTCGCGGCGGACGCCGCCGAACGCGTGAAGACCACGGCCCGAGCCAAGGAATGCACACCCGAGCAGGCCCTCCTCGGCCTCAAGCTCATCGGACCGGCCGCGCTCGTCGCCGGCCTTCGGGCGGTCGCCGCGCGCCGCCTCGTCGCGCTCGGGCGCCACGACGCCGGTGCGTTTCGCTTCGAGTCGGCCGAACGAGCGCCGGAAGGCGCAGCCGCCCTTCGCGGCGATCCACTCCCGATCGTCCAGGAGATCGTCGAGACCCATTGGCGCCCGGACCGGATGCTCCTGGATCTCGGCGATTGGAGCGCCGGACACGTCCAGCTGACCGAGGCGGGCGTCGAGATCGCGGAGCGACTCGCTGCCCGGGATGGCGTCGCCGAGCTGTTGTCGAAGCTCGACGGCACCACAGCGCTCTGGGGTCTTCTCGGAAGCGCGAGCCGCACCGGCCCGATCGCAGCACTCTGGGTTCTCGCCCGAGTGGGCGCGATCGAAGTCGCACCGCCCTCCGCCGGAGAAGAAGCTCCGGCGACCCAGACCGACGCACCCAGCGATCCCGTCGCGACGGACCCCACCGCACCGGAACCCGAGATCGAGATCGAGATCGCGGGCCACGCGGAGTCGACGGACGCGCCGAGTCCCGAGGCCGCTGCCGCCGCCACGGGCCCGGGGGCCGAAGACGACGCTGTCGCCGAACTCCGGGCCCTGATTCTCGACCGTCACGAGCAGCTCAAGGAGATCGATCACTACTCGCTGCTCGGACTCGAACGCGATGCCAGTGCCGGCCAGATCAAGCGCGCCTACCTCCGGGCCGCCAAGCGCTTTCATCCGGACGCCCTCGCGCGACTCGGCCTTCAAGAAATCAAGCCTCAAGCCGGGGCCGTGTTCACCCAGATTGCGAAGGCCCAGGCAACGCTCTCGGACCCCGAATCCCGGCGCGATTACGACGCAGCACTCGACGGCCACCACGAAGTCGATGCGGCGCAGATCGCGCAGGCCGAGATCCTCTTCCGCAAGGGCGAGATGTTGATGCGAGCCGGGAACTTCCGGGAGGCCGTCGACTACGTCGAAGCGTCCACAGAGCTCTGGCCCGGAGACCCGGCCTATCACGCAGCGTTCGGTTGGTGCCTGTACAAGAACTCCCCGCCCGACGAGGCCCGTGCTCGTGACGAGCTGCAGAAAGCCATCGAACTCGACGACGACTTCGCCGAAGCACACCTCCGCCTCGGGATCGTGCTGAAGGCACTCGGCGACGCCGACGGCGCGGCCAAGCACACCCAGCGCGGCAAATCGCTCGACGCGAACGCGTCGGCCTAGCAGGTTGCTGAAGAACCCAGCTAGTCTTCGAGCGCCGCCCGAGCCGTCTCTTCGGCGATGAACAACGCTCGATCCGGCAGCCGCAGCGTCTCCTCGAGGTTGACGAGCACGAAGCCGAACTCCGCTCCGTCCGCGTCGCGCCAGAAGATCCGAGCGCTCCGGTCTCCCACGCGAAGCCGTGGACCCTCCCAGCCCCGCTCGGTGGCGAGGCGTCCGAGCCGGTCGAGTTCGGCCGTCCGAACCGGCGCGATTTCGGTGCGGGCGAGCACCGTGCCCTCCGGCAGTGCGTACAGCGCAGAAAGGGTCGAGTCGTCGAGCGCGCGACCGCGGGCGACCCGGCCGCCAGCGACGCGCGCGCCCTCCCGCCCACTCGCCATGACGGTGCCGCTGACGGCGTGCCCCTGGAACCCGAGGAGGTGGCCGAGCTCGTGGACGAACACACCCACACGCTCCTCATCGGAGAGCACGCGGGGATCGCGCGGAGCCGACCCGCCGCCCTCCGTGGGCGGGGCCTCACGAGCGATCCGCGCGCGCGCGCCGACCAGCCGAGCGGTCGGGGGCTCGCCCGGGTCGAGTGCGCAGTCCGCGGTCGTACTCCCGGCCCCGGGAGCGCCATCGGAAGCATCCACGGTCTCGACGATGTCGATCCGAATCGGCGCGTCTGCTGCCTTCGCCGGCACCAGGGAGACGTCCAGCGACTCGCGCTCCCAGGCGCCTCGCGCGGCGGCGAGCGCACGCGCCTCGAGCGGCCCACCCCCTGCGAGTCCGACACCCACCTCTGCACCGGTCGCCCAGCGACAGGTCAAGAACCACACGACTCCGTCTTCGGCCCAGACGTAGGGGTGCATCTGCGCGAGTCGATGACCGAAGTGATCGCGCAGCACGTCGCGGTGCCGCGCGAGCCCCACATCGATCGGCTTCGGGGACACACACGCAAGCGTGACGAACGCACACGAGATCACCCGTGCGGCGACCGAACGTCGCGCCAACGCCTACGGCCGGCGCGAGTCGGCCAGGCGGAACAGACCTTCGGCCGCGTCCGCCAGCCCCGCGAAGCGCGCATCCTGCGTCTGGCCCTGCTCGAAGCGGTAGTAGATCTGCTGCAGGACGACGGCCATCTTGAACGTGCCGAAGACGTCGTACCAGGAAGCGCGCGAAACGTCCCGGCCGGTCTTCTCGCCGTAGCGCGCGACGGCCTCTTCGCGCGACATGAAGCCCTCGCTCTGTGTCGGCATCGGATTCGTGCCCGCCGGCGCCTCCCCGCGATTGCTCCACAGCGAGAGGACCGTTCCGAGATCCGCCAACGGATCGCCAACCGTGCACATGTCCCAGTCGAAGACCGCGACGCAGTGCCCCGGGTCTTCGGCGTCGAGCGCCATGTTGTCGAGACGCCAGTCGTTGTGCAGCAGCGTGACGTCCCCGGTGGGCGGGCGCTCGGCTCGGAGCCAGGCCACCAGCTCCTCGGCCAGCGGAAGGTCGCGCGTCCGCGCGCGCTCGTAGCGGCCTGCCCAGCCCTCGACCTGACGCTCCATGAATCGCGCCGGGTCGCGGCCGAGCGACTCGAGACCGATCTTCACCGGATCGACCGAGTGAAAATCCGCCAGCACGTCGATGACGACTTCCGACATCTTCCGGTTTGCGACCGGATCGGCGCCACCGCCGTAGCAGTCCGGCACGACTCCGCGCACGACGACCCCGGTGCGACGCTCCATGACGAGGAAGGGCGCCCCGATCACCGACTCGTCATCGCAATACGCGTACGCGCGCGGGGCGGGCGCGAAGCCCTGCCACAGGACGGACAGCGCCCGGTACTCGCGTTCCATGTCGTGCGAGCCGGGCGCCACCGGCCCGAGAGGCGGGCGCCGCAAGACGTACTCCCGCTGGGCTGCGCCGGTCCCGAACCGCAGCAGGTAGGTCAGGTTCGCGTGGCCGCCGGCGAACTGGGCCACCTCGAGCGCGGCCTCGGCGCCCTCGACGCGAGTCGCGAGCCAGGCCTGGAGGGCCTGGGTGTCGAAGCCCTCGTCGGGGCGAACGGGAATCACATCGGAGGGGGCTGCGGCCATGGCGCCGCAGGATATCAGCCTCCCGCGGCCAGCACCGGCGAGAGTCGCCGAGATCCGTAGACTGTCGGTCCCCGCGCCGCGGGACCCCCGGGGCCCTGGGGGCAATCTGGTGGAGCCCCCGATCTTGAGCCGAGCGAGCCATCCCCCCCGTACCGCCCAGGGCGCCGCCAGCCGCGAACGCCTGCTCCAGGCCGCGATCGAGCTGATCGCCGAGCGCGGCTACGCCGCGACGAGCGTCGAAGCGGTCTGCCGGCACGCGGATATCGTCAAGACGGCCCTCTATTGGCACTTCGGCAACAAGGAAGGCCTGCTGACCGCGGCGCTCGACCGGGTGGCCGGCGACTGGATCGAGGAGATCACCCGGGGAATCAGCGCCACGAGCGACCCCGCCGAGCGACTCGAGCGGGCAATCGACGGTCTCCGCAAGATCGTCGAGGAGCGACCCGAGCTGATGCGCCTGCTCGTCGCAGTCGCCTACGAGCGCACGGGCGTTTCGCCCGAACAGCGAGCGGCGCTCGCCGCGATCTTCGAGCGCGCCGAGACGGCCATCGTGGCGGCCATTGCGGACGCCATCGGGGGCGAGGCCCCCGGGCTCGAGCGGGCCGCGCATCTGATCATCGGCTTGCTCGTCGCGGCTTCGCTGCGGCGCGCGATCGATCCCGAAGTCGAACTCGGCCCGATCTTCGAGGACATGCGCTACACGGTCGCCGTGTTCCTCACGCGCCGTTTGCGCGTGAACGTCGCTCCCGACGCCTCCAGCTCGTGACTCCCGCCGACGCCGTTCTGCTCGTCTGCGGGGGCCTCGCAGCCGGGATCGTCAACACGCTCGCCGGCGGCGGCTCCCTGCTCACGGTGCCGCTGCTCGTGTTGATCGGTTTGCCGGGGACGCTGGCGAACGGCACGAACCGCATCGGCGTACTGCTGCAGAACGCGGTCGCCGCGTGGCGGTTCCGACGAGAGGGCGTCTGGGACGTCGCGTCCGCCAAATGGGAGATCGCAGCGGTCGCCGTCGGTGCGTGGACGGGTGCCGCCCTCATTTCCCAGGTGAGCGACTCGCTCTTCGAGCGCATGTTCGGCATCGCCATGCTCGCGCTGCTCGTCCCCACACTGCGCAAACCCAGACAGCCAGACGAGGCCGGAGCGCAAGACGAAGCCGGAGCACAAGACGAAGCCAGAGTGCGAGACGAGCCCGCGGCGGAGCGACCGGCGGCGCTGCGGCTCGCCCTCTTCTTCGGAATCGGCCTCTACGGCGGCGCTTTCCAGGCGGGCGTCGGCATCCTGTTGGTCCTCGCCCTTTCGTACGCCGGCTACGACCTCGTGCGCGCCAACGCGCTGAAGGTCGCGATCAATTTCTGCTTCACGCTCGTGGCCGTGCCGGTCTTCATCGCGGCGCGTCAGGTGGTCTGGGCGCCCGCGCTGGTCCTGGCCGCAGGGTTTGCCGCCGGCGGCGAGATCGGCGCGCGACTCGCGGTCCGCGGCGGGGAGCGCCTCATTCGGCCCGTCCTCGGCGTCGCGATCGTCGCGCTCGCGGGCCGACTGCTGGGGCTCTACTGACCATGCCGACCGCGCCCCGCTGGGTCGCCTTCGGGTTGGCCCTGGCAGCCAGTGTCGCCGGCGGAGCCACGGCGCACGCACAGCCGGTTCCGGCCTCGACCCCGCCGAGCGCGGAGGCGTGCGCCGAACTCGAGCGGGTCGGGCTCTACCAGCGACGCGCGCTCGACGGGACGCTCACCGACCTCGAGCGCGTCCGGCGCTGGCTGGTCGCCACGAACCCGCCCGATCTCGAGTCGGCGTCGACCGTGGCGGCGGACCTCTCGGTCCCCGCCGACATCTTCGCGTTGCGACTCGGCTCGACCTCGCCCCGCACGGATTTTCGTGCGTGGCTCCGCGCACTCGAACTCGCGGATTTCAGCACACTCGCCCCGTCGGCCCTGCTCAGTCGCGTCGGCGCGCAAGCCAGTGCCGCGCTCGTTTCCAGCCTCGAAGCCTGTGTCGCGCGACCCGGTCTCCACGTCTGGACAGAGACCACCCTCGACCCGACCGTCCTCGAAGTCCACACCCGCTACGAGCCGGGCGCCGGGCCCGCTGCGCCTGGGATCGAGCGGCTCTCGGCCCTCGAGGCCGAAGGCCAACCCCTCGAGTGCATCCCCGAGCTCCCGCGCACACGGCGCCTGCTGTTCATCCGCCGCAGACCGAAGCTCGGAAGCCACTTCACGGCCACCTGCCTGCGCGCCGCACCGGATCGTCCGGTCGAGATTCGGCTCGTGGCCGCCGCGGGCGAACACGCCCTCACCGTCCCGCCCGCGATCGACGCGAGCACCGAACGACAAGAAGCGGCTCGCACGATCGCGCCCAGGTTCGCATGCACCGACCCGGACGTCCCGCTCCCCCCGACGCGCCTGCGTGTCGGCACCGAGTGCGCCGCATCGACCGGCGAACGTTCCCGTCGATCCCGACCGCATTCCGGCTGGAACCACCGCGCAGAAGCCCGCTCCCTGTGCCCCCATCGCGACCTCGACGCAGAAGCCAGGGCCTCGCTGCTGTTGCGCTGCCGGCCGCTCGAGGACGAAACCGTCGAGCTCCTCGCCGCAGGCGAACTCACGGCCCATGCGGGCTGGAGTCGGCGCGGCTGCGTCGCGGACGACCCGGAGTCGAAGACGCACTGTGTCGCGGCCGCCCGCATCGTCGGCGAAGCCGCTTCGCCGCTCTGGGTGGATCTCACGTCCCGGCACTGCCTGCGGGTCGTTCTCCACGAGGCTCGCGGCACCGGAGAGCCCGCCAACAACGGCAGCCGCAAGTTCGGACCGGAACGCTTCGAACCCCGCTACCTGAAGCTCCGCGACCCACACGGGACGACCCTCCCGCTCGACCCCGACTCCGAGTGGCCCCTCGACGTACCCGGGCAATGGGAAATCGTCGCCGGCGGCAGCGGCGCCCGGATGCCCGGCGGCTGGCTCCATCGGGCGACCCGCAATCAGAACGCCGGGTCCTTCCGGTTTCGGCAGAGGCTCCGGTTCGAGATCGTCGAGGCCGACGCAAGCGGGCAGTGCCCCGCAGCGGAGGCTACTGGTAGCGCTCCTTGATCGCGCGGACCTTTCGCTTGTACTCGCCTTGTCGATCT
>Ga0224508_10004978_pt1 | contig 10795 bp, 9 predicted proteins | sample SF_Jan12_sed_USG_4_FD_170157 | JGI IMG/M metagenome (GOLD analysis project Ga0224508, IMG submission 170157) | Sediment microbial communities from San Francisco Bay, California, United States - SF_Jan12_sed_USGS_21 | ecosystem: Environmental > Aquatic > Marine > Sediment | place: USA: California... | reverse complement strand
CTCGAAGCCCGTCGGCCGCCGCGTCGCCGGGGCGTCGAATCGCATGCGCATCCCGAGCACCACCATCACCCCCTTGAACACAGTCACGGGCACAGACATGAGCACCACTAGCCTTTTTGCCACGCTTACGATGGCCGCTATCACCGTAGGATCATTGCATTCTTTGGCCCCGGACCACTGGGTCCCGATCGCGGCAGTGGCCCGCGCGCGCAACTGGTCGCGCGGCCATACGGCCCGGGTGGCCCTTCTTTGCGGCCTTGGCCACGTCACGGTTTCAGTGCTCCTGGGCCTACTGGCGTTGATGTTTGGGGCGCAGTTGTTCGAGTCACTCGGAGAGAAGATGGAGTCGGTCGCGGGGCTTCTCTTGATCGGCTTCGGAGTGGCCTATGCGATCTGGGGTCTCCGACACTCGTTCGCTCACCGACTGCACGGTCATCACCACCATCACTACGATCACGTCCACGATGCGTCGCGCACTTCGACTTGGTCGTTGTTCTTGATCTACTGCGCGGACCCATGCGTCGCGGTCATTCCGATCTTGTTCGCCGCCGCTCCGCTCTCGGGCATCAAGACCATGTCGATCGTGGTCGCGTACGAAGGAGCGACGATCGGCGCAATGGTGGTTTTGGTGGCGCTCGCTCACTCGGGGGCACGTCTCTTCAGGGGCAAATGGATCGAGCGCTACGGCGATAGCACCGCGGGTGGCCTCATCGTCGCCACCGGCATCATGGTCGCAATCCTCGGCTGGTGACTTAACCGCCAGAAAAGGGGGGCCGTCCCCTTTTCTCTAGGCAATTGGAGGGTGGCCCTATAAACAAGGCGTGATGCCAAAAATCAAGCCAACCGGGCGACGAGGCTTCCTCGCCGCTCTCCTCGTAGTGAGTCTCACCGGATGCACCCAGGTCAATGCCGGAAACCTGGGCGTGGTCACCAAATGGGGCGAGATCCAAACCGACCCTCTTCCCGAGGGCATCTACTTCCGGACGCCGATCAAGACTCAGATCATCAACATCTCCGCGCGGGTTCACAAGATCCTTGCGAGCTCTACCGCTTCGTCGAAAGACCTTCAGGTCGTCTCGACCCAGATCGCCCTCAACTACCGCCTCGACCCGCTCCAGATCGTCGAGATCTTCCGAAACATCGGAACGCGTGTGGTCGTCGAGGGCACCATTATCGATCCCGCTCTGCAGGAGTCGGTCAAGAAGGCCACTGCGCAGTACACGGCCGAGCAGCTGATCACAAAGCGGCAAGAGGTCAAAGAGGCGATCGCGCTGAACATCACGGCAACCCTCGAAAAGAGCAAGATTGTGGTGACCGAGCTGTCGATTACGGACTTCCAATTCGCCCCCGAATATCAGGCTGCGGTGGAGGCGAAGCAGGTCGCGGAGCAGCGCGCGCTGACCGCGAGGAACGACCTGGCACGGATCAAGGTCGAGGCCGAACAAGTGGAGGCGAAAGCCGAGGGCGACGCGCTGGCCATGCTGGCGAGGGCCGGGGCCGAAGCGAAAGCGCAAGAGCTCCTGAAGCGAACGATCACGCCGGAGATCGTCTATCTGAGGGCGGTCGAGAAGTGGGACGGAACCCAGCCGATGATCGTCGGGGAAGGGGGCGCGATCCTCGATCTCGGCCAAATCAAGAGGGCGGCGGCGCGCTGAGACGGGCGGCTCTCATCGGGCAACCGGTATCAGCCGCCGAACCCGGCAATGAACGTCCCGTACGCCCAGGTGGCCGGGGCGGTGAACACCAGCGCGTCGACGCGGTCGAGGAGGCCACCGTGGCCAGGAAGGATGCCGCCGCTATCCTTGACGCCGCTGCTGCGCTTGAGCACCGACTCGAATAGATCGCCGCCCTGCCCGGCAACGCCCGCGATCAGGGCGAGCGCGATCGCGTCGACGACCGGCAATGCGGGCACGAAGAAGCTGATTACGATCGCGCAAAGAACCGACCCGGCGAGACCGCCTGCTGCGCCCTCGAGGGTCTTCTTAGGCGAGATTCGCGGGGCGAGCTTGGTCTTCCCAAACTTGCGACCGACGAAATACGCCGAGGTGTCACTTCCCCAGGCAAGGGCGAACGCTAGCAAGACCCACGCCCCAGTTGGCGCAAAGTCGCGTACCAAATCCACGGTCGCGAGCGTGCCGCCGACGTACACCGGCGTCGCGAGCAACCAGCCGATGTGAACGCTCGCGTTATGAAGCGGGTCCTCTTGCAACATGCCAAGCACCATCGTTGCGAGGATCAAAAGCAGGATCACACCGTAGACAAGGTTGACCGAGTCGAGGAAGATCACCGAGCACGCAAACGCGACGGAAGAGATCGAACCCCAAAGACACAACCCGCGCGACGAGGGGACCTTCATCGCCATCAACTCGTACCCGCCCACTGCGATCGCGCCCAAGATGAACACGTGCCAAAGCCAACGCGGGCCGGCGAACATCATCCACAAGATGAGGGGGATGAGCGGAACGACGGTGGCGACGCGAAGGGCGGTGCCCGATAACCCTTTGCGCACTGGCAGCTCTTCTTCGACGGATTCGGTCACAGTGCGCGCTCCAAGCTGTTTTGCGGTGGGGGGGCTTCACTCGCCTCGCAGTCGTCGGGGACGAGGCCGAATCGGCGCTCGCGGTTCTGGTAGCAGCCAAGCGCATCATATAGCGAATTAGCCCCGAAATCAGGCCAGAGCTCATCGGTAAAATGAAGCTCCGCATAGGCCGCACCCCAAAGCAGAAAGTTGCTGATCCGTTGCTCGCCGCCGGTGCGGATCAGCAAGTCAACAGGACCAATATTCATCGATGGCAGCTCATCTTCAATGGCGTCGCTGTCGATCGCTTTTGGGTCGATCGTTCCGTTTGCAACGCGATCGGCAAGCGCGCGCACGGCGTCGACCATTTCTTCGCGTCCTCCGTAAGAGAGTGCGAGCGTCAATGTCATGCCGTCGCATCGCGCGGTCTCCGCCATCAACGCCTCGAGTCGTTCGCGCGCGCGCACGGGCAACTTGTGAAGACGTCCGATTGCCGACAAACGGATCTGGTTGTCGATGAGCTCATCGCGTTCGGAGACCAAGTGCTCGCACAGGAGATCGACGAGGGCATCGACTTCGCCCCGAGGGCGATCCCAGTTTTGCTCGCTGAACGCGTAGAGTGTCAACGCAGGAATGCCGAGTCGCCTTGCCGCACGCATGACCTCGCGCACCGCATCCGCACCGCGCGCATGCCCCGCACTGCGGAGCTGCCCTCGCGCCTGCGCCCAACGCCCGTTGCCATCCATAATGATCGCGACATGCTGCGGGAGTCGGCTGACGTCGACCAAACCCATGGCGAGCGAGTATCATGCGCCCCACGGCCCAGCAAGAACGCCTGGTCGGACCGAGTAGAGCATTGGCGAGACTGACGTACATGGCCCTGTAATATGACGTAACTGGCATGTGAACTATGATCAAAGAGCCTGATATGCGCGATTCGTTGTCCACCTTCGTTGAAAACCGAAGCGTAGTGGTTATCTTGGGCCGCCATGGCTGACCGCGATTTCTACAAGATCCTGGGGGTATCGAGGGATGCAAGCCCGGAAGAGATCAAGAAGGCCTACCGCAAGCTCGCCAAAGAGCTGCATCCCGATCGCAACCCCGACAACGAAGAGGCTGAGGAACGCTTCAAGGACGTCTCTGGCGCGTATGGCGTCCTCTCGGATGATGAGAAGAAGAAGCTCTACGATGAGTTCGGGGAGGTTGGCCTTCGCGACGGCTTCGACCCCGAGGCGTATCATGCGGCGACCCAGAGGGTTGGCGGTTTCGGTGGCGGAGCAGGCGGCTTCGACTTCAGCGAGATCTTCGGAGGGGCAGTCCAGGGCGAGAGAGCTCCGGGGAGCGGGCAATTTCGGGTCAACCTCGAGGACCTGTTCGGAGGGGCGGCAAGCGGAGCCTACGTCCGGGCGCCGCGCCCAGGCACGGACCTCGAGTCCGAGGTCACGATCGACTTTCGGGACGCCGTGCTTGGGTGCACGAAAGAGCTGGGCCTCCGGTCGTCCGATGGGAAAGAGCGAATGCTCAAGGTCCGGATCCCGGCGGGAGTCAAAAACGACGGAAAGATTCGGTTGCGGGGGCAGGGCGGCCATGGGATCAACGGCGGCCCAGCAGGCGACCTCGTGTTGAGGGTCAAGGTCCGAAAGCACCCCTTCTTCTCGATGCGGGGTAGGCAGCTCCACGTTCGAGTCCCCGTCACGCCGCTCGAGGCCTATGCGGGCGCCAAAGTCATTGTGCCGACCCCTGGCGGCAGCGTGACGCTCGCGATTCCGCCGGGCTCTCAAAACGGGGCGAAGCTCAGGATTCGGGGGAAGGGGATCGAGGCCAAGGGGAAACCGCGTGGGGACCTGATCGCCCATCTCGAGATAAGGCTCCCGAAGGGACGATCCGGCGAGGTCGAGAAGGCGCTCGAAACGGTCGAAGAGGCTTTCGAGACCGATCCCCGAGCAGAGTTGGCGCTCTGAGAATCCGGACGGCAGAGGGAGTGTTGCACGTGCAACGTTGCACGTGGAACATCGGGGTCGACGCGGTTTGACGCGTGGATGTGCCTGGGCTTAGATCCGGCGTGGCGCGGTTCCGGGAACAGATCGAGGCGGCCCTCAGGGAGCTCGAAGAGGCCGGCCTGCTTCGCCGCCCATTCCGCATCGACGGTCCGCAGGGCCCCGAGATCCGACTCGACGGTCGCCAGGTGCTCTGCTTCTGTTCGAACAACTATCTCGGCCTCGCCGACCATCCCGACCTTCTCGCCGCGGCCGAGGAAAGCGAAGGATACGGCGCCGGCGCCTCCCGGCTCATCACGGGAACGATGACCGCCCACGAAGAGGCCGAGCGCGCCCTCGCCGATTTCGTGTCCGTGCCCGCGGCGGCGCTCTTTGCCAACGGGTACGCGGCCAATGTGGGAACGATCCAGGCGCTCGTCCGACAGGGCGACGCGGTCTTCAGCGACGCTCTCAATCACGCCAGCCTGATCGACGGCTGCCGCCTGTCGCGTGCGTCGATTCACGTCTATCGGCACCGGGACACAGAGCACCTTGAGTCGTTATTGCGTGCCCATCGTTCGAGGGCCGAGCGAGCTCTCATCGTCACCGACTCTCTCTTTTCGATGGACGGCGTCACGGCGCCCCTTCGCGAGCTTGCCAGGCTTGCACAGTCGTACGACACCGGCCTTCTCGTCGACGAAGCGCATGCGCTCGGTGTCTTCGGCCGGGAGGGCAGCGGTCTCAGCGCCGCAGCGGAAATTATACCCGACGTGCTCATCGGTACGCTCGGAAAAGCGTTTGGTGGCGCTGGCGCTTTCGTCGCTGCCACCGAGGACACCGTTTCGCTCGTGCGCAACCGCGCAAGAAGCTACGTCTATTCTACGGCGCCTCCACCGTCGGCAGCACGCGCCGCGCTCGCGGCACTCTCCCTTGTTCGGCGCGCCTCCGAAGCACGCACGACCCTCCTTCGGCACTCCTCAACCTTGCGCACGGGACTTCGTGATCTCGGGTACGAAGTCCCACCCGGGGACAGTCAAATACTTCCCGTCATGATCGGCGACAACGATCGTACAATGCGCCTGTCTGCGGGACTGCTCGAGCAAGGAGTTTTCGTGCAGGGAATAAGACCACCAACGGTTTCTCGAGGGACGGCGCGTCTTCGGCTGACACCGATGGCAACGCATCGGCAGGAGCACATCGACCGAGTCATCGACGCCTTCGCGAGCTTGGCTCGCGACAACTAGGAGGTAAACGAGATGCAGGGCACGTTCATCACAGCAACCGGCACAGGGGTTGGCAAGACGTGGCTCGCATGCGCGCTCGCCACCGCGTGTGTCCAACGCGGAAAACGAGTAGCCGCGATGAAGCCGATCGAGACAGGATGCGACCCCGAACCGCGCGACGCGATCGCATTGGCGCAGGCTTGCGGCAACGACTCGCTCGCGAATGCATCGGGCTTCTACCGCGCCGAGGATCCCCTTGCGCCATACGCCATCGAGAGGCGTGGCGGCCCGAGGGTGGGTTCATTGCGGGCGCTAGCAAAACGAATTCGGGAGCTCGGCAAAGAGGCCGACTACTCGATCGTAGAAGGGATCGGCGGCGTGTTGGTTCCGCTCGATCGCGAGCATACGATCGCGGACCTCGCGGCACTGCTCGACCTACAGACAGTCCTCGTTGCACGCAACGACCTCGGCGTGCTTTCGTATACGCTCACCGCCATGGAGGCGCTTCGTCGACGGAAGATCTCCGTGCGAGCGATCGTTCTCAATCATTTCGAGCGAAGCAGCAGGCACGACTTGAGTCGCCTCTCGAATCGAGAAGTCCTCGCCGATTGTTTTCCGCGGATTCCCGTGCTCCGCGTCCCTCGCGTGAAGAGCGAAAGCGACCTTGTCGACGCGGCGGTCGAACTCCTCAACACCTTGAAAATATAGGCATTTCAAAGGTAGCGGCTATGATACGCAATCAGAACTTTCCTGATACCACGACCCCGCTCGGCGTGATCGTCCAGGTGGTTTCTCGGTCCTCTTTTGTGCGCCTGTAGCTCACCGCAAACCAAGTCGCGCTGCCTGCAAGCGCCGCAATCCCGAGACCGCCGTACACCCAAGTCCACGCCGTCGCGGAGTTTTGCGTGACGCAAGTTCCGCCAAGTTCTTCTTTGCACGAGCCATCATGCGCGAGTCCCACAGCCATCGCTACAACTCCAGCTGTGCCGACCGCTGCAAGGGCCGAACCGCCGGCGATCGTCGATGTCGGAAGCTTTGCGCCATCGGATGGTTGCGCGGTCGGATCCGACGCTTCGTATCGTACCGTTGCGTCGACCAGCGCGCGTTCCGTGGCTTCGCGCTCCTCGATCGATGCACGAAGCGCGTCGATTCGCTCGCGCACTTCGGCTTCACGTTCTGGTTGCTCGGTCGCCTCTAGGTACTGTTCGAACGCTTTGAGCGCTTCGTCTTCACGTTGTAGTCGGTCGGCCGCGACGCCGATGTTGTATTGCAGCTCCGGACGTTGGCTGAGCCGATAGGCGTGGCGAAAGTAAACGAGCGCGCGCTCGTAGTCCGCTCCGTCGAATGCGACGCGCCCCTTTTCGAAGTAGTCCCGCGCCGTGATGTCGTTCTTTGCTTCTTGCGCGCTCGTCGAGCCGCCGGACATCAACACGACCAGCGCAAAGACGGCGCAAAAGGCCCTCCGCTTCCGCCCGGTCGTTTTCAAACGCTGCCCCATGAGCATCAAGGTAGAAGGCAGAGGCCCCGAGCGGCAACCCCGCTGGTTCTTGTGCGGTGGTGGAGCTGAGGGGAATCGAACCCCTGACCTCCGCATTGCGAACGCGGCGCTCTCCCAACTGAGCTACAACCCCGAGGTCGGGCGTTCGTATAGCCGTGCCGATTTCCGACGCAACTCGAAGGCGCCACCGAACCTTGCGCCGAGCAAAACCAAGGCTAGGCTCCGCCGCCTATGACCCGCGTCATCAACTTCAGCGCAGGCCCCGCGACGCTCCCGTTGTCGGCTCTCGAATATGCTCAGCAGGAGTTCCTCGATCACGAGGGGACGGGGATGTCCCTCATCGAGCACAGCCACCGAGGCGCGGCGTACGCCAAAGTGCACGAAGAGGCGAAGGCGCTTTTCCGCGAGCTCCTGGACATCCCGGGAACCCATGAGGTGCTCTTCATGCAAGGCGGTGCCACTGCCCAGTTTGCGTTGGCACCGATGAACCTTCGCACGCCTGATCAGTCGGCCGACTACATCATGACGGGAGCGTGGAGCACGAAGGCGCTGGCTGAGGCGACGATCACGGGAGACGCGCGCGTGGCTGGCACCGGTGAGGTCGACGGAAAATACATCCGCGTGCCTAAGCAGGCCGACCTTGAGCTCGATCCCGACGCTGCCTATGTGCACATGACCACCAACAACACGATCATGGGCACGCAGTTTCACCAGTTTCCCGACACAGGCGATGTGCCGCTCGTAGCAGACATGTCGAGCGACATTCTGTGGCGCCCAATCGACGTTTCGAAGTTCGGGCTGATCTACGCGGGAGCCCAGAAGAATCTCGGTCCCGCCGGGATCACGGTCCTGATCCTACGAAAGGAGCTCGCGAAGCGGAGCCCGGACACGATCCCCAAGATCTTCCGATACAAGACGATCCTCGAGGGGGATTCCCTTCAGAACACCATCCCGACTTTCCCGGTCTACATGGTTCGGAACGTCCTCCGCTGGGTCAAGGCGCAGCGCGGCGCGCCCGCGATGGAAAAACGAAACCGAGCAAAGGCGGAGATGATCTACGGTATGATCGACGGCAATCCCGACTTCTTCCGCTGCCCGATCGAGGTCAACTCGCGGTCGGTCATGAACCCCGTGTTCCGATTGCCGTCGGAAGAGCTCGAAAAGAAGCTCATCGCGGATGCAGCCGCGGCAGGGATGGTCGGCATCAAGGGCCACCGCTCAGTTGGCGGCATTCGGACGTCGATATACAACGCGATGGAGCCCCAAAGTGTGCAAAAATTCGTCGACTTCGCCCAAGCTTTCGCCAAGAGCCACCAATAGGGAAAAGGGGACAGTCTCTTTTTAGGGAGTGTAGGTGGCGTAGAGGTAGCTGCGTATCGCGTCGGACTCGAACATCTGCGTGCCCGTGTTGGGGTCGAGCAGGTATGGCACTCGCATCTTGCCGGAGACGGCGACGAAGCCTTCGCGGTCGGGGCTTCGTCGCGGAATGTTCCTGACTCGATGCGGGAGCTCGAGTTCACAGAGGGCCTCGCGCGCAATGCGACAAAACGGCGAGCCTTCGTACGAATAGAGCTCGAGAAGCTTTTCCGGTTCGCGTGAAGGCACGGCCTGGCGACCTTTGAAAGGCCGGAAGCCCGACGCGAGCATCGAGGTCGACACCGCAAAGCCGCGCTGCCGGAGGAACCAAGGCGTCTGCCCGTCGCCATACTCGCGAAAGAGATAGTCCACGATGTCAGCCGACTCGTACATCGCAACCCCCGTATTTGGATCGACCAGGTAAGGGAACTGATAGCGGCCTCCTTCCTGCTTCACCTTCTCGCGAAACCGGCGGCCGCCCTTCGGGCACGGATAGATGATCGGATCGAGACTCAGCGCCGACAACGCCTCCCGAACGATGCGACAATACGGACAAACCTCGAACTCGTAGAGCTCGAGCGGCTGCGTGGGGCTCTTCGTGCGTTCGTAGTGAAAGTTGCCGAAGTTGGGACGGGCCGCGCTCGCTGCCGTTGACGTCGTCAAATCCCAAATGCGAGACAAGTCCATGAAGTCTCATCTACGGCGACTTTCCCCTTTTTCAAGCGGTGATAGCCTCTCCCATGGTCCGGGAGCTTGAGCTCATCACGGAATTGACGCCGAAAGGCGACCAGCCAGCCGCAATTGCCGACCTCTTGAAAGGGCTCGAGCGGGAAGAGCCGCACCAGGTCCTCCTCGGCATCACCGGCAGCGGCAAGACCTTTACGGTGGCCAATGTCATCGCGACGACGAAGCGCCCAACCCTGATCATCGCCCCAAACAAGACTCTGGCCGCACAGCTCTATAGCGAGATGCGTGAGCTCTTTCCGCAAAACGCGGTCGAGTATTTCGTCAGCTACTACGACTACTACCAGCCCGAGGCGTACATCCCTTCGTCCGACACGTACATCGAGAAGGACGCGATCATCAACGACAAAGTCGACCGCATGCGCCACAGCGCGACGCGTTCGCTCCTCGCCCGTCGAGACGTGATCATCGTGGCAAGCGTGTCGTGCATCTACGGCATCGGCTCCTCGGAGTGGTACCAAGAAATGCTCATCAACTTGGAGGTCGGTCAGGAGTATCGTCGGGATCGGCTCCTCCGTCGTCTCGTCGACATCCAGTACCAACGCAACGACATCGACTTTCATCGTGGGACCTTTCGGGTCCGAGGCGATGTCGTCGAGATCTTCCCGGCGCACTCGGAGAATCTGGCGGTCCGTATCGAGTACTGGGGCGACGAGATCGAGCGCATCGTCGAGATCGACCCAACCCGAGGCAAGGTCCTCGAAGAGCTCGACCAGTACGGCGTCTATCCCGGCAGCCACTACGTCACCCCCGACGAGCACCGAAAACGCGCGATCGAGTCGATCCGGGAGGAGCTTCTCGAATGGCTTCCCAAGCTCGAATCCGAAGGAAAATTCCTCGAAAGACAGCGTCTCGAGCAGCGGACGATCTACGACCTCGAGATGCTCGAGCAGATGGGATTCTGCCATGGCATCGAGAACTACAGCCGGCACCTCTCAGGCCGAAAAGAAGGCGAGCCACCCCCGACCTTGCTCGACTATTTCCCCGATGACTTCTTGGTCATCCTCGACGAATCGCACATCACCGTGCCGCAACTCGGAGCGATGTTCCGAGGCGACCGATCTCGCAAGGAGACATTGGTCGAGCACGGTTTTCGGTTGCCTAGCGCACTCGACAATCGCCCGCTTCAGTTCAGCGAATGGGAAGAACGCGTCGGCCAAGTGATCCACGTCAGCGCCACCCCCGGGAGTTGGGAGACCGAACGTACGGGGGGCGTGATCGTCGAACAGGTGATCCGCCCAACAGGCCTTCTCGACCCTCGCGTGCACGTGCGGCCGACCAAACATCAAGTCGACGACTTGTTGAGCGAGATTCGCGCGCGTGTTGCACGTAACGAACGCGTATTGATCACGACCTTGACCAAGCGAATGGCCGAGGACCTCACCGAATACTATAGCGAGCTCGGAGTCTCGGTGCGTTATCTCCACAGCGACATAGACACGCTCGAACGCGTCGACATTCTTAGGGATTTGCGGAGGGG
>Ga0224508_10004977_pt1 | contig 10796 bp, 12 predicted proteins | sample SF_Jan12_sed_USG_4_FD_170157 | JGI IMG/M metagenome (GOLD analysis project Ga0224508, IMG submission 170157) | Sediment microbial communities from San Francisco Bay, California, United States - SF_Jan12_sed_USGS_21 | ecosystem: Environmental > Aquatic > Marine > Sediment | place: USA... | reverse complement strand
GGCATCTCTGGCGGAGCTGTTGGCCCTGCTCTCCCGGATCGGGGACTTCGAGCTGCGTCAGGATCTGGCCGTCACCGGTTCGGTGAACCAAGCCGGCGAAGTTCAGGCGGTCGGTGGACTCAACGAGAAGATCGAAGCCTTCTTCGACATTTGCTTGCTTCAGCATCTAACGGGCAAGCAGGGAGTCGTGATTCCGGCCTCGAATGCCGAGCACCTGGTTCTGCGCGAGGACGTGATCGAGGCGATGGAGGCCGATCGCTTTCAAGTGATTCCGGTTCGAACGGTGGATGAGGCGCTGGAGGCGTTCACCGGTTTCACGGCAGGCTATGTCTGGGATCCGGACACGCTGAACCACCGGATCGACCAAGCCCTCGACGAGATGGCTCAGACCCTCAGTGAGTCGAGCGCGGGAGGGATACGAGGCAAAACCCCAGCGCGGTGAGGCACGGCTTGCGGCCGCGCGCGGACCGCGCTTGGGATTTTCTAGATCACCGGCAGCAACGGCCCTGCCGCTTCGCGCGTGCCTCGTCGAGTTCAGCCTGAGTAATGGCGCCATCACGGTCTCGATCGAGCTGCGTGAAGCGCTCCTGGTGCGCGCTCTGCCACTCCTCCAGCGTGATGCGCTCATCGCCGTCGCGGTCCATCGCCTGCATGCGACCGGCCTCGGGAGGCCTTCGATGCGGCGAGCCGTGATGGCGGCCGCATGCTGTCGTCAGTAGGCCGGTGGCCACAAGGATCCCAAGCAAGCCCGGGGTCATGAGGTGTCGGACCCTCATGGCTCCTCCCGATACTGTCCGCTCCACGGCTCAGCCCTTGATGGCGATTTGCTTGGGCTTGCTTGCCGGGTTCTTTTGGATCGTGATGTCGAGGATACCCTCGTGGAACTCTGCGGAGATCTGATCGGGGTCCGCGTCCTGAGGGAGTGCGAAGCTGCGAAAAAAGGCGCCGTAGGAGCACTCGAGGACTCGGCCCTGTTCAGCTTTCTCGTCGCGCCGACTTTTCTTTTCGCCTCGGATCGAGAGCAGACCCTGCTCAAGCTCCACCGTCACGTCGTCCTTCGAGACACCGGGGAGCTCAGCGCGCACCCGGTACTCGCCCACCGTCTCTGTGATATCGACATTGGGTGCGGTCACGATTGCGCTCCGCGACCCACTCCCCGAGAGATCACTGAAGAATCGGTCCACCATACTGCGGACTGGCTCCCCTCGCCTCCAAGGATCGAGCTCGGAAAAGAAGTGATGACGCGGGACCAAGGCGGTCTCCTGTTCAGTCATGATGTTTCTCCATTTGAGTGCGAGGCTCGCGTGATAACGCGACCAACGGATTGAGGGTCCGAAGCAGCTAGGCAGTAGCAGGGACCGTGCCAACTCCGTTTGCCATTTGGCTCCGCGCGATCGGCGCCTTACGGCGCGCAGACGTCGACAGTCTGCGGTTCCAGGCCCCAGTTGAGGTCCCAGGTACCCAGGCGACGACCTCGCCGCCCCGCCCCCAACACGAAGAAGCGGCGCATATCGGGTCTCCGGCTGGGATCTGACGAAAGTGTCCGCCTGTTCAGGCCGTGGCACACGTCTTGCTCTAGCTAGGAAGTGAGTACTTTGAACTGGAGGAGGCTTCGTGGAGATTCATTGGGTAGGACTAGGGGATCTGGATGAGGCGGAGCGCGCCGAGACCGAGGCGCGACTCCAGCGTCTGGCTGCGGACCACGACGATCTGATCGACCTGCGGATCACGGGTCACAAGACGCGTCATCACCGCCACGGTGGCCAGGAAGTGCGGATCACTTGCCAAGCCCGGGGGCGTGAGATCGTCGCTGCGCGCGAGCGGCCGGATCTCGGGTTTGCGCTGAACGAGGTGCTCGACACTTTCGAACGGGAGATACACCGGCTGCGCGAAAAGCGCAGAGACCAGGTCCGCAAGCCGCCTCCCGAACCGCCCTGCCTCGGAGTCGTTGACCGGATCTTCCGGGAGGAGGGCTATGGCTTCATCCTGACCGACGCTGGGGAGCAGGTGTACTTCCACCGCAACGCGGTGAAGGAAGGCTTGGACTGGAGCCGCCTTGAGGAAGCCGATCGCGTGGCCCTCAACATGGAGGCGGGAGAGGAAGGCCCGCAGGCCACGACCGTCGTCGCTCCGCCGCCCGGGGTGGCGTGACGCCGCAAGGGGGCACGCACGAGGTGGACGCCATCATCCTGATCTTCGGCTGTCTGCTCGGCTCGGCATTCTTCGCCAGCAGCGAGACGGCGCTGCTGCGCCTGAGTCGCGGCGAGGTTGAGGCCGAGGTGCAAGGGGCAATGCGGCCGGCGAGTCTCGCCATTCGGGAGCTCCTGCGGTCCACGTCGCGCCTGCTCGTGACCATCTTGCTCGCCAACAACGTCGTGAACGTACTCGGCGCCGCCGTAGCGACGGCGCTCGCGGTTGCTTACCTGGGCTCTGGCCTGGGGATTGTCGTAGCCACGATCGTGATGACCATATTGCTGCTGATCTTTTGCGAGGTTCTGCCGAAGGCGGCGGCTGCAGCCTATCCGCGGAGAGTCGCCCGCCTGGTGGCCTTGCCCCTGTACTTCGTTCACCAGCTCCTGCGACCTGTCCACTGGGGGTTTGCGCTCGTCGTGGACCCGGTCGTGCGCCGGCTCGGTGGAGGACAAGCAGGCGTCGCGTCCTCGATGCAAGAGATTATTGCGGTTGCGCGGCAGACCCAGGTCCCAATGGGCGCGGGAGACGCGGCATCGATCATCTCCGCCGCGGCCCGGGCGACCGACGTGACCGCGCACGAGATCATGATCGAACGTCCCCACATCGTGGCGTTCCCCATCGATATGTCGCCAGATGAGCTGCTCGGCCAGATGCTGGAGGAGCGCTACACCCGCGTCCCGATCTACGAGGAATCGATCGATCGAGTCGTCGGAATCGTCCACCTCAAAGATCTGGTGCGCCAAGTGCGCGCGAAAGGCGAGAAGGTGCGGGAGATCCTGCGGCCGGTGCTGCGCGTGCCCGAGCGAAAGCTGATCTTTCCACTTCTCGCCGAGATGCAACAGGGCTTCCTCCAGATGGCGATCGTCAAAGACGAGCACGGGATCACCCAAGGCCTGCTCACCACCGAGGACATCCTGGAGGAGCTGGTCGGGGAGATCCGCGACGAGTACGACCGCGAGGAGCTTCGCTCGATCCAAGCGTCGGGCGCGGAAAGCTTCGCGGCGCTGGGTTGGGTAAAGGTGGTGGATTTCAACCGGGAGACGGGCTGGAAGATCCCCGCCGAGCGCGGGGACACATTGGGCGGCGTCGTCTTCAACGAGCTCGGCCGTGCGCCGCGTAACGGCGACACGGTGCGAGTCTCCGGCTACGAAATCCGTGTAGCGGAGGTGTCTGGTATGCGCATTGCCCGAGTCCTCGTGCGACAGCTCGAAGGGCGTTCTGAGGCGCCCGCGGTGTCCAAGACATGAGCGATCTCGACGGCGCTCAAAAATCAGGCGATTCGCGCCACACCGACGAACACGTCGTCGCACGCTTCTTCAGGCGCGTCGCGGGGGTCCTGAGGCTCGATCCGCGCAGCTTCGATGAAGTAGAGGCAGATCCTGCGGCGTTCTGGCAGGCCGCAGCGATCGTGCTCGTCGCGGGCGTCGCCAGAGGAGTCGCAAGCCTCGCTTCGGAAGGAGGGCCCGGCCTCTTCGGTGGCGTCGCGGGAGCCATCGTGCTCTGGCTGGTGGCGACGAGCTTGCTGACGGGCGTCGGCGCGCGTTGGGTCCACGGTACGACGGATTTTCATGAGGTGCTCCGGACCCTTGGCTTTGCTGCGGCACCACTTTGGCTGCTGGCCCCTGCGTTCTTCTTGCAGGGCAGCGCCTATCTGGGGGTCGCCGTGTTCGTACACGCATGGGCAATCGCGGCGGCGGTCATAGCGGTCCGACAGGCCCTCGATGTCACGACTGCGCGGGCACTTGCGGCCTGCGGGATCGCGTTGGCCCTGGCGATCGCTCTGCTCCTGCTACTGGGCGCGTGGACGCCCCCCTGAGCCGTGGCGGGCGACGCAACTCACGCGCGCGAATGGCCCGGGTCGCCGCGCTCCGCAGGCGGCCTCATTTCTCGTCCGCAGCGCGCTCGAGCACCGGCATCAGATCGAGGGCCGAGACGACGCCACACAGTTGCCCCGCGTCCTCTACCCAGACCCGATGAATCTGATTCTCCCGCAGGCAGCGTGCGATGGCGGCAACCGGCGCGTCGCTGGGCACGCTCAGGACCTGCTTCGTCATGACCTCAGCAACGGTGCGATCAGCGAGCCGGTCCTGCAGGTCCGAAACATCGCTCGTCCAATCTAGCGACGCGGACGCGTGGATCTCCCTGAAGTAATCAGTGGTGGCCGTGACGGTGTTGCGCTCGTCGTCCTGAGAACGGAGCAGGTCGCTGGTGCTGATCACACCCTGCAGTTGCCCCTCCTCGTCCACTACGGGCGCACCGTGAATGTTCTCTTCCACAAACAGGCGGAGCACGTCTACAAGGGATGTCTCGGGACTGACCGAGACCACTGAGTCCGTCATGACGTCTTGCGCGGTCGTTGTGGGCATATCTCGAGATCTCCATCCAATAAGGTTTCTGTGGATGAGAGTTGCAAGGCTCATGCCGTCTTAGCCGCCCGCAGAACTCTCTAGCGTGTGGTTCTCCGCCACGAGTGGGACCGCACGCCTCAGAAAGCGATCGCCCGAGAAGTGCCGTAGAGCGTACCCTCGCCCCTAGCGGTTGATCCGCTCGACGAGCGATGCATTCGCGTGCATGCAGCCTATGGACTCGGCCACGAGCCCAGCCCCGCTTAGAATGGTGAGCTTGGACTCGACGACAGCGGGATCGAGCGCGAAGGGCGGGATGTGGTCCAGCACGACGATTCGTCGGATCGGCGCCGCCATGAGAGCCGCGGAGGCTTCTGGCGTAAAGGCGCCATGGGCGGCTGCGGCGAACACCTCGGGAGCTCCGGCCTGACGGCACGCTCGCGCGGCGCGCGCGAGCGTTGTGCCGCCGCTGATCATGTCGTCGATCAGGATTGCCGTTCGATCTCTCACGTCTCCGACGAGAGTGTCGCCGCTGACGACGTCCTCGCTGCGGTATTTCTCCACGAATGCGCTGGGGAGTTGCTTTCCCAGACGCTGCTCCAGCGCTTCGCGGTACCGCGCGGCGCGCTTGACTCCACCCACATCCGGCGAGACGACGACCAGGCGACGGTCTGCGAGGCGGCTGGCGAAGTACTCGGCGAAGAGCGTGTGAGCCTCCATGTGCTCCGTGAGGCAGCGGAAGGAGTTCTGGAACGCAGCGAGATTGTGCACCTCCAGCGTGACGACGCGGTCGGTACCGATCGCCTCGAAGAGGGCGGCGATGTAGCGCGTGATCACGGGGTCACGCGGTTTCGTTCGGCGCTCCTTCCGCGTATAGCAGAGGAACGGGACCACAGCCGTCACCCGCGCCGCAGAGGCGTCCTTGAGCGCTCCGAGAAAGAACAGCAGCCGGCAGAGCTTGTCGTTTGCGCTCTGGTCGAGGTCGCCATGAAGGGAGTCCACGACATAGACATCGCGCCCCCGCACGCTCTCGAGCGGTCGGGTCTTGTGTTGGCCCCACTCGAACTCCCGTTCTTCATGGTCGGCCAAACCGACTCCGAGTTTCTCCGCTACGCGCTCCCCGAAGTCGCGGCTCGAAGCGAGCGCAAACAGGGCGAGATCTCGATCGTTCATGGGACGGCTCCGTTTTCCCTGATTCCACAATGCAAGACGCGCACCAGAGCGGTAGCCGAAGCGCAGAGTTTGGAACGGTGTGCCCGTGCTTGAGGCTTGCGACCACACAATTACGCTCGCCTTGTGCGGGGATCTGATGACCGGGCGGGGCATTGACCAGCTGCTCCCGGATCCGTGTCCGAAGCACTTGTACGAGTCCTACGTCGCGAACGCCGAGGACTACGTGGAGCTCGCGGAGGAGGCGTGCGGACCGATCCCTCGTCCCGCAAGCCTCAGCTATCCATGGGGAGACGCCTTGTCGGAGTTCGAGCGCGTCAAGCCGGACGTCCGCATCGCAAATCTCGAAACGGCTCTCACGCGGAGCGAGGACGCGTGGCCCGGGAAGGGGATTCACTATCGCACCAGTCCGGAGAATGCGCGCCTACTTGCCGTGGCGGGCGTCGACTGCTGCGCGCTTGCGAACAACCATGTGCTGGACTGGGGTCATGCCGGTCTGGAAGAGACGTTGCGCACGCTGAAAACCCTGGGTGTGCGCTGTGCGGGAGCGGGTGCCGATCGCTCGAGAGCGGAGGCGCCGGCTGCCATCCAGCTGGCCGATGGCAAACGGGTCCTGGTCTTCTCCTTCGCATCGCGTACGAGCGGCGTTCCGGAAAGTTGGGCCGCGACCGAAACGCGGCCGGGTGTCTCGCTCCTGCCGGATCTGTCCGATGCGACCTGCACCCGGATTGGCGCTCTGGTGCGGTCTCACAAGCGGAACGGGGACTTGGCGATCGCCTCCATCCATTGGGGCGGGAATTGGGGCTTTGAGGTTCCGCAGGAGCAGCGTGACTTCGCCCGCAAGCTCGTCGAGACCGAGGCAATCGACGTCGTGCACGGTCACTCGTCCCACCACGTGAAGGGGATCGAAGTCCACAGAGGGCGACCGATTCTCTACGGTTGCGGCGACTTCCTGAACGACTACGAGGGCATCCCCGGATACGAGAGTTTCCGCGGGGACCTGGGGCTGCTCTACTTCGTGACGCTAGATGCATCCCATCGCGGGCTGGTGCGACTCCTCATGACGCCGACCCGCATACGGCGTCTCAGGGTGCAGCGCGCAGGCGCGAACGACGCGCGCTGGCTGGCCGACACGCTCAACCGAGAAGGGGAACGCTTCGGTACGCGGGTTTGCTCTACGGACGCTGGCGACTTGGAACTCCGGTGGGGTTGAGACGAGGCGTCAAACGGCCGGCCTCCCCCGGGCCCGCGCTTTGCGGACCGGCGAGTTCGAGATAGCGCCGCGCCCTGGCAGCGAAGCGGCCGGGGTCGAGAGTCGTTGGCTCGCTCAGGTGCCAGGCAGCGATCTTGGCGCGTCGGAGAATGCGGTAGGTCCGGTAGAACGCGAGCAAGGGCCCGGGAAGCCGATCGCCCGTGCGCTCCTCGTACGCCTCCATGAACCAGTGACCGACCTGCGCCTGACCGAGGCGTTCGCACTCGAGCGCGAGAAACGCGAGCTCGTCGGCAGGGTCGACCTCCCGGAGCTCCCGACAGAACTCGAGACAGTCGATGATGACGGGCTCAGGCGTTAGGCAGATGTGTTCTGGGCGCAGGTCACCGTGGCCCTCTACGATGAGACCGCTCCGGATCCGCTCCTCGAAGTGGGCTGTGTGCTTCGCGAGAAACGCGAGTTGGTTCGAAGCGATCGCCTCGACGCGCTCTCGTGGCATCCCGAACTCGGGACGAAGCAGCTCGTGTCGATCCGCGAGAATGCCGTCTTCGAGGCGCTTGCAGAGGTCTCCCGTGGAAATCTGGACGGGCTCTGCGGCAGCGTAGAAGTCGGCGAGTCGGAGCGCAGCCGGTCGCACGTCGTCCCGCTGAACGGACCGCTCTGCGAGCAGCTTGTCCAGCATGCGGTTCTCGGGGAGCCTGCGCATGTGGACGAGCCAATCGACCGGGCGCCCCGCGCCGTCGAGCGCGAGCCGACCTCCCGGCTCCTGCGTCAAGGCGACTGTGCCTCGGTAGATCCGCCGCGCCAAGCGGCGATTCAAGCGAACTTCCTCTTCGCAATACAAGTGTCGCAGGCTGGGCGTCGTGAAGTCGAGGCGGTCGTAGCGGATCGGCTTCTTCAGCTTGTACGCGGAGCGATCGGTCAGGAATACCCAGGACATGTGGGTCTCGATCGCGTCGACTCGCGTGGTCCCATCTCGGTAGGTCTCCGGTTGGCGCAGGTAGGAGACCTTTGCTTCGAGCGAAGTGGCGGTCATTCTGCTTTGGGAGGAGAGGCGCCCCCATGCTCGCTGGCGGCCTGATCCAATAGCTCTCGAACTTCGCGGTCGCTCACCTGACGGAAGTCGCGGTAGAAGCGTCCGATCGAGTTGAACGGATACGGCATGTCGAGGCAGACGATCTCGTCTACTTCTCTGCGCAGCGCGTCCACCGTTTCTGCGGGTGCGACGGGAACGGCCAGGACGAGGTGGGAGGGCTCGCGCCGGCGGATGCCCCGGAGCGCTGCGCGCATCGTGGCGCCCGTCGCGATGCCGTCGTCGACCACCACGACGGTCCGGCCGCGCGTACTCGGCCGCTCGCGGCCACTCAAATAGAGGCGTTGCCTGCGTTCGATCTCCGCAACCTCTTGTCTCGCGTGCTCCCTTGCGAACTCGACCGACAGATCCAGCATTTCGAGAATGTCTTCGTTCACCACGAACTCCATCTGTTCGCCATCGATCACAGCTCCCAGCGCCAGCTCGGGCTGACCGGGAGTACCGATCTTGCGAACCAGGAGGAGATCCAAGGGCGCCGCAAGCGCGCGTGCCACTTCGAGTCCAATCGGCACGCCGCCACGCGGAAGGGCCAGTACAACGGGCTTGCGGTCTTTCAGGTACAGGAGCTCTTTGGCGAGTCTCTCGCCTGCCTCTCGGCGATTCTCGAACATCAGCTTTCCTCCGGAGGTGCGAGATGGTCTTTGAACCAGTTCGCGGCCAAACTCGTGACCTGCTCGAGTGCACCCGATTCTTCGAACAGGTGCGTTGCACCCGGCACGACTTCAAGGGCCTTCTCGCAGTTGAGTTGCGCAAGCGCCGCTCGATTCAGCGCCAGGACTTCGCGATCGTGCCCGCCCACGATCAGAAGCGTGGATGTCCTGACCTGGCCGAGCACGGTGCCGGCGAGGTCGGGCCGACCACCCCGGGATACGATCGCGCGGATCGCCCGCTTCTCTCGGGCTGCCGCGACCAGTGCCGCCGCCGCACCCGTGCTCGCACCGAAATAGCCGAGACGCAGCGAATCGCGAAAGCGCACCTCGTCGAGCCAACGCGTGGCGAGTTGGAGGCGCTCGGCGAGAAGCTCGATGTCGAACACGTTGCGCCGGTCGCGAGCCTCTGCGGGAGTCAAGAGATCGAAAAGCAGAGTTCCCAGCCCCCGCTCTCGCAGCGCCTCCGCGACTCGCATATTGCGGGGGCTTCGGTGGCTGCTGCCGCTGCCGTGCGCGAAGAGCACGAGAGAGTCGACCCCGTCAGGGATCTCCAGTCTCCCCGCCAAGTCGAAGGGAGGAATGCGGATCGTTTCTCGGATCCGCCCGCGTGTGAGGTCGCGCTCCAAAGTACCCGACCACTTCTGCAAGTCTCGGGCCTGCCCGTCCCTGACCACAGTTCGACGCTGCGAGTGAGGCTGTAGCGCTGGCTCCCCGGTGGGGCGGCTTGAGAGTCAGCACGCCTCGCAGATGAGGCGCTCGACCCCATGCGGGAGTCTGCCAGGATCGAGGACGAGCGAGGCTCCAGCACGTGCGCTGCCCGTCGAGTGTAACCGTCCGGGAGGAGATCCCCGTGTTGGCTAAGCGTGCGTCGCTCCAGGTGAGCAAGTATTCGCACGTTGGCATATGCCTTGCACTCCATAAGTGAACAAGGGGCTCACAAACGCGACAAGGAGAGTGGCTGTGTACATCCTTCTCCTCCTTCTTGGCTTCGGGGCCGCTGCTGCCCTCGCCATTCGCGGTGGACGCCGCGGGCGGGTTGGTGCGTCCCTGGCCGCGATGGGCACCGTGTTGTTCTTCGTCGTCCTGACGATCTGGGCCGACGCGCTCTGGTTCGACGCAGTGGGCTACAGCGGTCGTTTCTGGCGGATGCTGGCGATCCACCTGGGTGCCATGGGCCTTGGCGCTGCTGTGGTGAGTGCGGGCGTTCGCTTGTCCCTGGGAAGCGCAGCCGCTCGTGCCGGACGCATTGGCCGCTGGCCAGAGTGCCTGGGTGCAGGCGTTGGCGCGATCTGGGGCTGGAAGGCGTGGGATGAGCTGGTCTTCTTTTTTGCGCGGGTCCCCACTAGTTTGGAAGAGCCGGTCCTCGGCTATTCGACAGGGTTCTACCTCTTCGTTCTGCCGCTATTCGGCCAGCTGCTGTGGCTCGCCGTGATCACCCTCGGCGTGGCGGCCGCTTCGACGCTTGTCTCGGCCTCGCGAAACGCCGAGAACGACTCGCTCCAATGGCAACGAATCTCGGGGACCCTGGTTCGAGTTTCGGCCTGCCTGGCACTTCTGCTTGCCGCATGCGCCGCGGTTTCGATCTACCACGTCCAATATTCGCAGTGGGGAGTCGTGTACGGTCCCGGCTGGACTGACATCAATGTTCGACTACCGGCCTTGCGGATTGTCGCTGTGTTGTTCTTTGCGCTGGGGCTCGCCACCTGGATTCCCAGGATTCGCCGAAGCCTCCCGCAACCGGCTTTCTTCCGTCGCCGAAGCGTCGAGGAGCCTTGGGGTCGCTTGGCCGCGGCGTGGGCGAGCGTCGGCACGCTGGCGGGCGTGATGTTGTACCTCGTCCCAGCGGCCGTTCAGTGGCTTGTTGTCCAGCCCAATGAGATCAGCTTCGAGCGCCCGTATCTCGCCAACAACATTGAATTCACGCGGCACGGCTTTCGCCTCCACGAGGTGGAGGTGCGGCAATTTCCCGCCTCCGAAATGCTCGCGGCGGACACACTCGCCAGGAACCAGGATCTGCTGGACGAAGCCAGGCTTTGGGATCAGGGCGCTCTCGACGCGGTCTACAAGCAGTTCCAGGAAATTCGTCTCTACTACGAGTTTCACGACGTCGACATGGATCGCTACCAGATTGGCGA
>Ga0224508_10004976_pt1 | contig 10798 bp, 9 predicted proteins | sample SF_Jan12_sed_USG_4_FD_170157 | JGI IMG/M metagenome (GOLD analysis project Ga0224508, IMG submission 170157) | Sediment microbial communities from San Francisco Bay, California, United States - SF_Jan12_sed_USGS_21 | ecosystem: Environmental > Aquatic > Marine > Sediment | place: USA: California... | reverse complement strand
GCGAGGTCTCGCAGTTTGCACCGAGGTCGAACCCCATCCGTTCGTCCCTGAGCCGGGACGCGTCGTGCGGTGCTGGCTCCATGAGTGAGTCGTCACCTCTGCTCCAGGTCGACAACCTGGTGACGCAGTACCGCATCCGGCGGGCGGGCCAGCTGCAACGGCGGCCTGTTCTGCGAGCGGTCGACGACGTCTCGCTCACCATCGACGTCGGGGAGACGCTCGGGGTCGTCGGTGAGTCCGGGGGAGGGAAGACGACACTCGGGTTGAGCATCCTCCGACTCGTGCCGGCCGAGCGCGGCACGGTCACCTTCCAGCAGCGAGACGTCCTCGGGGCCGGTCGAGCGGAGCTCAAGGAGCTCCGCCGACAGATGCAGATCATCCTCCAGGACCCGGTCGGCGCCCTCGACCCCCGGAAGACGATCGCAGACAGCGTTGCCGAGGGGCTTCGCATCCAGCGCCTGGCCGACAAGGCTCACGCCCGGGGCCAGGCGATCGAGATGCTCGATCGAGTCGGCCTCACCTCCACGCAAGCGCGCCGTTACCCGCACGAGCTCTCCGGCGGTCAGCTGCAACGGGCTGGGATCGCTCGGGCCCTGGTGGTCGGTCCGAGGCTCGTGGTGTGCGACGAACCGGTCTCCGCCCTGGACCCCTCGATCCAGGCGCAGATCATCAACCTGCTGACCGACCTGCAGCGGGAGCGTGAGCTCGCGTTCTTGTTCATCGCCCACAACCTCGGCGTCGTCCGCCACATCTCGGATCGAATCGCGGTCATGTATCTGGGGAGGATCGTGGAAACCGGCCCGACGGCGGACCTGTTCCAGGCCCCGGCCCATCCCTATACCCGAGCGCTCCTCTCGTCGATACCGACGGCAGATGCCGCCACGCGACGAGATCGCATCGTGCTCTCGGGCGAGGTCCCGAGTCCAGTGGCGCCACCCGGCGGGTGTCGATTTCGCACGCGCTGCCCGTCGGCGATGCCGCGCTGCGTTGACGCGGCTCCCGAGCTGAAGGAGCATCGGCCCGGCCACTCGGTGGCGTGCTTCCTCCACGAATGACGTTGGCCGTAGGCCGTATGGGCAACGACGATCTGGCGGTCGCCGGTCCGGGCGTCGATTCAGTCCTCAGCCCTGAGGAACTGGTCGGCGCCGGCCATGAGCGCTCCCCAGACGTCGGCCTCGCTGTGAGGGTCACTCACGGGTTGGGCCAGATGCCACAGGGTGACAAGCCGCTCCCCGTCGGCTTCGGAGATGTGATGGCCCGACCACGACGCCACCGATCCCCGGCGCCCGAAGTCGACGCAGAACGAGAAGGCGTCGCCCTCGGCGAACCCGGCGACGGGGAACGTCAGCGCCGGATCGAGCAGGCCGACCTCGGTGTGGAACGTGCCGTGCACCTGGTGGTGCTCGTCGACCGTCAGCTCCATGGTGGAGCCGAGCTCGTTGCGCCATCGACCGGAGATGGCCGAGGCCGGCTTCCTGGTGTCCTGCTCGACGTGGACGGCGTCGGCGAGAATGGTCTCGAGAAACATGGCAGCTCCGTCGGTGGTATCGGTCTCGGGTGGTGAGCCGATGATGCGCCGGGACGGTGGGCTGCGAGCAGGGTCTTCGGCCCTGTTTTCGTCCGCCTACGGCCCGCTCTACGGTGGAGCACCAGACTCGGGGGAGGCGCTCGTGAGGTTCGGGATCAGTGTGAGCCAGGTCACCGAGGTGGATCTGGCGGTCGAGGCCGAGCGGGTGGGCTACGACTTCGTGTGGGTGTGGGACTCCCCGATGATCCGGTCGAACCTGTGGTCGGTGCTGACGCTCGTCGCCGATCGCACCTCGTCGATCCGGCTCGGCCCCGGGGTCGCCATCCCGGCCCTGCGCATGGCACCGGTCACGGCCAACGCCATCGCCACCATCAACCGCCTGGCCCCCGGGCGGACGTTCCTCGGGGTCGGCACCGGTAACACCGCCCTGCGGGCGATGGGCCAGCGGCCGATGAGGGTGGCCGACTTCGCCGAGCACCTCCGGGTGATCCGTGGCCTCCTGGCCGGCGAGACCGTCGAGTACACGGCGAACGGCATCACCCACCCGATCCAGTTTCAGAGCCTCGACCTCGACCACATCGACATCGAACATCCGATTCCCCTCCATGTCGGCGGCTTCGGGCCGCTGGCCCAGGCCCTGGCCGGCGAGCTGGGCGACGGCCTGATCACCGGCATCCCCCGGGGCGGCACGATTCCCGACGCCCTGGCCAACGTGCAGCGGGGGGCCGAACGGGCGGGGCGCACGCTCGACGGGTTCGAGACCACCGCTCTGGTGAACCTGCTGCTCCTCCGCCCCGACGAGACCCTCGAGTCCCCTCGGGTGGTCGAAGAGGTCGGCTCATCGCTGATGGTCAACGTCCACTACCTCTACGACCGCTACCGCGAGGTCGGCGCCGAGCCTCCTCCCTACGTCGAGCCGATCTGGGAGGAATACCTCGCGTTCCGGGCTCGGCGCGACGCCGAACGCGACCACACCCAGGCCCACGGGAGCCACTACGGCAGCCTCGACCCCGACGAAGCCCGGTTCGTGACCCCCGAGATGATCCGGATCTTCTGCATCGCCGGCCAGGCGGGAGAGATCGTCGAGCAGCTCGCCGGGCTCGAGGCGGAGGGCCTCGACGGCATCAACTTCATCATGCCAGCCGACCGTCAGTGGGAGATGTGTCGCGAGTTCGCAGCTGGTGTCATCGACCGGATGCGGTGATTCCGAGCCTCGGCGCTCGGCGGGGGCGCTCGTCGGTCAGGCCGGTTCGAAGGAGATCAGTCCGTAGCCGGTGAGCATCGGGGCCGCGTATGCCCGATGGAGCCGCCGGGCCGAGCCGCCAACCGCTCCCCGCATGGCCAGCCACATGATGATCTCGACCGATTCGGCGCCGCCTCGCTGCATATAGTCGCTGTGGTCGAGCTGGCACAGCTGGCTGGGGTCGCGTTCGAGGAGATCGAGGAACTGGTTGTCCCACTCGGGCGCCAGGTGACCGAAGTCGGGGCCGTGGAGCTGATGGCTCATCCCGCCGGTTGCGACCACCACCACCCGGCGATCGTCGGGGTAGGAGGCGACGGCGCGGGCGATCGCTTGACCGAGCCGGAAGCAACGGCCCGGTGTGGGAAGCGGATGGCGGATGACGTTCACCGCCACAGGAACGATCGGGGTTGACCAGGGCGGCTCGGCCAGGAACGGCAGCACCGAGTAGACACCGTGGTCGACCACCATCTCCTGGCAGACGGTCGGGTCGAACTCGTCTGCTACCAGGCTGCGAGCCAGGTGCCAACCGAGGTCGCTGTCGCCGACCAGGTCGGGCAGGGGTCGCAGTCCCCATCCCTCGTCGGCCTGGGGGTACTCGTCGGCTACCCCCAGGGCGAAGGTGGGGTAGGCGTCGAAGAAGAACCGGTTCATGTGGTCGTTGTAGACGACGACCAGCGCGTCGGGATCGAGCCCGGCCAGCCACTCGGCGGCGGGCGGGAACATGGCGAAGACGTCGGCCCAGTCGGGGTGGTCCGACAGCCCCTCGTCGTAGGCCCGGGCCAACGACGGGGCGTGGCTGACCCCGATGCCGCCGACGATCGATCCCATCAGGGTCCCTGGTTCACCGGGCGGGTGGCCAGGAACTCCTCGACCGACTCACCCCGCATGCGGGCCCCCACCGCCACGAGGTTCGAGCCGATCGTGGCCGCGATCTTGATGAAGAGGTAGATGTTGCCCCCGGCGGCCACGATGCCGTTCCAGTCGCGCTCGGCGATGAGCTGGCGTTCCTGGTCGGTGAGCCCGTAGCGGCGGCAGTAGGCGTCCTCGTCGGCCAGGAACGCCTCGCGGTTGGCCGGTTCGGTCAGGCTCGAGGCCAGCTTGTTGATGCGGTAGCCCTGCCGGGAACGCTCCCCGGTGAAAACGGTCATGTCGGGCATACACCCTCCCCTCGGCGGCAACCTTACTCGCTGCCTTCTCGACCGGCCTCCGACGGGCGAGCCTCGGGAGGCACGAACTGGTGCCACCGGTCGGGATCGACCGGTTGGTCGGTGTAGCGCTCGAGCCGATCGGCGGCCCGCCCGACGATCTCCTCGGCGGTGTCGTCGTGCTCGACGAGGTAACGGTCGAGCTCGTCGATGGTCGCCCCGATCGTCCCGAACCCGCCGGTGAAGACGGCCGAGGTCATCTGGACGGCCCGAGCCCCGGCGAGCAGGAAGCGGGCAACGTCGAGCCCGGTGCGGGCCCCGTTGGTTGCGACGAGGGAGGTGTCGGGGCCGAGGCGTTCCCTGGCTAGCGCCAGCCAGCGGCACGTGAGGGGGAGGGCCCACGGTCCGCCGAAGGCGCCCGCGGTTCCCAGCACCGGTGCTTGGGTCTCGACGTCGGGCAGCATCGCCATGAAGCGGCCCATCAGCGTGACCGCATCGGCGCCCGCTTCCGACGCGGCCTCGGCCAGCGCGACCACGTCGTCGGTCTGCCCGGTGAGCTTGACCCACAGCGGCACGGTCACCGATCGCCGAACCTCGGCCACCAGGTTTCGGAGCCGGTCGGCCCCCGTCTCGAGGGCGATCGTCCCCGCCGACGCCTCGCGCCCGTGGGGCGCCCCGGTGTTGAGCTCGATCACCGCGCAGCCGGTCGTGTCGACCACCTGGGTGCACAGCTCGGCGGCCCGGTCGTAGTCGGCCGGGATGATGCTGGGGATGATCACCGACGGCCCGTTGTCGGCCACCAGCTCGGCGGTCATCGCTAGCCACCCATCGAACGATCCGGGATACAGCCCCGACCGGTTGAGCAGGCTGGCGTCGGCGGGAGGATCGAAGTCCCACGGTAGGTGCCGCCACGACGAGTCGAGCAGGGCGTAGTCGGTGTGGGCCAGCTGGCGGCGGGCGGCCTCGCTCTCGTTGGCCGACTTGACGACGACCGCCCCGGCGCCCGCCTCGATGGCCGCCCGCACGCCGGAGGGTTCGATGAGATGCTCGCCAGCCCCGCAGATGACCGGGTTGGCCAGGCGAATCCCGCCGACCTCGACCGAGAGACGGTCGGAGCTCACGTGAAGGCCCGCCCGGTGCCGGGCGGGGCCTGGCGGCCCTCGAGATCGTCGAGGAGTCTATCGATGCGGTCCTTGTGGGGATCGGAGTCGTAGAGCTCGAACAAGGCAGCCGCCAACCGCACAGGGTCGCCCGAGTAGTAGCGCTCGTAGAGCTGCTGACGACCGGAGAACCCCGACACGGCAGCGTCCCAGGCCAGCCGGAACAGGCGGATGCGCTCCCGGCTGCCGGCGTTGGCGGCCTGGAGGTAGCGCTCAACGTCGCCGGCGTGGGGACCGGCGAGCTCGGCGTACGACGGGACCGCCACCAAGCCCCCGGCGCCGATGATCTGGATGATCTCGCACATCCGCTGGAACTGCTGGGGGAAGGTCTGCCGCACTGTCCACAACGGCATCGATGCCGGTTGATACGCACCGCCGGGGCCGGGCTGAGCCTCCGCCTCGGAGGCGACCAGGGCCGCCCTCACCTGCTCGGTGAACACGATCATCTCGCTGAGCATGTTCTGGACGTGGAGGAACTGGTCGACGTTGGTCGACTCGGCCACCCGCATCGCCAGGCCCATCATGAACTCGGCCTTGGCCAGGTTCTTGGTCGAGAACTGGTGCATCACGTGCGCCATCGCCCCGGTCCGGTTGAAGAGGCCGTTGCACATGGACACGTCGCGGTAGACGAACGTGCGCTCCCACGGGACGAGAACGTCGTCGAAGATCACCATCCCGTCGATCTCGTCGAGGCGGTGACTGAGCGGGTGGTCCATGGCCGACGCCGCCCCCTGCGGGATGAGCGACGGTCGACAGATGAACCGCATGCCCGGCGCATCGATCGGGAGGGCGAAGCAGAACGCGTACTTGGCAGCGTCGGGGCTGTTGGCCAGGTAGCTCGACGGGGCGACCAGCATCTCGTCGGCGTGAGCGCACAGGGTGCTCACCATTCGGGCGCCGCGGATGACCCATCCCTCGTCGGTCTCGTCGACCGCGTGAGCCGCCACGGTGGTGTCCTGCTCCTCGACCGGCCGCGAGCGGTCGTACTGGGGGGTCACCAGGGTGTGGGTCAGCACGAGGTCGCGCTCGCGGATGTGGTGGTAGTAGTCGCGTAGATAGGCCCCGTAGGGCCGGTCGGGACGCTGGAAGCTGTCGGCGTCGAGGGCTAGCCCGGTGACCATGATGTTCATGAAGTCGGCCGACCGTCCGAACATGCCCGAGGTGTGGTCCATCCACGTCTTCACCATCCGGCGGCGTCGGGCAAGATCGTCGGCCGAGCGAGGTTCGATGAACGACAGACCCACCGGATCGCCAGTGGTGGGCGACTCGTAGGTCATGGTCTCGATCAGGTCGGGTCGGAGCTGGAGGTCGTACAGCTCGGCGATGGCGTGGGCGGCGCCGGCCAGCCTGGGGTCGGTCGTGACGTCGGCCACCTGTTCCCCGTCGAGCCAGATTTCCCGCTTGTTGCCGAGGCCGGCCAGGTATTCGGCTCCGCTCCGTGCCCCCATCCCTCGCCCCCTCGGTCGATTCTGGCATCCTCCCATACTCGGGGCGGGAGGTAGAACCTCGTGCCCACCACCGAGGGGTGCCGCGTCCTACGGACCGTACGAGAAGCCCTTGACCAGGAACTCGACCCGGCGGTTGGCCTGTCGGCCCTCGGCCGTGCCGTTGTCGGCCCGCGACTCGGTCTCGCCCTTGCCTATGGCGACGACCCGCTCCGGGTCGATCCCCTGGGCGACGAAGAAGCCCTTGACCGCATCGACCCGGCTTTGCGAGAGGGCGAGGTTGAGCGCTTCGCTGCCCTGAGAGTCGGTGTGACCGGTCACCTCCAGGGTGACGCCAGGCTGGACCTGGAGGAGGCGGAGGCCGGCGCCGAGCAACGGAATGAAGTCGGGGGCGATCTCGGCGCTGCCCGTGGCGAACAGCACGGTGTCCTCGATGTACACGGGTGTGCCCTCGTCGTCGTCTTCTTCGACCGGGCGGTCGGGGTCGATCACGTACTCGCTGACCACGGCCCCGGGACCGACGATCTCCTCCACCGCGGCCACGATCTGTTGCTCGACGTCGGTCGACGGGAGGTAGCCGCGAAGGAAGATCATGCCTTGGCTCATGACAGCATGGTTTTCGGGAGCGCCGATGGGGACGGCCGGCGAGTCGGCACTCGGCGCCTCGTCGGCGCCCCCATCGGCCGTGGCCGGGTCGCTGTCGGCCGTCGACGGGTCGCTCTCGGGCGGTGCCGATGCATCCTGCTCGTCGGGGTCAGGAGTGGGCTCGGCCACCGCGGAGGTCACCGGTTGGGACTCGGCGTCGGCGGAGGACTCGGTGGGGGCCACGGTCGTGGTGGTCTCGTCGGAGAAGGCCAGCGTCGTATCGTCGCCCCCGCTGAGGGCCACCCAGGCTACGCCGACGGCGACGAGCAGCACCGCGGACCCAGCCACCAGCCACCCCTTCGAGCGCCCACCCGAGCGGTCGGGCCAGATCGGGTCAGCGGCGACCGCAGCCACGCCGGCGGTCGCCGTCACGTCGGCGTGATCGGCCGCAAGGCTCGGGCTGGCGGCGGGCCAAACGGACTCATCCGCAGCATCGGCGTCGTCCGCCGTCACGACCTCGGCGGCCCCATCGCCCCCCTCTGCCACCAGCAGCGCACCCAACGACTCGACGGTCATCTGGTCGCCCGCCATCACCGCAGCCGAGCTCACGAAGACGGCGGTCGTGATCTCGAGCACGCCCGTTGCCTTGTCCTCTGAGATGGCCAGGTCAGCGGTGAGCGCGCGCATGGCCGTGGAAGCCTCGGGCCCGAAGACCTGCTGGACCAGCTCGTCGCCCACGACGTGGCCAACCTCGAACTGGTCACCGGGCTGGCCGCGATCGGCTTGCTGGAATGACCGGGCGCTCCGCAGCAGCGACTTTGTGGCCACCGAACTGCCGCCGATCTCGCGCAGCCTTCGCTCGATCAGACCGACGGCTGCCTCGTAGGCTCGCCGGCCGGCCGCTGGGGAGCCCAGACCGCAGCGCTCGCTCAGTTGACGCATGCATGCGTCTTCATTGGCGAGAGCCGCCACGAATTCGAACAGTCCTGCCATGTCACGCTGCTCCAAACCGGGATCGGGCAGCCCTCGATGAGCGCCCGTTCCGGCTCCATCGGCTCCTCACGACGGGGCTTGAGACGTGTCGCGACCGCGTCTGCGAGCAAGCAGGAGGCTAGGACTCGAGCCGTGGCTCCAGGATCACGACCGCGGTCTCGGTTGAGCGGCGTGCGGCGTAGCCGTCTGGTTCTCGGCGCCAGCTCGATCGTCTGCCGATTATCGTGTGGGTCATGGACGCCCTCGAAGCTCTCAAGCAATCAATCCGCGAGTACGAGACCCGGCTTCGTCAGGTTGGCGACGATCAGTGGGATCTGCCAACACCTTGCACCGAGTGGACCGTGCGAGACCTGGCCAACCACATGCTCTTGGGTACTCGGATGAGCGTGCAGCTCCTGGCGGGCGGGTCGCAGCAGGATGTGATCGCCGGGCTCGGCGATGATCTGATGGCCGACTGCCAGGATCCGGTAGCCGAGTTCGCCGCGCTCGCCGCCCAGATGCAGGACGGTTTCGCCGCGCCCGACGGTCTCGAAGGCACCGTCGACCACCCGATGGGTGAGATACCGCGCACGACGTTCGTCGGCTTTCGCATCATGGACAACGGCACACATGCGTGGGATCTCGCCCGCGCTATCGGTGCCGACGAGACCCTCGATGCCAACCTGGTGAGCCGCATGTGGGATGACATCCAACCCATGGCTGACGGCCTCGGCGAGTTGGGGATGTTCGGAGAGGGCGCGTCGGGAGACCTCGGCGAGGACGCGCCGCTGCAGACCCGTTACCTCGACCTCGTGGGCCGTCGCCCGTAGAGGCCTGTGGTCTGAGGCTTGATCGGGTCGAGCTCGGTGATCCTCGACGTCGCCATCAGATGATCGCCGTCTCGATGAACGGCTGGTTGTCGACGATTCGCTGATAGCCCAGCGGCGTGAGGTCGAGTGTCCGGTACTCGCCGTAGGTGATGAGCTCCGAGACCGCTCTGCCGATGGCCGGCGATTGCTGGAGGCCGTGGCCGGAGAACCCGTTGGCGAAGACGACGTTCGACACTTCGTTGTGGGGTCCGACGATGACGTTGTGGTCGACCGTGTTGTGGGCGTAGTGGCCGGCCCACTGACTCGTCACCTTGATCCTCTCGAACGCCGGGATTCGATGGGCGAGCGTCGGCCAGACCTTGTCTTCCCAGATGTCGTGATCCATGGCGAAGTCCTCGTAGGCGACAGGAGGGTCGAGATCAGGGGTGCAGCCCGCCATGTAGGCGTTGCCATCGGAGCGCACATGGACACCCGACGGATCGATCGTGAGCGGCAGGTCCCGCTCGAGCGGCTCGGCCGCGTCGAACACGAACGTGTACCGCTTGCGGGGCTCGACCGGCAGATGGAGCCCGGCCATCCGGGCCACCTCGACCGCCCGAGGTCCGGCCGCATTCACCACGGTGTGGCAGGCGATCGACTCGCCGCTCGCCAGGGACACCGCGGTGACTCGATCGTGATCCCGGTCGATCGCGACGACCTCGTCGTGGAGGTACTCGACGCCATGCTGTCGGGCCTTTCGACGCCACCAGTCGAACATGGTGCCCGAGTCGAAGTATCCCTCGTCGATCAGATTGTGGCTCCCGCAGATGATGTCGTCAACGTTGTAGAAGGGATAGGTGGTGGCGATCTCCCGTGCCGTCATGATCTTGGTGCCAGCGCCGAGCTCGGCTTGCACCTTCTGGTTGGCCCGGAGCCGCGCGGCGAACATCTCGTCACCGGCCAGGTACAGATAGCCGAAGTGGTTCACGAAGATCTCGGGTACCTCGGGGTCATCGCCCATGAACCTCTGGAAGTCGCGGACGAACTCGGCCCCGAATCGGGAGATCTCGATGTTGAGCGGGTTCGAGAACTGCTGCCGCATGCAGCTGTTGGTGTGTGCCGTCGATGACGTCGCATAGGTGGGATCTCGCTCGACGACCAACACGGTCCCGTCGAAGTCGGGGTTCGAGGAGAGGAACCAGGCGATCGACGACCCGATGACGGCTCCGCCGATGATGACGACGTCGTAGATCGCCGCACGCGGCGAACCATCGACTCCGACACCCATCAGAGATCTTCGACGCTCGGGAAGTTCGACGGCGGCATGATGTCGACCGTGGCCGATCGCTGCTGGGCCAGCATCCCACCGTCGACTCGGAGAACGTCACCGGTGATGTATGCAGCATCGTCGGAGGCCAGGAAGAGCGCCGCTCCGGTCATGTCGATCGGGATGCCGATTCGACCGAGCGGCACGTTCTCTCCTCGCAGGGTCCGCTGTTCGAGGTCGAGGCCGCTCGTGTCGATCGAACCAGGCATCAGGGCGTTCACCCGGATGCCGTACGGTCCGAGGTCGAGGGCCATCGCTCGAGTGAGTGCCTCGATGCCGCCCTTCGTCGCGTCGTAGGCGGTGAACGCTCGGTGCGCCCTGGTCGCCCCACCCGAGCTCATGTTGATGATGCAGCCCCCACCTTGCTTGGCCATGATGCGGGCGGCCGGGTGTGAGACCAGGAAGTGACCGGTGAGATTCACGTCGATGATCCTGCGCCACCATGCCTCGTCGGCCTCGAAGAAGTGCAGCATCGGACCGACCAGGCCGGCGTTGTTGACGACGACGTCGATCCGACCGTGGGCGTCCATGATCGCCTCGAACATCGTGGCCACCGATCCCGAGTCCGAGACATCCGCGACCGT
>Ga0224508_10004975_pt1 | contig 10799 bp, 11 predicted proteins | sample SF_Jan12_sed_USG_4_FD_170157 | JGI IMG/M metagenome (GOLD analysis project Ga0224508, IMG submission 170157) | Sediment microbial communities from San Francisco Bay, California, United States - SF_Jan12_sed_USGS_21 | ecosystem: Environmental > Aquatic > Marine > Sediment | place: USA... | reverse complement strand
CTGCCAACGATCCCACATCATCGCCTTTTGTTCTTCGGTGTAATAAATCCTTGGTCGCATTTTCATTTTCAACATCCTCCTCTCTATAGTTAGAGATTAGGTGTTGCATCGACCGATTGAAATCACAGCCAAAAGCAGACCTTCGCCCTCAATATGAGTTTGACACTGACACCTCAGTCACTAATACGCACAAATAGTGGTGACAGTTACCCAATTCTGCACTGCAAAATTAGGTAACTATCATCGAAATTGCTTCACTCCGGTAGATCACGGCCCAGCAGCATGGCGACGAACGTCTCCCGCATGTCTTCAGATCGGTCTCGATAAATCCTGAACTTCGCGTGGTGTGTGGGTGAGGCCAGGTTGAACTCGATGCCCCACATCGGTGTGACGCTGGTTGGCAACATCGAATAGCGAATGTCGATCAATACGTTGTCACGCACGGGGTCAGGTACCACGAAGTCATTTGAAAGTCGGTAAAACCGTTCGATGTCTCGTGCGAGCACGCTGTCCCGCGGCAGTTTTGGAAGATCCCGCTCGGGCACGAACATACGTGCCGTGCTGCCTGGGTAAGATCGAATTGTTCCCGGCCCAATTCGAATCGCGTCGACGTAAAACACATCGCCGCTGCGGTAGACCGAGCGCCACAGGATCAGGTTCGCCAGCGTCGGTTTGACCAGGATTCGCTGCACGTCGTGGCCGCGCTGCGCGGCCAGTTCCCGCGCGGATTCGAGCGCGTTTTGATGCTGCCACAGGCCAAGCAGCAGGTAGGCGCCGGCGAGCGTCAGGCCAACGCGGGCCGAGCCCGGTTTGTAGTACCTGAAGCCGAGGATCAGCGCGATAAGCAGCACCAGCGTAAACACAGGATCGATGATTGCAATAATGCTCCACGCAATCCGTTCGTCGCTGAAGGGCCACAACAAATGCGTCCCGTAGCTGGTGCAGGCGTCGAGCAGGCCGCTGGTGCCATAGCCCAGCAACGCATAGAAATAGACGCTTTTAAACCCGATCCGCTTGCGTAGCAGCAGCCAGAGTATCGACGCGATGATCAGCGCCCCGATGGGGATGAAGATCAACGAGTGCGTGAAATGCCGGTGAAACTCGATGTTAAGCAGCGGGTCATCGCTGGCACCGATCAGAATATCGGCATCTGCAGGTAGTGCGGCAACAAATCCAATCGCTGCTGCTAAGCGAGATTCTTTTTTGTTTGCGACCGACAGCGCCAGCGCACCACCGAGCAAACCCTGGGTTAGCGGGTCCAATCTTTTACTTCGTCTACGGGTTGGGCAATCCTGCTACATTACACCGGTTACCTGATGCTTGCCATCAGGAATGGTCAGAGTCTAATTATCAGGGCGGTGCAGATTTTATTGGGACACACGAAAATGGAAAGTACCGTCAAACATCTGTGCATCGAGGTAGATGATGCTCCGGAGAAGGCAGGACAGAAAGAGATTTAAAGCGGGACAGCCGGGAGACGACGCTTAAGGCATTTCTGGGTTTCTCAAAGCGGTCACTGGCAAAATGCTCCCCAGCGGCGACCTTCGGCCAAAAACGGACGCTCAAAAAACAAATGCTAGATCGGATATGCGAACCTTAAAGGATACTTGTAACCAACTGTTAAAATTCGATAGTAGAATAATGAAACTCGATTTATGATCGAAGATTATAATTGGTGAGTTGGTGAGGCGATGAGAAAAACGGGGCGACATGCGCGATTTAGGAGGTTTCTAAGCGATATCTCCGTTCATACACCATTTACCAAAATGGTGATTCTATTAGCTGTTCTGTGGCTTACGTTTTCTGCCGGTGTGTATCTCGCCGAGCGGGGTATAGAAACAACATCTATCGATTCTTATGGGAAAGCATTGTATTGGGGGGTAGCCGCCTTCTCTACAGCGGGAATCGCTGATGCACCAATCTCTGGTGCAGCGCAAATAATTGGCGGTCTATGGATAGTCCTTGGTTCAGTTTTGTTCTTCGGGACCATCGTGGCGACCGTTACAACCTATTTTATGAGACCAATGCAGCGCCCACATAGGAAGATCATTGATACGATAGAATATAACCTCGAGCAATTAGATAACCTGACGATCGACGAACTCGATTTATTAAGAGAAACAACTGACACGCTCATTGTGCATGTCGAACGCTTAAAGAAAAAACAATCAAGCGAATAATCGAAATCTAACGATGGTTTAGATGGTTTGTATTATTGTTGGCGGTTCAAGCAGGATTTCCCAAGCCTACCGTAAATGATGGAAATGGGTCTTTAGCTCCCCTAAAATCACGAATCTGAACGCCGGCTTTCCCGATAGCGGACCCTCAATTTCAGAACTTCAACGGCGATCTTCGGCCATTAGCGGACGCCCAATTACCGCTCGTATATAATGGTTTGCAAAACAAACAGGAGGGGATGGCGATGGCTCCAAAAATAGTCTACCCGGACGCCGAAGAATCATTGTCGTCGCTGTTTACCGGAGTGCGCCTGACTAAACTTGAAGAACTTGGCGAGTTTCAGATTTATTACGGCAGCCGACCGGATGATGAGACTTTTATCGATCGCTTAGGTGACGCCAGTGCGGTCATTTCAGGTTGGGGTTTGAGTAACGCCGTCCTAGCGGCCTTACCTAATCTTGAAATCATATCCTTCACCGGTCTAGGTGCGTCGACCTTTATCGATTTAGCCGAAACAACGCGAAGAAATATTACCGTAACCCACGTCCTGTCTTCTGCAGAAACTATTGCGGAACATACGATGGGTTTGATGCTCGATACGGCACGTCATATTAGTCGCTTAGATCGTGATATTCGCCGGGGGCAATGGAACATGGAATTGGCCAATATGGATTTAAGGGGCAAAACGCTTGGACTTATTGGATTTGGCAGAATTGCACAAGCTGTTGTTCCACTTGCACAGGCTTTCGGTATGAACGTTGTTTGCTGGACGCGTAATCCCAGTCGTGAGCGAGCAGAAAGATTCGGAATTGAATTTATTGATCTCGATCACTTACTAACTAACAGCGATGTCGTTTCGTTACATCTCTTATCGACGCCGGATACTGAAGGATTACTCGATGCCGACCGGCTGCAATTAATAAAACCGGGAGCCTTATTAATAAATACTGCAAGATCACAGATTCTCGACGAAGGAGCGCTGGTTGAGTTTCTGAAGTCAGGGCATATCAGAGCTGCCGGTGTTGATGTATTCGATGAGGAGCCTATACCCCCAAACCATCCTTTTACGGAACTCGACAATGTCGTCATGACACCGCATGTGGCATACAACTCACCCGAGGCACTGGCCGCCATGTACGATACCGCGATTGATAACTTGGTCGCGTACTATTCGGGTAATCCACAGAATGTTGCCACTGTCTCGGAAATCTAGGTGCCCTTGGGTTTGTTTCTCCAAAGGAGACGCTCGTGGTCGTTACCTGAGCGGCTGCCTTCGGCCTATTCTGTTGAAAAACTCGTAAAAAACGGAAGGCTGTTTTTCCGCAGATAGCAAAATCATTCTGAACTCTGCACAGCACTTATTATGTAAGCCCACTAGTAGTCCTGTCGGTCGAGATCGTTGGTTATCGTTCTCCCCCCGTATGTTAAATTTTAGAAATCGTTATATCGAAAATAATTTCTTCGATGAAAAAATTCGGAGTTTTTCAACAGAATCGGCCAGAAGCGGACGCTGGGCATTGGCGAATAATGCGCATTATTTTCAGGCTGGTGTTGCTACGAAAAGTTCTCGCCGCAGCAGGCCATCATCTAGTGCTGGAATCTTGGATGCCCACCTTGCTTGCCTATTGGCATACTCCGAGGCACCAATGATTGCTACCACATCATCCTCGTGCTCTTTTTCCGCTTTAACTAAACGACGGCATGAAACCGCATGAGCCGAAGTCAGGTCTTGGCTGTCGAGAACGGTCCAGCCAGTTTGCGCAAGCAATGTCAAATAGTCTGTCTCCGACTCGACAAATTCGGGAGCCACTTCCAGTGTGTGTCTCCGCTCTTCCCGGGAAAGATTTGCTGCTAATAAAATTACTGTGAAGACCATTCGCCCACCCTTGCGGGTCACCCGCTTACAAGATTCGAGTACAGCACGCTTTTGTTTCAGGCAACACAAAAGATCACTATGACTCAGGGCATCGAAACTGGCATCGTTAAATGGCATTTTGGTGGCATCTGCACAGGCAACCCAACACTTTCCTGACATCTGATCCCGGTTGGCTCGTTCAGCAGCTATTTTCAGGCCCGACAAAGGAAGGTCGACAAGTGCCAGATCACATCCACTTTGCTCAGCCAGGTAAAGTCCCGGCCAGCCCGAACCTGCACCCACATCCAGAAGCCGCACACCTGGTCTTAAACTCAGCATGGCTCCTATACGCTGAGCTTCATCACGTGTGGTCCAGCTATTGCCTCCATAGTCACACCCGCAAACCTGACGTTCAATCGATAACATGACAGCCGACTGTAAATTTGCGTAGGATTGCTCGAATCTTTCGGTCTGGGCTAGCTCTTCTGGACTACGGTTCATTAACAGCCTCGAAAACCATAAAGTAACGCGTTGCTCAATATATCGTAAGCTTTTTTGATTAGACAGCCTTGATAAGTGTTTTCAGATAAGCTTGAGTCTCGTCATCCCACTCGCTGGCATTCTCGTCATGGGCGATCTTCGCGTGCAACTCTATAAGTTTCCAAACCTCATCTTCAGTCTCCGCGACGACTTTCGCTGGGCAAGCTTCCATACCCTCACAATCTGCACAGGCATAGGAATAAGCCATATTTTGTTCCTCTAATATTGAAGTTAAAATTGCTAATAATTTAGCTACTCGAATTATCCAAATTGTTCATGCCTGGGTAGCCCATCATCAAGCTTCACCCACGGTAGCTGATCTTCTACATTCACATGAGCTGCTGGGGACGCGATACCAGGGTTGTCAAATGTCGGTGCAAGTATGCTCACCTGCCCTGGCCACCCCTCTTCTGCCACATAGGTCAGAGAGGTTCCGCATTGACCACAAAATCCGCGCTCCACGCCTGGCCAGACGCATTTTGTGATTTGACCTTTGGTGACTTTAAAATTTTCCGATTTAGCGCCAACCCAGGTCGTAAATGCCGCTCCTACAGCTTTCTGGCATGAACGGCAATGGCAGTGGGCCGACCAGTCTGGTGGACCAATGAGGGTGTAACGAACAGCACCACAGAAGCACCCTCCACAGTGATTTTGAGTAGTTTCTCCCATGTCTTTTACCTCACTAAGAATAGAATTTCTAACCAACCATTAAATTTGCTACTGCGACTAACACCATTGTTGACTGTATTCAGATATTACGCTACTAAGACTTACTAAATACACTGTAAGAAAATCTAACACATGAATTGGTCTGAGTTTCCTACTCTCAATAGCCTGCGAGCCTTTTCAGCGGTGGCAGAAACCATGAGTTTTTCACGTGCTGCAGACTCGCTCAATGTTACCCATGCCGCAGTAAGCCAGCAGGTCAAAGCCCTGGAAGAAAGAATCGGATTGATCTTGATCGAAAGAAAAGGAAAAGTTCTGACCTTGACCACCGAAGGGAAATCTCTGGCACATGACCTTTCTATCGGATTTACCGCAATACACGATGGAGTTACTGCTTTAACCCGTGCTTCCGCTGATCGCGCAGTTCAGATCACCATGCCGCCGGCATTTGCGACTAGTTATCTGATGCCAAGAATTGCTGGATTTCAGCGTGAGCATCCTGAAGTCACTCTAATGCTGAATCCAACCGCCGATATTATGGAGTTGACCCCTGATGGGATCGATGTGGCCATCCGCTATTGCGATGGCAATATACCGGGCATGGTGGTTACCCCGCTGCTAAAATCCGACATGGTTGTTGTTGGGGCGCGTGATTTGATATACGGGCAAACATTTGATAACCCTGCCACGCTCTGCGAGCTTCCGTGGTTGCAGGAATTAGGCAGCAACGATACCAATGAATGGATGGAGCGTCGGAAGATAACACCAACTCGACCGATGCAAATTACCTACATGCCAGGAAGCCTGATAATGGATGCCGTCAGGCGCGGTCATGGTTTGACCTTTACAGCGCGCAGTTTTGTTGAAAAGGACATCGAAGCAGGCCTTTTAACTGAATGTTTTTCAGAAAGCGATATTGGTGCTTATTACATAGTCACTCGCCCCGATAGGCTCCGACCATCAGTTCGCACATTTGTAAATTGGCTTGGACGACAATCTAAACTCAATTGAACATATTGAGCCGATATTTAATTAAAGATCCAAACTGCCCACTATTGGGTGATGTTGAGCGTCTCGAATGGGTCGTTAGCTGAAGCTGAAATTTCATTTCTGAGCGGCAGCTTTCTCCAAAGGAGACGCTCAACTGGCTGAGCCAAGAGGCAACCTTCGGCCACAAGCAGACGCTTGGCGGTGTTCCGATAATTCATGATCGAGTCAACTACCATATAATCCGGCTGTTCGGTATTCGAGCGCTATCCAATGGAAAAATTGAAAGAATATGTCAAGGATCAAATCTGGATACTTGAATATCCAGTCCGGTTTGCGGGCATGGATATCTTTGGGCGCACCACGATCATACGATTAGAAAATGGAGACTTAATCGTTCATGATCCATGCAAAATTGATGACGCCACCAAACGGGAAATTGACAAAATAGGGGAGGTAAAATACATCACTGCACCGGGTTCTTATCATTACTTATTTGTTACGGACTTCCAGAAGCATTACCCAGATGCAGAAACTTTTATTTGTCCGGGATTAGAAAGAAAGCGGCCGGATATTCAATTCGATTGGATTCTTGGAAATGAACCAGACCACAGGTGGGAAGGCGCAATTGAACAAGTCCTGGTACAGGGAACAAAAATTATCTGGGAGGTAGCCTTTTACCATAAACCCTCCAGGACGCTCATTCTCGTGGATTTACTGGAAAATATCGGCGACGACTATCAACACGACGCGGGGCTTTTGCTTCAATTCTGGTGGAAGGTGATATTGCGGATGTGGAACAATCCGAAACCCGCCCCCGAGTATCAAATGGGTTGGGGAAATAAAGCAATAGTCAAAATCGCGCTTGAAAAAATTCTTAGCTGGGATGCGAAAAGGGTGATTATTGCCCATGGAGAAAATATTAAGGAACAGGTAAACGAAACGCTTGCGAAAGCATGGAAGCGGGTACTGAATGCCTAACATACGAGCCTGCATCTATATGGATTTGCTACGCCTATAAACCTGATGCAAGTCAATTTTGCCGTTGCTCCAGCATGGTCTAATTAGCTTTCAAGGTTGGCACATACCGTATTCGCAAGGCGCGTTGTCCGTTGTGGCGCCAATGAAGAAAGGAGCTTCACCATGACGCAGCCCATCCAGCGACTTGCTCACTTACAAACTGGAACCGTGGATCTTCACGTGCAGCACGTGGAGGGAAGCCCCTGGAATGCACTGTTGTGGATCTTCCTCGGTCGTGAGCGCATCGAGGGGCTGCCGCTTAGCGTCTTCGTTATCGAGCATCGCGACGCGCTCATCCTGGTCGATGCGGGCATATCGCCACGAGTCGTGACGGATCCCGAGTTTTGGCCTGATCCGGTCACGCGTGCCTTCATGAACAATATATTCCGCTTCCACGTCGAGCCCGAGGATGCGCTCGGGAAGCAGTTGAGTCGCGCCGGTTACGCGCCGGAAGACGTCGACAAAGCCATCATCACGCATCTTCATTTCGATCATGTCGGCGGCATCGCGGATATTCCGAATGCAGAGCTCATTACCTCCAGGGAAGCATGGGAACATATGCTCGGTCCTCACCCGGAGCGAGAGGCCGTGCTGCGCCGCGACATCGAGATCCCGGGCGCGAAGTGGCGGCAGATCGAATACGGTCTAATCGAAGACGCCACGTTGAAGCCGTTCACCCACGGACACGATCTCATGGGCGACGGCTCGATCTTACTGCTGCCGACCCCTGGACACCTCGACGGATCATCGTCGGTTTTCCTTCGAGTCGATCCACCCATCCTTTTCGTTGCCGATCTCTGCTACCGCACCGATCTCATGATCAAAGAACGGTTTCCCGGGACGGGTGAGCACGATTTACTCGCGGAGAGCTGGGCCAGGGTTCGCGCACTAAAAACACGTTTGCCCGATCTTCTTATCGTGCCAAGCCACGAAGAGGCCGCGGTGGCTCGGCTCCTGGCGCACCCCCTGGCCACCGTGGGACATGACAGACACGCGAATGTAGAAAAGAAAGGAGGCCGTTAAATGACTGCTAAACAATCAGCAAACGACTTCGATGTCATTGTCATTGGCTCAGGTATGGGTGGAATGACGACGGCTACTGCTCTTTCTCGGCTGAACCATAAAGTCCTGCTGCTAGAGCAAGCGCAGAAGATTGGCGGGCTTACGCATACTTTCAGTCGCGAAGGTTTTACCTGGGATGTCGGCCTCCACTATTGCGGCACGTTCGGTCATGACCAATTTGCGGGCCGGATCCTGGACTGGCTCAGCGGCGGTACAATCGATTTTCAGTCGGTTGGCACCATCTATGACACGCTGCACTTCCCGGACGATTTCGAGATATCTGTAGGGCGCCCTGCTGAAGCTTACAAGATGGAGCTTAAGGATCATTTTCCCGATAATGTTTCCGAAATAGATGCTTACTTCGAGGCATTGCTGTCCGCAGAAGAAGCCGGGCATATGATCGGTGCCCACAGAGCAATGCCCGAGCCATTTCGTTCTGCCCATCAATGGTGGAATAAGAAGAAGATCCAGCGCTGGTGCGGTCGTACCACCGGTGAGGTCATCGAGGAGCTCATCAGCAATCCGAAGCTTGCCGCCGTGTTATCGGCACAGTGGGGCACCTATGGCGGCAACCCTAAGGAAGCGAGTTTCGCCTTTCATGGCACCATCATGGGCCACTATCTCGAGGGCGCCGCCTATCCCGTCGGGGGTGCCAGCGCCATCGCAAAGGGACTTGTTCCGGTGATCGAAGCTGCGGGTGGCTGTGCACAGGCCGGAACTCCGGTTAGTGAGATATTGCTGGAAAATGGCAAAGCGGTGGGGGTGCGTACCCAATCCGGTGAAGAATTCCATGCGCCCACTATCGTTTCGGCGATTGGCGCAAGAGAAACCGTGAAACGCCTGCTTCCAGAGGAAGTTAGCCAGCAGGACTGGGCTCGCGAAATAGCTACCTTCAAACCTTCAATCTGTCACTACAATCTCTTTCTTGGCTTCGAGGGAGACATTACCAAACATGGAGCCTCGCGCTCGAACCACTGGTTTTACGAGAGCTGGGACACCAGTGATGCTATCTGGGCAGGAGCGGGTGAGGATCCAATCCAGATGATGTTTGTGTCGTTTGGGTCTCTCAAGAATCCTGCTCATGACCCGGGGCCGACGAACAGGCACACTGGCGATTTGTTGGTGTGGGCCGATTGGTCATCGGTGGCGGAATTTGCGAATGGAGGTGCCGACGAACGTCCCGAAGAGTGGAAGGCGTTCAAACAAGCTGTAGAGTCCAGAATGATGGACTTTTTCAAGGAGAAGTTCCCAGGTTTGGCGCCGCTTATCACCTACCATGAGCTTGGTACGCCGCTTGCCACTGCTGAATTTACCCGCCACGAGAAGGGCGGATTCTATGGCGTCGAAACGTCCCCGCGCCGCCTGTTGTCAGAATCGCTTAACGCTCGCACGCCTGTTCCCGGTCTATTTCTGTCAGGCCAGGACGTTATGAGCCCGGGAATTGCCGGAGCGTTTTCGGGTGGCATTTTCGGCGCTGCGGCGATTGATCCGCGCGTATTCCAGAAACTCAATTAATGAGCACATTGAGCAAACTGTTTAAATTTATGGCGTCACGCATGCCGCGTGTTCGCGGCTTCGGAAGCCGCTTCTACGAATAATAATCTCTTAACATTAAAGGAGCAGATCCTGTGAGTCACTATCTATCACACCAGTCAGAATTGTTGGAAAACCTACGTGACACTCTCAAACTAATGGAATCTACATTGGTTGAACAATTTGGAGATACAACTGCACAGCAAATAAGTGATAGGGTTCTTTCTGAGTTCAAAGCTCTCATACCAGAGATTCCATATATTGAAGGAAGGCGCGCGAAATTGTTGAATTTCTTTCTTCTGGTCACCGCACAAGAGGTCGCAGCTTTTAGGGCACTTGAGCAGTTTGGTCAAACACCTCCACAGGCATGGGAGTTATGTCATAAAGCACTACGATTGAGCACCCAAAAAATTCCGAAGTGGAAACTATGGATTTTACAAAAGTTAATGTTCTCTAAACCAATACACTGGTTAATGGAGTATCGTGGCAAACGAGGTCACACAGAAAAATTTGGTGATTTTGAAATTGAATACTTGAGTAGTGATGGCGAGGATTTTGAACTGGGCGTGAACTACCATAAATGTGCTAACTATAAATTTGCAATGGAACATGGCGCAGAGGCCTTCGCCCCCTATATCTGTATGTCTGATGTCGCGTTAAGTGATGCCTTTGGCTGGGGGTTAAAACGAACTCAGACTCTTGCTGATGGCTGCACACATTGCGATTTTCGAATGCGCAAAGGAGCGCCTACTCAATTGTCTTCACGAACACCAGAGGTTCAGCAGACAATAGAAAAGATAGCTGCCAATGAGCACCTTGAGCAAACTGTTTAAATTTATGGCGTCACGCATGCCGCGTGTTCGCGGCTTCGGAAGCCGCTTCTACTTCGGTCATCCGTTTCTCGACGCCTGGTTCGCCTGGTTCCCGCTGAACCAAATTCAGTTCGATGGCGCCGCCG
>Ga0224508_10004974_pt1 | contig 10802 bp, 9 predicted proteins | sample SF_Jan12_sed_USG_4_FD_170157 | JGI IMG/M metagenome (GOLD analysis project Ga0224508, IMG submission 170157) | Sediment microbial communities from San Francisco Bay, California, United States - SF_Jan12_sed_USGS_21 | ecosystem: Environmental > Aquatic > Marine > Sediment | place: USA: California... | reverse complement strand
GCTTCAGGCATTGCAGCTAACAGGTCAGATGTCAGATGTCAGATGTCAGATGTCAGATGTCAGATGTCGGACGTTAACAGTTTACGAACCGTATGAAAGGTCGTGACAATAATAACGTTCGAGGAATTGTCGGGAAGATGGTGGCAACACGCCGGAGTTCAACACCTTATGAGTCAGAACAATGCCGACGTCGCCGTTGTCGGCGCAGGGTTCGCGGGGATGTATTTACTGCATCGGCTGCGTGGCCTGGGCCTGTCGGCGCGGGTGCTCGAGGCCGGGTCCGATGTCGGCGGCACCTGGTATTGGAACCGCTACCCTGGGGCGCGCTGCGACATCGAAAGCATGCAGTATTCCTACCAATTCGACAATGATTTGCAGCAGGAATGGGAGTGGTCCGAACGCTATGCGCCCCAGCCGGAAATTCTGCAATACGCCCGGCACGTGGCCGACCGCTACGACCTGCGTCGGGACATCCAGTTCGACACCCGGGTCGCCTCTGCCTGCTATGACGAAGCCGCGGCGCGCTGGGCCCTGAGGGCGGAAGACGGCGCCGAGTTCGCGGCCCGCTATTGCGTCATGGCGACCGGGTGCCTGTCCAAGCCGAACTGGCCCAGAATCGACGGGCTGCACCGCTTCGCCGGTGACCTACCACACGGCCCTGTGGCCGCATGCAAAGATCGACTTCACCGGACAGCGCGTCGCGGTGGTCGGCACTGGCTCCTCCGCCATTCAGTCGATCCCTCTGATTGCCCGGGAGGCCGCCGAGCTGTTCGTGTTTCAGCGCACGCCGAACTACGCCGTACCGGCCCACAACGCGCCGCTGGATCCCGACTACGTTAAGAAATTCAAGGCCGACTACGCACGGATCCGGGCGCAGGCGAGGCAATCCCATCCAGGCATCTACGGCGCTTTCCGCAAGGACTCCGCGCTCGACGCCACGCCCGCGCAACGCCGGGCCGAGTACCGGCGACGCTGGGCTCACGGCGGGCTGACCTTCATGGGCGCCTATGGCGACCTGATGCTGCAGCGGGAAGCGAACGATACGGCGGCTGATTTCGTGCGCGAGCGAATCCGCGAGCTGGTCGACGATCCGGCGGTAGCCGAGTTACTGTGTCCGCACAACATCATCGGCGCCAAGCGCCTGTGCGTCGACAGCGGCTATTTCGCCACTTTCAACCGCGATAACGTGCATTTGGTCGATGTCAAAAAGCGGCCGATTGAAGCGATCACCGAAAACGCGGTGCGCGCCCATGGCCGCGATTTCGAGATCGACGCGCTGGTGCTGGCCACCGGATTCGACGCCATGACCGGGGCGCTCACCAGTATCGATATAAGAGGCCGCGGCAGTGCCAGCCTGCGCGAGCGCTGGGCAGGCGGGCCGAGCAGTTATCTGGGGCTGGCCATGGCCGACTTCCCTAACCTGTTCACCGTCACCGGACCCGGCAGCCCTTCGGTCTTCACCAACATGCTCCCCACTATCGAGCAGCATGTCGACTGGATCGCCGACTGCCTTGCCTATATGCGCGCTCACAACTACACAACGATCGAGGCCGAGCCAGAGGCGGAAAAGCAATGGTGGAACCATCACCAGGAGGTCGCTCGGATTGGTCTGAAGACTACCACCGACAGCTGGTACCTTGGCGCCAACGTCGCCGGCAAAACGCGGGTCTTCATGCCCTACTACGGCGGCTTCCCCGACTATTGCCGCAAATGCCAGCAGATCGTAGCGCACGGGTATCAGGGATTCGCATTCGCGTGATTGCACACGATTGGTGAATCCCCCTACCCTTCGGGGAACCCGGGCCAGCAGTCCACCGCTGACCGACGCAAGCTCCATCGCCGCGCGCCGGGCAGCCATGGTCCGGGTAGAAATGCTCACTGCAAGGGCCACACGTTGCAATGAGGCAAGATAGTGATCAAGAATCAACTTGAGCGAACGCTCAGGTGCATAACGCAGCGCGCCAGGAGTCTTGAAGTGTGCCGTGGGGCACATCGAGCGCATTGGCGTCCTGCCAGAGTTTGTGGGTTGAGATCCTCAAACAGCGGCCGATATGGGGTCTTGAATATGAATATGCGTTTCAGCGCCGGCTTCGTGGTTTTGTTTCTCAGTCTTGCGGCTGCGGATTTGGCTGCCGCTGGGTGGGACAGCAAGAGGGAACGAGCGGCACTGGCCACCATCGAGGAATTCAAAGACACCAATCGCAAGATGGTCCGGCTTTTCAGCGAAACATGGGGCTACGCGGTGTTCCCCAACGTGGGCAAAGGCGGGATCGGGATCGGCGGAGCCTACGGCCGCGGGGTGGTGTTTGAAAAAGGCACCGCGATCGGCACCACCAAGCTGTATCAGGTATCGATCGGCCTGCAGTTCGGTGGCCAAGCCTACAGCGAGGTCGTGTTTTTTCAGCACAAGACCGCCATGGACAAATTCAAGGCCGGCAATTTCAAGCTCGGCGCCCAGGCTTCGGCGGTCGCGGTTACAGCCGGCGCCTCCGCGGACGCTTCTTTCCACAATGGTGTAGCCATTTTCACGCTGGTCAAAGGCGGCCTGATGTACGAGGCCAGCGTCAGCGGCCAGAAGTTCAACTTCTATCCGCGCGAAGGCGCTTTCGTCACCGCCGCGGCCGCAACGGCACCACAGCCGGAAAAAGATACCCTTTCGGCCGCCACGGGCTACGACTCCGCGAAACTCGCCTCCGCCGCCGGCCGCTACGAGGAAGCGCGTTCTCAGTGGCTCGAGTCCGCGCGTCAGGGACACGTCGAATCGCTGTACGAGCTGGGCAAGATGTTCGGTGAAGGCCATGGCGTTTTACAGGACTTCGTCACGGCACACGCGTACTTCAACGTAGCCGCCGCCAAGGGTCACAAACAAGCAGTGCAGGCCAGGCAAATCCTGGATGACATGATGAGTAATGAAGAACGAGCGGAGGCCAGAAAGCGCGCCGCCGAATATTGGAAAACGTTCGGCGAGTGAGAACCCCTGGGCCTATCCCGGAGGGAGAGGGAAACAGGCATTTCTTTTTCTCCCCCTCACCCCTATCCCCTCTCCCGCAAGGAGAGGGGAACAAATCAATGCCCCTCTCCCAGAGGCGGAGCGGAGCAGAGAGTCAGTTGCTGATCAAGCGATCCAATCGCTCCAGATCGTTCACCACCCGCCACATACCGCCTCCCTCACCCACGCGCTTCTCCCAGTTGTCCAGACGCTGCAGGTAATCGCGCGGGTTGACATTGTCGCTGCGCAGCTTCGTCACGTTGAGTGCGATGACGTTGATGCCGCTCAGCGGGATGGTGAAATCGCGGATGTGTCCCTTGACCAGGTCTTCCTCGAGGTCGGAAAAGATCAACACGTACTTGTGACCGGCGCCGGTTTCGTTGAGGTACTCCGACGCCTGCAACACCCCGCCTGATATGTCGGTGTGCGCGCTGCCTTTGCTCACGTTATCGACGAAGTCATCGAGTTTGCGTTTAAACACACGCTTTTGCGCATTGGCGGTGCTCGGTCGCAGATCGAACGTGGTTTTTGCGACGATGTCTTTCTCGCTGAAACTGCCGCTGTCGATACGCGCGATTGCCATCGAATCACCGCTGTCCAGGGTCGCGAGCAGATAGTTCATTATATGCTGCGCCTTGTCCAGCTCACGAGTGTAAGTACCCGAAGTATCCAACAGCAAATACACTGCTTTGTTTCGCGGCGTCGGCTCGGAACACGCGCTCAACGTTAGTATCAAAAGCCCTGAAATCCAAAGTGTACGTTTCATGTCGATTACTCCTTGATCACTGCAGTTACGGAGTCGGCAGGTTGCGCGTCGTTTTCACGACGGCGTCTGGTGCCAGTGAAAATCTGCTCGACACCCAGAGGCAACAGAATGATCAGGTCGTAGACGCTGACCAGCGTTTTGCTCACATGATTGGCTACCGAGCCCAGCAGGCGTGCGACGAACGCGATGCACCGCAGCAACACGACAGCCAGCAGTCCCAGTACGGTGCGCGTGGAATGGATGAACGACTCCAGCGGAATCGCGACGAACGCCAGCGCGAAAGGCAGGATAAAACCCATGGTCATCTGCCCCAGGGAGGGTATCCAGCGAAACTCCGCTTCCACCACACCGATGCCCGACAGCGATTGCGTCAGCGCCTCGCGGTCCAGCGCCAGCAGGTCGCGCATATAGGCCAGCGATGCCTCTACCGAGGCAAGAATGGTGAGAATCACGAACGTGATCACGACCATACGTTTGCGCAATTTGTCATCCATCGAACCGATGATGGGAAACAACCGCGTAATGCGCAGCGATTCCATTAGAAACAGGCCCATGGCGATTTCCACCATGATGATGACCAGGGCGGCAACGTCGGAGGTGCGCATCGGACCGATCTGGCTGGTGCCGCCGACCATCTCAGACATCGGCATGGCGATCAGCTGAAAATTGATCACGCCGCCCAAAATTGCAATGAACAACACCAGCCCGGAGATAAAGAACTGGGTCAGCGACGACGATGTCAGCAATCTCGACGCACGCTCTTCGCCCGCGCGAATCGCCTGGTAGGTTTCCATCTGTTCGTCGATCAGCTTCGAGCGTTCGTCCAGGCCGTCGATTGTATCCTTGACCTGGCCGAGCACCAGCGCGAGTTTGCGCCACATCGGCTGCATGCCGCTGAGCAGCTTATGCCGCTCCAGACTACTTTTCTCGTAGACCTTCTGTGTTTCGGCATGCGCCTGCTTGACCGTTTTCTTAATGCTTTCGAGGATGCGGCCCACGGTCGCGTCGCCGCTTTGTGGAATATTGGCGATCGATTCCACCGCTTCCAGCCAGGCAGGCGGCAGCGGCGGCGAATCGGTTGCCGAGTGATAGTCCTCTTCGATCTTGTTGATGGTGTCGCTTATCTGCCTGTGCAGCGTCGGGTAGCTGCTGAGATCCCTGGAAACGACCGCGTTGACGCGATGAAACTCGCGCTCGATAGAGCGCTCGGTACTGTCTTTTCCCAGTGATAGAATCACCTCGGCATTGCGTTTCTGTAGTCGCGTCTCCAGCGACATCGTGGAACGCGCCGCCAGCCTGAAGGCCGCGTGAATCGTGCGGCCGACTGAACGAATCAGCTGGTGGGCCGGCTTGCGTCCCAGGTACATGATGAAGATCAGCGCAGCCAGCCATATGGCCAGGGAAATACCCGGCTGATCCGACCAGATTGTCAAAAGTTCTGCATACATATCAATTCTCCTTAAGCAAACTCCGAATCGACGTGCAGTGGTTATACGCAACCGCAGTGAAAAATCTGTGAAAGTTGCGGATTTACAGTGCGCCAGCTCCCAAAACTGCGTGCTGAGCGGCCGGTATGACGCGTTTCACGGGTATACTTACGCGCCACTCACACACCACGCCGATGCGGCCACAAAGCCACGGAACAACGACCTCTTCGAGACACGCGCATGGCTAGAATATTCTGGGTCGAGGACCAGTCTCACTGGATCGAGAAGTTCCAGCGCGCTTTGCTGGCCTCGGATTTCGATCGCAACGACAATGTGCTCGAGACGTTCAAGTTCCCACAGGCGGCGAAACAATGGATTTCGCTAGCCACCAAAGCAGACAAACCGGACATCGCGATTCTGGATGCGCGTATGAGTGGCGCCGACGATGCCGGTTTCTCCGTCGCCGGGGCACTGCGCAAGAAATGGCCCGGATTACCGATCATCTATCTATCGGAACACAGCGGCACGGGCCTGGAACGGGACGCGTTGGAAAAATTCGGCGCCCTGGACTTCATTGCTAAACACCAGCGCAACGTCGAAGAAGTTCTGTGCTGGCGCATTAAGGCCGTGCTTCGTCAGCGCACAATCAGTTCACCGCGCGCCGGCGCATCGGCTGAAGGCGTATTGGCAAGCGGAGAACTCACCATCGACCTGACCAGCTGGGAGGTATACTGGCGCGGCGTAAAGCTCATGAATCCCAGCAATGCAAAACGCCCGTTGCCGCCCACTCCGCGAAAAATACTGCGCTGTCTGGTGGAACGCTCGCCACGACCAGTAACGACCACCCAGATTGCCGAGCACCTCAGCGCCAACCCGGAGAAATTCTCTTACGCGAACTATCGCCAGCACATCAAAACGCTGCGCCGCTCGTTCGACGCCGCCGAAGGCAACGAGAACAGCTTCACGGACAGGTGTAAAAGCGGCTCCGGAATCGTTACCTTCGGCGATGCGGGCGCCTACTGTTGGAAACCGCCGGGACTGAAATGAAACTCAAGACCACTACCGGACGAAAACGCGGTGGCTAAATCGAAAATTTCCTATCCCTGGGCGAGCGTCATTCTCGGCGTGATTCTCGTCACTTATCTCCTGGCAACCTCCAGCGAGCAGATTACCACGCTGTACTCGATTCCAAGCGCCGCGCTGCGCTGGGACTACAAACTGATTGCGGTTGCCGTGTTCGTACTGATACTGCTGCTCGATACAGTGCGGTTCTTTAAACGATTGTCCGCTTACGATCTTCGCGTCGCCCAGTACGAGGATCAGGTCCAGGAGTTGTTACGCGCCAAGAAAGACTTGCAGACACGCGCACACAAGTATTCGCGTCACGCTGACAAACTGAAATTATTCATCAGCGATCGCTTGCTGGAGTACATCGAATACGATGAACGCTTTCTGCACTTCAAGAGCATAGCAGCCGAAGTACGACACAACGGCGTCATCAGCTACGACAAGGTGCAAACTGTTTTGCGTGAGGCAATCGACGACGCGGTGAGGGAAGACAAACAGAAATTTTCTGATGCGCTGCGCAGCCTGACCTATTTCTGGGACCTGCTGGATCTTGCCACGACGGACAATATCGCCATGCACATCGCCAACAAAACGTATGAGTGCGAAGAGCATTTCTATCGTTCACAGCTGGATGACAAAGGGGACATTGCATTGCCTTTCTCGCCGACGTTTTCGGCACAACAAGCATTACTGACGGCCCTGGCGCCTTTTGTGCAGGATTCCCACAGGTTTGCTTCCAGCATTAACGAGTCGCGGGCACCCATCCGCTACACGGATGCCACCTACTGGATAGCAATGGAAGACGCCGGCGACCTATTGGGCAACGAGAACCATCTGATTCTGCTGGCGGAAAACCTCCTTAACAATGCGCTTTCCTATGCCGACAAAGGCACCGGGAAAAACAAATATGCGCGGATCGCGGTACTGCTGACGCAAAAGAAGGACAACGCGCTGCTGTCGGTTTACAACCGCGGTCCACATATCGACGACGCGCATCGCGAACAGATATTCCAACTGGGATTCTCGACCAAACGAGGCCGCGAGAATCGGGGCAAGGGCCTGGGGCTGTATTTCGTCAACGAAATCGTACGTGGCTACGAAGGCGCCATCGAGTTCACCAACGTCACCAATCGGTCGGAAGCGTTTTCACTGCGTGTGCAACTGATGAGCGGACAAACGCATACTCAGATCGTGACCACGGAAATTGCAGACAAGGGCTTGTTGTGCCGGCTCGGCAGCAACGGCAAGCTGGAAAAGAGGATCGAGTGGAAATTCCCGGAGCGGATCGACAAATTGGAGATTTCGCCGCAGTCGACCGGCGGTACCCACGCTTGTAGCGACTTCGACGACGGCACGTCCAACCTGCTCGACCCGCTGCAACCGTGGTTGCCGCGCTGGGCACTGGAGGTGTCGAATCGAAAAAAATCGAGCCGCCTGGTCTTTCTGCCACTCGACGTGGCTGGTGTACGATTCGACGTCAGCCTGCCAACCGCCGCCACAAGGCTCGACCACGATTCAGCGGACGCCGATGATGATGAGTTCGAGGACGTCGACAGTCTGCAGGAAAATTTCAAGGAAATGAGTGAATTCGATTGAATCCCCCGTTTCAGGCAGCGCTGAGTCGCAGCAACGTCAAATCGTCTCTGGCTTCCTGCTGCTCGCCCAATAACTGTTGCACTACGAACTGCAATTGCTGCTGGGGCCGTTGTCCGCGGCTCGCCGTCAGCAGTTTCAGCAAACCACCAATGCCCAGCTCAGCGCCGTCGCCTGTACGGCATTCAGTCACGCCGTCCGAAAACAAATACAGATCCCGTCCCGCGATGCTGTAACTGACTTCGCTGTAATCGCTGTCGTCCAGCACACCTAGAGGCGGGGCATCGGCTTGCAATAGCTGTGGTTTCTCGCCTGCCGACAGTAACAGTGCCGGAAGATGGCCTGCGTTCACGAATACCAGAGTCCCTTGCTGTGGCGCGAATACGCCACAGGCCAAAGTAACGAACATGCCGTGCGCGCTGGTCTCGGCAATTTCTCGATTGACTGTCCTGACGAGTGGCGCGAGTTCCAGGTGTTGGCGGGCCAGACAGCGGCACAGACCCGCCACTTTGGCCATCAGGATCGCAGCGTTTGCGCCTTTTCCCGAGACGTCTCCCAAGCAAAAAAAGATCCGCCCGTCGGACAGTGGAAAATAGTCGAAGAAGTCGCCGGACAACCGCTTTGCGCTGATATTGACACCTGCCAGGGGGAAGTCATCGGGCATCGGCCCGGGCAACAGCGCTCGCTGTACTTCGCGAGCCTGCTCGAGCTCGCGGTCCAATTCCGCGGCCAGGCGGTCGCGTTCGCGTAGCGTGTTCTGCAGCCGCAACGTGAGTTCCTGATAACTCAAATTTTCTTCTGCCAGTGTCGCGTTGGTGTCCCGCATCAATTCTTCGAACGTGGGATGCACGCCTGTTTTCACACCCAGGTCGCTCGCCGCGGCGCCGAGTTCCTGCGGTAATGCCGCGAGAAATGCATCGGCCTGCTCGGCTTGCAGACCGAACGACTCACCCAGCAACGAGCGGCAACCGGTAAGGCAACCACCACGCTCATCGACCTCGTAGACGGCGGCAAGCCAGTCTGCGCAGCAGAGCGTATTCGCTAACCTGGAACTTTGCGCTGTATCGCGCGAATGATGCGCCGCTATTGCCTCGCGCAAATCCGCGGGCAGTTCCCATTGCTCGGCGATCAACGCGCCGGCAGCGTCGTGTCCCATGCAGAAACGCTCGCGTTCCAACACCAGGCGGCGCTGCGGATTCAGGCTGCGTAGTTCCGAGTACCGCACATCGGCCTGCGGTTGCACGACAAATAACACCATCAGACCGAAGTCCTGCAGCAGTCCCGCGGTAAAGGCTTCTTCACGATCCAGCCCGGCGAACTGAGCGAGCAGGCTGGCGGCGACTGCACGGCGCAGTGAATCTTCAGCAAACCGTTCACTATCAAAGTTGGCGATTTGCGCACCTTTCAGCGCGTCGCGCACGGCGATACACAAAACCAGGTTGCGCAACGCGCGCTGACCGAGAATCACCGCCGCATGCGCGACCGTACGCACTTCTTCGCGAAAGCCATACCACGCGGTATTGACGACGCGCAGCGTCTCGGCAGTCAATGCAGAGTCGCGTGCCGCGAGCGCACCCAGATCAGCGTTGCTGCAATCGTCGCGCGCACAAGCCCGCATGATCTCCAGCGCCACTTTTGGTGGGGTCGGCAGATCGGCAGGTTTTATGACAATCGGTAAGGCGTTCAAGACTGGGACCTTGGAATCAACTAAGCGGGTAGCGGCGTAGCGACGCGCAGCTTGAAACGCGAAACTCTTGTCTCGTCCGAAGAGAAAGACCGTACATCGGTCTCAAGTATCCCCGCACAACGGCCGATATCCCCGCGGAGTAAGGCCGAAGATGGACAGATCAATGCAGGTGGGTGGATGTGAACTGCTGCACGAGCTTGCATTTGAAGCCCGAGCCTCGGCGCTGGGCGAAATGCGCCGTCAGGTAACAGAGATTCTCGCCCAGGCGGGCTGCGCAAAGGGTGAGATCCAGTCAATCGTCATTGCGCTCAATGAGGCGTGCATGAACATCATTCAGCATGCTTACGGCGGCGATTCCAGCAAGCCCATCCGTATGCACATCGAAGTCAACGACAAGGGTGTGCATTTCGAGTTGCTGGACTGCGCGGCACCGATCGACCTCGCCCGGGTAAGGGGCAGATCGCTGCAGGATCTCCGCCCCGGCGGCCTGGGTGTGAACTTCATTGCGCAACTCATGCATGACGTGCAATACAGCCACCGCACGGAAAACGCCGGCAATTGTCTGCGCATGGCCTGGAAAGGCCGGCCTCGAGCGTCGGACGCTTGAATGGAAATAGAACTTCGACAGACGGGGAATATTTCAGTTGCCGCACTGCAAGGCGAAGTTGATCTCTCCAGTTCGCCGCAGGCACGCTCGACTATTCTCGACTGTCTGAACGGCGGCAGGCCGCTGCTGGTGGATCTGTCGTCGGTCGACTACATCGACAGTTCCGGAATCGCCAGCCTGGTCGAAGGATTCCGCCTTGCCAGGGACAAACAGCTTACCTTCGGATTGCTGGCCGTCAGCGAGCCGGCGCTGCGCGTGTTGCAGCTCGCGCGCCTGGACAAGGTATTTCCTATCTACGCGGATTTAGACGCCTACCAGGCATCCCGGTAGGCACCGTGCAAGTGCAGAACGACTCGCAGAATCTGCTCACGCGAACCGGGCGCAGCACCACCGCGGCGGTAACGGAGTTGGGTTACCAGGCCAGTCTGCTGGCAGAAAGTCTGCGCTGGATCTGTGCCGGAGCACTGCGCAGCCAACCCGTGCGGGCGCACCAGGTGGTTACGCAAATGGCGGTTACGGGGCTGCAGGCGATTCCGATTGTTGCGATTCTCGCAATGGTCATCGGTTTGATGCTCGCTATTCAAGGCATTCACACGCTGCGGGCTTTCGGTGCCGAATCGCAGGTTGTCGTCGGCATCGCACTCGCTGTAACGCGCGAGTTCGCA
>Ga0224508_10004973_pt1 | contig 10802 bp, 10 predicted proteins | sample SF_Jan12_sed_USG_4_FD_170157 | JGI IMG/M metagenome (GOLD analysis project Ga0224508, IMG submission 170157) | Sediment microbial communities from San Francisco Bay, California, United States - SF_Jan12_sed_USGS_21 | ecosystem: Environmental > Aquatic > Marine > Sediment | place: USA... | reverse complement strand
ACGGAAGTTGACGATCTCATCACCCTGGATCAGAACTTTATTCCTCAAAACTTTAGTGAGGCCGTGATCGAGGGGCTCGAAGCCGAGATATCCGCTAATATTGCCGAGTGGATTGCACGTGCTGCCCTGTCCTATGTCGATCCAAGAGATGACCAGACAGACAACAGATTACCGCGGCGGGCCAGGCGGAGCGCGAAGCTGGAAGCAGAGCGCCGGTTCGGGAAGACCCGCGCCGCCCTAAGCCTGATTGCTCAGAGCCGGCGTTTCGACGACCCGGACAACACAATCGAAGTCAACGGGTATGGTATTGTAAACGTGGCGGTCAGTCGCGAACTATCCAAGAATTGGACGTTGCGGGGGCGTTTCAACAATCTTTTCGACAAAGAGTATCAAACCGTCAATAGTTTCGACGAGCTTGACCGAAACGTGTTCGTGACTCTCGCTTACCAACCGCACGAATGACTCAGCGCTTGCTCAAGACGATACGTCACGACACCAACCGGTTGCACAAGATGCGGTCCGATAAAATCAATATGTTTAAATTCGCGACGCTCTCTGCCGCGATTCACATGTTAGGGCTTGCCCACTGGCCCACCCCGATTATGTTGACCTATGGTGCCGAGAAGGTTTTATCGGTGCGCTTCTTTCTTGAGATGTCAGACGACGTCACGTCCGCCGCGACCAAACCCGCGGCAACCTCGCGCGAGCGGCTTGCCAAAGAAAATGCCAAGCGCCCACAATTCCGCCATGCTCGCGATAATGAGCGCGACAGTAATTTCGGTCCACCAACAAGAATACGAACGGCCGCAAAACCGGAAGTCAACAAAACACTGCGCGCACCCAAATACACTCGTGAAGATGGTATCGTCATGCAAACAGCGGCGCCTGTTCCATTCCCCGAACCGCCGAAGGCTGGGCCTTTCGCAGCTACGCGGCACCAGCAACCACCGCTCGATAAGCCTATTGCGATGTCATCCATGGTCAAGTTGGACCAACCGGTCACACCCGCGAATACAATAGCTGGTGGTGACACGAAATCGGCGAGCGCACACATTCGCGGGAAACTACGAACCGACCTCGCACGCTATTTTTCGTACCCAGCCATTGCCCGGCAACGCGGGTGGCAAGGCCATGTGCAGATCAGGTTCAGGGTACAACCGGATGGAAAGCTCACCAATATTTACATCGCTCGCAGCTCTGGGTACCGATTGCTGGACAAATCAGCCCTCAAGGCACTGCGGCAAGTTGAGCCCCTAGTCGAGGCCGCAACCTTGCTCAACGGAAAATCGGTTGATATGGAATTACCCGTTATTTACAAACTGGAACAACCGTAAGCGATGGGGCATCGCCTTTCAAAGATTTACACTCGCACCGGCGACGATGGCACTACTGGCCTCGGCGACGGCACTCGCGTCAGCAAGGACAATCCACGGGTGGAGGCCTATGGCACCGTCGATGAGCTAAACAGTGTCATCGGGCTATTACTGACGAACAGCCTGCCTGAGGAAATTCACGAATGTCTGGTGGGCGTGCAACACCGCTTATTCGACCTCGGGGGTGAGTTGTGCCTGCCAGCACACACGGCCATTACACAGCATCACGTCAGCGAACTTGAACGAATACTCGACGATCTAAATGCCAGCCTGTCGCCACTTAAGGACTTCATCCTGCCTGGTGGCAGTGCGGCAGCTGCGGTGTGTCACGTCGCGCGCACCGTATGCCGGCGTGCCGAGCGCCGAACCATCAGCCTGAGCAAGCAAGAAAAAATATCCGAATTTATCGTGCAGTATCTCAATCGCCTATCCGATCTGTTGTTTGTAATTGCGCGCACCTTGAATGTCCAAGCTGGCCGTCAAGATGTTCTCTGGAGAAAAGAGAAATCCTAGAGTAAGTAGAACGTACGCGGATGACGGCGCTATTTCTTTGTACTTCGCGCAATCTCCAAGACTTTGCACAGCTGTTCGGCGCCGTCGAGAATACGCGGACTTTGACGTGCGATCAGGTTGTCAGGGATGAGAAACAGATTATTCTTCTTCACGGCATCGACATAGGTCCATTTTTTCCAGCCATGTAACACAGTTGAATCGTTTAAGCCAGCCGCAACAATGGCAGTTGGGTTCGCTTGTAGTACCGCCTCGATATCGATCTGAGGTGTCAATGTCGACAGATTGGAGAATACATTGATGCCGCCACATAGTTGGATAACATGGCTGATAAGATGTTGTCCATTCACGGTCATAAGGGGGTTATGCCAGATTTGGTAGAACACACCAACCGCCTTGCGGTGGGCATAGCGTGATCTTAGGCCGGAATACCGTAACCTGAAATTGGCGCTCTCGCGCCGAGCCACGTCCAGCGTGTTGGCCAACATGCCCAGATCTTCGATATTTTCGGCGATGTCCGTCATGTTTCGTGGCTCCGAACGAAACACTGGAATACCGAGTTCCTCAAGCCGCCTTACCACTCGCGGGGGATTCCCACTTTTCCACGCCACTACCAAATCAGGGCGCAAACCGACGATCTTTTCTAGATCCAGACCACTCGCATCACCGATACGAGGAATATCGCCAGCTGCCTGCGGGTAATCACTATAGGCGGCTACGCCTACCACGTAGGGTCCGGCCCCTGCTACAAATAGCAACTCCGTGGCATGGGGCGACAAACTAACAATTCGGCGTGCCGGCTTTGCTACGCTAACGATCTTACCGGCATCGTCTTGTACCTCGATCTTCGCTAGCGCCATCGGCAGCATTGCAAAAACGACCACGAGCACCAACAGTAAGCGCCAAGCCGACGTCTTCATGTTCAAATCCACATCAAAGGCGATCACGCCATGAGCTTGCGCGGGACAGCAACTAACTCGCGACTAAACTAAAAACCAATAGGAGAAAAACCAGGAGCAGCCAGAATAAGAGCGCGCGCCACACCAAGGCTAATGCGCGTTGCACATGGGTTGTATCTGCCGTCACAAGGTCAAGCGCTTCATCGTCATCACCGCCGGCGGCGACCTCACAATTTTTCATCTGCATCGCGCCTAATCCAGCTGCCAATAAGGGGACATCCGCACTGTCAGACCACACATCCCCGGCGTCACGCCAACAACGAAGAGCATCTTCGAAACTGCCCACGGCGGCGTAGCTCAATGCTGTAACGCGCGCCGGCGCCCAATCAAGTAGATTGGATAAATGCACTGTCGCCCAACCAAAGCCCACCGCCCGTTCAGCATCTCCGGCCCACAGTCGGGACAGGGCGCCGGTCATGCGTTGCAGAATGGCACCAAAAGGTCCAAGCAGAGCAAACCAGAACAACGGTGCAATGACGTTAGAATTCCCCTGCTTCAAAACCGCCACAACCGTATCATGGGCGATACTGGGTTCACTTAGGTCATCTGATAGCTGGCCCGAAAGTGTACGTAGCTTTTCATTCGCCACTGGAATCTCGCCCGCTTGTAAAGCATCGACAACATCCTCGGCTCGCTGTCCGAGACGATGAAGACCCACGCACCAAAACAACACTATCACATCGAATGCGAACTGAAATATCCAGGCTATTAGTCCTAATACAAAATGTAGAATCACAATGACTATCAACACGACAACTACAACAATCACCAAAGCGATGGTGCCGTGAGCGCGGCTATCGCCGTCGAATCGCTGCGCAACAAACTCGCCCATAGCACGCACCCACATGAACGGGTCCACGCGGAAATGTTCGGGAACGAATCGATCTAGCGCCACCGCTAGAAGAACGGCACACACAACTTCAAACATAGGGGGCCATGTATAAGTTCAAGTCGGCTCGTAATGTACCGGGGCGCCCACGTGAATAGCAAGCATCGCCATCACAAAGTAGCGAGAAAACGTGGCCAGTCGAACTGTGGACCGGGATCGGTCTTCCTTCCAGGTGCGATGTCGCTATGGCCGTAGATCCGATCACGCGTGATCGCCGGATAAGCGGCCATGATCGCCTGCACCACGTCAGTTAACGCCTGATACTGATGGGGCTCGAAAGGCAGATTATCGCTGCCCTCAAGCTCTATCCCAATCGAAAAATCGTTAACACGAGTACGCCCTAGGCAGTAGGATTCGCCGGCATGCCATGCTCGGCTGCGAAAGGGCACAAACTGTATAAGCTCGCCGTTGCGTCGTATGAGTAAATGGGCTGACACCTGCAGATCACAAACCTCAGCAAAATATGGATCAGCACTAGAATCTAGCGCGTTACAAAAGAACTGCTCGATCGCGGGTCCACCGAAATCGTCCGGTGGCAGACTAATCGCATGGATGACCAAAACATCAATCGCCATGCCTTTCGGTCTTTCGTCACAATTCGGAGATGGAACGAAGCGCACGCCTTCTAAAAGCTGGCTATTTGGGTCGACTCTCATGATCTAAACGACTGGACAAAACTACCTTCTCGGCACCGGCGATGCTTCGCTGGGCCAGCATTATCAAGCCTGCCGCCTACGCCAGCAAGTGCCGACATGAGTCATCATCGAATGTAGGAACGCAACTTGTTGAAGTGCTAATTAGCGTTGCGTTTAGCGACCTAAAACCACCGGCCCTAAAGTTTGGCGATATGATCCATGGGATTGATACCGAAAGCGCCAGATGGTAATACGCGCTTAATGCGCAATTCACCGCCAGTCCGAGTGCGATGCTTGGCCAAGTCAGCGATAAAGCGTTCGGTATAGGGTTCTTTATTGCTTTTAAGTACGAGCGCCACTTTCGGTTTTAGTCGCCGCTCGCGGTTAATCGTAATGACAACACCGATACCACCGGTGTTGAGTTCTACCAAACTCCCGATAGGAAAGATTCCCATGCACCTGATGAACTCCTCGACCAGTTCCGGCTGAAAATCCTTGCGGCGCCACTCATACATGCGCTTGAGCGCGTCCTCAGCCGAGATACCGCCGCGATAGATGCGCTGACTGGTGATGGCATCGTAAACATCGACAATCGCGCCAATTGAGCCTGATAACCCAATCAGATCGCCGGTTATTCTTTTAGGATAACCAGATCCATCGTGGCGCTCGTGATGTTGTTCAACAATCTGAATCGACTCATGGGGAAAGCCATCGGAACCCTTAAGTATCTCTACACCTGCCGGTACGTGTCCCTCCATGATTTCAAACTCGGCTTCACTGAGACCAATAGGTTTGTTAAGGATTTCGTCGGGCACCTTTACCATTCCGACATCATGCATTAGCGCCCCAAGCCCAAGAATCATGAGCTGATCGCGACTGAGGCTGAGATGACGACCAAAGATCAACGCCAACGTACACGTTCTGATGGCATGAAACGACATGTACGTGTTTGCCTGTTTCTCCTGGTTTAGCAGGACCAGGCTGTCTGGGTTTCGCTCCACGCTGTCGACGAGCCCATCAACAACCTTTTTTGCAAGCTCACTGTCGACCGCTTTTCCCTGACGCACATCTTTCAAGGTTTTCCCGACCGCATTCTTGGCATCCAATTCGATCTTCCTTGCCCGTCCGATCTCCTCCTCCACCGGCACACCTTGATCGGAGGCAAACCTACTTTCATGTGTTTGGCAGGTTATTCCCATCAACGCATCGGGGTTCCGCACCACGCTTTCGACCATGTCACGCACAACACTTTCGGCAGAGTGGGCGTCGACCGGTTCGCCTTCGCGCACACCAGCGAGTGCGTCTCGCACCATTTCCCAGGCCACTGACTCCAGCTGATTGGCGCGTTCTAACTCTTCTTCCAGGGGTAACTGGTCACGGTATGGCTCCCGATTGCGATAGGGGAGCTTGCCCGGATTGCGCTCGGGACTCTCGAGCAATTCCTTGAATTCTTGCTTTAGCTTTTTCTCAGCGACTCTAACCGCCTGCGTCCTGTGCGGTAGTTCTTTGCGCCCTTTCACCGGGACCAGATCATCGCCGAGCTCGGCGTCAATATAGACGTATTGGCAGTGCTCTCTAAGCTGGTCTATCTCTTTGGGACTGCCAAGCTCGAATCCCTGAAATAGGAAGGGTGTCTCAAGCCAAGGCCGATCCAACTCCGCTACGTACATACCCAAGCGAAGGTCACCAACATCTACGCGTTTTTTCATGGCCCCGCCCCGTTCCAACCCCAAGAGTTACATGCCGGTGCTACTGCACCATGGCTAAGTTCTTACAATTACAAGCTTAGTTCAATTACTTATGCGGTTTGAGATCGCCGCCGTCGCGGCCGGCAATGGCACATGCTGACAACGCCGAACAACTCAGCCAGTTAAGAAGTATAGGCCACCCCATGACACGAGCATGGAGGCGGCCCCGTCGGCTTGCTATCGCTTAAACCGACTCGCTGATAGACGTGGTTAGGCCTATTGACTCTTGCCGGGTCGGAAATTACCGTAGGTACGGCACTGTTACCGTCCACGTAGAAACACATTGAATATAAAGATATTTCTACAGGGAAGTAGCACGGCAGTCATGGCACTTGTTTCCCAATCGGTACTAAATGGGGCGGAAACGGGACGAAGGGGTATACCTTTTATCGGCCTTTTAGTACCGTTCGTCTGTCGCATCGATCGCCCTGTCAGACCGTTCATCTGTAAAAAACGACCGTTTATTCTCAATCGCGCATCTTTCGGCTTTACGCTGATAGAGCTGATCGCCACCTTGGTCATCGCTGGCATCCTCATGGCCCTGGCCGCACCCAGTTTCTCAAACTTCGTTAAGAACAACCGCCTCACCACCCAGGCCAATGACATAATGGCGGATCTGGCATTTGCCCGTAGTGAGGCCGTCAAAAGCGGCACCAATATCACCGTGTGCAAGTCCACTGACGGCACTACTTGCAATCCGGGGGCGGCGTGGAATGACGGGTGGATTGTCGTCAACACCGCCAGCGGCCAGGTATTTCGTGCCCATGAGGCGCTCACTGGCCGAAACACCATGGTTGGCACGGCAAGTGCGGCCCCCGGCCTCACCGATCAGATCGTTTACACCCGTACTGGGGTTTCGGGGCTGCAAGCACTGGAAGAGTTTCGTATCTGCGATTACGACCGCGGCCCCGCCCAAGGCCGGTTAATTGAAATCGCGATCACCGGGCGAGCACGAATCGCGATCGACGCCAATACCAGCCGACCACTTCCGCCTGCGGCCTGTAGTCCTTAGGAGAGCGCCCCCATGCCAAAAGCAACTATTTCTTTAGCATCCCGCAAACACCACGGCTTTAGTCTGATCGAGGTGTTGGTCGCCTTATTCGTACTCTCGATTGGCTTACTCGGTCTAGCTAGCCTGCAGACGTTGGGACTGAAATTCAACACCCAATCTTACCAACGTACACAAGCGGTGCTAAACGCCTATGACATCGTCGACCGTATCCGCGCCAATGCCGGTGGCATCACCGTGGCCGTTTATGACGATATCGGTATCAACGCCGCACCGCCGGGTTCGCCACCGAATTGTGGCGCCATCGCTTGCGACAATACGCAGATGGCTAATTACGACATAGCACAATGGAAGAACTCGCTAAGTGAACTACTAACCCAAGGCAAAGGCGCAGTCTGTCGGGGCGTACTTACCGCCGATTTCACCGGCTGCGCTGTGGATCCAGCCGGCGAAACCAGTTTCCAGGTTGGGGTGCAGTGGTTGGAAAACGATATTCCCATGCGTTTGGCGGTGGAGGCACAACTATGACTAACGATATAACGTCATGCGCAACGCAGTTGGCAAGCACGAGACCAAAGATGCAGGGCTTTACACTGGTGGAGATCCTAGTGGCCACCAGTATTGGGCTCATCATCCTCGCCGCCGTCTCACAGATCTTCGTTACTAGCCATAGCACCTTCAGACTGGAAGGAGATTTGGCGCGATTACAAGAGAACGGCCGCTTCTCGGTGGAGTTTGTCGGACAGGATGTGCGTATGTCCGGTAATCTGGGTTGCATGCAAAAGTACTCTGTACTCGCGGGCACCATCGTCGACCCAGTTACCAACCAATTGAATAACAATACCGACTATGGCTGGGATTTTTCCGCCGGCCAACACCTGCGCGGCCATACGTATACAGGTAGCGGCACGGCGTTGGGCGACTGGACGCCGGCCCTACCTGGGACCATCAATGGCCTCACCTATTTCACGGATGGAGAGGTGTCGGAGAACACCGATGTGTTGATGACACGCCGCGCCATGGCCGAGACTTTTAAACTCACTGCTGCGGTGACTGCTGGTGGCACGCCGAATATTGGAACTCCCAATGGCATAGGCAATGACGATATTGTACTGATTACGGACTGTAACGTCGGCGACGTATTTCAGATCACGAGTACCGGCGACCCGAATACCGACGGCAATCTCCCACATGGCACCGGTGGGACACCGGGTAACGTCGGCAACAACCTATCTCGAACCTACGGCATAAACTCTGAGGTCAGCAGAGTAGTCACTCGCCTCTACTATATTGGCCCAGGAACAGACGGTGTTACGCCTACCCTTTTCCGCAAAGACATCACCAGTGGAACGGCAGACCCGGTACCACAACCGCTGGTCGACAACGTGGAAGTCATGCGCGTGCTGTATGGCGAAGACACCGACGCGCCTTCTGACAATGAAGCGAATATTTATCGGCAGGCCAATAACGTCGTCAATTGGACCAATGTCGTAAGCGTGCGCATCGCGTTGCTCGTGCGCACCGCCGCCGAATCAGGGGATGTCGACACCAAGACCTATAACCTCGCGGGCATCTCCGTCGACCCGACCCCGACCAACGACGATCGCCGTCAACGGCGTGTGTTCACCTCAACTATCCAGCTTCGCAACCCGATTCCGTAAGCTAACCTTATCTGGGAGTAATTATGCAGACTTCGGTCAATATTAGCAGCCTGGTACCGCGCGAGCGCGGCGTTGCCCTTGTGATGGCGATGGTGTTTCTTTTGATATTGACCCTCATCGGGGTCACGACCATGAGCACCACGGTGTTAGAGGAAAGAATGGCGGGCAATATGCAAGACAAAAATACCGCGTTTCAGGCAGCCGAGTCGGCGCTGACGTCGGGCGAAAACTGGTTACGGCCGCTGGCAGCGATACCCATATTCGACCCATTGGTTACCAATGACGGCTTACACCGGCAGTCCGCCATCTCTACCCCCGTGTGGGATGTGACCACCGGCGTCTGGAGTGGGACCGATGTTGTCGACTACACCGAGTTACCCGGAGCGGGTAGCCCGCCATCTGGCCAGCTGCTCAGCCTTGTCAACCAGCAGCCGCGTTATCTTATTGAAGATCTGGGTCCAGTTCGGGACCCGCTCAAAAGCATCAAGCTTGGCACCCCGTCCCGGTCGACACGTAATGTCTTTCGCATCACTGCGCGTGGTACCGGCAGCAGTGACCAGGCAATGGCGATGGTCCAGTCCGTATTCGAAAAACAGTTCTAAACTAATGGATGGAGAAAGAAGCTGTCGTCGTCGGCCTGCTTATCAGTTTTGGGCATGTGCCCGGGCCCGCATGGATGCAGCCCATTAGATATCACTCTTGGGGATGAGAGTGGGAGGTAGTTTACCGATGAACATGTTGTCTACGATCTTGGCCAGACCTTTCGCAAGCCCGCGACGTCGATTGGCGTTGTTCAAACCAGGGCTCGCGTTTTTCGCGGCCTTATTGACGTTGATCCCGTTGACAAGCCCGGCCGGGAATCTGCAACTTCTCGACTCGCCGTTGTTTCTGCAAACCGCGGTGCAACCAAATATCTTTTTCATGACCGATGACTCGGGCAGTATGGATTGGGAAGTGCTATTAAATATGGGTGCTACCGGTGCGGGCAGGGACGATCTCGATTTAACCCCTGCTACCGATGAAGATCGCAGCGAGTTTTGTGTCGGCTATAACACCTTGGCGTATGACCCCAATGCCACCTACACGCCATGGAAGGGTAAGGACAAACTGGGCAGCGATTTTCAAGACGCGCATTTGATGGAAGCAGGGGGTTTCACGCAAATACGTCGCAACCCTTACTGCCCCGGATCGGACACCACGTCAAGCGATTGCAATGACGCCACCAACAACGGCACCACCGATCTGACTGACACCAACGTGCTGACCCTCGCCCACTATACTTGGACCGACGCCGACAGCGACGATGCCTTCGACCTCGGCGAGTGCGGCGATGTGACTAACACCACCGATGCGACGCTGTGGACCGGGCTGTCCGCCGCCCAACAGATCAACTACGCCAACTGGTATAGCTACTACCGCAAGCGTGAGTACGTCGTTAAGCGGGCGGCTAGCGAGCTAATCACCGCTAGCAAGAATCGGGTAGGCCTATCGAGTCTGCATAACAACCAAAACATCGGCACCCAGATCGAAGACATCGATGATATCAGCTTGCCGGTTAATCCGACTGCGCAAGCCAATAAAGCGGCCTTGCTCAACAATCTCGCCCGCGTGCGTTCGGACGGCGCCACACCGTTGCGCTTAGGGCTTGAAAACGTAGGCCAATACTATCAGGGCATCTCGCAGCCGGCGTTGTTCGGCTCTGCGCCAACACATAACACCAGCGAGACGATAAGCGCGCTGTCGCCGATCCTGAATGCCGCCAACGGTGGAGAGTGCCAACAAAACTTCACCATTCTGTTGTCAGACGGGTTTTGGAACGGTGGTGATCCGAGTGTGGGCAACACCGATACCGATGGCGCCGGCCCCTACGATGGCCCGCCCTACGATGATACCGTCAGCAACACCCTGGCCGACGTCGCTATGGATTATTACGAACGCGACTTGCAGCCCGGTCTTGCCGACCTGGTACCGACGTCGAGTGGAGACCCCAACCCGCAACAACATATGAATACCTATAC
>Ga0224508_10004972_pt1 | contig 10804 bp, 11 predicted proteins | sample SF_Jan12_sed_USG_4_FD_170157 | JGI IMG/M metagenome (GOLD analysis project Ga0224508, IMG submission 170157) | Sediment microbial communities from San Francisco Bay, California, United States - SF_Jan12_sed_USGS_21 | ecosystem: Environmental > Aquatic > Marine > Sediment | place: USA... | reverse complement strand
TTGCTAAAACATTAAAACGGTCGACGATCAGAGGAAGCCGTCAATGAATGAATACAATTTTTCGCCTAAGTCCGACAGACTGCTAGCCTAAAATATGCGTTTCTCGAATGATGCGGTTCGTTCCTCACCGACATTCTTGTATCTATCTCGATATGCTGTTTAGCTAATTTAGTATCAGGGAGAGCAAGCAAGTTGACGACATCTTGCAAGGTTGATCATGAATTTTCGTTAAGTCCGTAATCGCGTATAACATTTGCCACCCGGATTCGGTAGTTCGAAAAGATGCTTTGTTTGCCTTGTTCCTGGGCCGATTGGTGTTTTAGATGGCACTTCCATTGAATGATCGCATCCTCGTCTCGCCACAAAGACAGCGATACATATTTACCGGGATTCACTAGGCTTTCAAAACGTTCGACGGAAATGAATCCATCGATTTTTTCCAGTTCTGGGCGAAGCTCAGTAGCAAGCTCAAAATAGTTTTCGCCTTGGCCTGACTTCATTTCCACTTCAAAAATCACCGCTATCATTTTTCATGCTCCTAAGATTTTTTCTTTAATATTGCTTTCATGTATTCGGATAAAACCATAGCTTGATTGTGTTGTTCGTCCTTGGCGGAGTAAAGCAATGTGATATCTCGATCGCCAAAGTCCTTTAACAATGTTTCAACTGATTCAATATGACCGTTGAGTTCTTTTTTATAACGCCGTTTAAATTCTTGCCAATTGTCCGGGGCATGTTTAAACCATTTGCGCAGTTCATGAGAAGGAGCGAGTTCTTTCGCCCAAAGTTTAAAATTGACCCCGGTTTTCGTTAGACCACGTGGCCACAATCGATCAACTAATATACGCGCGCCGTCATCATCGGATGGCGCAGCATAGACACGTTTGATACGAATCTGCATCCGGTTTGTTTAATAAGAAGTACGCATGGTCAATTTGTACGTTGAGCTAACGCAAGCAATTCTTTGATTCCGTCTCTATCGACGTGTTCATCGCAAACGTAAATTATTTGCAAAAATAATTGCGCACCCAGCACACCTTTATTAATCTTGTTACGTAAATTGTCGGGGGATTGATCAGTGCCGATTTGTCGCAGGCGATAACTGAGGTCTTTGTAGCTGAGATCTTGTTTGGCCATGACGGTTTTTAACAATCGCTTAATTACGCCAGCCCACTCTTTGGAATAAACTGTAGACATGCTGGCTGCATTGATAGTATCTGGATTCATCAAATAATTTTACATTTGTTAACATATGGTGTATATTGTAACAATATATTTACAAATAAAGCAAAAATATAGCTTCGCGAGGGGCGCGCCATGCTAACGATGGGGAACAGATGATGGGGAGCCGTTATTTGCCAGGGGGTGTGAGATGGCGCGGTCTATGGTTTCTGGGTGCGTTCGCGCTGATCGCGGCGACGGAATTTGCGCTTTGGCGCTGGTTTACCGGTCATCTTGGCGTTGTATTTGGTGGGATATTTGGTTTGGCAGGGGTAGCAAGCGCGACGTTGTGGTGGTGGATGTACCGGCGATCACCGGAACATCTCATCGCGTTGGAGGTTGCGGACCAGGACTCGCGCCGGACGAATTCTTTAGAGTTGCAGGGTAGTTTGCGTCGGTTGGGTGTTGATCAGGCAGCCAGTCAGATCGGCCAATTGACTAAAAAATTGCATGCTTATTCCGATGTTTTGCAAATGCGCTTTTCCGATGAGCCTGTAATTATGGATCAATATATGAACGCTGCTTTGCACTTGCATCAAAGCGCTTATCGTAACCTTGAATCGGTTGCGGCGATGGCAAAGAGTGTTGAGTCCATCGACATGCCCCGCATTAAACAACGGCTTGATGCATTGCAAGAGCAGGGTAAGACTGATTCGTCAGAAGTTGATACTTTGCACGAACGCGAAGCGATGTACTTGTTGCAGCAACAACGTATCGATGAGTTGGTGATGAAGAACGAAAAGGCGTTAACGGCATTAAGCGATGCAGCGACGACGGTCTCGAATATTGATGCTCAGCGAGTGCGTACAACCGATACTCACGCCGTTATTGAGAACATGAAACGAGTAGCTGAACAAATAGAATCACAGGATGAGGAAACGAATAGTTAAAATCAAAACCAGGAGACAGCGATGAAAAGAATTCAATGGTTAACTTTGTTTACGGTAAGTCTTGTTACGTTTACCGGTTGCGATTTTGATTTTTCATCAATTAGCGATAAGAATCTAAGCCCGGAAAAAGCGCAATCGCGTTTGGCTGATCTTGTAGATGATATTGAATGGACACAAGACTTCGTTCAACGCCGGGCAAATGTGTCGTTGACTAAAACTAATTTGCTGGACACATTGCCCGACATTGACCAATACGGCGTTGTCGCGGGACCTCAGGTCTCTGGTGGTGTCGAGGTCGAGATATTCGCGTCCAGCGAAAAAGCGGGCAAAGGTTCCGACGGTTGGTTGGTTGATGTGGTTAAAGAATTCAACCAGAAACGATTTACACTATCCAATGGCAAAGTAGCACAAGTGCGTTTGCGCAAAATAGCATCCGGCACAGGCGCACAATTTATTGCGGCGCGTAAACACATACCGCAGGCTTATACTCCGAGTAATGTGTTGTGGATAAAGATGATCGAAGCGCAGGGTATACCCGTACACAAGGTGCGTGATCGCCTGGTGGGGAATGTCGGTGGAATTGTGATGAAAAAGAATGTGGCTGCAACTCTGCGTGAGCAATATTCCACGCTTGATGTTTCGTCGATCATCGACGCCGTCGCGCAAGGCAAGCTGATTACCGGTTACACCAATCCATACGCCAGTTCAACTGGTTTGAATTTTCTGGTATCAGTATTGCATGCATTTGCCGAATCTACCGATAGTAATATGTTGCGTCCCGATGTGGTCAGCAGCTTTGAATCTTTTCAGCGCAATGTTCCCTTTGTCGCAATGACCACATTACAAATGCGTGACTCGGTGCAGAATAATGGTGTGCTTGACGCGTTTGTTATGGAGTGGCAAACATTCAGCCAAACCCAGCCGCCGATGAGTGTTGAATACGAATTCATTCCGTTCGGTATTCGCCATGACAATCCATTGTATGCGGTGGGTGACGTAACGGAGGAACAAAAAGAAACGCTTGAACTACTGGCTCGACACGCTGAGAGCAATGCGTTTACCACGCTGGCAAATAACTATGGTTTTAATGACCTGGATGATTATTCCAGTGCATTCGACGTACCCGATGGTACGATCCTCGCCAATGCGCAAAAGGTGTGGAAAGAGAAAAAGGATGCGGGCCGGCCCATCACTTCTCTATTTTTAGTTGACGTTTCCGGTTCCATGTCGGGTCAGCGCATCAAGGCAGTGCGGCAAGCGCTTATCGGTGGCGCCGATTTTATCGCGACGCATAACTCTATCGGATTGGTGACATTTCAAACGACGGTCAATGTCGAATTGCCACCCCAGCCGTTCGATCTGCGACAAAAATCAGCCTTTTGGGCGGCGGTAGAAGACTTGGAAACTGAGGGCAACACCGCCATGTACAACGGTATTGCGGTGTCGTTGCAGTTGCTCCTGGAACAACGTAAGGCTAATCCTGATTCCAGATTGATGTTGTTTGTGTTGACCGATGGCGAGACCAACAAAGGTCTTAAATTCGGCAAGCTGGAAGAGGTGATTCGTGGTGTCGGTATTCCCATCTATACTATTGGTTATGCCGAGCAGATCGCGGAATTAAAGCAAATCTCAGCGCTGGTGGAAGCAGCTTCCCTGAATGCGTCCCAAGGCGACGTTAGTTATAAAATCGGAAATCTGTTAAATGCGCAGATGTAAATTGCATCCATGAAAACGTTTTTCACCTGGATAGCCATGCATTGTATTTTGTTTGGCCTTTGCGCCGGCGGTGTGCACTGGTACCTGACGAATAATCCTAAACAAGTGTTGGTGGCGGTGGATGCGTCCTACTCAGTGAAACCGTTCTGGAGCCGGGTTAAACAAGAAATCAAGAACATCGACAGTGGTAATCGCTATGCAGCATTTGCATTGGTAACGGCTAAACACAAAGTGCACGGCTGGCAGAACGCTCTACAACTCGGTACGACGTTGAGTTACGGTCCGCGCCGTTTGGAAGATTTGTTGTTGGGTGATCGTTATGCCGAATTGCGCGAGGCGGATGAGAAGATTCTCATCACAAATGCTTCGCCAGCGGAGTTAAAAAAATTCGATGACTGGGTATTGCGAACGGTTCGATAGGTTTTAATTAACCCGGTGGTCGGTTACTCATCATTTCCGGCAGCAACAACGCAATGTCGGGAAAGATCACTATCAGTGCGACCGCTATGATCATTATAAGGAATAAAGGAAAGGCTGCTTTTGCGATAAAGTCGATATCGCGTCCTGTCATACCCTGCAGCACAAATAAATTAAAACCTATGGGTGGGGTGATTTGCGCCATCTCAACGACGACGACTAAAAATATTCCAAACCAGATCATATCGAAACCGGCCTGACGTACCAGCGGTTCGATAACGGCCATGGTCAAGACGACAGCGGAAATACCGTCGAGAAAACAACCCAAGATAATATAAAAGAAAGTCAGCGCAATAATTAAATGAATCGGGGATAACTGTAACTCACCAATCCAGCTTGCTAGTGCACGAGGCAGACCAGTGAAACCCATGGCTAAGGACAGAAAAGCCGAACCCGCAAGTATCAATGCGATCATTGCCGAGGTTCGGGTTGCACCCATCAACGCTTCGTTAAAAGTCTGCCACGATAACGATTTTTGAAGCGCGGATATCACCAAGGCGCCGATAACGCCTAATACCGCGGCCTCAGTCGCGGTAGCAATGCCAAAATAAATTGATCCCATAACACCAGTGATGAGTAAAACCACTGGTATGAGTTGTAGCGTAGAGCGAATTTTATCTGCAAACGAAACGAGTTCATTTTCGTGCGTTGGCATGTCACGTCGCCTATACAAACTCCATCCCGCGATGTAACCCATAAATAACAACGCCAACATAATTCCAGGCAGGATACCCGCAATAAATAGCTTGGCGATGGACTCGTTTATGGTTACGCCATAAATAATTAAGATTATCGATGGTGGAATCAATAAGCCCAGTGTACCGGCACCGGCCAATGTGCCAATGATCATGTGCTCGGGATATTTGCGTGAGCGCAATTCTGGGATTGATATTTTTCCAACTGTTGCGACTGTTGCCGCGGACGATCCAGATATGGCAGCGAACAAGGTGCAACCCGCGATATTGACGTGTAACAAACCACCGGGTAATCGACGTAACCACGGCGCCAACCCACGAAACAAGTTATCCGACAATCGTGTGCGAAACAAAATCTCGCCCATCCATATAAAAAGTGGCAGCGCGGTTAACGTCCAGGACGAACTCGCGCCCCAGATGGTTAGGCCCATGGCGTCGCCAACCGGGCGGTTGGTGAATAACATCATGCCGAGCATCGCTACACCGATCAGGCTTAGTCCAACCCATACGCCCGTGCCCAGAAGAAAGAACAGGGCGAAAATAAAAAGCAGCGTTAAGGTAATTTCGTCCATGACTAATCAGTTATTGCACACCTTCTGCAACCGGTGCACGTTTGTCGGCTCGTGCAATGACACGAATCAAATTGTGTACGAGACAAATTGCAAAAACTGTAGAGCCAATCGCAACCAGTGTCTGTGGCACCCATAACAAAATGGCATCAGCCCCTTCGCTGCGTTCTTCCAATTGCCATGAGACGTAGCACAACCTCGCCAGATAAAAAGCGAGATAGGTTCCGACAAAACTGGCAATGCCAAGACACCAGATTTCCGCCAAGCGTTGCGCTGTTCCGCGTAAACGGTTCAATAATAAATTTACGCGAATATGACTACCACTGCGAAAGGCATGCGCGAGCGCGAAAAAACTGGAAGCTGCCATGGCATAACCGGAGTATTCGATAACACCGGGCACGTATAAACTCAGTAAGCGACTGACAATACTGGTTAGCACGAGTAACGCGAGTGCGATTAGACACAATGCAGCGGCAACACCGCATGCGACATAGATACGACTCAGGCCGCGATCTAGTGCAGAAATCAAACCCATAGAGTGAAAGTAAAAAAACGTGACGACGTAGAATTGCGTCGTCACGTTGAATGACTACATGCTTTTATAAGACTCGATCACCGCTTTACCCGCATCGCCTGCGCGTTCCAGCCATTCCTTGGTCATGGTATCGCCGATACTAATGAAATCGCTTTTCAACTGATCACCCGGCGGTCCGACCTCCATGCCGTTTTCGGCTAATTGTTCTTTATACCAGTCCGATAATTCCTGAGCTTTAGCCCAACCGGTCTGCTCGGCCTTAGCGGCTTCATCTCCGATTATCTTGCGCATGTTATCGTTCAAACCGTCCCATACTTTTTTATTCACTACCACCATGTTTTTGGGTAACCAGGCTTGAACATCGTACCAGTACTTCACATGTTCCCAGATTTTTCGGTCATAGCCGGTGGAGCCGGAGGAAATCATGCTTTCGGCGACACCGGTCGCGAACGCCTGAGACAGTTCCGCTGCTTCAATTTTTGTCGGCACCGCACCCATCAGTTCCGCCAGGCGTGACGTCGCGGGATTGTAAGCGCGAAATTTTATACCTTGCATATCCGCCGCACTATTGACCGGGTTTTTGTTGTACAGACCTTGGGGTGGCCATGGCACTGCATAAAGAAACTTCAGACCTTTTTCGTCCAGTATTTTTTCCAAAGTGGGTTTTGCCGCGTCATGCAGTTTTTTTGCATCCTCAAAACTGGTGGCTAAAAATGGCAAAGCGTCGAGTTCAAACATCGGATCTTCATTGCCTAACGCGGAGATCAATCGTTCGCCAATTGGCGCTTGGCCGGTGCGCACGGCACGAAAGATTTCGTCGCCTTTGAATAACGATCCACCGGGATGGGTGACGATCTCGATTTCTCCGTCCGTTGCGGCGGTTACCGCCTCGGCAAAGGCAGTGGCATTCTCAGAATGATAGTTTGTTGTGGCATAGGCCAGCGGCATGTCCCATTTCTCTCCCGCACTGACGCACAGACTGGAAAATACGAGTCCAGCGGCAAACAGGGTGGTGATGGTTTTCATAATTCTAATGCTCCTTAGGTTGGTTGAAATTGGTTATATCAGGCAAATTTCACCCAAGAATACCCGCACGGACGCTTGCAAACCAGTGGCGGGCCATTAAAATGGCGTGCTACATGCGTGGTTATCCAAAATCGCTTTTGTATTATCGGGTTTGAAGGGGACACGCGCGTATATTGAATTGATGGCGCGCAACAATGCGGTGTGAAAATTTCAATAGAGCATCGCTCACGTATTTAACCATTTGCAAGAGGAGACAATGCAATGAAACATGGATATCGACAATCCGCTCTCACGGCTGCCGTTACTGCCGGAATTCTGTTGTCCGCTAGCCAGGCTTATGGCGCTGGTTTTCAGATAAGTGAATCGTCCGTAAGCGGGCTTGGCCGTGCATTCGCAGGCGCGGGTGTAGCGGGCGATGATTTGTCCGATATGTTTTATAACCCGGCGGGACTGATGTTACTCAGCGATGAGCGTCAGTTTCAAATCGGTGGTACGTTTATAAGCTCGTCAGGCAAAGTGGTTAACAACGGGTCTACACAAAGTTTTGCCTCCACGGGTGGAATCCTGACCGTACCCGTTACCGGGGATGATGCTGACGGTGGCGAAGATTCTCTGGTGCCGAATCTTTACTATGCATCTCCCCGTTTCGGCAACTTCCGTTATGGAATTAATATCAATGCGCCATTCGGTCTGGCTACGGACTATAAAGATGGTTGGTTCGGTCAGTTTCATGCTTTGCGATCTGAATTGACCACGATTGATCTTAATCCATCCGTAGCCTACGCGGTTACGCCCGATTTCACTATTGGTGGTGGCATCAGCCTGCAAAAAGCGGATGCCGAACTCAGCCAAGCGCAGTTTTTAGGCCCAGGATTACCAGCAGGTGAAGCAAAGGTAGAAGGCGACGATACCAGTGTCGGATTTAACTTCGGTTTGATGTACGCCCCCACCGCTGATGCACGTATCGGCTTTGGCTACCGCTCGAAGATTGAACAGGAAGTGGATGGCGATCTGAAAATATCCATTCCGGGTTTAGCAGTGCCTGACGCGGGCGCGACGGCAACGGTGGAACTGCCGGAGACCGCTTATCTCTCAGCATTCAAACAGTTGAATAGCCAGTGGGGATTTCTCGCCAGTGCGCGTTGGACCAAGTGGAGTCGTTTTGACGAGTTACGCATCGAGTTCGACAATGGCTTGCCGGATTCCGTGACCGATGAAAGTTGGGAAGATGTCTGGACATTTAGCGTTGGTTTGAATTATCAGGCTACTCAGAAATGGGACGTGCGTTTTGGCGTTGCTGCGGATGAGTCACCGGTACCGGATGCCGAGCACCGAACACCACGAATCCCGGACGATGACCGCACCTGGTTGACCGTTGGCGCTAGCTACCACCCAACAACCAATGTCAGTGTGGACTTCGGTTTTGCACATTTATTTATTGATGACAGCGAAATCGATAACACGATAGAACTGGTTTCCACCGCTCCCGGCGCAGCTCGAGATAACATTCGTGCAGATATCGAAAACCCGGACGCCAATCTGCTCGGCGTACAAGTACAAGTAAAATTCTAGTTTGAGTTGTAATCGACCGGGTATCGGTTTTCCGATACCCGGTTTTTATTTGGCGATCAGCTGTCGGCATTCAGCACACAGTTAACAGCAGTTGGTGGGTGCCTCTAAGCTCAGTTAGTTAGCTCCTTGCTCCATGACTGGGAAATGAATATTCGAGTAGGAGCGAGCTTGCTCGCGAACAAGGTAACGTCGGAAAAATTCGCCAGCAAGCCTGTCCCTGCACAGGCAGGGGCTGACTCCTAGTTGCTTGACTAAGATTTCGCATCTACCAGCCGAAACACAACAGGAACCTCCGCCACGCTTTCTACTGCTTCACCATTTTTGAATGCGGGCTTGAAGCGCCAGCGTTTGACGGTGCTAACAGCTGATTTATCCAATGAACGGTAACCACTGCCGGTGCCAACTGCAACGTTTTTAACATCACCGTCAGCACTCACTGTAACGTGTAAAACCACGCTGCCTTCGTAACCCTTTTTTATTGCAATACGTGGATAGCGGGGTTTTGCGTTACCGGATGCCGGGGCCGCATCTCGTTGTTGCCCTAAGCCGTCGACGACAGAGCGGTTTGCGTTGGCGACCCGTAAAGGTTGTTGGTTGGTAATTTCTGTTTGTGATGATAAGAATTCACTTCGTGCCAAAGTTTCTGTGGTTACCGCGTTTACGCTGGATTCAATAATTTCAGTTTTGTCTGAAGCGTTTGGCTGCGAATTCGCTCCTTGAGTCGTTTTCTTATCTAAATCAATCGCAGGTTCAGATTCATCCGGTTGCAGCATATTTGTTTTAAATTTTTGCTGCGGCGAATCGAGAGAGTCGACAGTTTCTGTTTCCATTTTAGATGTTTCGTCTTTTGGAGTTTGCGTTGGTGATTCGACGTTTGTAACAACTGACTTCAATTCTTCTTCTACTGATTGATTCGGAATTTGTTCCGGTAATATCTCTTGTTTTGGGATTTCGACTTGTTCAACCGGCTCTCCAATTGGTGCGCTTGGCATCGATACAGATTTGCTCGCTTCGACAGCGCTCGAATTTATACTGGCTTCAGCAACCAAATGCGCAGTAATAATTGCGGGCGTTTTGATTGGAATGGCATTGGAAAACTCGTTAACAACACCGGCTACAGCGGCAATCGCACCGCCATGCAATAACACGGATAATATGATTGATGCGCTTAAGCGTCGTGATGTGCTAGTAGTGTGAAGCGTGTCGAGTTCCAGCCTTTTTACCTGACTGGTGGCTTCGGAATCGCGCAATATAAAATCAGTGTTGTCCATCGAATATCCGGTTACGGTCACAGTTCACTGCGCCGCTATCACGGATACCCGCACCACCGAATGAACCCCGTCCGGCGGAGAGCGACGCTGCGATGGCAGGTTTCCTGGCTCACGGGTCAATGCATCGCAGCCGCCTTCCCGATGCAATTAAAAGTACGCACCAGTGGCATGTGGGCCGCGTGCTCGCCGTTCACAGTTGCGGGGACAGCCAGGGTTTGCAGTGTTGCTTTACCCTGTTCCCTTTATTCCCAAATGGGAACCATCGCTTGTTGGTAAGTAAATCACTGGCGCGGGCGGGAATCAAGTGCCACTTCTGGTATTGTCGATTGTCAGTAGTGTTCTGTCGTGTTAGAAACCACTCCCAATATTGCTGATACCGTCTGACGCGACCTCATCCATACCAAACGCTATTCAACAAACTGTAATGTTGCCAACACAATCTCAAACTATTCGTTTGTACATCCCGGCCTTGATTGTACTGGCGGGTTTGAGTGTGGTGTTTGCGTTATTGACCGGCAGTGCGGATGTGCAATGGCGTTCGCTGTGGCCGTTTGCCAGTGCCGAAGCGGATGCGATGTCACATTCGATTGTTTGGCAATTACGATTGCCACGGGCTTTGCGTGGTTTTGTTGTCGGGGCGTTGCTATCGGTTGCCGGGGTTTACATGCAGGTGTTGTTGCGGAACCCACTTGCTGATCCGTATATTCTGGGTGTATCGGGTGGCGCGGCAGTCGGTGCTTTGCTTGCAATCCTGATTGGCTTGACATCTGTCGTTGTTTCAGTCGGTGCAGCAATCGGCGCGTTACTTTCTATGTTACTGGTTTTTGGCTTG
>Ga0224508_10004971_pt1 | contig 10805 bp, 10 predicted proteins | sample SF_Jan12_sed_USG_4_FD_170157 | JGI IMG/M metagenome (GOLD analysis project Ga0224508, IMG submission 170157) | Sediment microbial communities from San Francisco Bay, California, United States - SF_Jan12_sed_USGS_21 | ecosystem: Environmental > Aquatic > Marine > Sediment | place: USA... | reverse complement strand
GCTGCGTCCGGGTCTCGGGGCCACCAAGATCACGACCGCGCTCTTCTTCCGCCCCGGCGGCCGGTCGACCCAGAACGACGGCGTCGGCTCGCATGTCGTGGTGCCGTCCCCGTTCAATCTCGAGATCTTCGGCGAGCGCACGCAGCCGCACGCGCTCCCGTCCCAATCCATCGCTCCATTCCTGTCGGGCCGCGCCAACGGCTCGCCGAAGACGCGGCGCTGGCCCGAGGTGACGCCGGAGCTCGTGACGGAGCTGCGCTCACGCTCGGCGGCGCGCCAGTACGAGAGCGACGAGTTCCAGAAGATCCGCGAACAGCTCGCCGAGCGGGCCGACGACGACGGCGTGATCGAGATCGCCGAGATCCTCGAAGAACCCGAGGACGGCAACGAAGTCGGCGCACCGGAGGGCGAGGTTGCGCAGGCCGCGACGCCGAAGGAGCCCGCGGTGCCCGACGACGAAGCCGAGCAGGACGAAGACGAGCCCACTCCGCAGCGCCGCGAGGCCCTCAACGTCCTCCGCGACCTCGTCGTGCTCCAGGCCGGTGGCGAGGCGGTCGTTCAGTCCGCGGGAACCGACGCCCCGTCCTGATTCTGGGACCATCCCCGATTCCGGGACCCCCGTTCCAGCGACTCCATCTGGCCCCGCGGCGAGCCGATAGGGTCGGCGTGGATCCCTACTGGCACGACCTCCGCCGGCTCGGTCGCGCCCCTGCCGCGACCTGGGGCGGCAAGGCCGCGGGCTTGGCTCGACTTCTCGAGGCAGGGGCCCACGTTCCGGACGGCCTGGCTTTGCCCGCCGGTACCCCCGCCCCCGCTCTCTGGTCTGCCGCGGATCGAATGCGCTTCGCGAGCGCGGCCGATGCGCTGCGTTCGGGCGAGCCGCTGGCCGTGCGGTCTTCGGCGCTCGGCGAAGACGGCGCCACCCAGAGCTTCGCCGGGATCTTCGAAACGATTCTCGGCGTCGCCGATGGACGCGCAGCGCTCGAAGCCATCGACACATGCATGGCCTCGGGGCACTCGGATCGAGCGCGCGCCTACGCCGGCGGTGGCGCTGCGCAGCGGGTCGGCGTCGTCGTGCAGCGCCAGGTGCGCGCGCGGGCCGCCGGCGTGCTCTTCACCACCGATCCGAGCGGCGCAGGCGGCGCGCTTCTCGAGGCGGTCACCGGCCTCGGCGAGGCGCTCGTTTCGGGCAGTGCCGCCCCGTGGCGCTGGTGCATCGAGCAGTCCGGCACCGGCGCCTACGAGGTGCGCACAGACACCGGGCCAGGACCCGCCCCGCTCACCACCGAGCTCGTCACCAGGCTCGTGCGAGAGGCGGCGCAGTGGGTCGCAGCCCTCGGCGAACCGCTCGATCTCGAGTGGGCCCTCGACCCGGCCGGCGGAATCTGGTGGCTCCAGGCGCGCCCGATCACCGCTCAGCGCGAGCCGACACCCCCGCCGGACGTCGACCCGGGCTGCCACGGCGCCGAAGACGGAGCGATCACGGTCTGGACGAACGTGAATGTGCGTGAAACGATGCCCGACCCGCTCGCGCCCCTCGCCTGGAGCCTCTGGCGCGACCGACTGATGCCGGCGGTCGCACGCCTCAGCCTCGACTTCGGCGAGACGCCCGCCCAGCGACACCTGACGGTGGCAGACCGGCTCGACGGACGCGTGTACTGGAACATCAACGCGGTGTGTGGCGTCCCCGGCTTCAGCGCCATCGTCTCGCAGATGTTCTCGGCGCTCGATGCCGAGGCCGCGCACGGATTCGAGGACCTTCAGCGCCGAGGGGTGATCGCGGGCCGCCGCTTCCCCGGCGGACGGCGCGCGGTCTTCCGAGCGTGGCTGCGTTCCCAGAAGCGGGTCTTGCCCGCGCTCTGGCGGGCGCGCGACCCCGAGGCCAGCCTCCGCACCTTCGAGGCCTTCGGCGCCGCGATGATCGAGCGGCAGCGCGCGCCGCTCCGAGATCGGAGCGACGCGGAGTTGGTCGCCGAGATCTGGGAAGTCAGCAACGACGACGTCATGGACGTACCGCGCCTGTTCGGGAGCCTGTTCGCAGCCATGTTCGCGTTCACCTCGGCGCGCGCGGCGTTCGCGAGCTACCCCGAGGCGCAAGCGCTGCTCGGCGTCGGAATCCCGCGGAACCCGACGACACAGATGTCGCTCGACATCGATGCGCTCGCCGAAACGGCGGGCCCGCTGGCCACCGAGTTTCTCGAAAGCGAGACGTCCGAAGAACTGTTCGCGCGGCTCGAAGGATCCGCCGAGGGCCTCGCCTGGATGGAGCGGTTCCACTCGTTCCTCGACTGGAACGGCCAACGCTGTCCGCGCGAATTCGACCTCAGCGTCCCGCGCTGGAGCGAAGATCCCAGCATGCTCCTCGATCTCGTCCGGGCACACCTCCGGGAGCCGACCAAGGAGGGCGCCCGCGCGCGCCTGGAACGCCTGGGCGTGGAGCGCGAAGCCGCGTTCGACGCGGCCATCGCGGCGGCTCCCGCCTGGCGTCGCCCGCTGCTCCGAGCGCTCTCTCGGGCGGCGACCCGTCATCTGCCGCTCCGCGAAGCGGGCAAGCACTATCTCCTGTTCGTCTTCCAACGGGTGCGGGCGCTCGCGCTCGAGCTCGGCGGACGGCTGGCCGCGGAAGGCGAGCTGCGGAGCCCGGAAGAGATCCTGCTGCTCGATCTCACCGAGCTCGGCGACGCGGTCGCGGGCCGGCTGCGCGGCCCCGCTCTGCGTGGGCGGATCGATCGCGCGGCCGCCGACATCGAACGCTGGCAGCCGCGCCCCCCGGCCACCTTCGTGCGCTCCGATGGGGTGCGCGTGCGGAGTGCGCCGGCGCCGGCAGACGGCGTCCTGCGGGGCGCGGGAATCGCGACCGGCACGGTGACCGGTGTCGTGCGGATTCTCACCGAGCCCGACCCGTCCGCGCTCGGCGAGGGAGAGATCCTCGTCGTCCATCTGGCCGACCCGGGCTGGACCCCGCTCTTCCCGCGCGCCGGTGGGCTGATCATGGAAGTCGGCGGTCTTCTCTGCCACGCGGCCATCGTCTCGAGAGAGCTGGGCATCCCCGCGGTGTTCGGCGTCTCCGGCGCAATCTCCGCGCTCGAAGCCGGCCAGCGCGTCCGGCTGGACTCGGACGCCGGCACCATCACGCCGCTCTGACGCCCTCGCCAGCGCCGCCGAGTGGGCCCCGTGGGGGTCTCGTACTCCGCTATACTCGGCCGACTCCAGGGAGGGAGTGCACATGGATCTGGCGCCGGAAACGCGCGAACGCATCGACCAGTTGATTCAGAACGACCGCGTCGTCCTGTTCATGAAGGGAAATCGGCAGGGCCCGCAATGCGGGTTCTCCGCGACGGTCGTCCAGCTGCTCGACCGCCTCGTTCCGACGTACAGCACGGTCGATGTGCTTTCCGACCCCGAGATTCGCGACGGCATCAAGACGTTCTCGTCCTGGCCGACGATCCCGCAGCTCTACGTGGGCGGCGAGTTCATCGGCGGCTGCGACATCATCCAGGAGATGTTCTCGGCCGGCGAGCTGCACGAGGCGCTCGGCATCGCCGCAGTGACGGGCGAACCCCCGACCCTCCACATCTCGGACGGAGCTGCCGAAGCGCTGCGCAAGCTGTCGGAGAACAGCGGCGGTCGTCCGCTGCACCTGACGATCGACGCGCGATTCCAGGCGGGGCTGTTCTTCGGACCCGAGGAAGCCGGCGAGCTGCAGGTCGAATCGAATGGCATCTCGCTCTCACTCGATGCGCTGACCGCGAGCCGGGCGGAGGGGCTACGGATCGACGCCCGCGAAACCGCCGACGGGCCGGCCTTCTCCCTCGAGAACCCGAACGCCCCGGCCGTGCAACAGCTCACCGTCAGCGAGCTGAAGAAGCTCCTCGATTCCGGCGAGACGTTCGAGTTCCTCGACGTCCGCACGCCAGAGGAACACGAGAAGGCCCGCATCGAGGGCACGACACTCCTCGACCCCGAGACGGGTGCGGCCCTCGAGAAGCTCGGTCTCGACACACGCCTCGTGTTCCACTGTCATCACGGCGGCCGGAGTCAGAAGGCAGCCGAGCACTTCGCCTCACTCGGCTTCCGCAACGTCTACAACGTCGTGGGCGGCATCGACGCGTGGTCGCTCGAAGTCGACCCCGACGTGCCCCGCTACTAGGAACGAACGTGCCGCTGCAAATCCTGAGTTCCCCGCCCCCGGAACCCGAAGACGTGACCGGACGCATCCACGCGGCGATCGCCGAGGCACTCCCGAACGCCGAGATCGAGGTCGCATCGGGCGGGCCCGGTCACTTCACGATCACGGTGACGTCTGCAGACTTCGAGGGCGAGACCCGCGTGCGCCAGCAGCAACGCGTGTACGCCGCGATCGCGCCGCTCATGGCTGGGGACAACGCGCCGGTGCACGCGGTCGACAAGCTCACCACGCGCGTGGCGTGAGCGCCGCCGCGGCCCCGGCAGGCGAGAACCGCAGCGAGCTGAACGCCGGGGTCTCGCCGGCCGCCCCGGGCGAGTTCGCGCCGCTCCAGATCGGACCGCTGCGCGTCGACCCGCCGGTGGTGCTGGCGCCGATGGCCGGCGTCACGAACGCGCCCTTCCGGCGCCTCTGCCGCGGCTTCGGAGCCGGGCTGTACGTGAGCGAGATGATCACGGCGCGCGCGCTGGTCGAACGCAACCGCCGCACGTTGCATCTGGCCGGGTTCGCTCCCGACGAGAAGCCGCGCAGCCTGCAGCTCTACGGCGTCGACCCACACTACGTCGGCGAAGCGGTCTCCTTTCTCGTCGGCGAGGGCCGCGTCGATCACATCGACCTCAATTTCGGCTGCCCGGTTCGCAAGGTCACGAGGCGCGGCGGCGGCGCGGCGATCCCGCTCAAGCCGCGCCTGCTCCGCAACATCGTGCGAGCGGCCGTCACCCGCGCGGGCGACGTGCCGGTGACGATCAAGTTCCGCCTCGGCGTCGACGACGCGCACCCCACCTTCCGCGACGCCGGTCGAATCGGCGCGGGGGAAGGCTGTGCTGCGGTGGCGCTTCACGCCCGCACCGCCGCGCAACTCTACGACGGCGAGGCCACGTGGGACGCGATTGCGGAGCTGAAGGCCGCCGTCCCCGAGATCCCCGTTCTCGGCAACGGCGACATCTGGGAGGCCTGGGATGCGCTCCGCATGATGCGAACGACGGGCTGCGACGGCGTGGTCGTCGGGCGCGGCTGCCTCGGACGACCCTGGCTCTTCCGCGATCTCGCCGACGTCTTCGCCGGGCGCGAACCCAGCCCGGCGCCCCGGCTCGGCGAAATCGTGCCGCTGATGATCGAGCACGCAGAGCTGCTCTCGCAATGGCTCGGCGAAGCGGCGGGCATCCGTTCCTTCCGAAAGCACGCGACCTGGTACACGAAGGGATTCAAGGGCAGCGCCCGGCTGCGCCAGCGCCTGACGCACGCGGAAGGCGTCGCCGAACTCGCGAACATCCTCGAGGGCCTCGACCCGGACGAACCCTTTCCCGCGCACGCGTTGCGGGTCCCGCGCGGCAAGAGCGGCGGGCGCCAGCGCGTCGCTCTGCCCGACGGCTACCTCGACGAGCTCGACGACGCGACCCCGCCGCCCGCCGAGGCCGAGGATCCCGCCTCCGGCGGCTGACATCATGGCGGAGCGCGTCGTCTTCCCTCAGCCCGGCGGCTGCATCTGCGGAGACGTCCGGTATGCGCTCAGGGAGGATCCGATCACCCTCTATGTGTGTCACTGCACCGACTGCCAGTCCGAGAGCGGCGCCAGCTTCACGCTTTCGATGATCCTCGGGGAAGGGATGCTCGAAGTCGTTCGCGGCGAGCCGCTCGAGTACACGCTCCAGCTCCCGGACGGACGCCGCAAGGGATCGAGCTACTGCGGCCGCTGCATGACGCGCCTGTACGGCCCCTCGAAGCGCCGGGGGCTGACCTTGCTGTCTCCCGGGACCCTCGACGACACCTCGTGGCTCCACCCGGCGGGACACATCTGGACCCGCAGCGCCCAGCCCTGGATCGACGTTCCATCGGACACTCTGCGATTCGAGCAGCAACCGGACGAGGAAGGATCTCTCGAGCTCGCACGCCGCTGGAAGGCGCGCGTGTAGACTCGAAGGCATGCTCGAAGTCGCAATCCTGAACGTCCGGACCGGCCAGGGCCCCGCGTTCGAGCGGGCCTTCGCGGAGGCACAATCGATCATCGCATCGATGCCCGGCTACGAGCGCCACGAGCTGCGGAGCTGCGTCGAAACGGAGAGCCGCTATCTGCTGCTCGTCTGGTGGCGAGACCTCGAGAGCCACACCGTCGGGTTCCGGGGCTCCGCGGAGTACCAGGAGTGGAAGGACCTCTTGCACCACTTCTACGAGCCGTTCCCCGAGGTCGAGCACTACGCGCCGCTTCTCAGCGGCCCCTAGCAGGGTGCTGCAAAACCCCTCCCGTCGCCCGCCACTCGTCTTCGAACCGACCTCTGCGTTGCGAAACCTCGCTGTAGAGGAACTACAGCTTCGCCTTCCCGCCTTGAGTTCGGCCCGAATCCGAGCGCCTGGCTCGGTCCGGGGTTCTCCAGCAACCTGCAAGCCGAAGCGGCCCGCGGCCCGGGCACGGGCTAACTTCCGTGCCATGTCCTTGAACATGACACGCGAAGAGCGCGAGGCCTTCCTCGCAGACGTTCACATCGGTGTGGTCAGTGTGGCCGACGGCGAGCGCGGCCCGCTGACGGCTCCCGTCTGGTACGCGTACGAACCCGGGGGTGAGATCCTGTTCGTGACCGGCGCGGACTCGCTGAAGGCGAGAGCGCTCCGCGCCACCGCACGGGCGAGCTTCCTCGTTCAGACCGAAGAACTCCCCTACAAGTATGTGAGCGTCGAGGGGCCCGTGACGGTGGGCGTGGCCGATCTCGAAAAGCACACCCGACCGATCGCACACCGGTACCTCGGTCAGGAAGCCGGCGACGGATATCTCGCTTCGACGCGCACCGAAGATGGAGCCGAAGAAGCGCTCATCCGAATTCGTCCGGAGCGCTGGCTGACGGTCGACTACGCCAAGCAGTTCGCCGGCGCGTGAAGCTCTCGGAGCTCGCGGCGCGCGAGCCGCTCGCGCCGTGGAAGAACGCACCCGGCATTCCGTGGGACGAGCCGGAGTTCAGCGCACGGATGTTGCGCGAGCACCTCTCGCAAGATCACGACGCCGCGAGCCGGCGGTTCGCACGGATCGATCGGCACGTCGCCTGGTTGCACGATCAGGTCATTCCCCGCACCCGAGGGAGCGTCCTCGATCTTGGCTGTGGACCGGGACTCTACACTTCGCGGCTCGCTCAGCGTGGCCACCGCTGTTTCGGTGTCGACATCTCCCCGGCGTCGATCGAACACGCGCGAGGGGAAGTGGCCGATGCCGGGCTCGGGTGCAGCTACATGCGGGCCGACTTCCGGTCGGCTCCGCTCGGCGCCGGGCACGGCGCGGCTCTGCTCCTCTACGGCCAATGGAACGCGCTGCGACGCGAAGAGGCCACTGCGCTTCTCGGAAAGATCCGAGAGGCCCTCACCGGAGGCGGTGTCCTCGTCCTCGAGGTCCACACCGAGAACGCGATCGAGTCGCGCGGTCGCGAGGGCCCGATCTGGTATCCCAGCGCGGGCGGCCTCCTGGCCGAGGGCGACCATCTGGTCCTCCAGGAGAGCGGTTGGCACGAGGATGTGCGTGCGGCCACCCGGCGCTGGTTCGCAGTCGATGCCGAAACCGCCGAGGTGAGCGTCTATGGAGAGACCCACGAGGCGTGGTCGGACGAGGAGTACCGCGACGCTCTGACGACCGCCGGCTTCACCGAGATCCAACGAGCGCCCTCGCTGACCGGGAAGAAGGACCGTGACCAGAAGGACCTCTTCGTCCTGACTGCGGTTCGCGGCTAGGAGGGGCCTCACCCGTGCGGTGGCGCGATGTCGGGGCCTGGTGGGGTACGACCGAGGAAGAGCGCGGGCGGTCCTATCCCTGTGACGCGGCGCTCCCGGACTGGAACGAGGGCTGGTACCGCGGCGTCGACGTCGCCGCACCGCCGACGGTGGTCTTCCGCTGGCTCTGCCAGCTGCGCGCCGCGCCCTACAGCTACGACTGGATCGACAACTTCGGCCGCAAGAGCCCGCCCCGACTGACGCCCGGACTCGAGCAGCTCGAGGTGGGACAGCGCGTGATGTCGATCTTCGAGCTGGTGTCCTTCGAACCGGGCCGGCACCTGACCGCCCGGGTCCGAAAGCCCGGATTGTTCCCGCCGCTCGTGGTCTCCTACTGCGTGAGCGAGTCGAGCCCGGGGCACACGCGACTCCTCGCCAAGCTCGCACTCCGACTCGACGACGGCATTCGCCACCGCATCGTCCAGCTGCTGCTCCCGTGGGGCGACTGGATCATGATGCGCAAGCAGCTTCTGACGCTCAAGCGCTACGCGGAGCGGGACGCGCAGTCAGAGCAATAGGAGCACCGCGATCCCGACCCCGATGAGCGCCACGCCGGGAATCTGGCGCCACACCTCGCGTTCCCGCCAGACGACCAGCGCTAGGACGACGGCCAGCACCGCCTCGATCTGCCCGACGGTCTTCACGTACGCCACCAGCGTGAGCGAGTAGGCCCAGAACCAACCGAGGCTGCCGAGAAAGCCCGTCGCCCCGATACCGAGCATCCGCTTCCAGTGGACGCGCACGTGCGCGAACTGCTCCGGCTCGCGCGCCAGCAACCACGCGGTCAGGAGAGCCACCTCGATCCAGGTGGTGTGAAAGAGAGTGTGTGCAGCCGCGACGAAGCGGCCCTCCCCCACCTGCGGGTTCGCGAGCGCGAACGATTCGTTGGCGGCTTTGAGCGCGAAGCTGGCAAAGACCAACAAGACCGCGCAAGTGAGCGCCAGCCACGCACCCGTGTCGAAGTGGAACGCGCGGCGCCATCCGTCCACACTGCCGCTCCGGCCGAGGTTGATCGCGAGAACCCCGAGGCCACAGATGAAGATGCCGACCCACCCCGCCGCACTCGGCGCCTCGCTGAAGAAGAGAACTCCGAAGATCGCAGTGAACACGACTTCGAGTTTGTGGAAGACGATCGACTCCGCGAAGTTCGACCGTCGAAACGCCGAGACCAGCGCGACGTTCCCGAGCAACTGACAAACGGCCGTCGCGAGACAACCCGCCAGGAAGGCGGGCGGCAGCGCCGGCCATCCGCCCTGCAGATCGAGCACCAACACCAGCAGAAGCGAGAACGGCAGGTTGAACGCGAAGCGCGACCAGCTGTTCAGCGCCGGGGAAATCTGGCCCGAGAGGCTCTTGGCGAGGGCGTTCCGGACCGTCTGCAGGCAGCCCGCACCCAGCGCAAGAAGGACCCACACGTCAGTTCCGGGCGCCGGACCGATCCGCGAGAAACGCTGCCGCCGCCTGGCGCGGGCTCTGCCCGCCGCCGTCGACCGCGTGATTCATCTGCTGCATTCGCGGGGCATCGATCGCGCCCGACAGCTCCCGGAGCGCCTCGATCACCTCGGGTTCTTCCCTCACCAGCCGAGGACTCGCGAGGACGATCGCGTCGTAGGGCGGGATCACGCCCCGATCGTCTTCGAGCAACAGCAGCCCGAGTGCCGAGATCCGCCCATCGGTGGAGTACGCGCTGATCACGTCCACGTCACCGGTCTCGACCGCCGAGTACATCAGCGAAGCGTCCATCGAGCGTTGCTCGCGAAAAGCCAGCCCGTACACCCGTTCGAGCGCCTTCCACTCCGCGCGCGCGAAGAACTCGAAGTCGCCGCCGATCGTGAGACGGCTCGCCACGCGCGGGAGATCGCTGATCCGGGCGACGCCCAGCTCTCGCGCACGATCGGCACTCATGCCCAGCGCGTAGGTGTTCTCGAATCCGAGCGACGCCACGAGCGCCACCCCGTGCTCGTCGGCGAGGTAGGCGCGAACCGCCTCGAGCACGTCTTCGCGACGCTCGGGCAGCCCCTCGCGCTTCATGATCGTGGCCCAGATCGTGCCGGAGTAGTCCACGTACACGTCGATTTCATCGGTCCTCAGCGCGTCGAACGCCACCGTCGAACCGAGCGAAGACACCGGCCGCGAGCTCCGCCCCGCCCGCCACTCGAGCCACTGCGAGAGGATCTCGCTGAGCACGTACTGCTCGGTGAACGTCTTCGCACCGATGCTCAGCGGGGCGCGATCCGAGGGAAGCCACGTGCGCGCCACCGAACCGACCGTCCAGGCTCCGAGAACCGACAGCACCAGGGCGGCCGCGACGATGCGACCGCGGCGGCGCTCGCGCAGACCCACTTCGAGCAGCCGGATCGTCTGATCGAGGACGATCGCGAGGAGCGCGGCAGCGATGCAGCCCACCAGGACTGCGTTGAAGTTCCGCGTCTGGAGGCCGCTGAAGATGAAGTTTCCGAGGCTCGTCGCGCCCACCGGAGTCGAAAGGGTCGCAGTCCCGACCACCCACACGGTGGCCGTGCGCAGACCCGCCACGATCACCGGGAGCGCGAGCGGCAACTCGACCCGCCGCAACTGCTGGCGCGGCGTCATGCCGACGCCGCGCGCCGCCTCGACGAGTGCGGGGTCGACCCCCTCGATTCCAGCCACGGTGTTCCGCAGGATCGGCAACACGCTGTAGAGGGTCAGCGCCACGATGGCGGGCAAGTAGCCGATGCTGCGAATCTCGATCCCGAACGCGCGCGCGGTGAACGCGCCGATCGCGGCGAGGGTCGGGACCATGATCGCGAGCAGAGCGAGACTCGGAATCGTCTGGATCACACTCGCGACGCCGAGGACACCGGGTTCGAGTTCGCGGCGCCGCGTGACGAGA
>Ga0224508_10004970_pt1 | contig 10806 bp, 6 predicted proteins | sample SF_Jan12_sed_USG_4_FD_170157 | JGI IMG/M metagenome (GOLD analysis project Ga0224508, IMG submission 170157) | Sediment microbial communities from San Francisco Bay, California, United States - SF_Jan12_sed_USGS_21 | ecosystem: Environmental > Aquatic > Marine > Sediment | place: USA: California... | reverse complement strand
AACGTCCCAATATGAACCCGTGTGTTTTCCAACTAGCGCACCAAGCGCTCCCCATTCAGCCAGGTTTGTAGGTTGGTAATTCACTTCGAATTGAACGGTTGCGAGTCGATTGTGTTTAAGATGTAAACCGTAACAAGGTGTACGTCCGGTTAAGCCAGCTGCCAATGCGGATGGCCCACCTTCAAAATTAGAATGCGCGCCGAGCACACTATTGCAATAGATCACGACACCGGTATCGCCATAGGCAAGGTGTTCGCCTCTGACCGGCGGCATGATGGTTTGGTAATTGATGCAGGTGTTGGTCATGAGAATACCCAACGTTTCAAACGCGACAATCGCGCGCCGTTCCAGGCTGGCCATGTCATCGGTTTGTTTCAAAGTCTGATAGTGGTCGAAATCAATACCGCGCGGATCGGTGATCATAGGAATGCGAACCGAACGTTCTTGTTCGGGGCAGGTTGCCATCTTTTCAACAAACTCTACACCCGCAATACCCATGGATTCGGTATCAGCCATCATGTGTGCCTGGGTGACTTCCACGAGATGGTCTGCATCAAAGAAATTTCCCACTTGCACCATGTGTTGCATGGCCCATTGTCTGGGCCATCCGTCCTCGCCATTTAGCATGGCTTGTTCGTCTTCGTTTAAGTGCACTTGTATGTTGTTATCCGCGTCCGACGAAAGGCATTTTTGTCGCCATTACATTCATAAAAAGTACGTTCGCGTCCGGTGGAAGTTCGGCCATGTGCAACACGCTAGTAGCGACATGGTTAACGTCCATCAATGGTTCCGCCATGATGCTGCCATTCGCCTGGGCCGTGCCCTGACCAAGACGTTCGGCCATTTTCGTATGTGCGTTGCCAATATCGATTTGCCCACAAGCGATGTCGTATTTGCGTCCATCCAATGCAAGGCATTTGGTCAAGCCTGATATCGCATGTTTAGTGGTTGTGTACGGAGTGGAATTGGGACGGGGTGTGTACGCAGAAATCGAACCATTGTTTATGATACGTCCACCCATAGGTTGCTGCTTTTTCATTATTTCGAATGCCTTGCGCGCACATAAGAATGAACCAGTCAGATTAGTGTCGACGACTCTTTGCCAGGCGTCTATCTCCAGTTCGTCGATATCGACCGGTGGCGCACCGATGCCTGCGTTGTTAAATAAAACATCGACACGGCCAAAGGTATCGACGGTTCTTGTGAATAATTGTTCAACGTCGTCATGATTGCCAACATCGGTTGCGACACCGAGTGCTTTGGTTTTGTCGACACCGGATTCGTCGATCACTTGATCCAGTTTTTCCTGTCGACGCCCGGCCAAAGCAACGTTGTAACCGTTGGCCAGAAAGATCAGTGTAACAGCTTTGCCTACTCCGCTTCCGCCGCCGGTCACGACGGCGGTCTTACCATTAATACTCATAGGGATAATTTCTATTAAGAAATCGTGGTGTTGATGATGATTCTATCATTGGTGAACCGATGAATTCATGCGTGGGAGGCTACAGCCAGTGTCACGACCAATAACATTGATAAGGCCATTGCATAATTGATAGCGCGTTGTTTCTTCTCACTAACGGCGAGTCGTTTTAGACTGACTCCTGCGGCCAACCACAACAGATGAATTGGAATCCAGATTGCGTTGATCACAACAAACTTGAGTAGTGATTCAGTCAGTAGACTTGTCTGCGAAAATGCAAAACCTGTGAACAGAGTAGTGTTGACCGCATACGCTTTTGGATTAATTGTTTGCAATGCTATGCCGTTTAGAATGCCAGGTGCGGTTTTGGCTTCAATAAAAGCGACTTTTGATCCTGCAAGTGCGATACGCGCGGCGAGATAGAGCAAATAAATTGCTGAAGCCAATAACAATAGATTTCTAAGCCAGGGTACGGAAAACATGACGGCGGCTAGTCCGGTGACAACGGCAAGCGCGACCAGATTAGTGCCAAGAAAAAGTCCATTCAGGTATCGGAGTCCGGATGCGTATCCGTAAGCTGCGCCGACACCGGCTGCCGATAAAACACCCGGTCCCGGTGTTATCAGCAAAAAGAATACCGCAAGTACGAACGAAATCAATTAGGTGTTGAACAATTGATTAAACAGCCTGATTGTCGAAACTATATTTGTTTGCGCCACATTCCACGTATTGGTCTAATTCGGAATTGGAGGTGGTGCACAGACCAGGTCGTAAGCATAGCGTTCAGTAATCGATCCGGTGAATTGAAAGACATCTAAAATGACTTCAAAAGCCTCGCGAGTGATCTCCACATGCGGTGTCCAGCAGCCTAATTGTTGATAGGTAGCAATACATTTTTCCAGGGCGTTTTGATCAATGTCTGTAAAGAATGGTTTTGCAGCGGCGGCGATTTCTCTAGCAGATTCTTCGATTAAGTACCGTCGTGCGCTAGCGTATGCACGAGTAAATGCTTTAGCCATGTCTGTTTCCAGCCAATCGCGGGACGCGGCTAGACTTGAAAATGCACACGCCCCAATCTGTGGTCCGACTTGCGCAACGATATTTCCAACACCATCATTTTCCAGTTGCTGTGGGAACGGCCCTTGTTGTTGAACGTATTGTCCCTGACCGTTTCTAAATGCTTTGTCAATGTCAGCCGCGCCGCCTGGCGTGATAGGAACGATTTTTTCGTAATCAATTCCGGCCTTATGACACGCGTAACGAAACATGGCATTCGGCTGTCCCGCCTTGAACACGACCACTTCCGCGCCTTCGAGTTTATCCCAGGAAAAATCGGCATCAGGCTCACGTCCGGTGATAAAGAATCCATCCATCTCATTCACCTGAGCGAAGTGAATGGCGGGTGGGGTTTCGCCTTTTTGTAGTGAATTGAATCCCTGGCTAGGCGCGGACTGAATAACGTGGGCAGAACCATCGACAATTGCATTGATCGCTGAAGTGCCGGGTGGTGCAACCGACCATTCATAATCCAGCCCTTCGTCCTTTAAAAATTCGCCGGACATGGTTGCGATCAGTGGTGAATAGAAGGCGGAAAACAGGGTAAACTGGATGTTAATAGTTGTCATGAACTGCGCATTATAATTGTAGGTTGTTTTGATAACGATTCCATACAACGATAGGAACATCAACAGAATTTTCGATGCTTGAAGTAAAACCAGTGACTGGATTCATCGGCGCGGAAATTACGGATGTCATTCTGCGTGAATCGATTGCATCAGAACTTGCTGACAATCTACGGTCCGCACTAGATAAATGGCATGTCATTTTTATACGCAATCAGTTTCTGGATATCCCCCAACAAAAACAACTTACTCGTGTGTTTGGTTCTATTGTGCAACTCCCGTATATAAAATCGATGGACAATGATCCGGATGTTATTGGCGTGCTTAAAGAAGCGCAGAAGTCTTGTGGTAGTGTGTTTGGCGGAGAATGGCATGCAGATTTGAGTTTTCTTGAGCAGCCGCCGTCGGGTTCTGTTCTGAATGCAATTGAGGTGCCAGATGTAGGCGGCGACACGGTATGGGCGGATCAGGCAACGGCGTATGATACTTTACCGCCAGAACTCAAATCTCTGATTGAGAATCGCGAGGCTATTCACGTGGGTAAACCCTACGGTGTCAAATTTGCGTCGCCAAAAGAGGTGCGATCCAGTCGATCAATCCAAATGACACGAGACGATCCAGAGGCTGACAAAGAAATGCGTCATCCAACGGTGTACACACATCCACGCACAGGGCGTCGTGCACTGAATATGAACCCTACATATACCTCACGTTTAAGTGGTATGACGGAGGCTGAAAGTTCGCCAGTTCTGGACGCCATCTACAAGCATAGTACGAAGCCCGATTTATGTTGTCGATTTCGTTGGTCGGCAGGCGATGTTGCAGTCTGGGACAACTGCATGACAATGCATCATGCGGTAAATGATTGCGACGGTCAGCGAAGACTGCTTTATCGCACGGCGTATCGCGAAGATAAGTAGAATAATCTATCTCACAAATGGACGAGCGAAGGCGAGACGAGGCGAAACTGGTCGAAAAAGCGCAGCGTATATGTAAATACATGAGCATTTTGAGATCATTTTCAACGAAGTATCGACAATGCGCAGACTTTTTGAGATAGATTCTAAATGAGTAACAGAATTGCAGTAGATATCGGCGGAACATTTACGGACGTTGTGATGGAGCACGGCGGTAAGCAATATTCGACCAAGCTACTGACGACACCGGATCGACCTGCGAGTGGATTTATTGCGGGGGTTGAAAAAGTTATGGCGGATAATAGTGTGAATCCTGGTGACGTCGAATTAATTTTGCATGGCACGACGCTCGCAACGAATGCATTGATCGAACGTAAGGGTGCAAGTACCGCGTTGATAACGACGCTAGGTCACAGAGACTCTCTGGACATGGCCTATGAGAACCGGTTCGCACAATACGATATTGATGCTGATCGATTGCCGCCGTTGGTTGAACGCGATCTTCGACTGCCGGTAAAAGAGCGCATGAATTACTGTGGCGAAGTGTTAACGCCGTTGGATGAAGCAACCGTTGCGGCGCTCATCCCCAAGCTGGAACAAGCGAACGTGCAAAGCGTAGCAATCGGTTTGTTGCACGCTTACGCAAACCCTGCGCACGAGGATACCGTCGCGAATATTTTAGCGCGAGCATTACCAGAAACTTCTGTTTCTTTGTCCTCGCAGGTGTGTCCGGAGATTCGGGAGTACGAACGACAATCCACTACCTGCGCAAATGCCTATGTGCAACCCATGGTGTCGCGGTATCTCGCCGATGTGCAATCAATGCTCGGCGAGCGTGGTTTTACTTGCCCATGTTTGTTGATGACATCGGCAGGTAGTTTGGTGACGATTGAAACGGCCGCGCGATTTCCCATTCGACTAGTCGAGTCCGGCCCCGCAGGTGGCGCAATCCTAGCCGCACATCTTGCCCAGTCATTGAATGAGCCCAGTGTTGTATCTTTCGACATGGGCGGCACGACGGCGAAGATTTGTTTAATCGATGATGGCGAACCGGTATTGAGTCGTGAGTTTGAAATTGATCGCGCACATCGGTTTACCAAGGGCAGTGGCATGCCGGTCAAAATTCCAGTGATGGAAATGGTTGAAATCGGAGCGGGTGGTGGTTCCATAGCCCATGTTGATAATTTGAACCGTATAAGAGTAGGGCCGCAAAGCGCAGGCGCCGACCCAGGCCCAGCGTGTTACAGGTTAGGTGGAACCAATCCGACGGTCACCGATGCGAACTTAATGCTTGGGCGTCTTGATCCGCAAACTTTCGCTGGAGGGCAGATACAACTTAGTGTTTCAGATGCGGATAGGGCGCTGCAAACAAATATAGGTCAAGCGCTTGAATTTGACTCATTGCATTCAGCCAAAGGTTTGATTGAAATAGTCGATGAAAACATGGCGAGCGCGGCGCGGGTGCATGCAGCGGAGCGTGGAAAAGAGTTAGCGGGTCGAACCATGATTGCATTCGGTGGGGCCGCACCTTTACATGCGGCTCGGCTTGCGCAAAAACTACAAATCGAGAAAGTCATTATTCCTAACTCGGCGGGTGTAGGTTCCGCTATCGGGTTTCTACTAGCACCGATTGCTTATGAAGTAGTACGTAGCCGTTATATGCGGCTGGATACAGTCGATTTCGAACAACTTAATCGTTTGTTCGATGAGATGGAAACAGAAGCTACCGAAGTGGTTCGACTAGGCGCACCTGATGACGCATTGACAATCAGACGACACGCGTATGCACGTTATGTTGGGCAAGGCTACGAGGTAAAAATTGAATTACCGTTAACGGCATTCGATGATTCTTGTGCGGTTAGTATTCAAAAAGCATTCGAGACAGTATATGAGGCGCAATACGGTTTGCTCATCCCGGGTTCAGAAGTGGAAGTGTTAACCTGGTCAGTGGCAGTATCAGCGTCGCGTGGCCAAACTTTGCCGACGGATGCAGGGAGTATAGGTACTGAGAGTAAAAACAATCATGAATCTCGACAATTGCATTTTCCTGACCTTTCTGAGTCAGTTAAAGCGAGTATTCTCAATCGCAATAGTCTGCAATTAGACAACGCCGTCGCTGGACCAGGCATAATTCAAGAAGCGCAAACGAGTACTATTGTTCCGCAAAGTTGGCAGGCTGAAGTTAACACGGACGGCGATCTTGTTTTGCGGCATGCGGATAAGGCGATGCAAACTGAACAGCGTGTTGAGCTTGCGGAGAATGTTCGCAATCAAGTTTTGTGGGATCGATTGATATCTATCGTCGAAGAGCAAGCCCAGACTATTATTCGCACGGCTTTCTCGACAACGGTACGCGAGGCGGGTGATCTATCTGCAGGGGTATTTGATCCACAGGGTCGCATGCTGGCCCAGGCTGTCACCGGTACACCGGGTCATGTCAATGCGATGGCGGCGTCAGTCGGTTATTTCCTCGAAAAGTACCCAGCGAAAAACATGCAACCTGGGGATGTGTTCGTGACTAACGATCCCTGGTTAGGAACGGGCCATTTGTTTGACTTTACCGTTGTGACACCGCTGTTTTGCGGTGGCAATGCTGTCGCATTATTTGCCTGCACCGTGCATGTAGTCGATATTGGCGGTTCCGGGTTCAGTCCGGATAGCGGTCAGGTTTTTGAGGAGGGTTTGTGTATTCCTATAATGCCCTTGTTTGAACAAGGCAAGCCCAACGACAGCCTATTCGAAATCATCAAAGGCAATGTTCGCGAACCCGTACAAGTCGTCGGTGACCTTTATTCATTAACGGCGAGTAATGAAATTGGTGCACGTAGATTGATTGCGCTCATGGAAGAATTTGCGCTGGCTGATTTGAGTTCTATCGGTGATCACATTATTAACACGTCACGTCAGGCAATGTTGGACGCCATATCAAAATTACCTGCCGGTCGTTACGAAAACGAAATGACGGTAGACGGCTATGACAACGCTGTACGGTTAAAGGCATCGTTGAAGATCAAGTCGGACAGCATAGTTGTTGACTACAAAGGAACATCTCCCGTTTCATCATTCGGAATTAATGTCCCACTGACTTATGCGCAAGCCTACACCTCGTTTGGAATTCGATGCGTCGTAGGAAATGACATTCCGAACAATAGTGGTTCGCTGAAACCGATTCAAGTGGCGGCGCCGGAAGGGTCAATCTTGAATGCGCCGCGACCTTGTGCTGTGAACGTTCGGCATGTGATAGGACAAATGCTGCCTGATGTTGTCCTCGGTTGTTTGCAGCAAGCGATGCCGGGTAAAGTTCCTGCCGAAGGCAGCTCCAGCCTGTGGAACCCGATGTTGTCCGGTGGACATGGCATGGTGGGCGAACATGCTTATGGTGACGCGACACCTTTTTCTGTAACTATATTTCATTCAGGCGGTACCGGCGCGCGCCCGGGTAAGAATGGTTTGTCGGCTACGGCTTTTCCATCCGGGGTTCGTAACACACCGGTAGAGATTACCGAATCTCTTGCACCACTTATATTCCATCGTAAAGAGTATCGAATCAATTCAGGTGGAGCAGGGCGTTACCGTGGCGGTGATGGTCAAGTCATCGAAATAGTACACAGCGAAAGTGCCCCCTACGCAGTTTTCGCATTGTTCGACCGCATCGATCATCCAGCTCGTGGTCGTGACGGCGGCAGTTGCGGCCAACCAGGAAAGATCAGCCTCGCTAACGGAACCGTATTAAAAGGCAAGGGAAAACAAATTGTTCCTGCCGGTGAAAAACTTGTACTAGAACTTCCTGGTGGCGGTGGATTGGGTAAACTGTGACTACATCAATGAACTTAGGGGACGAGATGGAGTATCGTATATTCGACAACGATGCATATTTCTGTATTTCTGCGAAAGCTAAAACCTAATAATTATTCGAGTAATCCGCTGTATATACCTGTTATTGTATCGATTGTGCGAGCGAAAATAAAACTAAACCCAATGCGGGATGTAAAGTAATTTGCTGAGTTAAAACACAGCACGTTGCTGTCTATTCACTGTTAGGTGGGACTCAGAGGATTCTCGATCATTACGGCACAGGGCAAAGAACGTATGGCTTTACTATTAGCTGCAGTGTCGCTGATAGTCGGCTTCGTCGTGAACTATTACTGGCCACATACGAAGGCGTTTCCTAGGTCAGGCTCAGTACTTGTCTGCCATTGGTATCTTTTTTACGCTGCGCGAGCTTAGGGAAAAGTATTCGGCTGAGTACGAGAAAGAATCCAGCAAGTTGGAACAAGGCAGGGGAGAAAGAGATATCGTATGGTCGGACCAGGAGCTGGCAGCTAAGGTGCGAGGAACGACAGACACGCCAAGAACTCAGCGAGGAAACAACGAGATTCGCAGATTCGCCGCGTGACAATTACCGACACTTCGATCTTGATCATTGGCACTCTCGTTTGGGGCTTTGGTGACATGCTTTTCAGGTGCTAAAGAACTCGCAGGGCGTAATAACCGAAGGGCATTGCGCCGTATGAAAGATGGCGTTACTCGATGTTTGTTAGCGAATAGGCGTCGTCGCCCTCCAGGGCCTGTCGACTCACAGTTAGGTTTCAAAAGGAGACTGAGTTGAGAAACATCATAATGATGTTGTAATTTGTGGCCGGTACTGTTCAAGCAAATGAATTGTGTTCAATTGTCAGTGGCGCGAAGCTGATCGCCAAGATGACGAAAACACTTATCTTGGTGAAATCTCGAATAGCTATGCGGGTGATTCGATATTCAACGAATATGGAACTTACGGCAACGAGTACAATTCAAGTTCAATTTGGAATGAATATGCTGCTTTTGGCAACGAGTACAGCTTATATTCGCCATCCAATGAATTTACCAGCACCCCACCAATGATGGTTAAGGGAGGGAAAATCATTGGCTACCTCACAGCTAATAAAAGTATAAAGGCATCTATATCCGCGAATTTACTGAAGACACTGTGTGAAAATGAGTTATGAAGAACTTAACAAGGTACATTAGATCGGAAAGTTACGTACGTATACGGCAGGTTACGCTTTACTAACCCGTCCTCCGCAAACTGATTCGGGGGTTGTGTATCAAAAGAAAAATCTTGAGCGAAAATCATTTCTCAAAGACATTTGCGGAAGCGCGACGGCGAATTATGGATGTCGCGGAGTCGGCGGGTGCAACCATCAGCTTGCGTAGCCCGGATGAAATGAAATGGAATCCGGGGTTGGATTAAATTTTCCGGCTTGCGCTACGCTTCGTCCGTGCTACTGTAATTAGTTATGACTATTCGAATTGTTCAGTTGGGAAGCGACCGTGAGGTAGATGAGGGGTTAAGAATCGGCACTGTGAGGAGGCCACCTCGCGGAGTACGCAAAGTAGATTATTCTTCAAAAAACATCTATGACGTGTGGTTTCCTAATCTCTCTCCAAGCGAAGAACTCCTGAAACAGTACTTCCCGATTACCGAAGAAAAGCAATGGCGTTCGTTCCAGCGCCGATTTCTTGCTGAAATGAAAGCGTTCGGTCCTACCAGAGACTTGGATTTACTAGCGGCGCTTTCAGATCAAACTAATTTATCTATAGGATGCTATTGTGACGACGAGTCTAGGTGTCATCGTTCGATACTCCGTAGCTTGCTTGAAAAGCGAGGGGCAAAATTGTCTTGATAAACAACGCAACGCGGGTAAGGTGGAGACTGGAGTAGGGCGCAACACGTTGCACCGAAAACGTCCAATAAAATACACAAGAATACATGGCGGACTAAGCTTCGCTAGCCTGCCATCCACTTACAGATTCGGGCGTCATAAGATAGTAATACCTTGACGGAACATCATTTCTCAAAAACATTTGCTGAATCGCGACGCCGATTCAAAGATTCTGCAGAGTCGACCGGTGCAGACATTAGTTCGTATAGCATTGATGCTGACTGCGAGGAGGAACTCGCAATCGATGTCGCTACTGTTGGTGCGGACGATCTCCCCACCGTTGTGACCACATCTGGTGTCCACGGTGTTGAAGGGTTTTTCGGCTCAGCCGTTCAACACGCGCTTCTTGAACGGCTGATTGAAAGAGCTACCGAGCAGCACATTCGCCATGTCTTAATTCACGCTGTAAATCCATTCGGTTTTTCACAGCTCCGGCGCGTCAACGAGGACAACGTTGATCTGAATCGCAATTTTCGTGAGAACACCGGCAGCTACAACGGCGCACCAGATGGCTACGCCAATCTGAACAAATTCCTAAACCCAGAATCACCACCTTCCCGTATTGAACCATTCAAGTTGAAGGCAATGTGGAATATCTGGCGACAAGGACTGCAAGCTTTGAAGCAGTCCGTGGCTGGTGGTCAATACGAGTACCCACGAGGTCTCTTTTTTGGGGGTCATAGTCCATGCCAATCGACTCAAATCATTTGCGAAAACTGTGATGCCTGGATAGGGTCAGCAGAGAAGGTCATCCACATCGACTTCCACACTGGATTAGGTTCATTCGGGACTTACAAACTACTAGTAGCTGAGAGGGAGGGATCAGGGAATATTGCTTGGTACACCGATATATTCGGGGCCGATTCTGTTGAGCCTCTCGATGAATCGGCATCGACTGCTTACAAAATATCAGGCCTCTTCGGAAACTGGATGCAAAAGCACTTTGCATCTCGGGACTATCGATTTGTCGGCGCGGAATTCGGAACCTATGACGCGATACGTGTCCTAGGGGCGCTTAGAGCTGAGAATCGTGCGCATCACTACGGTGACGAGAATAGCGAGATATACAAATCTGCTAAGGCTGAGCTTCTGGAATGTTTTTATCCAAGTGACGCTAGCTGGCGAAAGCAGACTATCGAATC
>Ga0224508_10004969_pt1 | contig 10808 bp, 7 predicted proteins | sample SF_Jan12_sed_USG_4_FD_170157 | JGI IMG/M metagenome (GOLD analysis project Ga0224508, IMG submission 170157) | Sediment microbial communities from San Francisco Bay, California, United States - SF_Jan12_sed_USGS_21 | ecosystem: Environmental > Aquatic > Marine > Sediment | place: USA: California... | reverse complement strand
GGCCGTGAAGCCGGCATCGCCTGCCTCATCGATGACCTTCTTGAGCAAGTTCCGAGGGCATGCCGGGTGGGGCTTGCCGTCCAGGGTAAAGAAGTCGACGAGGAAGTTGGCGGTGTCCGGAGCATCGGGAAGAACGCGAAAGGACGACGCATCGATTCGAGCCAAAGCATCCGGGTAGCCGGTTTCCCAGCCGGTCACCGTGGCATTGTCGTAGAGCTGGTCGCAGATGTCCCAACCAAAAATGACGTCGCAGAATCCGAATCCCTTGTCGAGTGCGGACCAGAACTTCTCGAGGCTGATGTATTTGCCGCGCAGCAGACCGTCGACGTCGAAACCACCGACCTTGACCTTTCGGATACCCTTTTCGTTGAAGTCGCGACGTAGCTCTTCGCTCACAGATCCTCCTCGGCGGCGGAAGCATACCTGTTTTTTTGGTTCGGGGAGAAGGGAAGCTGCTGAGCGACCGGCGCAGCCTATTTCGCTGGAACGAAGCGGTGAACCAGGCCTAGACCCACCACGAACAAGACCGCGACCGACGCGTGGCCCAAAAGCTCGTGTGAGGTGCCCGGGACGGGGCAATGCGCTTTGAGCACGAAGTTCCCCGCAACACCCGCGGCCGCTGCGGCGACGAGACTTCCAAGCGCGTTGCCGCGATCGACCAGGCGAAGCAAAGCATAGACCGGGACCCCGAGTAGCAGCCCGACCCCCATGCAAGCCCCAGCCATGACGCTGCCAACGTGCTCGTGCGCCGCGGCCTGCGCCGCGGGGTGCGGCCAGAACGCCGCCAAGACGGTTGCCCCGAGCGCGATGCAAACCAGGCACACGGACTGCCAATGCGGGAGGGCAGGGAGGTGTACGGGGCGCGTGACCATGAACATCGCAATCACCAACAGGACGCAGAAGGTCGCCAGGCTGATCGCCCATTGAATCGTGCGGGCTTGGTCGCCCACCAACGGGAATATGAACCAGCCGGTGACCGCTAGCGTGGCGAACACACCGAGCACGATCATCCGTCGTGCGATCGTGGAGCGGCTCCTCAGGAAGCCAGCAATCGAACGGTCGCTCTTTTCGCACTCCGCTTTCACGCTGCCGAACATGCGGTCCATCCGCTCGGCGTTGTCCGGCATCTCAGGAGCATCGAGATCGCGCAAGCGCTTCCCAAGACCGGCCTCGGGGCTGTTGCTACCACTAGTCATTCATCACCACGTATTTCCAAGACCAACAATTGTTTCAAAGTCGAATACGCACGATGTGCGCGAACACGTACAGCACCCTCGGAAGTACCCACAATTTGGGCAACTTCCGCGTATGGCCGTTCTTGAAACCAATGAAGCTCCACCACTTCTCGCTGGCTGCTGGGAAGCTTTTCGAGGGCCACGTGAAGGAGCTCGGAGCGCTGGCGCAGCTCCAGAGGCATGAAATCGGCTTCCGGGGCGGCCTGCGTCTCGACCTCCAAGCTGGTCATCTTGCGTCGCTTCGTTCGACGCCAGTGCTCGCGAACGAGGTTCATCGCGATGGTCATGACCCATGGTCGGAGCTTGGAGCCCCGTCGGAAGTCGTTTCGCGCGCCGTGAAGCCGGAAGAAAGTCTGCTGGACGATCTCTTCGGCCAGCTCGTCGTTGCGAAGGTGGCGTCGAGTGAGGCGAAGAAGGATGGGCGCGTATCGTTCGAATAGGAGTCGAAACGCAGCCTGGTCCCCATCGACGTAGGCGTCCATCAGCTCTTCGTCAGTCCGTTCGGACTTGGGTGCGCTACTCGCCATGTTCTGCGCCGGGGTCGAGACCCAAGGGTAGCGTCGTGTCGTTTGGGCTGCGCTTTGAGTCCCACCAGTACCCCGCGAACAGGAGACTGCCCAACAGGATCGAGAGCAGGATGATTTGACGCCAGCGAAGCGTGCGGACGGAGCGGAGCTCTGCAACCTGCACGGGCTTGATCGGAATCGGACGCGCGCCCGACGTGCTGAGGATCTTCCCAGGCGGATGACTGCTGGTCGCAAGGGTGGGAGGAAGAGGCGAGTTGAGCGAGGGCACGGGGATGGAACCAATGTTCGAGGTTTCCATCCATGGTGCGATGTCTAGGGTCTGAGGATTCTGCTTGGCCGATTCAACCTCGAGCCAGTCGAGGGCGGCACGCATCGCTGCTGCGTCGGCGTATCGGTTCTGTGGATGCCTAGCCATCGCCTGCCTGATCACATCGGGCAGACCGGGGACATCGTCAAACCCGTCGTCGGCTTCCCAGCCGACCCGCGGGGAGCCGATCACCATGTGGTGCAGCAATGCCCCAACGGAATACAGGTCTGCGGAGGCGGTGATTGTTCCGCCCCCAAAGAGCTCGGGCGCCATGTAAGCGACCGCATGTTTTCCCGAGCCGGTATGGGCCGCATGGGGGCTCGCCTCGGGGAAGGCGCGGATCAGAGGAACGACGCCCAGGCCGACCAATTGCGCACCGAGCTGGCCGTTTCGCTTTCGGCCGACCACGATGTTCTGCGGCGTCAGGTCACCGTGCGCGAGACCCTGCGCATGCGCTGCACCAAGGGCGTCGAGGACTTCGGATGCTAAACGAAGAACGGTCAGGGAGCTCAGCTGGCGATCGCGCAGCAAGGTACCGAGGGGGGTGCCCCGCATATCTTCAAAGGCCAGGTAGGGGACGCCGTCGATGATGCCCGTGTCGAGCACGCGCGCGACGGCGCCCGAGCGGATCGACCCAAGCCTGTGCGCGAGCTCGGAGAAAGCGGTCTCGGCCCGCTTCGAGCGGCTCAAGTCGATCGGCAGTACGCAGAGGATGAGGGGCGTGCCTTCGGAGGTCGCGCGGTAGTACGAGACGACCCCGCCCCAGGGCAAAGCGCCGTCGACCGCATAGCGCCCTGCAAAGAGCTCTTCCGGCGGGGGATACGCACCACCAGGCGAGGGAAACATCGGGGTTGAGGATAGACCCAATGGCCTCTCACCGCGAGACTTTGGCATTGCGGCCGCATCACCGGACCGGGAGAGTGGATCTGAACACGCGGGCGACGTCGCCCTCCAAGCGGTTTCCGAGGGCAATACCATTTATGGAGGGCCGTCCCGGTCTTTTCTTCGCAGACGCTTGGCGATGTATTAGCCGCCGGCCCGGAGTGCGTCGGGCCGATCAAAGACGACCCTGGTCACCCTCTCGTCCGTGGAGACTTTCAATCCGGACATCGATTTCCCCCTTAGCTGAAGTTGGCGGGGCGCTCGACGCAGTAGATGCCGCCCGGGGCCTCGATCAAGGTCGCGCACTGGTTGCAGTGGCTGCAGCCGTTTTTATAGGTGCTTCGCGCCCGCGCGTGCTTCGGAAAATCGGGATCGAAGATCAGTGCCCTACCGAGTTGGATGAAGTCGAAGCCCGCGCCCATCACCGTGCGGATGCTGTCGTTGGTACACACACCGCCGATGTAGCAAACGCCACACTGGACCCGGTCGCGTATCCGTTGCGCTTGTTCGAGGAAATACAACTCTTCGTAGGGGTAGTCCTTGAACATGAAGGGTGCTGCGAGCCGAATGCCGATCTTCATGAGTCGGCTCTTCTCGTGCTTCACGAGTCCTGGGACCATGCTGTCGCCCCGGAACAAGAGCATTGGGTTCATGCTGCTGGTGCCCCCGCTGCAGATGATCACGTCGAGGCCACCGGCTTCGAGCATCGCCGCGATTTCCAACGAATCGTCATAGCTCACGCCCCCGGGGACACCGTCGGTCATGCTGATCTTGCCGAGTAGGGGGTAGTCGTCGCCGACGTCGTTCCGGACTTCGGACAATACTTCGAGCGCAAAACGCATGCGGTTTTGAAGGCTGCCCCCGTATTCGTCTTTGCGCTTGTTGGTCTTCGGGCTGATGAACTGGCTGATCCCGTAACCGTGGCCGAAATGTATCTCGATTGCGTCAAAACCGACGGACTTCATGAATGCCGCGGCTCGGCCGATGACCTGTGCGCGTTCGCGGATCTGCGGCTTGGTCATTTCCGCGATGCGTGAGAGGCCGTGCGTGAGGCCAAGCGCGTTCATCCCCTTTGAAGGGCCGAGCGGTCGGTTTCCGCTGAACTCCTTGTTCTTCGTGAAGGCGCCGCAGTGCCCGAGCTGCCCGGACACCCTCGCACCCGTGGCCTGCACCGTGCGAATGAAGCGCTCGAGCTCGGGCCGAATCCCTTCGTGCATGTACATCATGTCTTCGTGAATGCGCCCGTCCGATTCGGCGGCGCAGTAGGCGACCGTCGTCATCCCGATGCCGCCCTGGCCGATTCGCTCGTGAAAGCCGACGAGCGCCTCGCTTGGGACTCCGCCAGGCGATTTGCCTTCGAAGGTCGCGGCCTTGATCAGCCGGTTGCGAAGGGTGAGACCCTTGATCGAAGCCTCGGAAAAGCATCTATCGAGCGAGTCGGCCATGACGTGCCGGGGTCATACCATCGACCCTCATGCGCCGGTAGTCGCATCGAAGGGAGAGTGAGGCTTCTAAGGTCGGTTTCCGAGGTATGCTCGGACCGCGCGCGGGATCGGCTGCCGCCTGAGTGCCTGGCTGAGCGCCCAGTGTTCGTCTTCGGGATCTTCGATGAAATGCGTTTCGCTTCCTTCGCGAAACGCAATCGGGACACCATCGCGGAAGAGGAGGCGGTTTTTCGGAGTTGCAGGCACGCGATGGCCGGGGGTGATGATGCCTACCAGGTTGAGTGGGTCGGCCGCGCTGATCGAAACCAGCTCGCCCGTCTTGTCTTGGCGGCGCGCCTTGCGCAGCGCGGTGACCGCCTCGGGCAGCGCGTACTGCTCTCCGGCAAAGCCAGCGACGAAGCGACCGCCCCGGATACGGCCCTGCGCTTCTAGCCTCCTGTACACACGAAGGATCGTATACCAGGGCGGCAGGTCGCCTTCGCGATCGACGAGCCGACGAAAGACGACGCCCCATCGGCGAAGCAGCGCCCAGGCGACGCTTTCGGCGTCGTGATCCTCTGCTGCGTCGGGCAAGACCGTCCAGCGGCCCGCGGCCTCCATGCTGTACGCCGCCACCGCACGTCGGCCCGCACGCGGACGCTTGGGGTCGGGCGCAAGCAGTGCCCGCAGTCCGGTGAAGCCATCCGAAGTCACCAGGCCAAGCGAAACGAGCTCGCCGAGGGCCGACTCCGCGCGCGTCGGCAGCAAGCCGGTGTGGTGGACGATGTCGTCGAAGAAGCTCGCACCCGACGCTCGAAGCATCTCCAAAGCCAGAGCGGCGTCCGCTGACGCGGGCTCCTCGGCAAGCGAGCGAAAGCGCCAGGTGCGCGCGTGCTCGCGGCGGCAAAACGCGATGGGGCTGGTGCGGATAGGGCTCGATGCGCGGCCGGCCGGTGGCGTGCGCCGGCTCCACGTGACTCTACCGGAGATGCAGAGTTGATCGAGCCAGGTTGGGTCGTAGCCCTCCATTCGCACCGGCAAGAGGTCGGCTTCCCACGCCGCAGCGCCGGCTTCCATGCCTTCGAGCTGTTCGAGGATCGCGGCCAAGCCTTCGGGGCCTTCCATCCGAGCACTTGGCGCGGCGTGCTGCCAGCGGAGGAGGAACCGCATGTAGTCCGCGGCCGAGACGGCTTCGATCTCTTTTCGAAGCCGCGTGAGGGTGTAGCGGTGAATCCGTGCGAGTAGACCGCGCTCACACCATTCGACGTCCGTCGAGGTCGGCGTAAAGGTTCCGCGAAGGACGAAGCCTTCTGCTTCGAGCGCGCCGAGGGCAGCGTCGACCAAGCCCGAATCCAAGTCGAGCAGCCCCACGAGCTGGCTTGCCGTCGTCGGGCCGGAACCTTGCAATCGGCCTCGCACGATTTCTTGCGCGGCGTTTTCTCGCGACCAGTGCTCGTCGCGGTGGCGCTTCGGAACCTCGACTTTCGTTTCTGCTTGTCCACCGGCCCAGGCGGCTGCGAGCAGCGGGACGCGCTCGGCGGCGGTCCAGAGCGCTCCGCCGTCGGTCAAAAAACGAGTGGCTCGGCCGGCTTCGACGAGCCCGCGCAGCCAACCCAGCCAGCCGCCGCGCGCAGCTTCCTCCTCGGTGAAACAGTGGTGCAGCAAAAGGGCATCGTGCATTTCCTCGGCGTCGCGAGGCTCGGGCCATGCCTCACTGCGCACACGCTCGATGGCTGCCGCGTCGAGGGCGCCCAGGTCTGAAGCTTGACTGGGATCGAGCCATCGGCGCGACATGACCGCTCGTGTCCGGCGCTCTTCGAGCGGTGCATCGTCGAGGAATGCATAAGGCTTCGCATTTAGAATCTCCTGGGCGAGCGGCGATGGCTCGGTGAGATCTCGCGCGACCAGCGTCAGCTCACCGGCTTGCAAGCGCTGAAGGAGCACCTCGAGCCCTTCGATGTCCATGGCCTCGTGGAGGCAGTCTTCGATCGTCTGGTGCACCAGGGGATGGTCCGGAACCTCGCGATCGCCCGCGACGTTTTCGAGACAGGCCACCTGATCGGGGAAGCAGAGCGCCAGCAGGTCGTCCGCCTGCATCCGCTGAAACGGCGGCGGCACCTTCTTGCCGCCTCGGAATCGAGAGACCGCGAGCGCCCGGGTCACGTTCCATCGCCAGCGGGTTTGAAACATCGGAGCGTCGAGCAGGGCTTGGACCAGCACGTCGCGGACGTTTTCCGCGCGCAAGAACTTGAAAACCTCCTCGAGGGGGAAGCTGTGCGTGGGGCCGAGCGAAAGCACGATCGCGTCTTCGGTCGCAGCGGCCTGAAGCTCGACATTGAAACTTCGGCAAAATCGCTTGCGGAGCGACAAGCCCCAGGCGCGATTGACCCGGCTGCCGAATGGCGAATGAACGACCAGGTGCATCGCGCCGGTTTCGTCGAAGAAGCGCTCGAGGACCACCGTTTCACGCGTCGGCATCGTGCCCAGGGCCATTCGTGCCGCGACCAGATACTCCGCAACCTGCTGCGCCGCGAGCTTGCCGATCCCGGTTTCGAGCTGCAGCCAGTCGCCAACGTTTTCGAGGTCTCGATGCCGATCGTCGATGCCCTCGCGAATCGCATTGACCGACCTGGAGAGAAGATCCGCGCGCGACGGGGCCTCACCAAACCAGAACGGAAGGCTAGGGGGCTGACCCTTCGCGTCAGCGACCCGCACCACGCCGGGCTCCACTCGAAGGATTCGATACGAGACGTTGCCCAGCTGGAAGATGTCCCCTGCCATGCTCTCGATGGCGAAGTCCTCGTTGAGTGAACCGACCCGGAGTCCCTCCGGCTCGAGACGCACCTCGTAGTCGAAGTTGTCCGGAATCGCGCCGCCGTTGGTGATCGCGGTGAGGCGCGCGCTTCGCCTCGGACGAATCAACCGGTTGACCTCGTCGTGATGCAAGAACGCGCCCCGCCTGCCGCGGCTCGTGGCAAAGCCCTCCGAGAGCACGTTCAAGACCTTGCCGAACGTCTCGTCGCCGAGCTTTCCGTAGGGATAGGCTCGCCGAACCAAGGCCAAGAGCGCATCTTCGCTCCACTCTTCGGTGGCCGCGGACGAGGCGACGATTTGCTGTGCAAGGATGTCGAGCGGCCCTTCCGGAATTTCGATCCGGTCGAGCTCGCGGCGCTGGACGCAGCGCATCAGGGCTGCGCATTCGACGAGGTCGTCCCGGCTCATTGGAAAGAGCCGCCCTTTGGGTATGCCTCCGTGCCAGTGACCCGAGCGCCCCACCCGCTGCAGGAACGTTGCCACCGAATGCGGTGAGCCGAGCTGGCAGACCAGGTCTACATCCCCCACGTCGATCCCGAGCTCGAGCGATGCAGTTGCCACGACGGCGCGGAGCTCGCCCGACTTCAAGCGCCGTTCGGCTTCGAGCCGGTGTCCGCGCGCGAGGCTGCCATGATGGGAAGTGATCGCTTCTTCGCCGATGAGCTCGCTCAGGTGTCGCGTCACTCGCTCCGCAAGACGCCGCGTGTTGACGAAAATCAGTGTGGTCCGGTGGGCTTCGATTAGCGCAGCAAGCTTGGCGTAGATCTCCTCCCAGACTTCGAGGGACATGACCGTTTCCAGCGGCGAGCCCGGCAGCTCCACTCCGAGATCCATCTCGCGCTGGTGCCCGACGTCGACGATTCGGCAGCTGGGGCCGGCGTCGCCACCTGAGCCGCGCGCGCCAACCAGGAAGCGTGCCACGTCTTCGATTGGGTTCTGCGTCGCCGACAGGCCGATTCGCGTGATCTCCCGCCCGACCAGGGCTTCGAGCCGTTCGAGCGACAGAGCCAAGTGCGCGCCACGCTTGTTCGTCACGACCGCGTGAATCTCATCGACGATGACGGTGCGGACGCCCGAGAGCATCCGCCTTCCACCTTCGCTGGTCAGCAAGATGTAGAGCGACTCCGGGGTGGTGACGAAGATGTGTGGCGGCTTCTTCACCATCTTCGTTCGCATGTGCGAAGGGGTGTCGCCGGTGCGCACGGCCGTTCGGATCTCGACGTCGTCGTAGCCGAGCTCCGCGAGCGTACCCCGGATCCCTTCGAGCGGTGCCTGGAGGTTCTTGTCGATGTCGTTGCTGAGTGCCTTGAGCGGCGAGATGTAGAGGACGCTGACGCGATCCTCCAGGCCCTCCGACAGTCCGCGTTGGATCAGCTCATCGATCGCACAAAGAAACGCCGCGAGCGTCTTGCCGGAACCCGTCGGCGACGCGATCAGCGTGTGCGTACCCTCTCGAATCGCCGGCCAGCCCTCGACTTGCGGTGGCGTCGGCTCCCCGAAGGTTCGGGTGAACCAGGTGGCGACGGCGGGGTGAAAGCCAGAGAGGGGCACGTGGGTGGTTCTAGCACCGGGGGTGGGGGATAGACAGTGGCAGCGACAGGTTTGGTTACACCGCCCGCCCGGTTTTGGTTACACCGCCCGCCCACCCCCACCCGTAATCCTCCCTGCGCAGCAATTGCTTCGCGTTGCTTTGCCGGCGCATTCGCACCGGGCTTCGCCTTCGGCTCGCGCTGCCGCCTGCTGCTGGGCAGCGTCAGTGTCAGTGCCAGCGGGGGTGTTTGTACGGTGTCAGCGCTGCGCCCAGGACGATCGCCTCTTGGATTTCGGCTGGCTGTCTCAACGATGCAACCAGGCTTGCAGCGATCGACTGCGGTTCACGGCGTGGGCGCGTTCTCCTGACCGCCTTTCGCTCTTCCCCAACCCCGACGATCGATCGCCTCGCCGCCTCCAGGATCGAATCGTGCAGCGACGGCTGTGCCATGGCTGCGAGCACGGCTGCGGCCATGATCCAGCGTACGTCTCCGTTCACCGTTTCGCCCCGTGCAAGCCCGCGCATGAGTCGTCGCGCTTCGGCGTGCTCGCCGTGCAGGTACGCGAAGCCGGGGATGTTGAGCAGGTGAAATCCTTCGAGCTCCGGCCAGGCGCGCTGGGCAAATACGTCGACGACCGAGGTCGCGATGGTATGGAGCGTTTCGTCCGCGAGGCCGACCCACTGTCCGCCGAGCGGCAAGTAGTAGAGGCGCACACCTGGGTGGTCGCTTTCCCATCGTTCCCACAGGTCGTTTGCTTCGTCGTGACGGCCCAGGTGGTGCAAGACGCGGGTCGCCATGAACAGCCGCAGGCGGGGAGGGGGGTGCTCGTCCATCAGGCTTTGGTCCTGTAGGATCGCTGCGGTCTGCTGGGGCGCGCCCGGGTTCCGGAACGCGCGCCGCATCGCTTCGACGTAGGCAGGACCCAAGCTCACAGTGCCGATCACATCGGCGAAAATTTCCGAGAGCCAGGCGCCGAAGAGCCCTCGGAGCCAGGCACCGTCGACATCCGCTGAAGACGAGGGCATCTCGACTTCATGGGGAAGGCCGGTTCGCTGGTGCAGACTCTGCTCGAGGCCTTCGACGCTGTAGTAAAAGTCGTGGGCCACCTCGTGCGCGATCGCCGGCCAGCGCCACAGGCTGTTCTCGAAGCCGACAGGCAAGCGAAGAGGGGCCACCTGCGTCGAAGCAAAGCGAGGCACGATCGAAAGATCCCAGTCGCCGGTGACCGTGATCGGCTGACTCGTTCTCAGCTTCAGGCCCTGCGCGCGCGCGAGCTCGAGCAACGGCGCGTAGCAGGCGTCGGCCATTTCATCGGCGTCGGTCTGAAACGAAGATCCGCCGTAGCCGCGCTGCCTCGCCATCGCCTGGAGGTGTCGCAGGAGCGCAGCGAGCCCGCGAAGCACCGTCGCCTCATCCGCGATCGTCGACATCGTGGGGGTCCCGCTCAGTGAGCGTTCGATCACCGCGATCCTGCCGAGAAGATCGTCTCGCAGCGCCGGCACGAGACGTCGCAAGCGGGGGTCGCCCTCCGCGCGAGCCAGCGACTGGGTCGCCTCTTGCTTCAGACCCAGGAGCTGGGTGCGAGCCGCCTCGAGAAAGTCCGCCTCCGGCGCACGCTTGGCGACGGCGGGAACGCGCGGCGGAGGCCTAGGCGACGGCTTGGCCTGCTTGGGTGCACGGGCCTTGCGCGCCGCTTTCTTCGGCTTGGACGCAGGGTCGCCCTTCTTGCTGAGCCGGCCCCACGCGCGCTTGAGCAGCGGGTACAGGATGTAGATCAGGATCGCGATCTCGGCGAAATACTCTTTGAGCAGCTCCTGCATCGGCCCTCAGCGCTTTGTCCGCCCGTAGACGAGGCGCTTCCGTTCGAGCGGGCCGTCGCCGCGCTTCGCGATCAGGTCCGCGAGCACCAGCCGCGCCACGAATGTGCGCGGCTTGGAGATCACGCTGTGCACGGGCAAGGTCTTAGGCTTGGTCGTCATCGTCCGATTTGCCGGTTGCTTTGCTGATCGAGTCACGCATCTCGGTGTCGGCCGCCACGTTGCGGAGGTTGTAGTAGTCCATCACGCCGAGGTTGCCTTCCTTGAGCG
>Ga0224508_10004968_pt1 | contig 10809 bp, 10 predicted proteins | sample SF_Jan12_sed_USG_4_FD_170157 | JGI IMG/M metagenome (GOLD analysis project Ga0224508, IMG submission 170157) | Sediment microbial communities from San Francisco Bay, California, United States - SF_Jan12_sed_USGS_21 | ecosystem: Environmental > Aquatic > Marine > Sediment | place: USA... | reverse complement strand
GCGCGGGCTCGATGCCGATCTGGACTCGTCGGCGCTGGTCCGCGCCATGCTCCACTCTGGGCAGGCGCAGCGCGCCGCCGCCTACGTCGGGGGGTTGGAGGTCGCCGAGCGCGCGACGGGGCGCGGCTGGATCGAGCTGAAAAAGGGGCGCAACGGCGTCGCGCTGCGCCACTTCGAGAGGGCGCTGGCCTCGAACCCCGACTCGGACGAGGCCTTCGCGGGGCTCTTCATGAGCCAGGTGCGCGCCCTGGCCGCCGACCGCCCCACGAAGGGGCTCGAGGGTCGCGACCTCGGCCCGCAGCGGCGCGCCTTGGCCGAGGGCTGGCGCGCGGCCCGGAACGAGGAGTGGAGCGGGCTGCGTGCGGTGGACGAGGCTCTGGGCGAGATCCGCCCGGGCGATCCCCCGTTCGAGGCGGCCACCCGGCTGCGTATGCGCTGGCGGGTGGAAGTCGGCGATCCGGCCGAAGCCGCCGAGGCCATGGACCTGGCACGCATGCTGCTCCTCCGGCGTTGGCTGCCCGGTGACGCGCTGCTCTACGCCCGCGCGGCCCTGCGCGCGGGCGAAGTCGAGGTGGCCACCCGCGCGCTGCGCGACGTGGCACGCCAGGCCATGACCCGCCGCGGCGGCGAGCGGCGGCAGACCCAGACGATCGCCCAGCGCCTTCTCGAGATCGCACGCGAGCTTCCGCCCGAGCGCTACGCCGAGTTCAGGGGTCTGATCAAGGGCGGGACCGGGCGCGCTCCCGGCCGGGCAGTGAAGGCGCCCCGGGAAGCCGACGCCGCGACCCCCGAGGGCACGGCCGCCGCGAGCCCGTCTACAACTCCTGCAGCTCCGGACGGAACTCCCTGAGGAAGCGCTCCGCGACCTCTCGGGCTCGAGTCAGCGCGTAGGGGCTGGTGTCTTGCGCGTAGGCCACCACGCGCACCGCCGCCCGGGGCCGGGCGCGTCGCAGTGGCGAGGCGTCGAGGGCGAGCCACGCGCGCAGCGTCTCGCAGGCCAGTCCGCAGTCGCGCAATCGCCACGAGATCGAGACCGCGCCGCGCCGTCCCCGGGCGAAGGTTCCTCGGGTGACCTCCCGCCCGAAGGTCGGGAGCGGGGCGTCGGTCAGTGTCTGCCGCGCCCAGTTGGGCCCGGGATACACGAGCTTCGAGGACAACAGCTGGAAGCCATCGACCGGGCCGGGCCGCTCGTAGCCGACCATCAGATCGACGATGTCGAGCTGTCCCCCGCCTGCCGGCAGGTGATAGCGACGCTGCAGGCCGGGCTGGGCCAGACCGGTGAAGGCGAGGTCGGGCTTGAGCTCGCCGGGCTGCCAGGCAGCGCGCTCTGCCGGGAAGGGCAGGGTGGACGGGGGCGCGGGTCGGGGCTCGGCCTCGGCGAAGCGCGGAACCACGAGCCAGAGCCCGAACAGGCCAGCGAAGCCGACGGCGGCCGCGCCCCAGGGCGCGGCTCGGGCCGCGGGCCGCGGCGCTGCGTCCGTCGCCGACGTTCGGGGGGAGAGGCAGGCCAGTCCCCAGCCGGCGAGGTAGAGCAGCACGCTGCCGCTCATCAGCACCGCCATGCCCTGGGCCGTGTGGTCCGAGCTGTTCGTTACGTCGGGCGCCGCGCCGGGACTCGACGCGATGTAGGCGACGCGCACCGCGTTCAGCGCGAAGCCCAGGGGCGGCGCCAGGGCGAGCAGCGCCCAGCCCCGGCGCCCGGCTTCGGGAAACAGCTCTCGGATCACCAGCGCCACCAGGCCGAGAATAAGGATGCCGCTCAAGCCGCTGCAGCCGTCGATCACGTGGAAGGAGTGATCGGGCCCGTGCAGCGTGACCGCGATGCGCAGGAAGTCATGGCCGGCGGCCTCGAGCAGCGCCTCGGCGCCGACGGCGCTCGCCCGCTGCAGCTGCCAGACCAGCTCGTCTTCGAGTGGGCGGGGCAGCGGGGTGCCGAGCAGCAGGATCAGGGCCGGGCCCGCGAGCAGCGCGCAGGCCCCGCGTCGGCTGGCCCTCGCCAGCGCCAGCCCGTGCAGCGCCAGGGCCGCGAGCAGCAGCCAGTCGGCGCCGGTGAGCAGGGCCCAGACGTAGAGGGCGGTGCCGATCACCGCGAGCCCCGCGGCCTGCCGCGGCGCGCCGGCCTCGCCGAGCCGGCGCAGCGCGGGAAGGCGCAGGCTCGCGGCGAAGACCGCCAGGGCGACGACTGCGAGACCCGGCAGCGCCCCCGGCCGGAACACCAGCGCGTCGAAGTCGCGTCCGTCTCCCGCGGGCCAGAGGGCGGGCAGGTAGGCCGCCGCCGCCAGCAGCGCGGCCAGGCCCGGGCCCGCGCGCGAGGCGAGAGGCGCGCGGCGTGCGGATCCGGATTCCTCGCTCATGGGTCGGCGGAACGTAGCGCGGGGGCCCGCGGCGCTCTGGGGGAAGCGGGCGAGCCGGGTTCTGGCGTCTGGGGAGTATGATAGGGTGGTTTTCATGACGCGAAGCGCAGCGCCTTCGACCTCGACCGGCAGACGACTGGCCGGCCTCGCCCTGGCCCTCTGCCTGCTCGGCCCCGCTCCCGCCCTGGCCCAGGAAGAGTCGCACTGGTACGACGGGCTGGTGCGCGCCGGCAGCCTCAGCTTCGACGTCGCCGTCATGCGCCCCATTGCCGCCGTCACCCTGGCGGTGGGCTCGGGGCTGTTCGTGCCCGCGGCGGTGATGACCGCTCCGGGAGGCCGCGAAACGCTGGAAGAGGCTTTCGAGCTCTTCATCCTGGTGCCGGGCAAGAACCTCTGGGAAAAGCCGCTGGGCGAGTTCTAGGTTCTCCCGAGCGACCGGGAACCCGCCACAGCCGCCGCCGATGAGCCGCCGCCGGGGATGAGCCAGCCGCCGCCGATCCGCCCGGCCTACGCCCACTACGTGTTGGGCGTGCTCTTCGTCGCCTACGTCTTCAACTTCGTCGACCGGCAGATCATCTCGATCCTGCTGCAGCCGATCCAGGACGAGCTCGACGTCTCCGACTCGTGGATGGGCTTCCTGTCGGGACCGGCGTTCGCGATCTTCTACGCCACCCTGGGCGTGCCCATCGCGCGCCTGGCCGACCTCTGGGTGCGGCGCAGCGTGATCGCCATCGGCCTCGCGCTGTGGAGCGCCATGACCGCGGTCTCGGGGCTGGTGGCCAACTTCCCGCAGATGGCGGCCGCGCGCATCGGGGTGGGCGTGGGCGAGGCCGCGCTCTCGCCGCCGGCCCACTCGCTGCTGGCCGACTACTTCCCCGTCGAGCGGCGCGCCACCGCGCTCGGCATCTACTCCATGGGGATCCACGTGGGCATCCTCTTCGGCGTGCTGGCCGGGGGGTGGCTCGAGGAGTACTGGGGCTGGCGCCGCGCCTTCATGGTGGTGGGGCTGCCCGGTCTGCTGCTCGCGTTGGTGGTGCGCTTCACGGTGCGCGAGCCGGAGCGGCGCAGCGATGCGGGCGACGCGGACGACACCGAGATGCCCGGGGTCGGCGACGTGGTGCGCTTCCTGGCCTCGCGCCCCTCGTTCCGACACCTGTCCTTCGCCGCCGGACTCATCGCCTGCTCGGGCTACGCCTTCGCCAGCTGGGCGCCGACCTTCCTGCGCCGCGTCCACGACATGGCCGGCGGCGAGCTGGGAACGAAGTACGGGCTGGTGCTGGGCATCGGCGGCGCCATCGGCTCGGTGCTGGCCGGCATCATGGCCGACCGCCTGGGGCGCAGCGACGTGCGCTGGTGGCTTTGGGTGCCGGCCGTCGCCTGCGCCGGACCGATTCCGTTCCTGCTCTTCTTCTTCTTCCACGCCGACGTGAACGTGGGGTTGGCCGTCGCCTTCCCCGGGCTGATGCTGGCGGCCATGTACCAGGGGCCGGTCTTCTCGACCGTGCAGACCCTGGCCCCGGCGCGCATGCGGGCCATGGCCTCGGGCGTGCTGCTGTTCGTGATCAACATCATCGGGATGGGCATCGGGCCCCAGGCGGTGGGCTGGCTCAACGACGGCGTCTTCGCGAGCCACGGCGACGAGGCGATCCGCTACTCGCTGGCCGCCATGGCCCTGGTGCTGGGCGTGTGGTCGGCGCTCCACTTCCTGCTGGCCGCCCGGACGCTCCGCGAAGACCTTGAGAGAGGATCTCAAGGGTGACCTCACAGGCTGCTGATGCCAAAGCGATTTCCGTGGGGGCCCTGGCCGATCCCGAGATGCTCGGCGGGGACGCGGGGCGGCGCCGGGCGCTCTTCGAGCGGGCCCGCACCAGCGGCGTGCAGCACCTGTTCGTGGCCGACCACGTCAGCTTCCACACCGGCTTCGGCATGGACGGCCTGATCCAGGCCGCCACCGCGGCGGCGCTGGCGCCCGAGCTTCGCATCCATCTCGGGGTCTACCTGCTGGCGCTGCGCCACCCGGTGTTGGTGGCGCGCCAGCTCTCGACGCTTTGCGAGTCGGCGCCGGGCCGGATCGTGCTCGGGGTGGGCGTGGGGGGCGAGGACCGCCACGAGATCGAGATCTGCGGCGTCGACCCGCGCACGCGCGGTCGCCGCACCGACGCCTGCCTCGAGGCCTTGCGCGGGCTGCTGTCAGGCGAGCCCACCAGCGCCGACAACGAGTTCTTCGCCTTCGAGGAGGCCTGGATCCGCCCCGCCCCCGACCCGACGCCGCCCATCGTGATCGGCGGCCGCTCGGACGCGGCGGTGCGCCGCGCCGCCCGCCACGGCGACGGCTGGCTCGGCGTCTGGTGCTCGCCGCGGCGCTTCGAAGCGGTGCGCGAGCAGATCGAGGCCGAGGGCCAGGGTCGCGGGGTGGCCTGGCGCCACGGGCTGCAGGTGTGGGTGGGTGTCGACGCCGACGCGGAGCGGGCCCGCCAGCGTCTCGCGCGCCGCATGGAGGGCGTCTACCAGACCCCGTTCGAGCGCTTCGAGAAGTACAGCCCGGCCGGCTCGCCGCGCCGGATCGCCGAGTTCCTGGCGGCCTATGCCGAGGTCGGCTGCCGCGACTTCAACGTCATGGCCGTGGCCGAGAGCTCCGAGGCCGCCCTGGACGCGGTGGGCGAGATCGCTGCCGAGCTGGGTTCCTGAACGGATCGGGCGAAATCGCCCGCCGAACTCGGTTCCTGAGCGGGTAGAATGCAGTCGGTTCCAAGACCCTCATGCCTCCCCGCTTCCAGAGTCTCGCCGGGATCCTCCGCTACCACGCCGCCGAGCGCGGCGACGGGCTCGCCATGCTGTGCGGCGATCGCCGCTGGAGCTACCGCGAGCTGCGCGACGACGCGGCGCGGGTCGCCCAGGCGCTGCAAGCCGAGGGCGTGAAGCCGGGCACGCGGGTGGCCGTGCTCGACAAGAACGACGCCGAGTACTTCTCGGTGCTGTTCGGCGCCTCGATGTGCGGGGCGGTCACCCTGGCCGTGAACTGGCGGCTGGCCCCGCCCGAGATGGAGTACATCACGAACCACTCCCAGGCCGAGGTGCTCCTGGTCGGCGAGGAGTTCCTGGGACACCTGGACGCGATGAAGCTCGAGACCGTGAAGCGGGTGGTGGTGCTCGGCTCGGGCGGGCCGTCCCACGTCGGCTTCGCTGACTGGATCGGGGCCCACGAGCCGGTGGACCCCGAGGTGCCCTGCGGCCTCGACGACACCTGCTACCAGCTCTACACCTCGGGCACCACGGGCCTGCCCAAGGGCGTCGAGCTCACCCACCGCAACTTCCTCAGCGCCATGGAGATCGGCTCCGAGCGCTGGGTCTTCGACGACGCCAGCGTGAGCCTGGTGGCCATGCCGCTCTTCCACATCGCGGGCAGCGGCTGGGGCATCGCGGGCTTCTACACCGGTGCCACCAACGTAGTGGTGCGCGAGGTCGAGCCGGGCCTGATCCTGCGCCTGATCGCCGAGCACCGGGTGACCAATGCGCTGTTCGTGCCGGCGGTGCTGCAGATCCTGCTGGCCGCGCCGGGCGTCGAGGACACCGACTTCTCCTCGCTGCGCATGATCGTCTACGGCGCCTCGCCCATCACCGAGTCGGTGCTGGTGGGCTCGATGCAGGCCTTCGGCTGCGACTTCGCCCAGGTCTACGGCCTGACCGAGACGACCGGCGCCGTCACCGCCCTCGACCCCGAGGACCACGATCCCGGCGGACCCCGGGCCGAGCTGCTGCGCTCGGCGGGCCGGCCCTGGGGCGACGCCGAGATCCGGATCGTGGACGCCGACAGCGGCCGCGATCTCGCCGACGGCGAGGTGGGCGAGATCTGGATCCGCTCCAGCCAGAACATGAAGGGCTACTGGCGCAACCCCGAGGCCACCGCCGAGGCCTTTCCCGAGGGTCGAGGCGACGACGGGCGCGGCTGGTTCCGCAGCGGCGACGCCGGCTACCTGAAGGACGGCTACCTCTTCATCCACGACCGGGTGAAGGACATGATCGTGTCGGGCGGCGAGAACGTGTACCCCGCCGAGATCGAGAACGCGCTGATGGCCCACCCGGCCGTGGCCGACGCTGCGGTGATCGGCGTGCCCTCGGAGCGCTGGGGCGAGACGGTCAAGGCCATCGTGGTGGACGCGCCGGGCGAGGCGGCCAGCGACGAGGTGCTGATCGAGTGGTGTCGGGAGCGTCTGGCCCGCTTCAAGTGCCCGACCTCGGTAGACCGCATCCAGGCGCTGCCCCGCAACCCCTCGGGCAAGATCCTCAAGACGGAGCTTCGAGAGCCCTACTGGAAGGGGCGCGCGAGACGCGTGAATTGAGGGCAACCCCCCGAAAGAACTCTTGCCCCTGGGGGATGCGCGTCCAGAACTTCCCCACGGGCCGGCCCGGTTGCCTTAAGCTGGGCCGCCGAGATCGAAGGACTTTCGAGTTCAGAGGAGACAGCTTCATGGGATCGTCGAACCGAGGGCTCTCGCGAGCGATGGCCGCGCTGGGCCTGGCGCTGCTGCTGCCGGGGGCCGCACCGGCCCAGGACGAGGAGGCGCCGATCGAGCGCCCCGCCAACACCGTCGCCGACCGGCTGGCCAGCGGCGATCCCGCCGAGCGCTTCGACACCGCGCTCGAGCAGATCGACGCGCTGCGCGTCTACAACGACCAGATGAGCGAGCTGATCGCTGCGCAGCAGTCCGAGCTCGCCTCCCTCAACCAGCAGGTGAGCCAGGTCGAGATCGTCAAGCGCAGCATCCCCGAGATCCTGATCAAGATGGTCGACTCCCTCGACGCGTTCGTCGGGCTCGACATCCCCTTCAAGGTCGAAGACCGACAGGCCGCGGTCGCGAAGCTCCGCGCGTCCCTCGCCGACGCCGATCTCACCGACGCCGAGCGCTACCGCCGCATCATGGACGTCTACATGGTCGAGAACGAGTACGGGCGCACCATCGAGGCCTACCGCTCGACCCTGAAGCAGGGCGGAGAAGAGACGCCGGTCGACTACCTGCGCTTCGGCCGCATCGCCCTGATCTACCAGACCCTCGACGAGAGCCAGGCCGGCATCTGGGACCAGAGCACCCGAAGCTGGGTCGCCCTCGACGACGGCTACGCCTCTTCGATCCGCCAGGCCCTGCGCATCGCGCGCAAGCAGGCCGCGCCCGACCTCGTCAACCTGCCGCTGCCGGCCGCCGGCTCCTAGGACCGCCCAACATGGAGTGCAATCGCATGTCTCGAGGAATGATCCGAACGCTGACCGCCGCGCTGGTGCTGTGCGCCGTGCCGCTGGCGGCCCTGGCCCAGGGGCCCGCCCCGGCGGGCTCGCTGGACGAGCTGCTGGCCCAGGTCAGGGAGGGCTACGAAGCCAAGACCGCCGAGAAGGCGCAGCGCCTCGCCGCCTTCCGCAGCGCGGGCCCCTCGGCGCAGGAGTCGCAGATCGGCTCGGCCATCGCCGAGCTGACGGCCCTGGAAGCCACGGCCCAGGAGCTCGAGAACACCTACAACGACTACGAGAAGCAGCTGGCCGAGTTCCAGGGGCAGCTCGACGAGCGCATCGGCGACACCAGCGAGCTCTTCGCCGTGGTGCGCCAGGTGGCCGCCGATCTGGGCTCCTTCGTCTGGGACTCGCTCACCAGCGCCCAGCTTCCCGGTCGCCGCGACTTCCTCGACGAATTGGCCCAGGGCCGCTCGCTGCCCACCACCGGCGACCTCGAGAAGCTCTGGAGCGAGCTGCTCGGCGAGATGACCGCCGGCGGCAAGATCAGCCGCTTCCAGGCCGACGTGCTGACCAGCGACGGACAGGTGGCGCAGAAGGAGGTGGTGCGAGCGGGCCCCTTCACCGCCATCTCCGGCGGCAAGTTCCTGCTCTGGGAGGTGGTGGAGCAGAAGCTGCGCGAGCTGACCCGGCAGCCGGCTTCGAAGTACCTCGCCACCGTCGATGACTTCCAGGGGGCCACCTCCGGCATCCAGGAGCTGGCCATCGACCCCTCGCGCGGCTCGCTGCTGTCGGCGCTCACCGACACGCCCAGCGTGATCGAGCGCGTCAACCAGGGCGGGCTGGTCGGCTACGTGATCATCACGCTGGGCAGCCTGGCCGCTCTGCTGGGCGTGGTGCGCTGGGCGGTGGTCTCGGTGGTGGGGCGCAAGGTGGACGCGCAGCGCAAGGACAGCGTGGCCCGCGAAGACAACCCGCTGGGCCGCATCCTCGCCGTGCACGAGGCCAACCGCGACGTCGACGCCGAGACCCTCGAGCTGAAGCTCGACGAGGCGGTGCTGCGCGAGTCGTCCAGGCTCGAGCGCTTCATCTGGCTGGTGAAGACCGTGAGCGTGGTGTCTCCGCTGCTGGGCCTGCTCGGAACCGTGACCGGTATGATCGCCACCTTCCAGGCGATCACCCTGTTCGGCGCCGGCGACCCGAAGCTGATGGCCGGCGGCATCTCCGAGGCCCTGGTCACCACCATGCTCGGGCTGTGCGCGGCGATTCCGCTGGTGCTGCTCCACGCCACGCTGTCCAACAGCACGCGGCGCATCAACGACATCCTCGACGAGCAGAGCGCGGGTCTGATCGCGACCCGGGCGGAGCACGCGAATGTCTGAGGCGATCGGGGCGGTACGCGACTTCGTCGAGACGGGCGGAAACGTCCTGCTCGTGATCGCGTTCGTCACCGCCGTGATGTGGACCCTGCTGATCGAGCGCTTCTGGTACTTCCGCAGCGCGCACAAGGTCGAGGCGGCGCGGGTCAAGAAGGAGTGGGAGTCGCGCGACGACCATTCCTCGTGGAACGCCCACCAGATCCGGCGCATGATGCTCTCGGAGGTCCAGCAGAAGCTGGAGCGCGGGCTCAACATGATCAAGACGATCGTGGCGGTGTGCCCGATGTTCGGGCTGCTCGGCACGGTGACGGGCATGATCGAGGTCTTCGACGTGATGGCGGGCTCGGGCAGCGGCAACGCGCGCGGCATGGCCGCCGGCGTTTCCAAGGCGACCCTGCCCACCATGGCGGGCATGGTGGCGGCGCTGTCGGGCATGCTCTTCAGCATCCAGCTCGAACGCTTCGCGCGCGAAGAGGGCCAGCGCGTATCGGACCAGCTCGAAGTCGTACACGGGTGAGACGATGAGACGCAGACGCGGACGCGACGAGGACGAGAGCGAAGTCAACCTGACGCCCATGCTGGACGTCGTGTTCATCATGTTGATCTTCTTCATCGTGACGGCCTCCTTCATCAAGGAGGCGGGCATCGACGTGAGCCGGCCGCCGCCGGGCAACAGCTCGGAGAAGAAGGCGCGCGGCAACATCGTGGTGCTGATCGATGATTCGAATCAGGTCTGGGTCGGGGGGCGCCCCGTGGACTCCCGGGCCCTGCGCGCCAACATCGAACGCCTGCACGCCGAGAACCCCCAGGGCTCGGTGATCATCAACGCCTATCCCGACAGCGACAACGGCCTGCTGGTCGAGGTGATGGACTCGGCCCGACAGGCGGGGGTGTCCAACGTGTCGCTGGCCGCCGAGGTGGTCGACTGAGCGGTGGCCCGGGCCGCCCCCGCCCAGCTCCTTGCCCCTGCCAGAGGGGCCGCCCCCCGCCGGGCTCCTTGCCCCTGTCAGAGGGGCCGCGCCGCGCGGGCCCTTGCCCCTACCAGAGCCCCAGCGGGGCCTTGGTGCCGCGGGCGCGCCGCGAGCGGCGGCGCTCGCGCTCCATGCGTCGGTTGCGCCGCATGCGGGCCTGCAGGGCGACGCGCTTCTTCTCCACCTCTCCCGCGTCGCGCTTGCCGCTCTTGCGGAACTCGCAGAAGCGGTCGTAGGCGTCGATCTCGTGGCGCAGCTCCTGCACCACCAGCTCGACCATGATCGCGTCGTCGAGGTAGCCGATGCCCGGAATGCGGTCGGGGATCAGGTCGTCGGGATCGACGAAGTAGGCCAGCACGTTGAGCACGCGGGCCCGATCGGGCCCGACCAGCCGCCAGCCCTCGTCTTCGAGCATCAACACCAGCTTCTCGAGCTGGCCCATGCGGTCCTTCACGAACTCGGGCGCCTCGGTGCGGGCCACCGTCTCGAGAAGATCGTGGGCGGCGTCCAGAATGACGTCTTCGTCCTGGGCGTGCTTGCCCTTCTTGACGGTCTGGAGGCACTTCCGGAAGTAGCGCAGGTCGTTGGCCGAGAGGTCGAGAACGATTCGCATGACCTCAATCCTAATCGTTCCCGGGCTGGGCGGATAGCCCTTTTCGGCCTAGCGAACGGCCCCCGAAGCCCCGACGAGCGGGAGCTTCGGTGCGGTCATTCGCTCCAATCGCATTCCGTGCGGGTCAGATGCCGGACCTCCTCGGCCAGCGCGACCAGGGCCGTCTGGGGCCCTGCTCCCCCATCGGCGCCCGGTTCCTGGGTGCGTCCGCGGACCCGGACGCGGAACTCCGCTGGGTCGATTCCGGTGTCGTCGCGCATCAGGACGGAGC
>Ga0224508_10004967_pt1 | contig 10810 bp, 9 predicted proteins | sample SF_Jan12_sed_USG_4_FD_170157 | JGI IMG/M metagenome (GOLD analysis project Ga0224508, IMG submission 170157) | Sediment microbial communities from San Francisco Bay, California, United States - SF_Jan12_sed_USGS_21 | ecosystem: Environmental > Aquatic > Marine > Sediment | place: USA: California... | reverse complement strand
TGGCCATGGAGGGGTCCTTTTCGATCTATGGTTTCAAGATACGTTCCAGCTCTTGCGCCTCTTCGCCTGTCAGAGGTTGCTCGTTGGGGGCGGTGCGGTCACGCCGCCGATGACGGATGACGAAGGCCAGGCCGGCCAGCAGGATAACGAATGGCCCAAGCCACAGCACCAGTGTGTGGGTTGCAAACCGGGGTTTCAAAAGAACGAATTCGCCATAACGCGACACCAGATAATCGATCACCTCGTTGTCGCTGTCACCGGCAGTCAGCCGCTCGCGGATCAGCAACCTGAGGTCGCGGGCAAGCGGGGCATCGCTGTCATCGATCGACTGGTTCTGACAGACAAGACAACGGAAGTGGACAGACAGGCCGCGCGCGCGCGCCTCAAGAGCGGGGTCAGCAAGAACCTCATCGGGCTGGACCGCACGCAGCGGCATGGCGCTGATCCAAACGATCAATAAGGCGAGCAGGAGACGTTTAAGCATCGCCCTATTCCGCCGGCACGGCTGCCGTAGCGGCCCGTTTGGGCGCACCGATGCGGTAACGCCGGTCCATCAGCGATATGCCGCCGCCAATGAACATGATGACCGAGCCAATCCAGATGAGCGTCACCAGTGGATTGAAATAGGCCCTGACATTACGCCCGCCACCGGGGGCTTCATCACCCATTGCGACATAAAGATCGCCGGTCCAGAAGGAATGGATACCGACTTCGGTGGTCGGCTGGCGGCTTGGCAGGAAGATGCGTTTTTCCGAGGTCAGTTCGCTGACAACCCGGTTACCGGTTTCGACGCTAAAGCGGCCAACCGTGGCGGAATAGTTGGGACCGGTGAGCGGCGATTCGCCCTTGAAGGTTATCTTGGCGCCGGCAATCTCGGTGACATCGCCCGGTTTCATGGCAACGCCGATTTCTTCGCGCCAGGCGGTCACGGCAACGACGCCGAGCACCATAACGCCAACGCCGAGATGGGCGAGCGTCATGCCGATGGCCTGGCCGGGCAACCCCTTCAGCCGGGCAAGGCTGGTGGTAAAGGGCGCCTGGAACAGTTTGATGCGGCCAGCGAGCTCAACCAGACTGCCGGCGATCAACCACGCACCGAGGCCTATACCGAGTGGCGCCAGCCATGGTCCGCGAACCTGTGCAATGACGGGTATCAGCGTAGCGGCCAGAGCGATCAAGGCCGCAGCCCACAGGCGCTGTGTTGCAGCCCAGGCATCGGCGCGTTTCCACGACATCATGGGACCGAACGGCACCAGTACCAGCAACGGCAGGACGAGGATGCCGAAGGTGAAGTTGAAATAGGGTGGACCGACGGAAATCTTGGTGCCATTGATCGCTTCGAGAACCAGTGGATAGAGGGTGCCGATGAAAACGGCGGCCGCAGCCGCGGTCAGCAGCAGGTTGTTGACGACGAGCGCGCCTTCGCGGCTGATCGGTGAGAACAGGCCGCCAGCCTGGAGAGACGGCGCCCGCCAGGCATAGAGCGCCAGGGCGCCGCCGATAAACAGGCACAAGATCAACAGGATGAAGACACCACGTTCAGGGTCGACGGCAAAGGCATGGACCGACGTCAGCACGCCGGAGCGCACCAGGAAGGTGCCGATCAGCGACAATGAGAAGGCCAGAATGGCGAGCAGGATGGTCCAGACTTTCAACGCGTTGCGTTTTTCGACAACAATCGCTGAATGCAGCAGCGCCGTGGCGATCAGCCAGGGCATGAACGAGGCGTTCTCGACCGGATCCCAGAACCACCAGCCGCCCCAGCCGAGTTCGTAGTAGGCCCACCAGGAACCCATGGCGATGCCGACGGTCAGGAACATCCATGCAGCCAGCGTCCAGGGCCGGACCCATCGGGCCCAGGCAGCATCGACCCTACCTTCGATGAGGGCTGCAATGGCAAAAGAGAAGGCTACTGACAGGCCGACGTAGCCGGCATAGAGCAGTGGTGGATGAATGGCCAGCGCCGGGTCCTGCAGGATCGGATTGAGGCCCTTGCCCTGGGCCGGCACCTGATCGAGCCGCAGGAACGGGTTCGAGACCAGGACGATGAACGAAAGGAAGGCAAACGATATCGAGCCCTGGACCGACAGCACGCGCGCCCTAAGACCCGGCGGCAGGTTGGTGCCAAATATCGCAACGGCAGCGCTGAACAGAGCCAGGATCAACACCCAGAGCAGCATCGAGCCCTCGTGATTGCCCCAGACACCGGAGATTTTATAGACCAGCGGCTTGGCCGAGTGTGAGTTGGCCCACACATTGAGCACCGAGAAATCGGAGGTGACATAGGCCCAGGTCAGAACGGCAAAGGACAGGCACAACAGCAAGAACTGCATAACCGCTGAAGATGCGGCAACGCGCATCAGGCGCTCATCGCCGCGGGTTGCGGCATAGAGCGGCACGACCATCTGGTAGGCGGCAACCGCGAGCGCCAGCAGCAGGGCGAAATGTCCGGTCTCAATAATCACTGGGCTTTCTTATCCCCTTCTTGCCAGACGCCCTTTTCCTTCAGGGCATCGGCGACTTCCTTGGGCATGTAGTTCTCATCATGCTTTGCCAGCACCGTATCGGCTTCAAACACGCCAGATGGCAGCAATTTGCCTTCGGTGACGACGCCCTGACCTTCACGAAACAGGTCCGGCAAGGTTCCATCATAATCCACAACAAGCGTTTTGTCCGTATCGGTAACGGTGAAACGCACCTTGGCGCCGGCGAGCTTTTCGATGCTGCCATCCTTCACCAGACCGCCGAGGCGGAAGCGTACACCCGGCTCGACCTTCTTTTCGACGACTTCGCTGGGTGTATAAAAGAACACGATCGTGTCCTTGAGGGCTGTGAGCACCAGCGCGGCGGCAAGGCCCAGGATCACCAGACCGGAGACGATGAACGCGCTGCGCTGTTGTTTTCGGGTCATTGCCATTGGTAAGCGGCTTTCATTGCGTTGCCTTCAAATTGTGTCGGCGGCTGACGACGTCAAGCTGCGCCAACGCGTCCTTGTTCGCCTTGAACTGCTCGCGCGCGGAGTTCAAAGCCTCAGATGCCTTATCTTTCTGACCCAGAACCATTCGTGCATTGATCAAGCGCAACCAACCATCAAGATCGTCACCATTGCCCTGAAGCCGTTCGGCAAGGCGGTCGACCATGCCGGCGATCATCTGCTGGCGGTCAGTAGCGCTCATCTCCTCCGCATTCTTGACGGTATCCGCATCAAGCGCCGGTCCCTTGCCGGCAGGCGACAGCTCAGCCAGCTGGCGCTCAACCGCCGTGCGCCATGGTGCATCGGCAGGAGCATCGGCCAATAAAGCCTTGAAGCGTTTCTCGGCCTCGTCCGTCTTGCCATCCTGGCTGTCGGCAAGGGCGCGATAAAAACGCGCCTTGGCAAAGGCCGGGTCGAGCGCCAGGGCGCCATCGAATACCTCACGGGCCTTGGCGGTAATCATGCCGTTTTCGATCAGCACCAGCGTCTCGCCGTATTCAGTCATGAGGGCCGCGTCCGGTTTGCCGAACAAGATGCCTTTTCGAAAAGCTTCTGCAGCGTCGGTATAACGGCCAAGCCTGCGGTAGGCGGGCGCCAGGACAATCCAGCCCTTGGCATCATTGGGGTAGGCAGCCAGATGTTCTTCCACCTTGACGATCATCGCCGGCATGTCGCCGGCTTCAACCGCGTTGGCCATGCGCTCGGCACGCGGCTGGTCAGGCAAGTCCGGGCGACCCGTGTTCAGATAGCCGACCAGAGCCAGCACCGGGATGGCAACCAGCGCGGTCGTGGACACCCAGCCGGGCGTGGCATTATCGGACCGAGCCTCTTGAGCGCTCTTTTCGGCTGAAAGAATGCGTCTTGAGATTTCATTGCGGGCGGCATCGGCCGCTGATTGATCAATCAGGCCGGCGGCGGCATCGCGCTCGAGTTCGGCGAGCTGGTCGCGGAAAATCTGAACATCATAAGCGCCACGCTCGGCGGCCGTGCGGCCGGAACGCATTACAGGCATCAAGACGGCGGCCAGCACCAGTGCCGTCAGGCCAGCCATTACAATCCAAAACATCATAGGGGGGTTAGACTATGACCTGTCGATAAATTCAATTCACGTTGGAGAGAAATCTCGTTCATATGAAGGCAATTGCCCAGTGTCGCGGTGTCGCAGTTCGACCTTCCGGCGTCGTAAAAATGTGGTGAGGCTTGCAGTGGAATGATAGTTTCCGGTCCATCACAGACTGCAGGGACCACTTCTGATCGATGAATACGATTCATCTGATCCGGGGATGAAGTGAATTATGAGCCGTTATTCAATCTTCTCACTAGCGCGCAATGCTCTCAATTATCATAAGGACTGGGAGCGCGCCTGGCGTAGCGCCGAGCTGAAGTCTGAATATGACGCCATCATCGTCGGCGCCGGCGGACATGGCCTGGCAACGGCCTATTATCTCGCCAAAGAGCACAACATGACCAACATTGCGGTCATTGAGAAAGGCTGGCTCGGCGGTGGCAACACCGGCCGCAACACAACGATCATCCGCTCGAACTATCTGCAGGACTCATCGATCGCGATCTATGAACTGGCGCGCTCGCTTTATGAGGACCTGTCACAGGACCTCAACTACAACACGATGTTCTCGCCGCGCGGCGTCATGATGATGTGCCAGACCGAGCATGAACTGCGGGCCTTTCAGCGCACCGCCCATGCCAACCGGCTGGCCGGGCTCGACTGCCGGATGATCGACCGGACCGAAGTGAAACGCCTGTGCCCGATCATCAATGACTCGCCCGATGCCCGCTATCCGATCCTTGGCGCCTACTACCAGCCACGCGGCGGCACGGGCCGGCACGATGCGGTTGCCTGGGGTTATGCCCGCGGCGCGGATGAGCGCGGCGTTGATATCGTCCAGAATTGTGAAGTTCTCGGGATTAACGTCGAAAACGGCAAGGTGACCGGCATCGAGACGTCAAAGGGCAGCATCAAGACAGGCAAGGTTGCCGTGGTTACCGCCGGACACACCTCGGTGGTGATGGAAATGGCCGGCGTTCGCATGCCGGTGGAAAGCGTTTGCCTGCAGGCGCTGGTGTCGGAGCCGATCAAGCCGGTGATCGATTGCGTGGTCATGGCCAACACCGTGCACGGCTACATGAGCCAGTCCGACAAGGGTGAGTTGGTCATCGGCGGCGGTGCTGATGCCTACAATAACTACTCCCAGCGCGGCGCATTTGCGTCGCTTGAGCACACTGTGACCGCGCTGGTCGAAACCTTCCCTATCATCTCACGACTGCGCACGTTGCGGCTGTGGGGCGGTATCGTCGATATGACCGGTGATCGCTCGCCGATCATTTCCAAGACCGAGGTTCAGGGACTTTATGTCAATTGCGGCTGGGGCACCGGCGGGTTCAAGTCGATCCCCGGATCCGGGTTCGTTTTTGCCGATACCATCGCCAACGACCGGCCGCATCCCATTGCTGAACCGTTTGGCATGAACCGGTTTGCCGAGGGACGCTTCATCGATGAAAGCGTCGCTGCGGCAGTCGCGCACTAGGGGATAGAGATCATGTTGGTTATCAAATGCCCGGTTTGCGGCGTCGAAGGCGAAGAGGGCGATTTTCATGCCGGTGGCCAGGCTCATATCGTACGGCCGGCATCGAGCGATCCGGAAAACATCAGCGACACCCAGCAGCGCGATTACCTGTTCATGCGGCATAACCCGAAGGGCTTGCACTTTGAGCGCTGGCGCTGCGATCGCGGTTGCGGCAAGTGGTTTCATGCCGCCCGCGACACGGTCACGCTTGAGTTCAAGGGCTACTACGCCATCAACGAATTGCCGCCGGTCGAATTGATGAAACAGGCCAAGGGCTATTGGGCTGGACATTTCGCCAGCGCCATCAAATCCAGCAAGCGGTCAAAATCATGACAGGCAAACCTTACAGACTGCCGGAAGGATCCGGTGCCGGCCGGGTGATCGACCGTTCAAAGTCGGTCTCTTTCACATTCGACGGTAAGCAGATGACCGGGTTTGCCGGCGACACGCTGGCATCGGTGGTGATGGCAAGCGGTCAGCGCCTGTTCGGGCGCAGCTTCAAGTATCACCGGCCGCGCGGCGTCATCGGCCTGGGGTCGGAAGAGCCCAATGCGCTGGTCGGCGTTGGCGAAGGTCCCCGGCACGAACCCAACCTGAGGGCAACGCAGGTTGAGCTTTACGATGGACTGACAGCTGTCAGCCAGAACCGCTGGCCGAGCCTCAATTTCGATGTCAGCGCCCTTAACAACCGGCTGTCACGGCTGCTTCCGGGCGGGTTCTACTACAAGACGTTCATGTGGCCGCAGTCGTTCTGGAAGCACGTTTACGAGCCAGTGATCCGCAACGCGGCCGGCCTCGGCAAGGCGCCGACGGGCGCCGATCCGGATACCTATGAGCAATTGCATGTGCACTGTGATGTGCTGGTCGTCGGATCAGGTGTTGCCGGGTTGGCAGCAGCCGAAGCTGCAGCGGCAACGGGCGCGAAAGTCATCATTGCCGATGAGAATGCGCGGTTTGGTGGCCTGCACGATATCGCCGGCGGCAAGATCGGCGGCAAACCGCAGCCTGACTGGGTGGCGGCCCGGGTTCAAAAGCTGGCTGATGCTGACAATGTCCATGTCCTGAACCGGACGACGGTTGCCGGTCATTTCCTCCATAATTACGTCTTGATGTTCGAACGGGTCGCCGACCACGACCCTGCCCTCGTAGCGGCCAGTGCACCGCGTCACCGGTTGTGGAAGGTGCGGGCCAGCCAGATCGTCGTGGCGTCCGGTGCACTTGAGCGCCCGATCGCGTTTGCCAACAACGACCGGCCCGGTGTCATGCTGGCATCGGCGGCGCGCGGGCTGGTTGAGCGCCACGGCGTTGCGCCGGGATTGATGGGCGTCGTCTTCACAAATAATGATGATGCTTATCGCACGGCGCTGCGGCTGAAGGCGGCGGGCGTCGGTGTTGCCCATATCATCGATACCCGCTCCGCTCCGGAAGGCGCATTGATTGATGCTGCGCGCGATGCCGGGCTTGAGGTGACAACCGGGCATGCAATTGCCGGCATTGAAACGGATATGGGCGGACGCTCGATCGATGCGGTCAAGATTGCGCCTTATTCTGCCGGGCAAGGCCGGGTGATCAACGAGACGCGCATCGACTGCGACTTCGTGGCGATGTCGGGCGGCTGGAATCCGGTCGTGCACATGTGGTGCCATCAGGGCGGCAAGCTCAAGTTTGATCCGGCCCTGCAGGGTTTCGTACCGGACCGGCACAGCGATGCCATGCAAATTGCCGGCTCGGCCAACGGCCAGATGACGGTCGGGGCCTGCATAGAAGATGGCTATGGTGCAGGCGAGCGGGCGGCCAGGGCAGCGCTGCCGAAGCCAAAGGCAACGAGGCTCAAGGCGCCCAAGACCGACCAGGAGGCTGAAGGCCCGCTGGAGCCGATCTGGTTTGCACCGGCAACCGGCAAATACAATGAAGGCAACAAACACTTCATCGATTTCCAGAACGATGTGACGGCCGCCGACCTGGAACTGGCGCAGCGCGAGGGTTACGAGTCGATCGAACACACCAAGCGCTACACAACGCTCGGCATGGCGACTGATCAGGGCAAAACCTCCAACATCAATGCGCTCGGCGTCCTGTCACAGGCAACCGGCCGCGATATTCCTGACATCGGCACGACGACCTTCCGACCGCCCTATACGCCTATATCCATGGGCTCGATTGCCGGAACGGCAGTCAAGAAGCTGTTCCATCCGGTGCGCAAGACGCCGGTCTTTGCCTGGCATCAGGCACAAGGCGCTGATTTCGAGCCGGTTGGCGACTGGCGGCGGCCATATTGCTACCCCAAACCGGATGAGAAGCGCCACGATGCGGTCAACCGCGAGATCATGGTCGTGCGCGAGGGTGTCGGGCTGCTCGATGCATCGACCCTCGGCAAGATCGAGATCAAGGGCCCGGATGCGGCAACATTGCTGGACCGGATCTACACCAACACTTTCTCGACGCTCAAAATCGGCAAGGGCCGCTACGGCCTGATGATGAACGAACTCGGCTTCCTGATGGATGACGGTGTCACGGTGCGGCTCGCAGAAGATCATTTCCTGATGCACACGACGTCGGGCGGTTCCGACAGGATTGTTGCCTGGCTGGAAGAATGGCTGCAGACCGAATGGATGGACCTGAAGGTGTTCGTCACGCCGGTCACCGAGCAGTGGGCACAGTTTGCCGTTGCCGGACCCAAGGCACGCGACGTGCTCCAGACACTTGGCGGCGATATTGATCTGAGCAGTGATGGGCTGGCGTTCATGTCGATGGCCGAGGGCAAGCTTGGCGGCTATCCGGTGCGTGTCTTCCGGATCAGCTTTTCCGGCGAGTTGTCTTACGAAATTGCAACGCCGGCGAACTTTGGCCGCGGTCTTTGGGATGCGCTGCTTTCAGCAGGCGAACCGCACGGCATCAAAGCCTACGGCACCGAGGCGCTGCACGTCTTGCGTGCTGAGAAGGGCTTCATCGTTGTCGGCGATGAAACCGATGGTACCGTTACACCGCATGATGTCGGCCTGCACTGGGCCGTGTCGAAGAAGAAACCGGATTATATCGGCAAGCGGTCGTTGGAGCAGCCGTTCCTCAAGTCAGAGGGCCGCAAGCAACTGGTCGGGCTGTTTACCGAAGATCCAAATGAAGTGCTGCCGGATGGTGCCTATGCGGTTGAACGGCTCGAGGACAAGCCGCCGATGAAGATGATCGGCCAGGTGACGTCAACTTACTGGAGCCCGACGCTCAAGCGATCAATCGCTATGGCGCTCATTGAAAACGGCCAGAACCGGATGGGCGAGATGTTGACATTCCCCTTGCAGGACAAGGTGGTGAAGGCGGAAATTGTCGATCCGGTGTTTTATGACAAACAAGGGGACCGGCAGAATGTCTGATCCACAGCACGAAACCGCCCTCGCCCGCCTGGCCAGCCAGACCAATACGAATGGGCTGATCATCGAGATGAGCGAAGTCGCCGGGCGCGGCATGATCGATTTGCGCGGCTTGTTGTCCGATCGCAAGTTTGCCCAGGCTGCCAAGACGGTGCTGGGAATTGACCTGCCGAAGGCTCCGCGCACATCCGCGAGCAATGGCGACCTTGTCGTTCTTTGGCTGTCGGTCGACCAATGGCTGATCATCTGCGCCGGCGGCAGAACCACAAAGCTGCTCGGCGACCTCAACAAGGCGCTGGCCGGCATTCATTCGCTCGCCGTCGATTTGAGTGATGCCCGGACGATCATCCGCTTGAAGGGCAACGGCGTGCGCGAAGTCCTGATGAAAGGCGCGCCGGTTGATCTGCTGGCCCCGGAGATGGTCAAAGGAGCGGTTCGGCGGCTCAGGTTCGGTGAAATCGCCGCCATGGTGCATATTGTCGATGACCGGCCGGACACATTCGAACTTTACGTGTTCCGTTCCTATGCCGATTTTGCCTGGGACTGGCTGGCGCAGACGGCGGCCAAACCAGCAGCGGTCAAGCTGTTTGGCCGGCAGGATAGCCCGGCGACCTGACAGGTTGCCCCAATTGCCGCCGCTATCGGTCGTTCATCGTAACGCATCAATTCTCGCAGGCTTACCCTAAGATGAGTTGCGCGCGCCCTGATCAATCTGATATGGGGGCGAGATTGTAACAGTTGCCTGAGTATCGATGGCACGCAGGGCAGGGCTGCCTGATGTTTACCGATAAACCGCGCGAGTTGCCGCAGCACGTGGCGCTGATCCTGGTGGATGAGTTCACCATGATGCCGGTCACGTCCGTAATCGAACCGCTGCGGCTGGCCAATCGTCATGTGGAAAAAGAGCTCTACAAGTGGTCGGTGCATTCGGTCGACGGGGAACCCGTTGCCGCCTCGAACGGGATCGTTTCGATGGCCCAGGGCGATCTCGATGCGATCGACGATCATGCCTATGTGATCGTGTGCAGCGGGGTCAACGTCCATCGCCATATCGACAAGAAGCTTATCAATTGGCTGCGCAAGGCTGCCCGGACGGGCCGCGATATCGGCGCGGTCTGTACCGGGGCCCACATTCTGGCCGAGGCCGGCGTGCTCGATGGCTATTCGTGCACCGTACACTGGGAAAACCTGCCCGGGTTCTCCGAGGCGTTTCCCGAGCTGAATGTGACCGGCAGCCTGTTTGAAATCGATCGGGACCGGTTCACAAGCGCCGGCGGGACATCGGCGCTCGACATGATGCTGTCGCTGATCGCCAGCCAGCATGGACCGGATCTGGCATCCCTGGTCGCCGAAATGGTGTTGCATTCGCCGATCCGCCATCACAGCGAGCATCAGCGCATGTCACTGCCGGCCCGTATCGGTGCCCGGCATCCCAAACTGGTCGGCATCATCGAGGAGATGGAGAACAATCTCGAAGAACCGCTGTCGCCGAGCATTCTTGCCAAACAGGCCGGCCTGTCGACACGACAGCTGGAACGGCTGTTCCGGCGTTATCTCGACCGTTCACCGAAGCGCTATTATCTGGAGCTACGGCTGAAGAAGGCACGCTCGCTGCTGTTGCAGACCGACCTGTCGGTGATCAACGTGGCGCTGGCCTGCGGGTTTTCCTCACCATCGCATTTCTCCAAATGCTACCGCGCTTTCTATAATCGCACGCCGTACCGCGAACGCGGCGTACCGTATAGTGAAAAGGAAGGTACGGCCGGCGAAGAGACGGTCAGTTAGAGCGGTTCATTGTTATATTGAACCGCTCTAGCCCTTAAGAGCCGGCAGTCTCAGCGTTATTAGCAGGCCCGACATCTTACCCTTGCCCAGCTTCACCGAGC
>Ga0224508_10004966_pt1 | contig 10810 bp, 6 predicted proteins | sample SF_Jan12_sed_USG_4_FD_170157 | JGI IMG/M metagenome (GOLD analysis project Ga0224508, IMG submission 170157) | Sediment microbial communities from San Francisco Bay, California, United States - SF_Jan12_sed_USGS_21 | ecosystem: Environmental > Aquatic > Marine > Sediment | place: USA: California... | reverse complement strand
TCATGGGGGTGGCCTGGCCGCCCGCGGGCAGCCGCTGCTTCCAGAGCAGCTCGCCGGTCTCGACGTGATAGGCGCGCAGATAGTCGTCCATCGCCGCGCCGATGAAGACCAGACCGCTGCGCGTGACGATCGGGCCGCCGGCGCTGGGCATGCCCCACTCGACCCAGAAGGGCCAGGGCGCCATGTCGCGGGTGCTGCCGAAGGGCACCTCCCAGCGCTTCTCGCCGCTGGCGAGGTCGACGGCGGTGAGGGTGCCCCAGGGCGGCCGGGTGCAGGGCACGCCCAGGCGCGAGGTGAGCACGCCCTGGAACTGGGCGTAGGGCGTGCCCAGCTGTCGGAACAGGGTCGAGCGCGGCTTCTCGAACTCGATCGTGTCGGCCGCGTCCCGCGGCACCACCCGCTCGACTACGGGCATGCGGTTCAGGTTCATCACCAGCAGGCCTCGCTCGCGGTCCACCGCCATGCCGCCCCAGTTCGAGCCACCGCCTACGCCCGGGTGCTGCAGGGTTCCCTCGAAGCTCGGCGGAGTGAAGATCCCCTCGCTGCGCAGCGCCTCCAGCCGCCTGCGGCAGTCGCGGCGCTCCCAGGGCAGCAGGCCCCAGGCGTCCTCGGGGCCGAGCCGGGCTTCGAGGAGAGGGAGCGGATGCGTCGGAAACGGCTGGGTGGGCGAAGTCGTCTCGCCGGGCACGTCCGAGGCCGGCACCGGCCGCTCCTCGACGGGAAAGATCGGCTCGCCGGTCTCGCGGTCGAGCAGGAAGACGAAGCCCATCTTCGTGGTCTGGCCCACCGCGTCGACGCGCCGACCGTCGGGGCCCGTCACCTCGAGCAGCGTGGGCTGGGCGGGCACGTCGTAGTCCCAGAGGTCGTGGTGCACGGTCTGAAAGTGCCAGACCACCTCGCCGGTACTTCCGCGTAGCGCCACCACCGAGCTGCCGTAGTGATCGAGGCCGCGGCGTTGGCCGCCGTAGAAGTCGGGGCTGGGGTTGCCGGTGGGCACGAAGAGCAGGTCGCGATCGGGATCGGCGCTGAAGATCGACCAGGCGTTGGGCGTGCCCGGGTGGTAGCGCGGACTGCCGTCGGCTGCGGGCGGCAGCGGGGGCGTGCCCGGCGGCACTGGATCGAAAGCCCAGCGCAGGGCGCCGCTGCGCGCGTCGAAGCCGCGCACCACGCCGCTGGGCGCGTCGAGGCGACGCCCATCGGCGACCATGGCGCCCACGGCCACCACGTCGCCCACCACCGCCGGCGGTGAGGTCACGCCGTACTCGCCCGCTGCGAAGCCCGTGACCCCGACGCGCAGGTCCACCGAGCCCGCCTCGCCGAAGTCCTCGCAGGGCCGCCCGGTCTGGGCGTCGAAGGCGAACAGGCGCGCCCCCATGGTGGCGGTGAAGACGCGCTCGACGCAGGCGCCCGCATCGCCCGGTCCGCCGGTGCGGGCCCAGGCCACACCGCGGCAGGTGCGCTGCCAGCTGGGCTCCGTGCGGGTCCGGGGGTCGGCCACCCAGCGCTGGGCGCCCGTCTCGGCGTCGAGGGCGAAGACGCGGTTCCGCGGCGTGCAGAAGTAGAGCGTCTCACCCACCAGGATCGGCGTGGCCTGGAAGGTGCTCTTGCCCGGCCCCTCGGCCACCACGTCACCGGTGTGGAATTCCCAGACCAGCTCGAGGTCGGCGACGTTACTCGGGGTGATCTGCTCGAGCGGTGACCAGCGAGAGCCCCCCGCGTCGCCCCCGTAGTGGCGCCACTCGGCCGTCGGACCGCCGGCGGGCACGGGGCCTGCGCCCGAGTCACCGCAGGCCAGCGCGCAGAGCGCCAGGAGAGCAACCCCTGCTCGGCGCAAGCGCGTGGCCTAACGCCCGGGCGCGGCTTCGGCGCGCCGCGCCAGGGCATCGCCAGAGGCGTCGCGCGGGTCGAGCCGGAGCACCCGCGGCATGCCGCCCTCGATCTGCCAGGCCGGTGAGTTGGAGTTCGAGGTCCAGACGCGGCCCTGAGCGTCGAAGTCGATCTCACGCGTGTAGGTCACCCGCGTCGGCAGCGGGTAGACCCGGAACTGCCCGCTGCCCGGGTCGAGCCGGATCAGGGTGTCGCTGTTGGTGCCGCAGATCCACACATCGCCGGTCTGGGGATGCACGGCCAGGGCGTAGGGCGTGTCGCTCCCCCGCGGCTCGATCGGCAGCGGGAACTCGCGGAACTCGCGCGTCTTCGGGTCGAAGCTCGCCACCAGCCCCGACGAGAAGCCCGGGATCCACAGCCGCCCCACCGCGTCGAAACGCATGCGCCGCGGCCCGGCGAAGGGCGTCTCGATCATCTCGAGTTCGAAGCTGTCGGGGTCGACGCGGCCGATGCGGTGCTCGTTGAGCTGGCTGAACCAGACCGAGCCGTCGGGCGCGACGTCGACGCCATAAGGGATGGGCGGCGTGAAGCCGTCGCCCTCGGCGGCCGCCCCGCGCAGGTCGAAGCGACGTCCGAGCCACAGCGCCAGGGGCATCATGCGCATCGCGAAGGCCTGGCCCAGGGTGCGGCTGGGCAGCCGCAGCTCGCGGCCCTCGCCCTTGACCGGGTCCCACATGCCCAGGTGGTTCGAGGCCGAGATCGTGTACCAGATGCGACCGCGCCCATCGAAGCGCAGCGTGTGGGGGTAGTAGCCGTGCTCGAGCTCGACGATGTCGAAGCGCTCGGTAGCGGGGTCGAAGCGGGCGAGCTGGTTGCCCAGGGCCAGCGTGATCCAGACCGCCCCGTCGGGCGCCACCTGCAGCGAGTGCGGTCCGACGTGGGCGTTCGAGTTGGTGTTGGGCGGACCGCCCGCTGCGGCGAACACGCCGCCCAGGGGCAGGTCGCCGTGGGGGATCGTCCAGGCCTGGCGCTGGCCGGTCTCGGGATCGAGGCGGTAGAGCTGGTCCTGGGCCATGTCGACCGAATAGACCGGGCCGTCGGGGTGGACGAGCATGTCGTGCTGCATCGAGTTGCGGCCCCCGAGGTCCCACTCGTCGACGACGGCGCGGCGCACCTCGGCCGAGGGCGGCGGGGCGAAGTCGTCGCGCTCGGCACCCTCGGTCAGCAACGGGATGGCGTTCTCGGGCGCGTAGGCGTCGATGAAGAGCTGCGGCAGCTTCTCGCGCAGATCGGCCGAGAGCATGCCGCCACGGCGGCCCATCAGGTAGATCACCTTGCGCCACTCGTCGACGTCGCGCGGAACCCGCGTGGCGCGGTTGCCCTGCTGGTGGCAGAAAGTGCACTGCCGCACCAGCTCTTCGCGCTGGGCCTCGTCGTCGAGACGCCGCAGGACCAGGTCGTACCAGTGATTCGCCGGGAGCTGCGCGGCCAGCTCGGCGGGGTCGCCCACCGGCTCGAGCTCGAGCCGCAGCCACTGGCCGTCCTCGAGCGGGCGTTCGGGCTGGCGCAGATCGCGCCAGCCGATGCGGCGCGCACGCAGCCGGACCGGATCGGAACCGGGCGGCAGCGGCGCCCGAAACTGGCCGCGCGCGTCGCTCATGACCGTGACGTGGCGAGCCGGCTCTCCCCGGCTGAGGGTGACCTGGGCACCGACCACGGGGGTGTCATCGGTCGCGAGCACGATGCCGCGCACGTGGCCGTCGGCCGATCTCACGGGGTTGCCGCGCAGGGGGGGGTCGGACGCAGCGCCGGCCGCGACGCCGGGGCCGAGCGCCGATAGAATCAGCCCGGTCTGCAGCGCGCGCCGCAGCGGCGCGGCGCGCCTCGAACCGAGCGAGAAGCACCCCTTGGAGAATCGGGTTCGGATCACCGGCGCCCTCCGCTCTTCTTGGCCGTTCCAAGGTATCGCCGCCCCGCTCGCCCTGCTCGCTGCGACGGCCCCCGCTGGCCTGGCCCCGGTCGCGGGGTTCGCCCGACGCATCGGTCTCGCCCCGGCCGCGCGGCTCGCTCTACTCACTGGCCTCGCCCTGCTCGCGGGCGCGGGCTGCGCCGGCGCCGCCGGGCCCGCCCTGCCCGAGCCGGAGCGACCGCCGCCGGCCGGCGCGGTGCGCGTTCGGCTGGCCTTTGCGGCCGAGGTCGACCTCGACCTCTACGTCACCGGGCCCTCCCAGGAGACCGTCTACTTCGCCAACCCGCACGCGGCCGACGGAGGGGCGCTGGACGCCGACCGCCGCTGCGAGAGTGCCGGGCCCCGCATCGAGACGGTGCTCTTCCCCGAGGCCCGCCCCGGCCGCTACCGCATCGGGCTCGATTTCCCCGAGCGCTGCCGCGGCGGGGTGGAGCGGGCCGACTATGCCCTCGAGTGGCAGGCCCCCGGCCAGGCCCCGGAGCGCCTGCGCGGAGAGATCGACTTCGGGCGCCTCGAGGTGCGGGTGGTGGAGTTCGAGGTCGCCGAAGACCCCCGCTAGGGCTCGCCCCGGGACGGCGCCGCCGAGAGAGCGCGAAATAAGCCTCCAGAACGCTCCGTAGGCACTCGTACAGCCGTAAAGAAGCGGCAGAAATCAGCCGATGAGAGGGATTCCGCGGCTGTGCGCGGGCGACCGAGAAGAGGATTCCCTTTGAGCGGCGAATCGAGCCCTGTCGAGTCGGTCGCCAGCCTGCGCGTAGTGCTCGCGGGCGGCTCCGCCGAAGATGCCCAGGCGCTGAGCGAGATGCTCGGGGCCTCGCAATCGATGCGCTTCGAGATGATGCACGTCGCGCACGTGTCCGAGGTCGTCTCGACTCCCCATGCCCAGGAGGCCGACGTGCTCCTGCTGCACATCGGCACCGACGCCCTGCCCCGCATGTCCCAGCTCACCCAGGCGCGGCTCTCCGCGCCGCTGCTGCCGGTGGTGGTGCTCTCCGAGCTCGACGACGAGGCCGTGGCCCTGCGCGCGCTGCAGAACGGGGCGCGCGGATTCATGGTGAAGCAGGAGCTCAATCCGCGGCTGCTGGTCACGACCCTGGGCGCCGCGCTCGAGAGCCACCGTATGATCCTGCAGCTCGACAGCGCCCGCGAGCGCGCGCGCCACCTCGCCACCCACGACCAGCTCACGGGCCTGGCCAACCGAGCGCTCTTCCACGATCGGGTCTCCCAGGCCCTGGCGGCGGCCAAGCGCTCGCACGAGAAGTTCTCGCTGCTGTTCCTCGATCTCGACAGCTTCAAGACCATCAACGACACCCTCGGCCACGCCGTGGGCGACGGTCTGCTGCGCGGCATTTCGCGACGGGTGGCCTCCTGCCTGCGCGAGACCGACGTGGCGGGCCGGCTCGGCGGCGACGAGTTCGGCGTGCTGCTCACCAACCTGAACAGCGAGATCGACGCCTCGACCGTGGCGCGCAAGCTCATCGCCGAGCTGGCCGAGCCGCTGGAGTTCCGCAACCAGACGATCTCGATCCGGGGCAGCATCGGCATCTCCACCTTCCCTCGCGACGGCGTCGAGGTCGAAGAGCTGCTCAAGAAGGCCGACGTGGCCATGTACCACGCCAAGGAGCGCGGCGGCGGGCGCTTCGACTTCTACACCGATGACATGAACGCGGCGATCGAAGAGCGCCAGAACATGGAAGATCGCCTGCGAACGGTGCTCGACGACGGCGGCCTGGTGCTCCACTACCAGCCCCAGTACGACCTGAGTCGCGGGCGCATCATCGGCTCCGAGGCCCTCTTGCGCTGGAAGCACCCCGAGCGCGGCCTGCTGGCCCCTTCCCAGTTCCTGCCGATCCTCGAAGAGACGGGCATGGTGGTGTCCACGGGCGACTGGGTGCTGCGCCAGGCCTGCGCCCAGAACGCCAAGTGGATCGAGCAGGGGCACCGCGGCCTGCGTATCTCGGTCAACGTCTCGTCCCAACAGTTCCTCGAGCCGGGCTTCGCCTCGGCCGTGGCCGCCGTGCTCGCCTCGACCGGCTTGCCGCCCGTGCTGCTCGAGCTCGAGATCACCGAGAGCAGCCTGCTCCGCGACGTGGACGTCACCGTCAATACCCTGCATCACCTGAAGCAGCAGGGCGTGCGGCTCGCCATCGACGACTTCGGCACCGGCTACTCGGCGCTCGCCTACCTGAAGCGGCTGCCCATCGACGTGCTCAAGATCGACCAGTCCTTCGTGCGGGCCGTCACCACCGATCCGGCCGACGCCACCATCACCGAGGCGATCGTGCAGCTGGCCGGCGGCCTCAACCTGTCGACCATCGCCGAGGGCGTCGAGACCCTCGAGCAGCTGCTCCTGCTCGGATCCTACGGCTGCACGCGCATGCAGGGCTTCCTGTTCGGCAAGCCCGTGCCGCCCGAGGTCTTCGAGACCTGGCTCGAGAACCCGCCCTTCCGCTGGATGCAGGGGGAGAGCGCCCAGGGGGCCAGCGGGGACGAGCCCGAGGCCGTCGAGGCGCCGCCCGTCTTGGAGACCAAGGCCACGCACTGAATCGCGCGCTACTTTCTGGTCACCCCCCGGAAGGAGCTTGCGATGTCGCTGTTGCGCCGTCGGACCCGGGGGGTCCGCGCCGTCCTGTCGAAGTCCGCGCAGTCGAGCCCGAGCCGCTGGCAGAGCCAGATCTGGGCCACCTTGGCCTCCGCCCTGCTCTCGCTGCCCGCCTTGGCCGAGGTGCCCACCGCGCCTCTGCACTTCCCCTTCTCGGGGGACCAGCGCATCCAGGCGCTCGAGGGCGAGGAGGTCTGCGAGGACATCCTGCTCGATGACGTCGAGGTGGAGCGCTGCGTGGGCCTCGATCTTCTGATCGACGCCCGCGGCCACTACGAAGGCACCGCCACCGTGAGCTTCAGCGAACCCGTCGAGGGCACCCTGATCGGGAGCGTGCGCGGACGCCAGAGCCAGCGCCGCGGGGACACCGCCTTCGACCTGCGCTCGAAGCTGCGCGGCGTGATCGACCTGCCCCTGATCGGCGAGAGCCGGGGCAAGGGCAAGCTGCGCTGCGACGGCATGATCACGGCCGGCGGCACCCTGACCGGGGTCTGCGAGTTCCAGCTGAAGCGACCCGGCTCGCGCACCGAGAGCCAGGAGTTCGACGTGCCCGCCAAGGTGATCGGAGGCAACTGGGACGTGTCGATCACCACCCTGATCGAAGTGGGCGGCGGCGACCTCGAGGGCAGCGCGCAGGACAGCTTCGGCTTCAGCTACCAGGTGCGCGGCAGCTACGACGAGGACAAAGACCGCTCGAAGCTCTCGCTGCGCGGCCTGCGCCGCAGCCTGAGTCAGGGCGCGCGCATCGACCTGAAGGACCTGGAGGCCCCGGCTCCATCCGAAGGCACCGCCGAGTCCCGCATCAAGCTGCTCGGTGCCAAGGCCAAGGGCCAGACCACGGCCGAAGCCCCACTGCCGCCCGATTAGCCGCCCGTGGGCGCGGACCGAGCGGGTCAGCCGCCGGCCGGGCCCTTCTTCCCCGAAGCCTTGACCCGGTCGAAGAGGTCGGCGCCCAGCGCCTGCAGGTGGGGGCCCGCCTGGAGGTCGTTGCCCAGGCGCACGCTGGCGTGGCCGCCGCGGGCCTCGAGCGAGGCGTAGACGAAGCGCTTGTTGACCGCGAGCACGGCGGCCGGCACCTCGGCCATGCGCGCGGCGATCTCGAGCACGCGCGCCTCCAGCTCGTCGTCGGGGAAGGCCTGGTTCACCAGCCCCGCGCGAGCCGCCTCCTCGCCCGAATACTCGCGACCGGCCAGGTGCAGCTCCATGGCGTGGCGGTGGGAGAGCAGTGCGGGAAACCAGGGGAAGTCGGGCAGGCCCGCGAAGCGCAGCACCGGGTGGGAGAGCCGCGCGCTGGCGCCGGCGTAGGCCAGGTCGCAGGCGCCGGCCAGCTCGAGCCCGCCGGCCATGGCGTAGCCGTGGATCATGGCGACGACGGGCTTCGCCAGCTCCCAGAGCGACATCCAGCCCTGGCTGACGTGGCGCGCCCAAGGCATGCCCGTCTGGGGCGTGAAGTAGGGCTGCTCAGCGGACAGGTCGGACTTGAGGTCGTAGCCCGACGAGAAGCAGGGCCCCGCGCCGCGCAGCACCGACACGCGCACCGCCTCGTCGCCGTCGGCCCGCTGCAGCGCGTCGAGCAGCTCGCCGCGCAGCGCGTTCGAGATCGCGTTGCGCTTGTCGGGGCGGTTCAGGGTCACGAAGCGCACCCCCGGCGCGGCCTCGGAGACCTCGATCCACTGGTAGTCGCTCACCCGAACCTCCCCCGGCCTGGCACCGGCCTCAGACCAGCTCGCGCTCGCGGCCGCGCTCGACGAAGCGCTCGCGGAGTTCGGCGACGTCGGCGGCGGCCATGCGGCGCAGGCGCTCGCCGCGGCGCGTGCGCCAGAAGACCGGCTCGTCGCACTCCCAGCGCTGGGCGCGCAGCTGGCGCTTCTGCACCTTCGAGGTCTGGGTCACGGGCAGCCCGGTCGTGACCCGCACGTAGCGCGGCGACCACTTGGTGCCGAGGTCGGCCTGCTCGGCCAGGAAGGCGTCGAAGGCGGCGGGGTCGAAGCCGTCGACGTCGCGGAGCTCGAGCGCCGCCATCACCTGGTCGCCCACCTCCTCGTCGGGCACCGCGTAGACCGCCGCCAGCACCACGCCCGGGTAGCGCGCCAGGATGCGCTCGACGGGGGCGGCGGAGAAGTTCTCGCCATCGACCCGCAGCCACTCGAAATCGCGGCCGGCGAAGTAGACCCAGCCCTCGGCGTCGCGGTAGGCCAGGTCGCCGGTCCAGTACATGCCGTCGCGCAGCCGCGCCCGGTTGGCCTCGTCGTTGTTGTAGTAGCCCTCGAAGAGCGCGGCACCGCCGGTGTTGACCAGCTCGCCGATGGCCTGCTCCGGGTTGCGCAGCCGGCCCTGCTCGTCGAACTCGGCCGGCGGACACTCGGCGCCGGTCTCGGGGTCGAGCACCTTGGTAGCGTCGTCGGCGCGCCCGAGCGCGCCCTTGGGCATCTCGGGGGCGCGCTGCACCGCGGCGCCGCTCTCGGTGGAGCCGTAGGCGTCGACCACCTTGGTGGCGAAGCGCGCCGAGAAGCGCTCGATGTCGAGATCGGAGGCCTCGTTGCCGAAGACCAGCTCGAGGGGGTTGTCGGCGTCGTCGGGGCGCTCGGGCTGGGCCAGGATGTAGGAGAGCGGCTTGCCCACGTAGTTCATGTAGTTGCAGCCGTAGCGGCGCACGTCGGGCAGGGTCTGCGAGGCCGAGAACTTGCGCCGCAGCACCGCCGTGCCGCCGGCCACCCAGGTGGGGCCGAGCCCGGCGAACAGGCCGTTGCTGTGGAAGAGCGGCATCGACAGATAGGAGACCGTCTCGCGCCCCAGCCCGTGCATGGCCAACAGGCTCTGGGAGACGATCGAGAGCTTGCCCTGGCTGCAGATCACCGCCTTCGGCGCGCCGCTGGTGCCCGAGGTGAAGAGCAGGAGCAGGAGGTCCTGGAGGCCGACCTCGACGTCGGGGATCGGCGCGCCGGCATGGGGCGCCAGCGCCTCGGCGTAGGCGGGCGACTCCACGTCGAAGCAGCGCTCGGCGGGCACGCCGGTGTCGAGGCCCTCGAGCAGCGGCGCGTGGCGGGGCTCGGTGATGATCCAGCGGCAGTCGGTGTGGCGCACGTCGCGGGCCAGCTCGGCGCCGCGCCGGGTGGGGTTGATCCCGACCACCACGGCCCGGGCCAGCGCCGCCGCGCCCAGCCAGAGCGCGAACTCGGGCACGTTGTCGAGCAGCACGCCCACGTGGGGCGGACCCTCGCCCTCGTCGGCGCGCAGCAGCGCGGCGCGCTGGGCGCAGGCCGCCACCACCTCGCGGTAGCTCCAGCTCTGCTCCTCGAAGCGCAGCGCGGGGGCGTCGTCCCCGGCACGCTCGAGGAGCCAATCGCGGAAGGGAACGAGCTTCACGAAAGCGCCTCCTGGTCCTCGGTTCCAGCCAGCTCGGCCATCACGCGTGCCGGTCCTTGGTTCCGGCCAGCTCTGCCAAGAGGGCGAAGGCCTCGTCCTGCTGAGTGTGCACGGTGAGCCCGCTGACGGGCATCGACTCCCAGCCCGCGCGCCAGCGCTCGCGGATGCGCTCGACCGGGCCGAACAGACCGCCCTCGTCGAGGTAGTCGTCGGGCACGGCGGCGATCGCCTCGTCGCGGCGGCCCGCCTGGAAGAGCTCGTGGATGCGCGCCGCCGCCTCGGCCCAGCCCTCGCGCTCCATGCGCTTGCGGTGGAAGTTGAGCTTCGGGTGGCCCATGCCGCCCACGTAGAGCGCCACGAAGGGCTTGCCCGCGGCCAGCGCCGCGCCCACGTCGTCGGTGATCTGCACGCTGACCGAGGCCTGGATCTCGAAGTCGGCGAAGCCCTTGCCGCCGCCTGCGCGGCGGAAGCCCTCTTCGAGCCAGGGCCGGTAGGTCTCGAAGCTCCCCGGCCGCAGGCCGAAGGGCAGCCAGCCGTCGGCGAGCTCGGCGGTCTGGATCACCATCCCCTTGGCGCCCGTGCCGTGCCAGATCGGCGGCGGCGGATCGAAGTGGAGGATCGACTTCAGCGGCTTGCCCATGCCCGACGAGCCCGGGGCGTCGGCGGGAAGCGGCAGCGAGAGCTCGCGGCCCTCGTGCACCACGGGCGCCTCGCGAGCGAAGATCTTGCGCAGGATCTGGGTAGCGTCGCGCAGCTTGTGGCGCGGGCTCCCCCAGGGCTGCCCGTACCAGCCCTCGACGATCTGCGGGCCGGAGAGTCCGAGGCCGGCGATCACGCGCCCGCCGCCGGCGAGCTGATCGACCGTGCCGAGCTGCATGGCCGTCATCGCGGGGCTGCGCGCGGCGACCTGGATCACCGCGGTGCCGAGCCGGATGCGCTCGGTGTGGGCGGCCACGAAGGCCAGCGGTGTCAGCGCGTCGGAGCCGTAGGCCTCGGCGGTCCACACCGAGTCGTAGCCCAGCGCTTCGCAGCACCGGATGCGTTCG
>Ga0224508_10004965_pt1 | contig 10811 bp, 8 predicted proteins | sample SF_Jan12_sed_USG_4_FD_170157 | JGI IMG/M metagenome (GOLD analysis project Ga0224508, IMG submission 170157) | Sediment microbial communities from San Francisco Bay, California, United States - SF_Jan12_sed_USGS_21 | ecosystem: Environmental > Aquatic > Marine > Sediment | place: USA: California... | reverse complement strand
ATTTAATAACTGGGCTTCATGAGCAGTAAGAAAGTATAAGTAGTTGGGATTGATTCCGATTGGGTTACTGGCAGTTTCACGAAGCATCTCGTCAAGTTCGCTATAGTGCCCAGCTCTCATATAGGCCTTTACTAAGTAATATCTTGGCGTTCTTCTGTCAGTCTGCCCGACCACTGGTTCCAGTAAGTCTATCACCTGTTCATCTTTTCCGAGTAACAACAGAGCCACGGCCATAGCTTCAAGTCTCACCATACAATAAGAACAGTTGGCATAATCGAAGTCATCATCATTTAAGGCCTTAAACACCTCCATAGCGAAATTAGGCTGCCGTACATAGTTCGTTGCAATAACCATCATGGCTGTGTTCTTAAACAAATCTTTAGGGGCAGTGGCATACTCTTTCTTATAGGTCTCAAGGATCAATTTGTTATTGCCTTCAAGGAGAGCTCGCAAATAGATAATAATATTTGCCTGCACCGGATTTCTAACATCAACGTCCTCTTCCAAACGATTCAATAAAGAATCAAGCATCTGGTATTTCCCAGTGTTGTAATAGAGATGTGCCATAAGGATTTTTGCATGCATAAAATCCGGATCAATACTGATGGATTTCACAAGCAACGAGTCGGCAGCAACATAGTCTTTGGCCCAGACATCCTTGGCTTTCAAGTAGCATTCGTACGCGCTAAATGAGGGTGCCTCGGGAGCAATATGACCCTTCTCCCTGGTGACCCAGTATCCTAGAATGTCATCTTTCAATCTTTTGATACCCTCCAAGGGGTGATCCACATGACAAGTGATGTTTTCAAAAGCATGTAGTGGCCTATCTGAACCGTGTTCCACGACAGAACATTGGAAGATAAGGTTGGAATCAGCTACATAATAGGTTCCCTTGATCAGTTTAATACTATCAGAAAATAATCGCAGAATCTGACGCGCACCGAGCCCTGCTTTTGATATTCCTGAGTACGAATCGATCGTTTTATACGAGATAACTGGTGCAATCTGGTTCTCGACAATCCCATGTGTGATCCAATCAGCTGCCATCTTTCCTACAATATCAAAACCATCCTGCATCGTATGGTCCTCAAATACCTCAATCGCAATTTGTGTGAGGTTATCATTGTCGCTGGAACCGGATCCCAGTAGTCCATTCTTTAATGGCAGAATCTGAAATAGGCCGAAAATTACAACTAGCATAACACCCACGACGAGAACTCCCCTTGTAGATGGACTCCTCAAGTATCCATGTCGGGTGGTTCGTCCTTTTCGACTCGGTACAATCAATCCTGGATTAGCTAGAGCGTAGATCGATACTGGCTCATCAAGATTCTTTAAATCAAAAACTCCTAGAGATTCAATCTGAAACTTGCGATGATTTCGAATGTCATCACGTACCTTTTTGGAAAATAGTATCGATCCGGGAGCACCTAAAGACTCTATGCGCGATGCGAAATTGACACTGTGGCCGTAGACCTTCTCTCCTTCACGAACGATAGTGCCGCTATGGATTCCGATACGTACTGGCACTCGCGGCTCCTCGGCAAAATCTCCTTGGAGTGATATGGCGCATTGGACAGCCTGTAAGGGTGTGCCAAAAATGCATAAACAGCCATCTCCATAGAAATTGACGATTTCTCCCTCCTCCTCAGCGACTCGAGCCTGTAGGCTCTCCTGGAATTTGTGGAGCAGAGTCGCTCCGAGCTGCTCATCCTCTTGCATAAGACTTGTATAGCCTTGTATGTCAGCAAAAAGAATCGCGGCCAGTTTACGATCAGATATCACACTTTAATGATTGAGTGCTTTTCAAGTTAAAAAGGGACAACGTGATAACCTCCAGATATCAAAGTAAGGAATTAATGGAGATCAAAGTAGGTAGAGCCATTAGTGTCGGGATACAAGTATGTGCTCATCGAGGAGGTTCCAAAACATTTTAGACATTGCTTCGGGATCAATCCAGGTATATGCTTTTATATCCCTTTTCAGGTTGTCATCAGGGGTAGAAAATGTTCCCTCTGAGGCCAGCTCAGGATAGGCCAGTGCCATGATCAATGCCACGTCCCACATGATCCAACGCTTCTTTTCTGGATCACTTGTCTGCCACCACCGATGAAAGGTCTCCCACCGGTCAACCAGATAATCAGCAATTCCCGCTTTGCCCTTCAAATGCTGATCGACTATCGTCTTTTCAAAAATAAGGTGCTGGCTGGCTGTAGCGGTCATCACATGAAATTCCAGCGTTGGATGGTTCAATAGTACATCGACGGCATTCGGGTCATTATTCGTATTGAACTCTCTCTTGCTCCATGTCTTGGATTCTGTATTATGCCAAAATCCCAGGTAATAAACCGCAATTTTATCTGCGATTCCTGGTTCTAATAATAAAGCTGATGCGACATTCGTGCAAGGACCTAACACTGCGATCGAAAGCTTCTCACCTTCGGTCATTTTCCTTGCTTCTTGCATGATAAACGCCGAAGCGTCAGATGACTGTGGTCTGAGTTGATTTACCAGAGGAATGTTGCTGCCTTCCGGATGAGGCACATCTTTTTTACCAAGCAAATCCATGATCTCTCGATTGATCCGTTGGCTATCTCCAACGCTGTCATTGGGGGCCTGTGGAGAGGTATGATATTGCGCAGAGGTGACTCCGAGAATCCTAAGTGATGGGGCCAGCAGCGCTGCCACGATGGCAAAGAGATCATCCACTTCGTTGCCCGTATCTGCGTCGACTATGAGCTTGCGTGATCTGGATTGAGTATATCGACCCTGTGATAAAACAGGCAGCAGTGCAAAGAATGCAAATGCCCAACTTGTCCGACGTACAAATTCCCTCCGTTTCATACCCGAAAATTACCGATATCTCTCTTCTTCCTGGTTATCTTTAAAACTCTGCAAAATATCACATCGAATAATGCTTTCATTAGATCAATTGAACAAATTTTATCGACGAGGCTATATTAAGTTGAATTCGGTTTTCAGCATTAAACAAGCAGAGCAAATGCAAGATCTTATCTGGTCTTCGTTGGAACAGCAATATGCGATCGACCGAAACGATGTCGCTTCGTGGAATCGGGTACAACTGCCACACCGCGTGCAGCACCTTCGAGGAAATGAAGTCTTTCAACCCATTGGTGGTCCAAATGTGATAGAATCCATTAATCAACTATTGGGAGTTGGACAATGGAAAAAACCGTGGCATTGGGGACAGTTTCTTATTGGCTTTCCCACTAGTTCAACATTTGATGTGCCACATCAAATTTGGCATACAGATTTTGGCTTTGAGACCAGTCAGGTTGACCTTACTGGTGTTCTGATCTTTTCGGTCATATCTGATGTGCTGGCGGAAGGTGGGGGCACCCTGGTTATCGATGGTTCGCATTTGGTCATGCAGAATTTTGTGCAGACTCTACCGAAAGAGACTCGGAGCATCATGGAGCGGGTTAGGAATGCCTTCTATACGAGTCACCCATGGCTGCAAAAACTGACTAATTCACATGATCCTGAGGACCGAATCAAATACTTCATGCAAGACTCAAATGACATCGATGGCGTTCCTGTCAAGGTTAGCCAAATTAAGGGCAAGGCTGGAGATGTGGTTGTTACACACCCCTGGTTGTTACATGCTTCTTCTCCCAATTGCACGGATCAAGTGAAGATGATGCGGGTGCATCGAATCCATCGGAAGTAAAAACATCGAAGTGTGATATCAACATCGTTTACTTTGGTACCCCTTAAAGTAATCAAGGTAATGTCACAAGCTATGATTAGAATGATTGGGTATGGAAGTGAGTTCCGGCAAAGTGGATTGCTCTGAGCATCACTTTTTCATATCATAGAAAACACCCACCGTATATGCCGGTGCTGCAAAGATGATCTCACCACTGAGTGGTGCTGCGAATCCTGCAGAGATCCCCAACATCTTTGTCAGGTAATAGTTGACCTCTGCTCCCGCATTCAATATCTCCGCATTGTTTGAGAAAATAGATGCGCTGGAAACCTCCGAAGGTTCCTTGCCATTCTTCAATGATGTGATGCCCTGCACTCTCCCAATCAGCCATAGTTTCTGATTTGCTAATCCTGCTCCAAACTCAATACCATAGCGCAGCTCATCTGAGAAGTCATTCGTTCGATTGTTAGCTCCAAAAAATGCATTAGCATATAAGGGCGTCTCACTTGAGCCGAAAGATACTCCGGCATCCACCTGCAGCATCTGATTGAACTCTCCATCTCCTGTCTGCAAGTTCCCCTCTGTACCTCCGGCTGACTCACCGAGCGGCAATCCGAGTGTCAAAGTGGTCGAAATAGCTACCGCCGATCCCGGTTTTGTCAAACCATATTTGAAACCTAGGTTGGCGTCACCAATCGAATTGAGATCCTCCCCAACTTTAATCACCTCGCCGGTTGTCCCAGATACCTCATTATTGAAGTAATTCCTACTAAAGAGTGGGAAGAAAAGTATCCCGGTCAATCGGTCCGTAAATCCATATTCGGCATATAAATTTGTGTTGAATAATCCATTGGTTATATTCGGATCAATTCGACCTGCATCAGTATAATGCTGGTCCGCAACAATCCACCATTCCGATAGCTTAAAATAGCCATAGCCCTTGGGTTGCGGCCAACCGCCACCGGCTAAAAGTGGAAAGGTCAAGACAAGAAAAGCAAGTACCATACATGCGCTGGGGTAAAACTCAACAAGAGTTCTTCCAGTCTTTGATCCCCTGAGGAACCACGCAACATTATTCCAATTCACCATCTCCAACTTTCACTCTAAATGGTTTGCAGTAATATAGCAGGTGTGAGTAATCATTCAAGCTTATATTCTCGATCTCGTAAGTATGAGCACCTTTAAAAATTTCCACAGCTCCTATTTCGAAGGCATTGTTAACGGAATTTGGATTGTTGGTCAAGTACGCATACAAACCCGGTAAACTGGATGAGGCTTCATAATTAGCCTCAAACGAAAGGATCACCATACTTCCCATCTGTTCAGCAGTGAAATCCCCTTGAAGTTTGTAACTGCTGGTGGATCTTAGGCTTCCTTTGCGCAAAGTATTGGTGGAGGAGGTTGTTGCTCCTACATGCACCAGATGCTCAGCCCGAACATCAGATCCGTTCTCGGATTGAATTTGCACGGAAATAAGCGCGGAGCCAATGGACACACCTGTGGCGAATCCATCCGTGGTAATAGAAATTGCTGATGGATTATCAGAGCTCCAAATTCCACCGGGCAGCTCAGTCTCCAGTCCGGTTTGATCGAAGTATCGGTACAAAAACTCATAATTACTTCCTAGAGCCAGCGTATCAATGGGATTGACAATCCGAACTTCCGGATCCACCTCATCGAAGATGATATCATCGCCAATACAGCCTGTATACAGCAGTAAAATAACCGTGACAATACTTATCTGATAAATTATGGATCTAATAGGTCAGTTGTTAGTGCGATAGAAATAATTCATTTTCATTCGAGTGTAATATGGGATCTAACCGTATAAGGTTGCCTGCCAGTCATCCTAAATTCAAAAATAATCATCTTCGGTTGCTTGGAGCACCAGGGTTATTGCTCTCTCTGATCTTACAGTGGGTAACGCGTACCTTCCATGGCGCCGAGCCGCTTTCTACTACCTTATGATAAAGTAGGTAATCGCAAGCCAAGCCAACCCTTTGACCAGAAAGAATAGGAAGCCCACAACTCCTAGTTTTCGGATCCACTTTATCAGATTTGGTTTCGCTCTCGTCTGCACTAGTTTCATAAGCAGAAAATAAGGAAGGGAGGTAAACGTCCTCCCTCCCATAGATAATGTTATTTATACTTCTGCAGCCTCATGCTGGCATTCTTTCATCACCGCATCGACATGAACGGCCCAATCCTTTCGCTACCGTCTTTCTCAGATAATATCGGCTAAATAAAAAACAATATAGTCGGCAAATCGAACTATCCCGGGACATAGGTGACTCCATTTTGGTGAAATTTTGATCAGATTGTCAACTGGCCGGCAAGATGATAAATCTTGATATATAAATCAAATCGATAGTATACATATTAATGAAAGTTGTAGAGACGAATCAAGGTATAACGATCCTTCCAAAGCTCGCATTGATTGATATTTGATATATCAACTAACCAGAAGCAGAACATCAGATAATTTAAGTTCCGGCTCCGGTAAAAGAGGTAGGTCTGGTCACCTATCGACATTTTGTGAAGGAGAGTTTAATTAAGGCATTACGAGCAGAAATTCTGGCTTTTATACCCCACGAAATGAAAACATCCCAAAGCCGAGACATTGTGGAATTATAAATTACTGATTATCAGCCTGTCTATAAAGTCACATGATCTTCTCCTCCCTTCCGGGTTTATGGTTCATTACCTGCTTTGGCTAACCTCTCCCCTACCCGTCATTGGATATGCCAAGGAAATAATCGATCTTAATCAGCTCCAACTTTACACTTTATTACTAACCAATGTAAAAGACCATCATGAAACTCAGATTTGCTGCCCTTTTCCTGTGTTACTTCCTGGCCCAATCGCAAGATATTTCTTGCCAGACCTATGAGCACCCATTTCAAGATCTTGGCAAAACCATTACTGAACGAGTGGATAATTTAATCTCTCTCTTAAGTTTGGAAGAAAAGGCCGCCCAGCTAATGTACGCGGCCCCCGCAATTGATCGCTTAGGCATTCCGGAGTTCAGTTGGTGGAATGAATGTCTACATGGTGTGGCTAGGAATGGCAGAGCTACCATCTTTCCACAAGCTATCGGTCTCGGTGCTGCTTTCGATCCTGACTTGATGCACCGGATTGGGATAGCCATATCAGATGAGGCACGAGTAAAATTCCACCAGAATGACAAGATAGGGTACCGTGGTCGCTATTCAGGTCTTACTTTCTGGAGTCCCAATGTGAACCTTTTTCGAGATCCTCGCTGGGGCAGAGGTCAGGAGACGTACGGAGAAGACCCCCATCTTATCTCCCGACTGGGTGTGGCATTTGTACAAGGACTGCAAGGAGACGACCCCGAACATCTCAAGGTTGCTGCCATGGCTAAGCACTATGCTGTCCATAGCGGACCGGAAAAACTTCGCCACGAATTTGATGCAGTTGTATCACAGAAGGATCTGTGGAACACTTACCTACCCGGATTTGAAGCACTGGTTACCGAGGCAAAGGTGGAGGGTGTGATGGGTGCCTACAACCGCACCAACGGTGATGTCTGTTGTGCCCATCCCTACTTGATGCAGGAAGTATTACGAGACAAGTGGCAGTTTAAAGGATACTATGTTTCAGACTGCTGGGCTATACAGGACTTTTTCCAAGGCCATAACATTGTCGAGACCAGGGAAGAGGCTGCTGCGCTGGCCCTTAAACTGGGATGTAATCTAAATTGCGGCAGCACGTATCTTGCCATTCTATCATCATTGGAGCAAGGACTCACGACAGAAAGGGAAATCGATGACAACCTACGGGAATTATTTCCTACCAGATTTCGGCTAGGCCTTTTTGATCCTCCGGGATCGAGTGAGTACGAATCCATTTCTCCCGATGTTGTTCGCTCCTCAGAACACATCGCTTTGAGCTATGAGGCGGCAGCGAAATCACTGGTGCTTCTAAAGAACCAAGGCAATTTGCTTCCGCTGGACCCGGAAATGAAAACGCTCTTTGTCACAGGTCCTACAGCTGCTGATATGCAAGCCCTGCTGGCAAATTACTATGGGTTGGGTGACGATATGCGTACCTTGGCGGAGGGCATTATTTCCAATGTATCAGACCATACAGCTATTCGCTATGTACAAGGTGGATTGTTAGACCGGCCTAATGTGAATCCGATGGATTGGTTTTCTGGAGAAGCCCAAGAGGCTGAAGTAACCATTGCATGTATGGGGATTACCCAATTGCTGGAAGGTGAAGAAGGTGAAGCAATTGCATCACCAAGCGCTGGTGATCGTGAGTACATCACTTTGCCACCTCATCAGATTGAATATTTGAAGCTCCTTCGAAGCAAAGCGGAAAAGCTTGTGGTGGTTATCACCGGAGGCAGCGCCATATCCATCCCGGAGGTTCATGAGATGGCGGATGCAGTAGTTTATGCATGGTATCCGGGCGAGCAGGGTGGTCAGGCATTGGGTGATATGTTGTTTGGTAAATTCTCGCCATCAGGTAAGCTGCCCGTAACATTTGTGCAGAGTATAAGCGATCTCCCTCCTTTCGAAGACTATAATATGAAGGGGCGCACCTATCGATACATGGAAAAAGCCCCGTTATTTCCCTTTGGATTTGGGTTGAGCTATGTCGCTTTCACCTATGAGAACTTGCAACTGAGTACGAATCAGATACAGGATAATAATCAAATCCACATTACCCTGCATCTTAGCAATCAGGGTACTATGGAAGCCGAGGAGGTCGTGCAGCTTTATATCTCTAAAAATAATCCAAATGGCGATGATGCTCGTTATTCCCTGAAAGAATTTCAAAGGGTAACCCTTCCTGCCGGGGCGACCACAGAGGTCATATTCGAGGTGGATAAGAAGCATTTTTCAACCTACGATAACGCGGGAGATTTGCAGGTCGAGGAAGGTACATACACATTGTATATCGGTGGTGTGCTACCTATAGCCCGAAGCCTGGAGCTGGGAGCCGCACCTTGGCTGGAGGAGACAATCACGGTGAGAAGTAAGTAGCATGTCTGAGTACGAGCAAGCTACCGAGTCTGTTTTTCTTCCAGTGAATGAAAGCTAATTGCCTTTACTCAGGTTCCTACAAGTTTACACGTATGAAAGATGTCAAAGAAACTCGAAGTAAAGAATTCCTATTTCTCTCCGGTCCACGTGGTCGCTGGAAAGATTTCGTAGGATCTCTTAAGATCATGTTGGAATTCATCAAGGGCTTTCGGTACCTGCACTTTGTGGGGCCATGCATGACTGTTTTTGGATCCGCTCGCTTTGAGGAAGATCACCCCTACTACGAGCAAGCCCGACTCTTTGGCCGGCAAATTGCGCAGAAAGGCTTTACGGTGATGACTGGAGGCGGACCAGGAATCATGGAGGCTGCCAATCGTGGCGCTAAAGAGGTGAACGGACGATCGGTAGGCTGCAATATCGTATTGCCCAAAGAGCAAGAGCCAAATCCTTACCTCGACCTGATGGTAAGCCTCGACCACTTTTATGTACGAAAGGTTGTTTTGCTAAAGTACTCCTATGCATTTATCGTGATGCCCGGTGGCTTCGGCACCATGGATGAGCTATTTGAAACCTTGACGCTAGTTCAGACCAACAAGATCAGTGATTTCCCTATTGTGCTTTTTGGTACCCGCTACTGGAAGAACCTGATCGAACAGCTGCAAGATATGGCCTATGCAAACACAATTTCTGCTAACGATTCGAGTCTGTTTTTAGTTACGGATTCCATTGATGAAGGTATGACATATATCCTGGCAAGGCTAAAGGAGAAGTACGGTAAAGTGGTGGAACCTTCCAGGCCGAAAAGCCATTGGTGGTTGGGCGAGAAGGCTTATCTTCCCGAAACTAAATATATAATTAGGTTGGAATGATAGTTTCAGCAACCAGATCCTCATTTCCTGGTTTTTGATCATGGGCTAGTCAACCGGGTACCTCCATCCGATTCAATTCTCAAAACTTTCCACCACTTACGGTCCAAATGACTACCAAATACTCATTGGCTCTTGCTCGCCAGCCGGACAATAGGCAAGTTTGAATCGACTTTATTAATCTTCTGGTTTATGAGGCTCTTTTATATCACCATCATTTTCCATTTCTCCATTGCCTCCCAGGCACAACCCTTAGAGATCAATGCCGACATTCGCGGAACGAATGACGCCTCAGATGGCGGCACCATCCAGCTTGCAACGCCTTCTCTAAATCATTTTCTTCGACTAACTAGTGGACAGAATAATGATTCTCAGCCGCTTTTATATTTCAGCAAAGAAGACACGTTTAGCATCAACAGCGGAACGGAAGATTGGCTGGATATCAGAAGAAATATCAGCCTGTATAATGGCCTGGGTACAGGATCCTCTCCCACCACCTTTCTGGGGATTAACACAGGCCAGCCTTTACGTGAGTTGGATATTCGTACGAACCATATCAATGACGGATCTGAATTAAATCTGGGCAACGCAGACAACAGTCATTTTCTGAGATTCTTTAGTGGCCGGCAAAATTTAAACATCCCACTTATCTATTGGAAAGATGGAGATACCCTCTCTTTTGGCACTGATTTAAATACCTATACTGAAAGAATGAGGATCACGAGTGATGGAATGATGGGACTAGGAACCAATGATCCCCAAGCACGTCTAGGCATCAAATTAAATAGCACGGTTGTCTTTCCCCATATCGATCTGGTCGAAGACGATGATGTCGATTTTGCGAGAATCCGCCTAAGAAATGGATCGATTGCCAATCATTGGGATATAGCCGCCAACGCCATCAACTTTGGTTTACTTAATTTTCACTATTCCGGTTTCGGCGACATACTTTCGATAAGGAGCAATGGTAGGGTGGGTATAAGTCATGTAGATCCTCAAGCCAAACTGCACGTGGTTTCCACGGGAGGAGATGACGCAGCTAAATTTGATGGCAAGGTTGATTTCACCGATCAAATATTGTTGAATGGTACTGCCGGTGCAGCGGGCCAGGTGTTGACTTCGAATGGGGCTGGAGATCCAACCTGGACGAATATAAGTTCTTCACAAATCGGTTTCTCTGCCTACCTGACTAGTAACAAAGGTCTAAATACAAGTGTTATCTACTCCCTGTTTGGTTTTACTGAGGATTATGATCATGGAACT
>Ga0224508_10004964_pt1 | contig 10811 bp, 9 predicted proteins | sample SF_Jan12_sed_USG_4_FD_170157 | JGI IMG/M metagenome (GOLD analysis project Ga0224508, IMG submission 170157) | Sediment microbial communities from San Francisco Bay, California, United States - SF_Jan12_sed_USGS_21 | ecosystem: Environmental > Aquatic > Marine > Sediment | place: USA: California... | reverse complement strand
ACTCCGACGAATCCGACCTCAGCGGTCGCTGCGCACAGCACCGGTTTCTGCCGGCGCGGGGCGTGTGCCCGCGCTGTGGACACGAGTACTGCGCCGAGTGCCTGGCCTACCCCCGCGGTCGTGACAAGAAACCGATGTGCGTGGGGTGCGCGGCGAAGGTGCTGGGCTTCCACCGCAACGGCCGAACCCGATCGCGACTCAACATCTTCAGCCGTCGCCGGCGCTACCGCGAGCACCAGCGGACCGAAGCCGAACGTATCGACGGCTGAGAGGCTCAGCGGATCGGCGGCCGTGAGGTCACCGAGGAGACAGTCGCCCGACGGGCACAACTTCGCGTGAGTCAGCGTCGCGCGTGAGCACCGCCGTCGATCACAGTTCACCGGCCGCTGGCCATCTGGGTTCGTTTGGCGTCGAGCTTGGCGGCCAGGTCGGCGTCGCTGATGGCGAGCATCTCGACGACGAGCAGCGCCGCGTTCTGTGAGCCGTCGACCGCCACTGTGGCCACCGGGATGCCTTTGGGCATCTGCACGGTGCTGTAGAGCGCGTCGACACCATTGAGCGCGCCGCCCGACAACGGCACCCCGACCACCGGCAGAGTGGTGTTGGCTGCCACCGCGCCTGCGAGGTGGGCGGCCATGCCAGCACCACAGATGAAGGCGACGTAGCCCTCGGCTCGAGCCGAGCGGGCCAGGGCCACCACGTCGTCGGGATTGCGGTGCGCCGACAGCACCCGCACGTCGGCCTCGATGCCGAACTCAGCCAGTGTCTCGCCGGCCTTGGCCATCTTGTCGGTGTCGCTCTGCGACCCCATGAGCACGGCGACCTTCATGTTGTTGCTTCTCCTTCCATCGCCACCCGGGCGATGTCGTCGCGATGATGCATGCCGGGCCACGACACTGCGGCTACACCGGCGTAGGCCCGATCACGGGCGACGCCCAACGAGGGCCCGCGGCCGCTGACCGCCAACACCCGCCCACCCGCGGTGCGCAGTCCCTCGGGACTCGACGCCACACCCGCGCAGTAGACCTTGACGCCCTCGAGGGCATCAGCCTCGGCCAGACCCTCGATGACGTCACCGGTGCGGGGAGCCTCGGGGTAGCCCTCGGTGGCAGCCACCACGGTGACCATGTGGTCGGCCGAGAACCGCGGTTCGGTGGTGATGGCACCGGCCGCGGCCTGGCCGAGCAGGTCGCTGAGCTCGGTGTCGAGAAGGGGAAGCACGACCTGGGCCTCGGGGTCGCCGAACCGCACGTTGTACTCGAGCATCTTGGGCCCGTCAGGAGTGAGCATGAGACCGGCGAACAGCACGCCCCGGTAGTCGATGCCTCGCGCTCGCAACTCGGCCAGCGTGGGCTCGACGAACTTGGCCATGACGTCGTCGACCAGGCCGGCATCGGCCAGCGGTACGGGCGAGTAGGCGCCCATGCCGCCGGTGTTGGGGCCGGTGTCGTCGTCGCCCACCCGCTTGAAGTCCTGGGCCGGCAGCAGGGGCACGGCGCGCTGGCCGTCACAGACGGCGAACACCGACAGCTCGGGCCCGCTGAGCCCCTCCTCGATCACCAGCGACCGGCCGGCTTCGCCGAAGGCTCGGCCCGACAAGTACTCACGCACCGCGTCGGCGGCCTCGGCCCTCGACTCGGTGACCAGCACGCCTTTGCCTGCAGCCAGGCCGTCGGTCTTGACCACGAACAGATCAGCGAGCTCGTCGAGGAAGGCCAGGGCCGCGGCTTCGTCGTCGAAGGCACCGTGGCGGGCGGTGGGCACCCCGGCGGCCACCAGCACGTCCTTCATCCACGTCTTCGAACCCTCGAGGCGGGCGCCGTCGGCGCCGGGACCGAACACGAGAGCTCCTCGGGCCCGCAGCCGATCGGCCAGGCCGTCGACGAGAGGCGCCTCGGGCCCGACCACGAACAGATCGGCCTCGATCTCGTCGGGCGGACGAGGGGTGCTGCCGGGAATACCGGCGCTGCCGGGGGTGACCACAACGTCGGCCGTGCGAGAAAGCACGTCGGCCAGCGCGTGCTCGCGCCCACCCGACCCAACGACACACACCGAGGTCATGAGAAGTGCAGGAACTGGCGTCGGCCCGGGCCGACGCCGACGAGACTGACCGGCACACCGACCTGGTCCTGGATGAACGAGATGTACGCCCGCGCCTCTTCGGGCAGGTCGTGGGGTTCGGTGATCTCGGACAGGTCGGTCGACCAGCCCGGCAGCTCCTCGTAGATCGGCTCGAGGCTGTGCAGCACCGACTGGTGGTAGGGCAGGCGCTCGAGTCGTTGCCCCTCGTGCTCGTAGGCGACACAGACCTTGAGCCGCTCGAGCCCATCGAGCACGTCGAGCTTGGTGACCGCGATGTCACTCAGTGAGTTGACCCGCACGGCGTGGCGCAGCATCACGGCGTCGAACCAGCCACACCGACGGCGGCGACCGGTGTTGGTGCCGTACTCGTGGCCGACATCGACGAGGTGATCTCCGACCTCGTCGTGCAACTCGGTGGGGAACGGACCCGACCCGACCCGGCTCACATAGGCCTTGGCGATACCCATCACCCGATCGATGTCGCGGGGTCCCACGCCCGCACCGGTGCAGGCGCCACCAGCGACGGGGTTCGACGACGTGACGAAGGGATAGGTGCCGTGGTCGAGGTCGAGGAACGTGGCCTGCGCCCCCTCGAGCAGCACGTGCTCGTCGGCGTCGAGGGCATCGTGCACGGCGCCCACGGTGTCGGCGATGTAGCCCTCGATGCGGGGCCGGTACTCGTCGAGGTACTGGTCGGCGATCTCGTCGACGTCGACCGGTAGCCGGTTGTACACCTTGGCCAGCACCACGTTGGTCTGGCGCAGCACCCCATCGAGCTTGGCCCTGAAGATCTTGGGATCGAGCAGGTCCTGCACCCGAATGCCGACGCGCATGGCGCGGTCGGCATAGGCGGGACCGATGCCGCGCTTGGTGGTACCGAGCTTGTTCTGACCGAGGTGACGCTCGTGAAGAGCGTCGAGCTGCTGGTGGTACGGGAAGATCAGGTGGGCGTTGCCCGACAGCAACAGCCGGCTGGTGTCGACGCCCTTGGCCGCCAACATGTCGAGCTCGGCGATCAGCACCTGGGGGTCGACCACCACGCCATTGCCGATGACGGGCGTGATGTGGTCGTACAGGATCCCGCTGGGCACCAACTGGAGAGCGAAGCTCTCACCCTCGACCACGATGGTGTGCCCCGCGTTGTGACCGCCCTGATAGCGGACGACCAGCGACATCTCCTTGGCGACGAGGTCAGTGAACTTGCCCTTGCCCTCGTCGCCCCACTGGGTGCCGACGACAACGGTCGCAGGCACGTGCTGTCTCCTCGATGGTCGGGGCCCGTGACGGCACGACCCTATCGGGTCCGTCGCATCCGCACGTACACAGAATCCGAGGCCGCGAACGGTGCCGCGACCGACTCCTGACGCCCCGCCTGATCAGCCCGTGAAGCTGGGATCGTCCTGGACAGCGGTGGCCACACCGGCCTCTTCGACAGCACCGAGCACCTCGGTCTCGGGCTGATCGCTACCGGTGGGCGCCGCGGCCGGCGGTGGTGGAGCCGGCGGACTGGTGGCCGGTGGGTCGGTCGCCGGAGGCGGCGGCGGTGGTGGGGGCGGCGGCGGAAGCGGCGGGTCTGTGCCCGGCGGCGGCTCGACGATGGTGGTCGTTGTGGTCGACGTCGTGGTGGTGGTGCTGGTGGTAGCGGGCGGCGGCGGGGTCTGATCGAGCAGGCCGATACAGATCGGCGCCACCGAGTTGGGCACCCCATTGGTGAGGAACCCGTGTTTGGTGATCACGGTGTCGGCCGGTGCAGCCAGCGTGACGGTGCCGATGCCCCCCGACCAGAAGATCTCGCGCACACCGTCGGCCAGGTCGCCGGTGGTAGCCGTCGTGGCCAACAGGGTGCCCCCGCCCCAGAACTCGGCGAACCACTGCTCGTTGGGCTGGACGTCGTTCTCGCGCCCGACGTAGCCGTCGTAGCTCACTGCGGTGAGCGCGAACGTGCCGGCCGGCACGCTTGCCGCGAAGCTGCGCTGGGTGGTCCAACCGGGCAGGTTGGTGTTGGAGTACAGCCGGGCGCCGGTGTTGCCGAACTGAGGACTCAACGCATTGACCACGTAGTCGCCACCGCAGCTCTGGGCACCACCCTGTGCGCTCAGGTTGCCTGCCAGCGTGACGGAGCCGACCACACCCACGGCCAGAACCACGGCGAGAGAGCATCGCTCGCATCATCGCTTCCACCTCCAACGAAACCGAGACCGGGGTGCCTCGGCGCGCGCGATGGTACCTCTACCCCCCTGCACGCCGCCATTCGCCACGCAGCTCGGTCGTGCGGGTGCTGACAACCACTCTCCGTGTGATCGGGCCGATCGGGCCGTTTGCGTCACCGGCACCCGACGGGCACGCTCAGGCGATGGCCGAGCCAACTGTGCGGATCGTGTGCGTGCTGGCGATGCCCCGCACCGGCACCCGACAGCTCGCCCGTCTGTTCCGCCGGGTCGAGGGATTCGAATCCTTCGGCGAGATCTTCAACCCGGCCAAGTCATACACGCTGCGGGCCAGTCACCTGCGAGCCCTCGGGGATCGACTGGGTGCCGAGCTGGTGCCCGACCGGGCCGACGAGCACACCATCGCGGCCGTGCGGGCCAACCCGGGGGCGGTGCTCGACGTGCTGGCCGAGCGCGCCGCGCCCAACATCGTCGCCACCAAGCTCTTCCCCGGCCACCTCGAGCGGCCGCTGGTGGGCGAACACGTCGTTCACCGCGGCGACGTGGTCCCGATCATCCTGCGCCGTCGAGTCATCGACTGCTACGCGTCCCGGCTCAAGGCCAAGGCGGTCAACGCCTGGTGGGGTCACGACACCACCGACGTGGAGGTGCACGCCGACATCGAGAACTTCGCCCGCTGGATCATCGGCCCCCAGCGCTGGTATCGCTGGTGCCGCGACGCGATCGAACAGGCGGGACGCCCGGTGCACCTGATGACGTTCGAGACCGACATCGAGCCGGGCTCACAACACACCAGGACCTTCATCGAGCAGGCCCTGCGCGCCCATGGGCTCGAGCTCGACGCGCCGCCGCACAAGATCCACCGCGAGCGGCGCCAGGACACCAACGAACACCCGGCCGACAGGATCGCCAACTGGCCCGACTTCGAACGCGAGCTCGAACGCCGCGACCTGCTCGATCTGGCCAACGGCTACTTCATCTGAGCACGGTGCCACCGGCGAGCCGCGTCACTTGAGCACGATCTCGTCGTCGGCCACGTCGACCACGACGTTGCCGCCTTCGAGCACGGTGCCGTCGAGCAGGGCGATGGCGAGCCGATCGCCGATCTCGCGCTGGATCACCCGCTTCAGGGGTCGAGCGCCAAAGGCCGGATCGAAGCCCTGGTCGCTCAGCAGGCGCCGAGCCTCGTCGGAGACCTCGAGCACGATGCGCCGCTCGGACAGCCGGGCCCGCAGACCGGCGAGCTGGATGTCGACGATCTGATCGAGGTCGGCTCGCTCGAGCTCTCGGAACCGCACGATGTCGTCGACCCGGTTGATGAACTCGGGCCGGAAGAAGTCGGCCGGTTCGCCCTGGAGGTTCGACGTCATGATCAGGATGACGTTGCTGAAGTCGACGGTGCGGCCCTGGCCATCGGTGAGCCGACCATCGTCGAGCAGCTGCAACAGCACGCCGAACACATCGCTGTGGGCCTTCTCGACCTCGTCGAGCAGCACCACCGCGTAGGGCCGACGGCGCACCGCCTCGGTGAGCTGCCCACCCTCGTCGTAGCCGACATAGCCGGGCGGGGCACCGATGAGCCGGCTGACCGAGTGCTTCTCCATGTACTCGGACATGTCGATGCGCACCATGGCGCGCTCGTCGTCGAACAAGAACGCAGCCAGCGATCGGGCCAGCTCGGTCTTACCCACGCCGGTGGGGCCGAGGAACAAGAAGCTGCCGATGGGTCGGTTGGGATCGGACAGACCGGCTCTGCTGCGGCGGATGGCGTTGGCGACCGCCGTGACGGCGTCATCCTGGCCGATCACCCGCTCGTGAAGCACGTCTTCGAGGCGGATGAGCTTCTGCATCTCACCCTCCATCAGCCGGGCCACGGGCACGCCGGTCCAGGCGCTCACGACCTCGGCCACGTCCTCCTCGTCGACCTCTTCCTTCAGCATCTTGTCGGTGTCCTGGAGCTCGGCCAGGCGCGCGGTGGCCTCCTCGACCTGCCGCTCGAGCTCGGGGATGCGACCGAATCGGATCTCGGCTGCCTTCTCGAGGTCGACCTCACGCTCGACGTCGGCTCGCAGCGTCTCGAGCTCCTCCTTGAGGCCCCGGATGCTGTCGATGGCTTCCTTCTCGTTGTTCCAGTGCACGAGCATGCCCGACAGCTGCTCCTGCAGATCGGCCAGCTCGGCTTCGAGATCGGCCAACCGCTCGGCACTGGCCGGGTCGGACTCCTTGGACAGCGCCACCTGCTCGATCTCGAGCTGACGGATGCGGCGCTCGACCACATCGATCTCGGTGGGCAGCGAGTCGATCTCGATGCGCAGCTTGCTGGCCGCCTCGTCGACCAGGTCGATGGCCTTGTCGGGGAGGAAGCGGCCGGTGAGGTACCGGTCCGACATGACCGCGGCGGCCACCAGCGCGGCGTCCTGGATGCGCACGCCGTGATGTACCTCGTAGCGCTCCTTGAGCCCGCGAAGGATGGCCACTGCGTCCTCGACGCTGGGCTCGTCGACGAAGACCTGCTGGAAGCGACGCTCGAGGGCGGCGTCCTTTTCGATGTGCGTGCGGTACTCGTCGAGGGTGGTGGCACCGATCATGCGCAGCTCGCCGCGCGCGAGCATGGGCTTGAGCATGTTGGCGGCGTCCATGGCACCCTCGCCGGTGGCGCCGGCCCCCACGACGGTGTGCATCTCGTCGATGAACGTGACCACGTCGCCCTCGGCGTCGGTGATCTCCTTGAGCACGGCCTTGAGCCGCTCCTCGAACTCGCCGCGGTACTTGGCCCCAGCCACCATCGCCCCGACGTCGAGCGCCACCAGCCGCTTGTTCTTGAGCGACTCGGGCACATCGCCCTCGACGATGCGCAGGGCCAGGCCTTCGACAATGGCTGTCTTGCCCACGCCCGGCTCGCCGATGAGCACCGGGTTGTTCTTGGTCCGCCGGCTGAGCACCTGGATGACGCGCCGGATCTCGTTGTCGCGTCCGATCACCGGGTCGATCTTGTTGGCCCGTGCGGCATCGGTGAGATCGCGGCCGTACTGCTCGAGGGCCTGATACTGGCCCTCGGGCGTCTGGCTGGTGACCCGATGCGACCCTCGAACCTCGCGTAGGGCGTGGAGCAGGTCTTCGCGCTCGACGCCGATCTTGTCGGCCAGCACCAACAGCAGGTGCTCGGTGGACAGGTACTCGTCGTGCAGGTCGTCGCGGGCCTGGTCGGCCTGATCGAACAACTCGGCGAACTCACGGCTGATGCGGGCCTCGCTGCCGTAGGCACTGGGCAGCTTGGCCAGCGAGTCCTCGACCCGGTTGCGCACCGCCACCGGATCCTGGCCCAACGCGTGGAGGATGGGTAGAACCACCCCTTCGCTCTGTCCGAGCAGGGCGTGCAGCAGGTGATCGGGCGTGATCTCGGGGTTGTTGGCCCGACGCGCGCTTTCCGTGGCCTGCGCCACCGCCTCCTGGGTCTTCAGCGTCCACCGATTGGGGTCCATACCCGCAGCCTGTCCTCTCTTGTCCTGTCTCGTGCTCTGTCTGGTGCTTGCTTGTGGGTTCTGCCGTTCTCGGGCTTGTTCGGACGCATCGTGCTGAGGTCATCCGGCCCATTGATACAGAAAAGCTGAGTGCCAGTTTATCAACTTTGGCCGACCGGATCCACCCTCACCGTGGGGAAAACCCTGGGGAAAAACCCCTCCAGTGGTGGATAACGGGCCGAATGGGGCCAGTGGGGCTGGTGTTGCTGGAGTGGATGACCCGAAGATCGGACGCGCTCCCCCGGCGTGGCGCTCAGCCCTGCCGGCGAGCCAGCACCAGCGCGAAGTCGCCGGGTCGGTCGGTCCACCAGCCCGTCGGCGTCAAGCCGGCATCGCCGAGCTCGGATTCGATGCCGTCGCGACGGAACTTGGCACTGATCTCGGTGCGCATCGCCTCACCAGCGGCGAAGTCGACGGTCAGATCGAGAGCGTCGATGAAGACCCGTTGGCGGTCACGGGATCGCAGTCGCATCTCAATCCACTCCGCGTCGGGCTCGTAGACCGCCTCGTGATCGAAGGCGCCGAGATCGAAGTCGGCGCCGAGCTCGCGGTTGACCACGACGAGCACGTTCTTGTTGAAGGCGGCCGTGACGCCGGTCGGGTCGTCGTAGGCCAGCACCAGACGGTGAGGATCCTTGACCAGATCGACCCCGAGGAGCAGGTCGTCTCCGGGGTTCATCGTGGCCGCGAGCCGGCGCAAGAAGTCGACCCGGGCGTCGGGCTCGAAGTTGCCGATGGTGCTGCCCAGGAAGGCGACCAGACGTTTGCCCTGGCGTGGAATCAGCTCGAGGTGGTGATCGAAGTCGCCGACAACGGCGTGCACCTCCAGCCCGTCGTACTCGTCGGCCAGCGCCGCGGCAGCGTCGCGCAGGGTGGCCTCGCTGACGTCGAAGGGGATGTAGCGCACCAAGGCCCCGGCGGCGGCCATCCCCGACAGCAGCACTCGGCTCTTGTCACTGGTGCCCGAGCCCAGCTCGACCAGAGTGTCGGCGCCGGAGAGGCGGGCGATCTCGGCGGCCCGGTCAGTGAGGATCTGGCGTTCGGCTCCGGTGGGGTAGTACTCGGGGAGCCGGGTGATCTGGTCGAACAGCTCGCTGCCCCGCTTGTCGTAGAACCACTTGGGCGGAAGCTCCTTGGGGTGACGGGTGAGGCCGTCGAGCACGTCGGCCCGCAGCGCGGGGCCCCAATCGACGTTGTCGAGGTGCACATCGACGGTGATGCTCATCGGGCGTCACCGTCGCGAGCCAGGCGCAGCCCGCTGAAGGCCCATCGGGCCGACGCCGGGAAGAAGTTGCGGTACGTCGTGCGCACGTGACCGGGCGGGGTGACGCAGCAGCCGCCGCGCAGCACCATCTGGTTCACCATGAACTTGCCGTTGTATTCACCCACCGCGCCGGGCGCAGGCACGAAGCCCGGGTAGGGCGTGTAGGGGCTCGCTGTCCACTCCCACACGTCACCCAACAGCTGGGTGATGGCACCGGCGGGCGCCGGCGGCGCCACGCAGGGGTGCCACACCCGCGACGCCATGAGGTTGGCCTCGGCCTCGTCGACCTGGGCTTGGGCCATCGCCGCCACCGTCTCCCACTCGGCCTCGGTAGGCAGCCGAGCGCCCGCCCACCGGGCGAAGGCATCGGCCTCGTAGTAGCTGACGTGACACACCGGCTCGTCGGGATCGACGGGCCGGAACCCGGTGAGGGTATGCATCCACCATTCGCCGTCACGCTCCTCCCAGTACAGCGGCGCCGACCAGCGCTCGTTGACGATGGTGGCCCAGCCGTCGGACAGCCAGATGCCGGGATCGTGGTAGCCACCGTCGGCCATGAAGGCCAGCCACTCGCCGGCAGTCACGAGCCGATCGGCGATCTCGAAGGGCGCGACATAGCTGCGATGGCGAGGTGTCTCGTTGTCGAACGAGAACGAGTCGTCGGCGTGACCGATGGCGACCAGACCACCATCGACAGGCACCCACCCCAGCGTGGGCACGACACCCAGCGGGCGGTCGGCGGGAGGCTGGTAGGCGGGATGCAGGACCGAGCGTGAGAACACATGCTTGATGTCCATGCACAACAGCTCTTGGTGCTGCTGCTCGTGATGCAGCCCCAGCTCGACCAGTGCCGCCAGATCGGCCCGCTGGGGCACGACCTCGCTGATCAGGTCGGCCATGGCCCGGTCGACATGGGCCCGGTACTCGCCGATCTCACCGCAGCCGGGGCGGGTGACCACACCCCGCTCGACCCGGGCATGGCGGGCGCCGACGGCTTCGTAATAGCTGTTGAACAAGAACCCGAAGGCCGGATGGAAGACCTCGTAGTCACCCAGCTCGGGCAACAAGAAGGTCTCGAAGAACCAGGTCGTGTGGGCCCGGTGCCACTTGGTGGGGCTGACATCGCCCATCGACTGGGCCGTCTGGTCCTCGGGTGAGAGCGGGCTGGCCAGGGCCTCGGTGAGATCTCGTACCTCGTGGTAGCGCTCGACCGTGCCCCGAGCAGCCGCGACCGACGGCGAGTACACAGGAATCATCACGATGCTCCAACCCCCACCGACCACGCCATGTTCCCCAGTCTCCCCGGCCCTGGGCACCGACCATCAACGCCCGATGACGTACCGGTGAGCAGCCAGCGCGCCTAGCGCCGGCGGCGATAGACGGTGACGCTCTGCTTGAGCGGCACCAGGTCACGTCGGTACTGGCGGTGCGTGGCCTCGACCGCCTCGGCCGCGCCGGCCTCGGTGGCCGCCAGCTCGGCGCGAAGGGCCTCGTTCTCGGCTTCGAGCTCGAGCACCCGCTTCACGCCGGCCAGGTTGAGGCCCTGGTTGGTGAGGTCCTGAATCCGGCGGAGCCGATCGATGTCGACCTGGCTGTAGCGGCGGCTGCCGCCCTCGGTGCGGGCTGGGTCGACCAGACCCTTGCGCTCGTAGATACGCAACGTCTGCGGGTGCACACCGGCCAGCTCGGCGGCCACCGAGATCACGAACACGGCGCGATCAGGTCCTATCGAGGCCATGGGGCGATTACCTCCGTGGCCATTGTCCCACGCTGGCC
>Ga0224508_10004963_pt1 | contig 10812 bp, 6 predicted proteins | sample SF_Jan12_sed_USG_4_FD_170157 | JGI IMG/M metagenome (GOLD analysis project Ga0224508, IMG submission 170157) | Sediment microbial communities from San Francisco Bay, California, United States - SF_Jan12_sed_USGS_21 | ecosystem: Environmental > Aquatic > Marine > Sediment | place: USA: California... | reverse complement strand
CCAACCGGAATGCCGCCCAGGTCAGCAGTAAGGGCACGCCCGAACGCTACAACGTAACGCGCCGAACAGGTGTTTCCGATCACTGGCCGATGATCGCGACAATCGAAGTGACGCGAAAACAATAGCTTGTAACGGTTTCGTGACTCGTTTTCTTGCCTGCGGTAAATACCTACTTTTCTTTCTTTCGAAGTCTCTGCGGTTGCGCTCCCAAGCCCTTATTGCACAAGCATTTTCCCTGCGCTAGATTAGCCACTTCAAGCCAAGAAATTGTCCCGATTCTGATTGCGAAAAGCGGTTACGGGACGAAAAAACAGACCAGCGAAGTCCGATCGTCATCTTTGTGGCTCACGATTTCGCACTTTTCCAAAAATGGGGTTCCAACATGAAATACAAAGCTCGGTTTATCGAATCGAAACTTGCGACGTTGCAACAGGCGGCGATCGTACTATTTGCGGCAGCCATGCTACTTGCGGTACCTGTTGCAGGAAACGCACAGGAAACCAGCTCCGCCGTCTCGGGGACAATCTCAAGTGAGACCGGTGCTCCGGTGGCAGGCGCGACCGTTACGATTCGTAGCGATGCGACCGGCCTGACCCGCTCCGCGACCACGAACGCAGCCGGCGAGTACATCATTCGCAACCTGCCCGTAGGCACACGGGCGTACACCCTGACCGTCCGCGGCGCAGGCTTCGCCGACGAGCGCCGCTCCGGTGTATCGGTCAACCTCGGCAGCACCGCGACTGAAAGCTTTGCGCTCTCGAGCGGCGCTGAGATGGAAGAGATCGTGACCTTTGGCACCCAGCAGGCGGTGGCACAGGTTGCCGTCGGCCCGAACGCAACTTTCGGTCTTGAGGCACTCGAAACGGCTCCGGCCATCAACCGCAACATCGTTGATGTAGTTCGCGCCGACCCGCGTATCTACGTGGATGAGTCGCGCGGCGACATCAATGCCGTACAGTGTGCCGGCAAGAATTCCCGCTACAACAGCCTGACCGTCGACGGCGTGCGCATGAACGACGCCTTCGGCCTGAACTCGAACGGCTACCCGACCGAGCGCATGCCGTTTTCCTACGATGCGATCAGCCAGGTATCAGTCGAGCTCGCACCATTTGACGTTATTTACGGCGGCTTTTCGGCCTGTAACATTAACGCGGTCACGAAATCGGGTTCGAACGATTTCTACGGTGGCGCGTTCTATGACTACACGAGCGACGACCTGCGCTCCGACAAACTCGAGGGCGACAGCCTGACGACATATGACTATGACGAGAGCCGGTATGGCGTAAATCTTGGCGGTCCGATCATCAAGGACAAGCTGTTCTTTTTCGTAGCCTTGGAGTCTCAGGATAATGTCAATCAGTTCGATCGCGGGCCCACGGGTTCGGGTGCCGTCAACGAGGTACTTGTTTCGCAGTTCGAACTCGACGAAATCGTCAGAATTGCGAACCAGGTGTACCAGTACGACCCGGGCGAGATTCCGACGATCAGAGATAACTCCGACGAAAAGGTGCTGGTCAAGCTCGACTGGAACATCAGCGACACGCAGCGCCTGGCGTTCACTTATAACTGGACCGACGGCGAGAACTTCACGCAGTCGGACAGCGCTCAGGACGAATTCGAGTTTTCGAACCACTTGTATGAACGTGGTGCGGAGCTGACGTCGTACGTTGCTACGCTGTACTCCGACTGGACCGACCGTTTCTCGACCGAACTTCGTTTTGGCTACCTCGAGCTCGACAACCGCCAGATTTCCGTCGGCGGCACGGACTTCGGCGAGATCCGCATCGAACTCGACGACGTCGACGTGTACATTGGTGGTGATGACAGCCGCCAGTCCAACAAGCTCGATTATGACGTAACGACGATAGCCCTGCGCGGCAACTACGATCTCGACAATCACAGCCTGACCTTCGGCTATGAGCAAGAGGCGCTGAATATTTTCAACCTGTTCATCCAGCACTCCGAGTCAGAGCTGCGTTTCAACAGCCTCGCCGATTTCGAGAACCTGTTTGCCGATGACATCTATTACAACAACTCACCAGCGCACATCCCGAACGATGCCGCGGCCGACTGGGGTTACGATGTCAACACGGTCTACTTCCAGGACGAATTCATGATCGGCGACAGGCTAACGCTGGTCGCCGGAGTGCGCCACGACTGGTATACGACCAGCGACGAACCGGCCCTGAACTCGGACTTCCAGGCCGACTATGGCTTCGGCAACAACCAGACGCTGGACGGCGAAGGCCTGACGCAACCGCGACTCGGCTTCACGTTCGACTGGGACGATTCGACGAGCCTGCACGGCGGTATCGGCCTGTATTCGGGCGGCAACCCCAACGTCTGGTTGTCGAACACGTACTCGAACGACAATACCCGGCAATTCGGCGCCTACGCCGGCGATTACGACCTGACCGGTGAGACGTACTCGGCCTGCGAATCGGGCGTCCCGACCGGTCCGGGCTGGTGCATTCCGGATGTCGTCTATGACCAGGTAACAGCGGGCGCAGGCAGCAACTTCGAGATCCAGTATCTCGATCCGAACTTCAAGTTACCGAGTGAACTCAAGGTTGCCTTCGGCGTCACGCACGTCCTCGACAACGACATGACGATCGGCGCGGACATCCTGTACTCGGAGGCTTACGACTCGGCGATGGTCCTCCATGGTGACCTGGAGCAGACCGGCACCAACCCCGACGGGTACCCGATTTACGACAGCGTCCGCATGTCGAGCTTTAAGCTGACCAACAGCGATCGGAAGCCGCAGTCGCTGGTCCTTTCGTTCGGGCTGGAGCAGGAGTTCGACAACGGCTTCTACTACCGTCTCGGTTATGCGTACACGGACTCCGAGGACGTGCAGCCCATGACGAGCTCGGTTGCTTTCTCGAACTACCAGAACCGCGCATTCTTCGATCCAGAGGAAGATTTGATCTCGACCTCGAACTACGAGATCAAGAATCGCTTCTCCTTTACCACGCGCTGGAAGAGGGAACTGGCTAGCAACGTGGACCTGACGCTTGCGCTTTACGGTCATGTCAACTCGGGTCGTCCGTTCAGCTTCACCTACAACGGCACGGCTGATCCGTACAGCTTCACCCCGTTCCTCGACTTCCGTGACAACGTTCTGCTGCCGGGTGACGCGCGCAATGGCGAAACGGGCTCGTACTGGCGCAAGCTGGATGCGCGTGTGACGCTCGACTTCCCGGGCTTCGCGGATGAGCATCGTGCGTCGGCATTCCTCGTGATCGACAACCTGACGAACCTGCTCAACGAGGACTGGGGCGTGCTTTACCAGCACAACTTTCCGCGTACGGTTGTTCGTGGCACGTCAGAATCACGTATCGGTGATGCCTCCCGCTACGAGATTCGTTTCGGTCTGGAATACGACTTCTAGTCGAATCGACAGTAACGACTCAAAGGGCGGCCCTGCTTACGAAAGGGCCGCCCTTTTTTTGTTAGGGACATTCTTAATTTAATGTACTAATACATTAAATTAAGAATGTCCCTAAAAGTTCACGCGTGAAGTTGCGCCTCGACCTGCTTGATCTCGGTGTCTTCCGGGTCGTTTTCGATGCGGAAACCGAGCGAGGCAACCAGTTCGAGCATCCTGGTATTGCTGCTCAATACCTGGCCATCCATGCTATTCAGGTCCCGATTCCGCGCGATCTCCATCAGATTCTGCATCAGGCGATGAGCAATACCCCGGCCTTGCCAGCGGTCCGATACCACCAGCGCGAATTCGCAGCTCTTCTTGTCAATGTTGGTCGTGTAACGCGCAACGCCGATCTGTTCTTCGGTCGCACCATTCGATTTGACGGCAATCAGCGCCATCTCATTGTGATAGTCGATCTGCGTAAACCGGACCAGCATTTCCGGGCTCAGTTCCTGCAGCGCATTCATGAAACGAAAATACTTGGCTTGGGGCGATAGATCGCGGACGAACTTCGCTTCGATCTCCGCGTCTTCCGGCCGAATCGGGCGAATAACAATATCGGTACCGTCGTTCAGCTGGACTTTCTTGACGAGGTGCACCGGGTACGGGTGTATCGCAAGATGGTGATAGGGATCGGTTGAAGGCTCCGGATAGTCAACGACGAGACGGGCGTCGACGGCAACGATCCCCTTGTCATCCATTATGAGCGGGTTGATGTCCATTTCCTGTACCCACGGCAGCTCACACGCCATGCTGGATACCGCAAGCAGCACATCGACGAGTTGATCCATATCAACGGGCGGCATCTGGCGAAACTGGCCGAGCAACCTGGAGACCTTCGTGCGGTTGATAAGGTCCAGCGCGAGACGGCGATTCAGGGGCGGCAGCGAAATAGCTGAATCTTCCATGACCTCCACGCTGGTACCGCCACTGCCGAAACTGATGACCGGCCCGAAGACCGGGTCGCGGATAATCCCGATCATCAGTTCCCTGCCATTCGAACTCCGATACATCTTCTCGACGGTTACGCCGTCGATTTTCGCGTCGGGGACCTTCAGCGTGACCTGGTCGATCAGCTGCCGATAGGCGCCGCGCACCTCCGCTGCCGAATTGATGTTGAGCCTTACTCCGCCGGCATCGGATTTGTGAGAGATGTCGTTGGAAAAAACCTTCATGGCGATTGGAAAGCCGATTGACTCGGCGATGACCAGGGCTTCATTGGCCGAATGGGCGACCCCGTTTCGCACAGTCGGTATGCGAAACGCGTTCAGTACGGCCATCGACTCCGGCTCCGTCAGGACATTTCTCTGCTCTGTCAGAACCCCTTCGATGATCATGCGCGCCCCTTCGGTGTCCGGCGGTTCCTGACCTCTTGTCAGCCTAGCAGGCGTTTGCAGCAGCAGGCGCTGATTCCGGTTGTAGCGCGCAAGGTAGGAAAACGCATCCACCGCGTTTTCCAGCATGCGGAAACTAGGAACATGAGCATTATTGAAGAGCTGCCGCGCTTCCTCTACCTGACCCCCGCCCATCCAGCTGGTCATGATCGGTTTCTTGTTCTTCTTGGCCGACTTGATGACCGCCTCGGCCACTTCAGTCGGCCGCGTCATGGCCTGAGGTGTCAGAATGACAATCGCACCGTCTACACCGGGATCCGCAAGGCAAATGTCCAGCGCCTGTTCATAGCGCTCCGGCGGCGCATCACCGATGATGTCGACCGGGTTGTTGTGGGACCAGACACCGGGCAGCACCTCGTTGAGGGCGGTCATGGTATCTGCTGCAAGCTCGCTCAACTCGATGCCCTGGTCCGTCGCCCGGTCGGCTGCCATCACACCGGGGCCGCCGCCGTTGGTGATAATAACGAGTCGCTCGGACGCCCCGCGGTAATGCACGGGCGATAGCGCTTTAGCGGAAGAAAACAGCTGGCTAATGGTCTCGACACGCAGTACACCGGAGCGTGACAGGGCTGCGGAAAAGGTCTGGTCACTCCCGACCAAGGCCCCCGTGTGCGACATGGAAGCCTCGGCGCCAGCCGCATGGCGACCGACCTTGAGCGCTATGACCGGTTTGATGCGTGCCGCCGCGCGCAGGCTGCTCATGAAACGCCGCGAGTCCTTGATGCCTTCGATATAGAGCAGAATGGCCTTGGTGTGCGGATCGGACACGAGATAGTCCAGGAAGTCACCAAAATCGAGGTCCGCGGCTATGCCCGTAGACACAACGGCCGAGAAACCAATGTCGTTTGCGTCAGCCCAGTCGAGAATGGCGGTACAGATGGCGCCAGACTGTGACACCAACGCCAGGTTTCCGGGCTTCGCATTGTTGTTGCCGAACGTGATGTTGAGGCCAATGTCTGGACGAATGAGCCCTAAGCAGTTGGGACCCATGAGACGAATGCCATACCGCTTGACGAGCTGGGTCACCTCGTCTTCGAGCCGCCGTCCTTCCTTGCCAGTCTCCCGAAAACCCGCCGACAGTATCAGTATCATCTTGACCCCGCGCTCGCCGCAAGCCTCGACGATTGCGGGGATGCTGCTCGCGGGGGTCGCAACAACCACGAGGTCAACGAGCTCTTCAATTTCGTCCAGCGATGAGTACGCCTTCTCGCCCTGCACTACGTCACGCTTCGAATTGATCGCGTAGATACGGCCCTCGAAGCCCGAACTCATGAGATTCTTGAAGACAACGCCACCAACAGAATCCACTCTGTCGCTCGCACCGTACAGTGCAACGCTCTCCGGTGTAAAAAGAGAGGCCAGGTAGTGCGTGTTCATCGTCAATATCTTCTCCGGGTTCCTGTGGCTGCCGCGACCTTATAAACTAGATCGTGACTCGCTCACAATAGGGGAATACAACATTGGCCATTGCCTACATTAGTCACCGCGAGTGTATTACCCATGATACCGGCGAGGACCACCCCGAAAATGCACGCCGCATTTCGGCAATTGAAGATCAGCTCATTGCTACGGGCTTGCTCGATGTACTCCGCTATTTCGATGCACCAGAGGCGACAGCGGATCAGCTGCGACGCGTGCATACGCCCGCCTATCTCGAGACCATTGAGGCGATGTCGCCCGCGAGCGGCTACGTGCGCGTCGATCCGGACACGGTCATCAGCCCGGACTCCCTGCAGGCGGCCCGGCGGGCCGCCGGCGCGGCCGTGGCTGCGACCGACCTTGTAGTGAGCGGCAAGATGGAATCGGCCTTTTGCTGCGTGCGACCACCTGGCCATCATGCCGAAAGCAATCGTGCGATGGGTTTTTGCCTGTACAACAATATCGCCGTGGGCGCGGCGCACGCACTGGCAACTCATGGATTGGCGAGAGTTGCCATCGTCGATTTCGACGTGCACCACGGCAATGGTACCGAAGATATCTTCAAGGACGAAAATCGGGTGCTGTTCTGTTCAACGTTTCAGCATCCTTTTTATCCATTCACCGCTTTGCTTGAACCTGCCGACAATCGCGTCAATGTTCCGCTGCAGGCGGGTGCCGCGAGTGAAGAATTTCGTGCGGCGGTCACCGATCACTGGCTGCCTGCGCTCGACGCGTTTGCGCCCGACATGGTATTTGTTTCAGCGGGATTCGATGCGCACAGGGATGACGATATGTCTCATATCAACCTCACCGATGCCGATTTCACCTGGGTGACGGAACGAATTGTCGAGGTTGCTGCAAAGTCGGCATCCGGCCGCGTCGTCTCCGCACTCGAGGGCGGCTACGAATTGCGCAGCCTTGCGAGATGCGTGGAATCGCACATCCGCGTGCTCATAGGATAGGGACATTCTTAATTTTAAGTATTAATACATTAAATTAAGAATGTCCCTATTATTCGAAGCAGGACTGTGTGCGGTCGCTCAGTTCCCGGAAACGCGGGTGTGCAGGATCTACCGGTGCTCCGACTTTCTTGCCCTGCGCCTGCGCTCGCAGAATCCCGTCCAGGACCAGGTACTTTAGTTCCGACCCCGGCGGAGATGCCGGCCGATCCTTCGGAATGTTGTAGCCATCACCGCCGCCGTACAGGTAATCGGATACGACGATACTGTAATCCTTGTCAGCGATGATATCCGACCAGCGGTCGCCCGCCTGAACCTGCAGGCTGACGATTCGATCGAACTCGTCGCGGCTACGATCGACGCACACACGGAATCCCGACACCTGCGGGAAATAGCCTTTGCTGTCGCCAAATCCCCTGTAGCCCGCTTCCAGCACTTTGCGAAATTCCGCGCCGCTCATTGTCGTCAGGCGCAGGAAGGAGCTGAAACCAAAGGTGCGGCCAATATCCTCGAAAAGGATGTCATCCTCGATGAAGTCGTCGATTCGCAAGGTGCCACCGTTAATGAAAGCAAAATCAGATGACTCGCCAAACGCGACCCGCATTTGATCGGCGATAAAATTACCCCAACTTGTTTCTTCGTTCCTGATCGCTACCTCGCGGCCGTCGAGGGGTAGCGCCGCCGTGCCGATTCTCGCCTCGATAAACGGAAACTTCTCCAGCAGGCGTCCACGCCATTTGCCGGCAAGCACTTCATACTCCGGATCGAGCGCGATGCCCTGATCGAGTTTGACCTGCCGCTCGCGTATTGTCGCCTGACCCGCGTTATCAAAATCGACGTCTATCACCCAGACGACACGGGCATTTGACGCCCCTTTCATGACGACCGCCGACGTGTCGCTGCCCGGGCTGTACTCGGGCTCGTGCTCGTGCCCGCCAACTATGAAAGCGAGCTTGGGATGTTTGGCTTTGAGCCCGGCAATCTCGACATCCGTCCACATGTGAAGATGCGTAACCCCAATGATCAGATCGACGCCCTTCGCCTCGAGTTTGTCCATGGTCTGCCCGGCAACAGCAACATAGTCGGCATCGTATTCAAGGTAATCGCGCTTGTTGCCACCGTCGACCGGCGCCAGCAAAAGCGCAAACACGCCGACAGTCTTGTCGCCTGACTGGAAGGTGAACGCCTGGTGCAGTGCCGTATCGACATCGGCATCGCCGGTTTTCAGAACGTAGTTGTCGCCCAACCAGTCGAATTGCGACGCTTTGACCGCCGCAATCACTTGTTCCGGTCCGCGACGGTCAAACTCATGGTTTCCGGACACCGCGTACATCGGCGCGACCGCATCCATGAAATTAAACGCGTCCACCATTTGCAGGCCATTCCACAGCTGGCTCTCGAGCGACGGATACAGGAAGTCGCCGCCGTGCAGAATTCGCACATCCCTGCCCTCGCTCTGTAGTTCGCGAACGAGCGTTACGACACGACTGAATCCGCCGGCGTTACCGTCTTCGACGGCACCAACACGATAGGTGTCGTTGAGATGCACGAATGTCAGGCCGGGGGTGGCGGTTTGCGGAGCTATCGCACACGCAGAGACCACCAATACAAGCGCAGAAAGTAGCAGTGAGATTCTCTTCATGCGAGCATGCTAGCCTGATTTGACCGCCGTGCGCATCAGGATAAACCATGACTCGATTGCATCTCGCTTTGACTATTGCAGTGTTATCCGCGCTCGGCGCCTGTGCCTCCGCGCCAACACCGAATCCCGGGGCGGCGGCAGGCTACGATCCGCAGCAGGATCTGGGGCTCCTGTGGGTCAAGCATGCCGCTGAATACGCGGCAATTACGAAGCAGGCCTACGGCAGCGCCAGAGCCGCGCTGCCACGCTACATTGCTGACACGTCCTGGAGCGCAATGCCCGGGCAAACCGATGCCGAAATACTACCGCCCGCGGTCATTCTCGATGTCGATGAAACTGTCGTAAGCAACGTCGATTTTCAGCTCGACTACGAGCGCCCTTTTACAAATCGCAAACTGTACGATTTCTATCGTGAGCATGCCGCGATACCTGTGCCCGGCGTCGTCGAGTTTGTCGCCGCCGCGCGGCACGCCGGAGTAGAAGTGTTCTTCGTTACTAATCGGCCGTGCGAATTGATCGACGACGAACCGGATCCTTGTCCACAAAAGCACGGAGTAATAGAGGAGCTTGAATCGATCGGTATCAGCACGGACGATGCGCATGTGTTGCTGGCCGATGAAAATGACTGGGATCGCGCGAAGATCCGGCGCAGACAATTTATTGCCCGTACGCATCGGGTGATCATGCTCTTTGGTGACGATCTCGGCGATTTCGTGCCCTGCGTGCGCACCAAGCTTTACGGGCCGTGCACTGCGCCCGCAACCAAAAGCAGCCGGGCACAGCTGGTTGAGAAGTACACAGAATATTGGGGCAACGGCTGGTATATGCTGCCGGGGCCGATGCACGGATCGTGGACGTCGTTCCGGTGATGCCAAATCGCGGATAACTCGTTACACTCAAGCGGTAGTTTTGAAGGGGGAATCTAATGGCGAAAGTTAAGTGTGGTTTGATCCAGATGGCACTCAAGGGCGATGGCTCCATGAGTCCTGAGGCTATCCGGGATCGCATGATCGAAGCGCATATTCCCTATATCGAAGACGCCGCAAAACAGGGCGTGCAGGACCTTTGTTTCCAGGAAGTATTCACGCAGCCGTATTTTTGTCCGAGCCAGGACCGTAAGTGGTATGCCGCTGCGGAAAAAATTCCCGACGGCTACACGACCAAACTCATGCAGGAGTATGCGAAAAAACACAACATGGTCATTGTCGTGCCGATCTACGAAGAACACATGACCGGCGTTTACTACAACACGGCGGCCGTCATTGACGCGGACGGCAAGTATCTGGGCAAGTATCGAAAGACGCATATCCCGCAGGTCGACCCCGGCTTTTTCGAGAAATTCTTCTTTAAACCCGGCGACAGCGGCTACCCGGTATTCGATACGGCCTACGTCAAGCTCGGCGTGTACATTTGCTACGACCGGCATTTTCCCGAAGGTTGGCGCGCGCTTGCGCTCAACGGCGCCGAATACATTGTCAATCCGTCGGCCACTGTCGCAGGACTCAGCAAGTACTTGTGGGAGCTGGAGCAGCCGGCCTCGGCCGCGGCCAACGGCATCTTCATCGGCGCGATCAACCGCATTGGCACCGAAGAGCCCTGGGCCAAACAGATGGGTGAGTTTTACGGCTCCAGCTACATCGTTAATCCTCGCGGCGCAATAGAAGCCCAGGCCAGCTACGGCGACGATGAACTTCTGGTGCACGAAATTGACCTCGACATGATTCGCGAAGTTCGCGACACCTGGCAATTCTTCCGTGACCGCAGGCCAGAAACCTACGGTCCCCTGACGGACAGCTAGCTATCCTTCTACCGGCACTTCCTTGAGGGAGGAAACCGATGTCCGAGCGTCTAGCGGTCAGTAAGCTGCGTACAGTTGGCGAACACATCGAGCTCGATGTCGGTGACGATATCGCCAACAGCACGCGTTACAACGACGACATCGCCCCGACGCGGGCCTCACAGCGA
>Ga0224508_10004962_pt1 | contig 10812 bp, 9 predicted proteins | sample SF_Jan12_sed_USG_4_FD_170157 | JGI IMG/M metagenome (GOLD analysis project Ga0224508, IMG submission 170157) | Sediment microbial communities from San Francisco Bay, California, United States - SF_Jan12_sed_USGS_21 | ecosystem: Environmental > Aquatic > Marine > Sediment | place: USA: California... | reverse complement strand
ATCGGCGATACGCTGGCTGAATACCACGCTGGGTGCACTTTTTATCCAGCCGCATGGATCAAGCATGGCCAAAAGATTGTCCAACGCGGTAACGCTGGTCAGGGTAATAATGTCTATCTCTCCTTGTGACCCGCGTTGTTGGATTGGTTTCGGGTCAATCTGTGGTTGGGCGCGTTGGTAGCAGACGGCGTAGTCTACCTGCGCCCCACGTTCTCTAAGCGTGTCGCCCAACAATGGGCGGCCACCGTCACCACGGAATATTACAATGGTCTTGCCGCTCACATCGGCCAATATGGGATTATTTAACAAAACTTCACTTTCCGCCCGGCCGACCGGAGTAGCATGCGCCGCAATTGCCGAGCGTTTGAGTTCCCGGGCCGTGCCCTCACCCATCGCGATGATACATAAGTGTGACGGTATTACCCCCAATCGCCTGTTAATTGCCTGTGCGCCGTATTCAGCGGCATTCGGGCTGACGAAAATGACAATATCCGATTTCGGCAAGGTATCGATATGCTTGTTGAGTGCGTCGGGATTGTCAGTCTCGCGAATCTCAATGGTCGGAAATCGTAGCGCTTCACCGCCGGCCTGCTCGATCAAAGCGCACAGGTTTTCGGTCTGATGTTTCGGGCGCGTCACCAGTACGGTAACACCGGACAACTCACCCTTGGGCATAAGCCGCGTTTAGAATGTCTGACGCGCCCTGGGCAATTAGATCCTCAGCGACCTGCGTGCCGATATCTTCTGCCTGGTCCGATTTTCCACTCGCCTGACTGCGCAACTGCCGGGTACCGTCAACCGTTCCAACCATTCCATTTAAACTAATGTCATCGCCATCGCGTGTCGCATACGCCGCCACCGGCACATGACAACCGCCTTCGAGACACGCGTTAGCTGCGCGTTCCGCGGATACGCAAATTTGCGTTGGCGTGTGATTCAATGGCGCTAACAGATCACTAATATCTTTATCGTCCTCACGGCATTCTATGCCGACAGCACCCTGCCCTACAGCCGGAATAAAAGTATCGGTGGCTAACGACTGGCGAATGCGTATGTTTAAATCTAAACGCAACAAACCAGCGGTGGCTAAAATAATGCCGTCGAATTCACCGGCATCCAGTTTGCCTAATCGTGTATCCACATTGCCGCGCAAATTCGACACCCGCAAATGCGGATAATGGAAACGTAAAATACTCTGCCGGCGCAAACTGGTAGTACCAACATGAGCACCTTTAGGCAATGATGCAAGATCGTCGTGTTTGTTTGAAACCCAGGCATCGCGTGGGTCTTCGCGCTGACAAATAACCGGAATATGCAAACCGTCGGGCAAGTTCACTGTCACGTCTTTCATCGAGTGCACGGCAATATCGATTTTGTTATCGAGTAATGCGGTTTCCAGTTCTTTCAAAAATAAACCTTTGCCGCCTTTTTGCGACAACGGTACATCCAGAGTTTTGTCCCCTTCGGTCACCATCTCAACCAGTTCGACAGCAATATCCGAATGCGCGGCGAGCAATGCATCACGTACATAGTAAGCCTGCCATAAGGCCAAGCGGCTACGACGTGTTCCGATACGTATGGTTGTGTTCATAAATATTTTTATTGGCTATCAGCGTTCAGTCGTCAGTATGCAGCACGTCGGTTCGACAAGCAAAGATAGATTCGAGCCATAGTTATGCATGCAGACTGATGTATCAATTCGGCTTCTAATTAATTCCGCTCGGCGGGTTACACTAACCCCCAACGAAGAAACATCCCCATAGTTAGGAGCGAGCTTGCTCGCGAATTCTCGACTAACAATAGTAATGATTCGAGAGCAAGCTCGCTCCTACCACAATTATCAGTGATCAAAGAATCACTTCATTCATCCAAATCCTTTAGCACATTCAAACACAAAGCAACACATTGATCGCAAATCATAGCTATATTCTTTTCTGATGCGACCAGATGTTTTACTTCGCTTTTATTTTTGCCGCAAAATGAACAGCTAGGTTCATTCGGTGTTTTATCCGCCTTGGGTTTCGTGGATTTATTCTTTAATTTAGTCAAGGCCTTCTTTTCGATTTGCCGAATTCTTTCTCTAGTGATGTCGAACTGACGCTCTATCTCCTCCAACGAAGAATTTTCCAGTGGACCATCATCATTTATCCTAATCCCGAAACGTTCTTCCAAAACTCTACGTTCTCAAGGAGTTAAATTTGTGAGTATTTTTCTAGTTTGGTCGTCTGAGTTATCGGCCATGATGTGAAATCCTGTAGAGATGTTCTAAATCTTTGTTCGCCTCGCAATCCAAACACACACCAGCAGCAACGGCACGAACATTATCGCTTCCAGGCCAACTGCCATTAAATTGTGTAGTGAAAAAATATCGCTGATAACGCTGATATTGTCTTCGCCGAAATCACCGTGGGTAATATTCGAAATAAAGGGTATAGGGGAAATGTAATATTCATTCAGAAATGGCCAAAATATGGGAATACCAAATGGTGCTTCAGGGTCTTGAGCGAAATAGTCACCGACTAGGTGGGCGATATACACCAGGCCACCAATAACTCCAATAGCAACCGGGTGTTTGGTGAATCGCCATATGATTAGACCGCTTAGCCAACCGAAAAGAAACGCCGCGAATAACGAATGTGAACCGGTGTGGTGATAACGATTCATGTCGCCAATGAAAAAACCAGGTACGAAATCCAGATCGGGTGCGTTCGCCGTAAACAGAATATATAAATACCATGGCCAGGAACGCAGGGGACGTCGCCCCGTTGCCAATTCGGCCACGCATAAGCCAAGTACACCATGGCCAAAAGGAGATGCCATTACGACTAAATCTTATATGCCGATGTAAAGCTCAGTTATCCAGACTCCGTCATGAGTAGAAATATTACTCCCATTCAAAACGCGGCAATCCATTAAAAGCATCGCTTAATCCGGCTTGCCAACTTTGACGCAACGCGGTGTAGTAGGGCGATTCGAATTCAAAACGTTCCTGACGCGACAAGTGGAACGTGTTGGCGGGATAAATTGCCATATCGAACGGTGGACCGACACTAACATTGGATCGGATAGTCGCATCCAGCGAGATCAAGGCGAGTCTCGCGCCGTCCTCTAAAGACAACCCATCGTTAATCACCCGGTCCAGCATGGGTTTGCCGTATTTGCTTTCGCCAATTTGTAAATACGGCGTTTCCACCGATGCCATAATGTAATTACCCTGTGGGTATATTAAACAAATACCTTCCGCCTCCCTTTGTATTTGCCCACCCAGAATCATACTGACTTCACCGTTAACACCCGATTTTTGCAGGGCGTGTGCGTGTCGTTGCTGCACGTCGACACTCACGCGACCAAGATAGGTTGCTGCCTCAAACAAATGATTCGCGGTCAATAAGCTTTCGACACCCGGAGTAGTAATATCCCGTTGCACGCAGTCAAGCACTTCCTGGGTAGTCGCCAAGTTGCCTGCGGATAAAATGACAAACAGTCGATCTTCGCGTGGAGTAAATACATGCATCTTGCGATAGGAGCTGATGTAGTCTGCGCCTGCATTGGTGCGGGTATCCGAGGCAAACACCAGGCCCTGATTCAGTTGAATTGCTAAACAATAGGTCATAGGATTGAATATTCAAAAAATCAACAACAAAGTTTAACTGCAAACTTCGATGCGCAAAACATTCATTACCGTGTTCACGGCATTTGTTTTATGACGATTATCTGGAGCAAGTATCGCACGACCGATTTGTTTGATGAACTCATACAACCATCCGGCCGTGCACGCACGGCAGCAAAACCGCTAACACGTTATCTATCCGCGTTGGATGAAAATGAACTCGCCGGCGTCCAGGACGCTGCGGAGGTCGCTATCAAAGAGATGGGAATTACCTTTAGGGTTTATTCTGATGAGGAAGGCTCTATTGATCGTGCATGGCCACTTGACATTATCCCACGCATTATCAATTTACAGGAATGGACAACTATTGAACGCGGTCTAAAACAACGCGTCCAGGCATTAAATCTGTTTATTGACGATATTTACCACGAGCAAAAAATTATCAAGGACGATATTTTTCCAGCCGAGGTTTTGGCCAAGTCGGCTAATTTTCGCGAACAATGCATTGGAATGAATCCTGCGTTCGGTGTATGGGCCAATATTTGTGGCTCCGATCTAATTCGCGACAATGACGGCACCGTATACGTATTGGAAGACAATTTGCGTGTGCCCTCCGGCGTATCCTATATGCTCGAGAACCGGGAAGTGACGAAACGCGTGTTCCCGGAAGTTTTTGAAGACGCCAGCATTTTGCCGGTGGATGAATATCCATCCCACCTGTTTGACATGCTCGCGTCTATTTCGCCGCGGCCGGCGGATTATCCCGAAGTCGTCGTACTCACTCCCGGCATTTACAACTCCGCATATTTTGAACATTCGTTTCTCGCCCAACGCATGGGTTGCGAACTGGTGGAAGGTCGCGATCTTGTTGTGCTGGAAGATGATTGTGTTTACATGCGCACCGTGCAAGGTTTATCCCGTGTGGATGTAATCTACCGGCGCATCGACGACTTGTTTCTGGACCCTGAGGCTTTTAACCCTGAGTCCTTACTCGGCGTGCCCGGTCTGATGCGCGCATGGAAAGCAGGCAATGTTGCCCTGGCCAATGCGCCCGGCGCCGGTGTTGCGGACGACAAAGTGGTCTACGCATTCGTACCGGACATGATTCGTTATTATCTTGACCAGGATGCCATCATTGAAAACGTACCGACTTATTTGTGCATGGACAGCAAACAACGCGAACACGTTCTTGAAAATCTCGAGACCATGGTGGTGAAACCGGCGAATGAATCGGGGGGTTATGGCATGCTGGTTGGTCCCGTTTCCACGCGCAAGGAACGCGAACAGTGCGCAAGACAAATAAAGCGAGATCCAAGAAATTTTATCGGTCAACCGACACTTGCCTTATCGACCGTGCCCACGGTAGTGGGCGAGCATGTGGAACCGCGCCATGTTGATTTACGTCCGTTTATTCTTTCCAGTGATCAGGTCGAAGTAACAACCGGCGGATTAACCCGAGTCGCCTTGCGCAAAGGGTCTTTGGTAGTGAACTCATCCCAGGGTGGTGGCTCCAAGGACACCTGGATTGTGGATATCGGTGACAACAAGCCTCGTCGCAAACAGCGAAAAAGCAAAGGAAAATCGTGATGTTGTCACGCGTCGCTGAAAATCTTTATTGGTTATCAAGATATGTCGAACGCGCCGAAAACAGTGCACGCATCGTCAGCGTTAATGCGAACCTGTTGCTCGATTTGCCCAAGGGTATTGCCCCCGGCTGGCAGCCACTGGTAGAAATTATTGGTGGCGATGTCTTGTTCTCACAATTGTATAAAGAATATGACGAGCGTTCCGCGGTAAATTTTTTGGTAGGCGATACACGCAACCCTGGTTCAATTCTCAGTTCATTATCCCTCGCCCGTGAAAATGCCCGCACCATCCGCGACATATTTCAGCGCGAAGCCTGGGAGTTGATTAATGAGCTGTATTTATACGCAAAGGATAATCTAAACAGGGGACTTTCCAAACGTGGGCGATTTGCGTATCTAAAACACATTATTCGTGGATCGCAAACACTCACCGGTATCACCTCCGGCACAATGAACCATAACGCCGGTTTTCATTTCTCACGTCTGGGCGCATTGCTGGAACGGGCTGAAATGACAACGCGCTTGATCGATGCGCGCTCCGCCAACTTATTGCCGGACGAAATCGCCGGCCAGCGGTCTTTTGAAAATATCCAATGGCGCAGCATATTGAAGTCACTCAATGCCTATCAAATGTACCGTCAAAAAATGCAGGTACGTGTGCGCCGCGCTGACGCATTACAATTTATACTACAAGACGATGAATTTCCCCGAGCATTTTACCGGTGCATTATCGCCGTGGAATCTCGTGTGAAAAAACTACCGAAGCACGATCCCGTCTTGCGTTCGCTGGCACGCACCAGCCGTCATGTGAGCAAGGCAAACATTGACACTTTGACCGAGTCCCAGGAAGAACTGCACGAATTTATCGATGAATTGCAATCGGGCCTGGCACATGTGCACGAACAAATCGCTGAGCAGTATTTTTTAAAACCATCCTCCTGAAATTGCGTAGGTAATCGTCAACAGCATCATCGCAATAACCTGCGGTAACTTCACACGCACACAGTCCTACTCTCTCGCACGCGTTGTGTGCGGTTTTACACAGACACGGCTATCGATCTTTTGCATAATTATGCGTACATAATCGATATTGGAGTGCCGGGAGCCATGACCCGGACCGAGCATAAGTGAATGTAAATAAAGGTAAAATTTAAATGCTATTACGCGATGAATTCGATACGATGTAATTAGGGGAAACTAAACTGATGACCAGTAAAACCACCATCTTGTGGCGCACCGGATTATTAGGACTTCTAGCGATAGCAGTCCCTGGGGCTATTTACTGGTACGACCGCGAGCAACAAGTGGATACGGAAATCATGTTGGACGTGTCCGTTTCTATCAAAACCGTCTCCCATGTACGCATCGACTCGGTCGGCGATTCCGTATGGAAACCGGCCGCGGGTTCAGGCTTTCTCGTTTCCAGCGAACGCTGCGAAGTGTGGACCAATCACCATGTCGTCGCCGACGCCGCGCTCATCGAGGTATTTCCCAAACAATGGAGCAGCGCGCAAGGCATTCCGGCGACTCTGGTTAATGGCAGCCCACTCTCAGATACGGCTATTCTGCGCATGCATCATTGTCACGGCATCCCGGCAGCACGCTTGGGTGATTCCGATGTCATAAAACCAGGCGATGAAGTTTATGCCGTTGGAAACCCACTCGGATTAAATCGCGATTCTGTCAGTCGTGGCATTATTTCCCATACCAAGCGTTTTGTTTCCGGTGTAATGCCATTCCTACAAACTGACGCCGCTATAAATCCAGGCAACTCAGGTGGCGCACTGTTCAATCGCAACGGTGAAGTCATCGGAATGAACACGGCCATCGCTTCCCAGGGCGACGGTAAAAATTTGGGTGTCGGTTATGCCCGGCCAATCAATTTAATTCGCCAGGAAAATGAATCACTGCGTCATGGGCCACCAAGTTGGGGCGATGCCGGTATCGGAAAACTGATCAGTGAATTAACGCCGGACGAGGCTTCTATGTTTCGCGTGCCTAATGGCCAAGCCGCGTTGATTGTAAACGAAACGCCCGAAGACAAATCGCCTGCGCGCAAATTACAAGCAAAAGATGTGGTGTATGAACTGAATGACAACGAGATTACCGGCAAAGATCAAGCGCTACGCATAATCAGCAGCTATGGCGCCGGTGATACATTGACTCTGCAAGTGTTAAGAGGCCTGACCTGCGCGCCTGTCGATATAACCTTAAACGATGGATGGGAAACGAAAGATAAACCCGCGCCTGATTATTACAATGGTTTTCTGGGTATGACATTGCAAAAGTGGGACGACCCGGACAGTAAACGCGGGCGGTTCACATCGCCGGTCATTACCCGTGTACACAATCTTGGCCCTGCGCATATGGCGTCTATTACCAGTTCTCAGAAGACCTTCGCACGCCGTGGCCCGTTCAAGTTTCCGGTACAAATAAATGTCGAGACCATTACCGGGATAGTATTCGACGGCACTTATCACCCGGTCGCTTCGCTGGAACAATTGGAAAAATACGCCGCGCTCGCTTTTCTGGATGACTCGCCGATCATGCTTGAGATTGCAATGTGGGCGCGCGCAAATCCACTCAAGTTTGACGATCCTTTGGTACAAAAAAGCACGTCTTTTCACAAGTTAGTGCCCGCCTTAACAACGGCCGGCGCACCTGAACTATACGGTAAAAACAATACGCAACATGCCGGGTTAATCAACAACCATGCGCAAGATCAGGAATTGATTCGCGTCGGTATGGTGGGTAGTTAAACCAGGTCTGACTTAATCAGGACTTGATAAGGGGCACCCGTTGTTCCAACTCGCGCTACCACGGCCTTGCGCAGCAGACCTGCCAGACTAATCACAATCCAAGATGTTTGGATGAGTGCTGATGCGAGATTAAACGCATAGAGAAGACTAAACAAAACGAATGACGAGGCGGCGAGATTAAGCGAAACATATACGAGTCCGTTGCCATCGACCTTACCGGCCTGAAGTGATGCGTAGTTGGTGATGTAGATTGTGGTTCCAAGAATCCCCACATATTGATGCCAATCCATCATTCTTATCCTTCCTTTTTATATAGTATTGATCCCAACGATGAGAAGACATTGTGGCGAACTGTTAAAACTATTTCTGTGAACTGGTTGGCAAAATTTCTGTTCTTATTTTGGGTTTTCTGTCCTTCTATTCACTAAAGCCTGTACTTGCCGGGTTGGTCGCGCCCGTGCACAATGTTGCTGCGAACAATTCAACATCAGAAAACCCCATGACCACCAAAGATCCGCTGCTGCAACCATTCCAGCTAAAACACCTGACATTAAAAAATCGCGTACTCAGCACTAGCCACGAACCGGCATACTCGGAAAATGGTTTACCCAAGCTGCGCTACCAGCTTTATCAGAAAGAAAAAGCCAAAGGCGGTATCGCTTTGACCATGTTTGGTGGTTCCACGTTGATTGCGCCCGACTCGCCACCCGCATTTGGCAATCTATACGCGGGGAATGACGACATCATTCCTTATTTTCAGGAGTTGGCCGCATGTATTCATCAATATGACGCTGCGCTGATGTGCCAGATCACTCACCTCGGCCGGCGCACCTCGCCTTATCATTCGGATTGGTTACCGACCATCTGGCCCTCCTGCGTGCGCGAACCCGCCCATCGTGCATTTCCGAAAGTTATGGAAACGACTGACATTCAACGCGTGATCAAGGCGTATGGCACAGCAGCACTGCGCTGCAAGCAAGGTGACCTGGATGGTGTCGAACTCGAAGCCTATGGCCACTTGCTGGATAGCTTCTGGTCGCCCGCCAGCAACAAACGCACGGACGAATACGGCGGTAGTCTGGAAAATCGGATGCGCTTCAGTCTGGAAGTCATCGAAGAAGTACGCAAACAAGTTGGCGATGATTATATCGTCGGCATACGCATGGTAGTCGACGAAAACATGGATGGCGGTTTAACGCTGGACGAAGGCATGCACATCGCAAAAACCCTGACTGACACCGGTATGCTGGATTTTTTCAACGTCATCCGTGGTCATGTCGATACGGATGAAGGTCTTTCCCATGTCATTCCTAATATGGGCACGGCCAGCGCACCCCATCTCGAATTTACCGCATCGATAAAATCGGAACTGGACATACCGGTGTTTCACGCCGCACGCATTAACGATGTAGCCACCGCGCGTTATGCCATCGAAAGCAACGCACTGGATATGGTGGGGATGACTCGTGCGCATATTGCCGACCCGCATATTGTGTCCAAAATAGAACGTGGTGAAGAGCACAATATCCGCCCATGCGTCGGTGCGGGTTACTGTATCGATCGTATCTACGAAGCGAATGATGCGCTATGTATCCATAACCCGGCGACGGGTCGCGAACAAACCATTCCACATGTCGTCGGCAAAGCATCAACATCGAAAAAAATTGTCGTGGTGGGCGCCGGACCTGCGGGTCTGGAAGCGGCGCGGGTGTGCGCCGAACGCGGTCATGAGGTTATTCTGTTTGAAGCTACGGATAAACCCGGTGGGCAAATCGTACTGGCGAGCAAGGTTGAACGACGCCGGGAAATAATCGGCATCGTGGATTGGCGTTACGCGCAATGTGAACGGCTGGGCGTGCAATGCCGATTTAATACATTCGCTGAAACTAGCGATGTGCTGGCCGAAATTCCGGATGTCGTCATCGTTGCCACCGGTGGCTTACCCAATACCGAGTTTCTAACCGAAGGCGCGGATTTGGTCACCACGACCTGGGATATCTTGAGCGGACAAGTTAATCCCGCACACGATGTTTTGTTATACGACGATAATGGACAACATCAAGGCGTATCCTGTGCCGAACATATTGCCCATCAAGTAAAGACTTTGGAGATCATCACAACAGATCGTTCCATTGGTCAGGAGATTGGTGGTAGCAACTATCCGGTTTATCTAAAAACGTTTTATGAAGAAGGCGTGACCATGACAGTCAACCACCGCTTGACCGGTGTCACCAAAGAAAACGCAAAACTCAAGGCAACTTTTTTTAACGAATTCGATAAGTCACGCCCAACACGTATTGTCGATCAAATCATTGTCGAACACGGCACTTTACCTATGGGCGACCTGTATTTTGATCTTAAAGAACAATCGGTGAACAATGGTGAAATTAATATCGACACGTTGATTCAAAACAAACCACAACAACTCATGCACAATCCGGAAGGCAAATACCAGCTATTCCGCGTGGGCGATGCCGTCGCCAGCCGCAATATCCATGCCGCCATCTATGATTCGATTCGGCTGTGCAAAGACCTGTAACTGATAGTAACCAAATCGACTGGTTAACTGTGAAACCTGCCACTTGAAATAAATTATTGCCACCAGGATCACCAGGGACGCTACCCACATTGTGATGGCGATGCCGACGGAAGTGCGGGCGCGCTGTTTTTCCGACCAGGTGCGCGGTTGAATGCCGCGCAGCAGAAAAACGAGTTTGGCTGAAAGATTGATACATACAATATTCACCGCCAGTAATAACGCCGCACCGTTGGCTTTTTCAAACTCTGCCATCCCCAACATCATGCCGAATGTCGCGGCAGGGGGCAGAATAGCCACAGCCACCATCACGCCGACCAA
>Ga0224508_10004961_pt1 | contig 10812 bp, 9 predicted proteins | sample SF_Jan12_sed_USG_4_FD_170157 | JGI IMG/M metagenome (GOLD analysis project Ga0224508, IMG submission 170157) | Sediment microbial communities from San Francisco Bay, California, United States - SF_Jan12_sed_USGS_21 | ecosystem: Environmental > Aquatic > Marine > Sediment | place: USA: California... | reverse complement strand
ACCGCCAACCGCGCGGGTCACGTCGAGCGCAGAGGGTTGATGCGTCGTCTGTTGGATTGGGTGCATACACGATGGCTGGATGAGTCACCGCCGGATATCTGACGCATATCCGAACCCAGCACGACCGACCGAGAGCATCGCGCCCGTGCAGAACCCAGGACCTCAGGGAGGTGATGGCGGCAGGTCGGCAGGTGCGAGCCTTGAACCGCCCGGGTCGTGGCTTGAAGTGGCTGCGGTGTGGAAGCGTGGTCGGATCGGCATCAATCATAGGAGGAGCCATGGGTGGGCAGACTACGAATCGCACGCGCATCGGGTGGACGCTGGTCTTGGCGGTGCCCGCCGCATTGCTGGCGGGCCTGGTGATTGGGGGTGGGATGGCCCTTGCCACTCATGACGATCCGAACGAGCTGCATGCGTGTGTCAAAGACGTGAGTGGAGCCATGCGATTGGTGGGCAGCCCCGACGCCTGTCGACCACAAGAGCAGGTCGTCTCGTGGGCAATCGAGGGGCCCGAGGGACCACAAGGACCTCAGGGGCCGCAGGGGGCGCCGGCGCCGACTGACCGGATCGAAGAGCTTGAGACCAAAGTCGCCGACCTTGAGGCGTTGCTGGCCGGTGTCACACGTGGCCTAGACCGCAAGGGGCTCGACACCTTGACGTTCTCAGCAATGAACGTGCAGATCGTCGATGGGACTGGGGACTCCAGGTGCACCCATCTGTCGGGTGGTGGGAGCGAGCCGTGCAACGGGCTCGGGAACCTGATCGTCGGCTACAACGAAGACACGATCGCCACTGGCTCGCCCGAAGGCGAAGAGGAACGCACCGGTGCCCACAATCTCATCATCGGCGATGAGAACGGCTGGACAGCCTACGGGGGTGTCGTCTTCGGAGTGGAGAACTACATCACTAACGGTTACGCCACGATTACCGGGGGCCTGCGCAACAGAGCTGGTGGATTTGGCAGTTCGGTCGGCGGCGGTGCCGAGAACTTCGCGACCGGCGCCTTCAGTGTCGTGGGCGGTGGCGGTATCAACAACCATGCTACCGGAACACTAAGTGCCGTCATAGGTGGCTCCGACAACGAAGCAAGCGGCTTCAGCTCGGCCTTCAGCGCCTGCACCGCCCCCAATGGCTGCCAACAGTGAGATCGATCTCCTGACGAACCGCACCACTCGATCGCTTGTCTGGAGTTAACCCGATCCCTCACCTGCACGCGCCGGTTCAGATCGATCCTTCGCCGCGCTCTGCAAGTGCACCGTATCGAGGAGCGAGACTACGAGAGTATCGGTACATCCCGTTCGGTTGCAGATCCGAGTGGAGTGATGTGAAGTAGAGACGGGTTATAGCCAGGTTGATCACGGTCAACCTGTCGCCAACACTTCGTTCAGCCCGTCGATGGAGGACGAGAGGTCAATGACGTTGGGGCGCGTCTGGGGCGCGCGTTATCGCGACCCACCGCAAATCACTGAGAAACAGTGAGAGTCAAAGATGCTGGTCAGAGGCTGACTCCAGGCAAATCTGCAGGTCACAGAATGGCGTGCAACGGACTGTTAATCCGCAGGTCGTGGGTTCGAGCCCCACCCCCGGAGCCACCACCATGCGTTGCAGCGGGCGCTCCAAGGCCACAACGACGTTGGCGTAGCCCTGGAGCCCAAGACGGTGGGGAGGGGTGATCCGCCGTCCTTGCCCGCGAATCAACTGTCCCACCAACCCGGCGCGGGGCGATATGGGCAGATCTACCCTTCTCCCTGGGGCCGACGAGCGTGCAGGTCGAACCAGCCTCCCGGGCTCAGCGTGCCCCGCCTGTAGTGGCCGTACCGGTGGTGCAGCCACTCGTAGGCGGCCTCATCGAGGTCGAGCCACTCCCCGTGGAGGTCAGTGCCGAACGGCCCGGAGCACCCTTGGGGGAAGACCCATTCGGCCTCGGCGTCGTCGCCGGGTTCCCACAGTGGTGCCGCCGGTACGAACCGGCGATACGTCCGCTTCAACCAGCGTCGGCCGGGGAGCCTGAGCGACATCGCGCTCTCGATCCGCCGGAACCGCGCCGCCACCGAGGCGTTCGGTCGCTCGGCGATCTGCGGTGAGTTGTGGTGGCGCTGGTCGACGATCTTGAACTGGCTGTAACCGAGCCTGGCCGCTTCCGAGAGGATCTCGAGCCCGCTCATCTCGACGGAGATGAACTGCGGCAGGTCGTCGGGGTCGAGCGACCGGAGGCAGTGCAGCTCCCGACCTTCGACGTCGATCTTCATGTAATAGGGCGTGCCGTGGTCCTCGAGCACGGCCGACAGCGTCCGAACCGGCACTTCCACCGGGTGGCACGGAGTGCCCCGGCGACAACCCCGTTCCTTGTCGAATGAGCTCCAGTCGCTCTTCAGTTCGTTCACCCAGAACGTCGATCCCGCCGGGTCGTCTCCAACGCCCACTCCGAGCAGTTGCAGGCGGCTGTCGGCGATCTCCTCTTCGAAGCGAGTTCGGCCTGCCGCGACGAGAATCGGGTTGGCCTCCACGGCAACGACCTTGAAGTCGCGGTGGAGGTAGTAGGCGGTGTCGTCGCCGTTGTGGAACCCAAGGTCGAATATCAGGTCGGCGATCATGATCCGCAGGACCTTACTCCGTGGTCGTCACGGTTCGACCGACGACGCGATGACTCCGAAGTTGGAGATGTCGACCGTCATGGATCCGGGATCACTGCTCGCAACCGCTGGGGTTGGTGCAGGCGCCGTCGGAGATGATGTTCTCCACGCCGCCGTATGCCGTCCAACCATTCTCATCACCGACGATGAGATTGTGAGCACCGGTTCGGGGTTCTTCGCCCTCACGCGTACCAACGGCGACTGTGTCCTCGTTGTAGCCGACAATCAGGTTGCCCAACCCGTTACAGGGCTCATGTAGACCGCCGGTGAGGTGAGTGCAGGCGGTATCGCCAGTGCCGTCGACGACTTGCACGTTCATTCCCGAGAACGTGAGCGTCTCGAACCCCTTGCTGTCAGGGCCACGGGTCACATCGGCCAGCAGTCCTTCGAGATCGTCGAGACGCGCCGCCAGCTGGGCAGTGTCGGCTTCCACCTGTCCAAGGCGGGTCGCCAATTACATGGCCTTGCCGAATCCGGCCGTGTCCCTTGTTGGCTGGACCGCTGAAAGTCGTTCGCCGAGAAGGGTCACATTCCCGGGTTCGGATGCCAGAGTTGGATGCGATTGCCCTCGGGATCCCAGCAGTGACCGAATCGACCGTTCATGTCCTCGAACGTGTCGTCGCTCGTGACGACGCCGCTCGAGCGGAGCTGATCGAGCATCTCGTCGAGGTCGTCGACCCGGTAGTTGATCATCCACTGGTTGTGTGCCGGCCACTCGAACGAGGTCGTGTCGGCTGGGAAAGGCGCCCAGACCGTCGAGCCACGGACGGCGTCTCCCCACCACAGGACCACGTAGCCGTCGTCGTCCACGGGGAGTCCGAGATGCTCGACGTACCAGTCGCTCAACATCTGAGGGTCCGCCGCCTTGAAGAAGACCCCGCCGATCCCAGTCACCTTCGCCATCCGCGTCCCCTCCCTCGTGCCAGCGTAGGCAAGGCCGTGCGGCCGGACCCATATGATTCGGTCATGATCCAACTCGGTGCGCTTCTCGTCGTGGTCGGCGTGTTCGCCGTGGGTTGCGGCGATGCCGACGATGGCGGAGGTCTCGATCCTGCGACGGATTCGACGTCGGCTTCGAACAACGGTGGTGAGCTCGATGCCGATCCAGGGGGTGACGAGACGGGTCTTGCCGCCGACGGTGCGTTCGGGCGTGACGAGCTCGGGGCTTTCGTCAACTCGTGCGCCGTACTCACGGAGGCGGAGGTGGCGGCTGCGACCGGGCTCGTCGTGATCGGCAGCGAGGACGAGCCCAACCTGGGATGCAGGTGGTTCGTCGAGAACGTCGACCTCGACATAATCGGCGATGATGCGATCACGTGGCAGCCGTTCCCCGTTGAGCAGTACGAGTTCCAGGAGCAGGCGGTCGAGCAGGGACTCGACGGCGAGCACATTGCCGACCTCGGCAACGGCGCTGCGTACATCGGCACCGACATGCTGGGCGAAGTGTGGGTGTCACTCGATGAGCTGAGCTTCCGTGTCGGCAACCAGTTCGCATTCGGCAACTACGACGCCAGACCGGCACAGGAGGCTCTGGCAGCCGCGATCGTCGAAGCCCTCGAAGAACTGGCCTGACCCATCCACAGCGTCGACGCCAGCCACGCTGTTCGTGTCCTCAGGGCTCGATCGTTGACTCGATGACGTCGAAGTTGGAGGTCCCGACGGTCGCGGTGGAGGGATCTGCGTTGTCGGGCCAGGACCCGGAGGCGAGCGGGATGCGGTCGAGATCGCGCCCGAGCGCTTCCATGACGATCTGCCACTTCGTCTTCTCCGTATCGAGCGGCGCGTCGGGCGGCTTGCCGGTCAGCTCGTTCACGTCGGCATCGGAGAGCGTCAGGTTCGCCGTGTGGATGTCCTCGGCATAGAAGGTGAAGCCGGCGCTGGCGTCGACGAGGATCGCGCCGTGCTCGCGCAGGGCCTCGAGAAACAGCCTTGTCACGGGCGCGAGATCGTTTTCGTCGATCAGCTCACCCTGGTCGTCGACGATCCCGCTCCTCAGGCGAATGCGCTGGCCGGCCGCCAGGGCATCGGGGTCGGTGCTGTAGTAGTCGGTCTCGGTCGTCGACGCGGGCAGTGACCAGTCGGAATTCAGCGGCTCGAACGGATCGTCGCTCAGGTTGCGCGGGCCGGGAAGCGCGAAAGCGAGTGCGTGTGCGATGGCGCCGCGCTCGAGGTCCTCGGGAACGAGGAGGCCGCCCAACAGCGGCGTGCCCATCGCTCGGGCGCTGGAGAGTCCCGGTGGGTTCGCACCCGCGCCGGTCAGATCGAACATCTCGATCGCACCTGCTGCGATGATCGTCGCTCCGGGTCGGCCACCGCCGAGGCTCTCGCCTGAGCCGCCCTCCGCGGTGGTGGCCTGCCAGAAGTCGTACTCCCGGTTGGCGGCTGGGTCGTAGAGCACGACATGGCCGTCGGAGTCGAGCCCTGTCGGTCCGGCCGGTCGTATGCGCCCGGCCGGCGGCGGGATCGCCACGGGTCCCCCCTCTTGTTCTGCTGCTGGGAACGTCGGGCTCGGGAACCATGACTGCCCGTCGTAGTCCCGGATCGACACGTCGTCGATGCCGTCGCCGGCGAGGAATATCGGATACGAGAAGGCGTCGTAGTTGACCACCATGAACGGCCACGACAGCTCTTCGTCGCCAGGGACGAGTCGGGAGCTGTCGCCGATCAGCTGGCGGTACGTCGCGAGGATCTGGTCGTCGCTGTCCGGCAAGACGGCGGCTTCGGCACCGGACTGGTTCCATGCGCTTGCCTCGGAGAACAGCGGCAGCGGAAGCGAGAAGTCCCGCAGGATCATCTCGCCGCCGGTCAGGTCGCCCTCGCCCTCGTCGCCGGGGTCGGCATCACCGCTGTCACCAACGCCATCCGAGCTGCCGCAGGCCGTGGCCGACAACATCGCGGCCATGACCAGGGCGATCACCTGGCCCGCGAGCGATCTCGATCTCATCTTCCGATGCGAGGAGAATGCGTTCATGTCTGACTTCCTCCTGAATCGGGAGCTCAGCTCTCGACCGGGCCGATGTCGGGTGCGGTGCCGCGTACTCGGTCGCTGCCGGTGGCGTCAGTGTCGAGACCGTCGATCTCCTCGCCGGCGTCACGTGCAGGGCTCGACGCATCCGTCGAGAAGTCCCGCCCGGCAGGATCGACGAGCCCGGGGTCGGCCACCACGTTGCCCACACCGAACCCTGCATCCTCGAGCTCGTCGAGGTCGGCCAACGTGTACGAGGCTCCCTGGCCCACATCGAGCATCGTGTCGCCGGGTGCGCCATGGAAGATGCTGTTGCGGATGGATACGGCGGCATCGTCGGGGACGAAGAACCCTCCGGGGGAGTTCTGGTAGAAGATCGAGTTCACGATCTCGATGGTGATCTCGGTCGATGGGGTGTCGTAGCTCCAGGTGCCGACGAAGGGTGTCTCGCCCGGATCGCCGTGGTGGGCGACCAGGGTGTGGAGATAGCGGTACCTGCCCGGCTCCTCACCGACGATCGATGCGTCGGCGCCCGAGCCGTCGATGATCGTGTTGATCACGTCGCCACCGCGCCAGAGCTTCACTCCGTTTCGGCCCAGGTCGAAGAGTTGGCAGCCGAGGACGACAACGTCGCTCGCCTTCGTGTCGATCCCGTCGGCTGGAGCACCTTCCACGACGGAATCGACGACCACGATCTGCCTGCCCTCCTCGATGGCGAGGGCGTCGGCCCCGCTGTCCCCGGATCCTGCGCGCCCGGCGATGCGAGTCCGCTCCACCCAGACATGCTCGCAGGGCCCCACATTGCAGGAGACACCCAGGTCGGTGCCCTCGACCTCGACGCCCAGAAGCAACAGGCCGTCGAGCACTGCGGTCACCGGATCCGACGGTTCCGCGAACACGACGATGCCCTCGCGAAACTCGCCGACGAGCTCCTCGATCCTCGTGTCTTCGATGGTGAGCGCCCGCTGGGTCTCGCGATCTCGGCCGTCCACGGCGATGCCGGTCTCGAACCCTCGCAGCACGAGACCGTCGATGACCATGTCGTCGCCGGTGAGGCTGATCCCGCGACGCTGATCGCTCGCCGCTTCGAGCACGACCTCACCCCCCACCGCCCGCAGGCACAGGTCGTCGGTGTCGGCCTCGAGTGCCACCCACTCGCCGGGGTGCTCCACATAGGTGCCCGCCGATACCGCGATCGTCGTGCCAGGCTCCGTGACCTCGAGGGCGGCTGCGATGCTCTCCCCGACTGCCACCTCGACGACGGTCGTGTTGTCCAGACATGCCTCGTCTGCCGGGCGGGGAAAGGCATCTACCTCCAGGTCGACGATCGTCGCTGGTATTTCTCGCGGTCCGAGACCGCCGGCCGCCGCGGTCGACGATGGTTCGGCCCTGGAGCCGCGATCGACCTCCTGCTCGGCATCGCCGTTGCCACAGGCTGCGCACACGGCGAGAAAGGCCACGAGCACCGCCACCGGCTTCTGGAGCCGCATCACGGTCACCTCGGCGGAACGTACTCGTCGAGTAGTCGGGAGCCGACGAAGGGCACGAAGCCGTGTTGTCTCGACTCGTCGAGCACGAACGCCACGTTGTCGGGGTCGGTGGCGTAGTCGACGGTCAGCACCGGCAGACCAGCTGCTCGAACGGCAGTGAGGGCGTCGAGGTACTCCTCGCTGCTCACGTGCAGCGTGGAATCGGGGAGCTCGTCGTAGAGCCGCAGACATCCATCGCTGAGACTCGCCTCGTAGGCCGGGGTGTCGATCAGGTCGTCGGTACGCGGCAGCGGACAGTCTCCTGGCGGGTCGTTGTCGGCTGCCCCGTCGAACCAGACCTGCTCCTGGGCGACGGCATCGATGATCGCTCGATAGTCGGCATTCTCCGCCGCGAGCTCGGCCGCGTTCTGCGCGATGACGATGAACTCGGGGTTGCCGTCGCGGCCCGTGTCGGCCAGCGCCGCGACCCAGTCGATCATCTGGTCGACGGGATCGACATCGTCGCGAACCGCCGCCGTCGCGACGCTGTCGTCGCTGTAGGCCTCGACCCAGTCGAGGTACACGCCGTCGAACCCCGCGTCGACGATCTGGCTGACGAGACCGCCATCATCCAGCCAGACGTCGTGCCATTCCTGCCGCCAGTAGGCGACCGGGTAGTTGCCCTCCCAGCCATCGGGGTCGTCGGCCACAATCCAATCGGGATCCCCGATCCGCCAATCCGGCTCCCAGTACACCCGGTAGTCCTCGGCCTGGCCGATGTCGACGTACGCGAGGACGAGCCTCTCGCCATCGGCCTCGTGCAGCCGTTCGACGACGTCGGCCATCGGGTAGTCGGTGTTCTGCTGCTCCGACGGGATGAAGTCCAGGACGACCATGTCGTGGTCGGACTCCACGATCTCGTCGACCGTGGCCGCGTCGAGATTCACATCGATGAGGTAGAGCCAGTTCTCAACCGCCTCGAGCTGTCGACGGCGCTCGTCGGTGGCCGGACTGACCTGTTCGTCGGTCGACGCCGTGTTCGTCGAGTCGACGCTGAGGTCTGCTGAGCCGCAGGCGGACGCGATCACCGCGATCAGGCCGAGCGACCACCAGAGCGCTCGGATCCGGAGATCCAAAGCAACCTCCCTGCCTCGCTGTGGGCGACGCGGAGCATGCCCACGACTCTTCTCGACCAGCATCCACGCCGGCTCTGGCCCCCGAACAGAGCACAACGTCAGCATTGCGTCGGCATGTTCGGCTGCCGGCCGGCGACGACGTACGCTCGGGCCATGCCCACCTCGATGGAGCTCGACATCGCCGGACCCGTGCACGTCGTCGACCACGGCGGCACGGGCAAACCGATCCTGCTCGTACACGGGCTCGGCGGTTCCCACGTGAACTGGTCGGCGGTGGCCGAGCCGCTCACCGAGCTCGGGTCCGTTCGCGCCATCGACCTGATCGGCTTCGGCCGCACGCCACCAGCCGACCGCTCCTCGGCGGTCGACTCGCAGCGCGATCTGGTGCAGGCCTACCTCCGCGACCACGCCGACGGCCCGGCCGTGCTGGTCGGCAACTCGATGGGCGGCCTGATCTCGATGCTCGTCGCCCGCGCCACGCCCGAGCTCGTCGACTCGCTCGTGCTGGTCGGTCCGGCGCTTCCGGTCGTTCGACCTCGGGTCGACGCCGGTGTGCTGCGCAGGCTCGCACTCCCGCTGGTGCCCGGACTCGGGCCCCGCTCGTTTCGCAACGCCTACGAGAAGGCCATCGAGAATCCCGAGGACTTCCTCGACGAGATGCTCGGCGTCGTCTGTGCCGACCAGTCCCGCATCCGACCGGAGGACCGCGAGCAGGCACTGGCCATGGCCCGCGAACGCGTCACGATGCCCTGGGCCGGCGACGCGTTCGTCGACGCGGCCCGGTCGATCTTCAGGATCGTCATACGGGGCCGTACCTTCGCCCGGCGCGTCGCTTCCATCGAAGCTCCGGCACTCGTCGTGCACGGCGACCAGGACCGTCTCGTCGATGTGGCATCGGCCCGCTGGCTGATCAGGCAACGCCCGGGCTGGCGCCTCGAGGTGCTCGAGGGCATCGGCCATGTACCCCAGCTCGAGGCCCCCGACCAGTTCCTCGAGATCGTCGGTGCATGGCTCGCCGATCCGACCGCAGGAGCCGCGGCCAGCTAGCGCCCGACCGTTTGGGCCAGCGCAACCCGATCTCGGACCACCCGATCTGGCGGCTTGATCTCCGTCGTGTTGTCCCGTGATGTTGTCGCAGGCGCCACTGTGAGTCCTAGAGTCGGCCGGGGGCCCGTAGCTCAGTGGTCAGAGCAGGCGACTCATAATCGCTCGGTCCCGGGTTCGATCCCCGGCGGGCCCACGAGCCGAATCTCCGTCCCACCCATCGATCTGGCCGCAGCTTGTCACCCGCAGGGTGACCAACTGCAGCCAGAACGGAGTTGAGGTAGGGTCGCCGGGGCGCCTCGGGGGAGACCTCCGAGGGGACGACACAGGGAGATTGGGTGGCCATGCGGAAGCTGTGCGGAGTTCTCGGTGCCTTCGTGATGATCGCGACGATGTTGACGATCACCGGAGCAAGTGCGCAAGACGATGAAGGGGGCGAGCGGGTCGGCGACCCCGATCGGGTCGTGGAGCAACCTGTCTCCGATCCGACCGTGTACCCGCCACCCGCGAACGGACCCGCAGGTCCCGGAAGCGTCAGCTCGGCGGCATCGGGCACGTCCTCGACCGGCGTGATCTCGGTGTTCTTCGGACCCGCACCGGCTTCGGTGACGTTGCCTGTCGACGCATTCGGCACCATCAACGACGTCAACGCCCGAGTGAGGATCAACCACACGTGGGCCAACGACGCGGTCCTCACGCTGAAGCACCCGAGCGGGACCAGCACCGACATCAAGTCGTCCGACCTCACCGACGCCGTCGGGCTCGACGACTTCGGCACCGGACCGGCATGTTCGGGCACCTTCACGACCTTCGACGACGAGGCGGCCACGCCGATCGGCGCGGCCAACCCGCCGTTCGCCGGCAGCTTCAAGCCGAGCAACCCCCTCAGCGTGTTCGACGGCAAGGAAGCCGCCGGAGTGTGGGAGCTCACGCTCGGCGACGACTTCCCGGCCGTAGACGACGGAACACTGCTCTGCTTCGAGCTCGTCATCGACTACACCGAGACCTTCCCGACCGACTTCCGCAACGGCAGCTTCGAGGACGGCAAGCACTTCGCCGGCTGGGGCGTGAGCGACATCTCGCCTGCGTTCATCCCGATCGGAGTCCGCGACCCGGGCTTCTCCCCAGGCTTCGGTCTCTTCCCCACGGCTCCGACCGACGGCGTGCAGTCGGCGTCCCACGGATTCGACGGCATGGGTCCGGGAAACATCGACCTCTATCAGGACCTGAAGCTACCCCCGGGGGCGCTGCTCACCTTCGACTGGGGCGCCGAGTGGGACTACAGCTTCGGCACTCCCACGAAGGACCGTTCGTTCGATGTGATCGTCGCCCCCGCCGGCGGCGGAACGCCGCTCGCCACGATCCCGATCTTCGAGACGGACTTCGCCGGCAATGGAGTGTCGCTCGCGTCCGCATCCGTCGACGACGAGCTCGAGGTGAACATCGAGACGTCGAGACGCGGCAGCATCTCGACCAGCGCGGTCGTCGGCACCGGCTTCTTCACGACCTCGATCGACCTCAGCAACATGCCCTCGGCCAACGTGCGCATCCGCTTCCGCGCGACG